>Ga0163144_10007880_pt1 | contig 23219 bp, 19 predicted proteins | sample OliLak19BULKMAT1_FD_123175 | JGI IMG/M metagenome (GOLD analysis project Ga0163144, IMG submission 123175) | Freshwater microbial mat bacterial communities from Lake Vanda, McMurdo Dry Valleys, Antarctica - Oligotrophic Lake LV.19.BULKMAT1 | ecosystem: Environmental > Aquatic > Freshwater >...
CTGGGGTTTGGTAGTGATGGGCGCAGCCGGCACGCTCGACCCAGTAATGCCAGGCCTTGTCGAGCACGGCGATACTGGCCTTGTCTGCGCCAGTCGCTTCGCTTTGCGACAAGAAGCGTGTCTTGCCGCCCGGCAGCCGGGCCTGCAATTGCAGTTGCGCGTTGAGTTCGCAATACACGGCGCGGTAGGTGGCGACGCGCACGGTGGGGCCGGTGCTGACATTTGCCGTGGCCGCGCATCAGCGCGACGGCGGCCTCGCCCAGGCTGCGCGCGAGCGCCGAGCCGTGCGCGCCGTTACGCACCAGCATGTCGGATCTTTTGTCGCTGTCGCGGATATCGAACACCGGCGCGCCCTGGCCGAGAAAAGCGCTCATGTGATACATCGGCTTCAACTTGATGCCGTTGGTGCCATAGGGAATCAGCGAAGGCGAGTGGCTGTGCACCACGGCCATCACATCCGGGCGAAGCCGGTAGATCTCGCCATGGATAAAACGCTCGACAAAGACCCTGGCCCCGTCTTTTTTGACCGGCTGGCTGTCGCGGTCGAATTCGAGGATATCGTTGGTATCAACCTGCCCGGGCGCCATCATGCGCGACAGCAAAAAGCGCGTCGGGTCGAAGGGATGGCGCACGCTGACATGGCCAAAGGCATCAAGAATGCCCTCGTGCGCAAGAATGCGGTTGGCGACCACCAGATCGCGCCGCGTGTCATGAAGCGTGTGCTGAAGCGTGTCGCGCCGCGCGCGCTGTGCCGCCTTCATGCGCGCGCATCGCCCGGCGCGGCGGCCTGCTCACCGGTCTGTTCGCCTGAAATCAGGCCCATGCCGGTAATCCACTCCGGCACGACACGGTAGTAGTCGAGGCGTGCGACAAATGGCCCCAGTTCGCGCATCGCCGCAAACGCCGCGACCCAGGTGCGTACCTCGTGGCCGCCGAAGCCGGCCTCGCGGTCAATCTCGGCATCGGTAATCGCGTCGAGTGTTGCCGCGTCTCCGGCGAGCAGCGTGTGCACGAAGGCACGGTCCCAGGTTTCGTTGGGCGGCAGGCAGGGGCCTTCACCCTTGACGAGTTTGCTGGCCGCGACCATCACGCGCGCCTCGCGCTGCTTCAGTTCTTCGTCGCTCGCGACATGCCGGTCCACCAGGCGCTGGCGCAGGGCCAGCGGCGCGCCCTCAAAGCGCGGGGTCGGCGGATCGTGCGAAATGCCGCCCGAGGCGACGATCAGCACGCGCTGCGTGAGCGACGCAAGATAGTTGCCGACGGCCGCGCCAAACAGCCGCGAACGCTTGAGCGAGGGCCGCGGCGGTGCGGCGCAGTTGATGAATATCGGCAGCACCTTGCTGCGTGCCGGTTCAGCGGTGAACTGGCGCAGTGCAATCGAGATGCCGTGGTCGGGGCGCATGTTCCAGGACAGCGCCGCATCGACGCCGGCCTCGCGCACGCTGTCTAAGCAGGCCATGGCGATGTCCTGCGGCACGTCGAGTGCCAGCTTTGGCAGACCCCAGTCCGCGGTCGTCTCGGCCGCCGCGCCGATGCAAAACGAGGGCATCAGGTCGAAGAAAAACCCGTTGAAGTGATCCGGCCCGAACACCACCACCAGTTCCGGATCAAACGCCGCAACGCGTTTACGCATCGCCTCTACATGCCCGAAAAACGCCTGGCTGTCAGGCGAGGAGGGTGGCATGTCCATCAGCATCAGCGGGCTATGCGAGGCGCAGACGAGCATCGTTTTCATGTCGAGGCGCAGACGAGCATCGTACTCATACCTTGATGCCCTCCAGCGTGCCCGCCACAAACAATTCTTCCACCGACAGCGAGCGGCCCTCGGGCGCCGCCGACAGCGGAAAGCCCGCCGGCAGGTTGAGCGGGAGCTTGTCCTTGCGGCCCCAGCTTTCGAGGCCGCCCTGCACCCAGTGCATTTCGTCGGGCCGCACGCCTTGGTTCGCGGCAATCATGCCGCGCGGCCACATTGCCGCCGACATCTGATATTCGGGCACGCCAATCCTTTTGCCGCGCAGGTCTTCGGGTTTGCCGATGCCGCGGTCGCTGCGAATGTAAATGGCCGAATTGCGCAACATGCGCGACAAAAAAACCGGCAATGCGGCATAGGGCGGTGTGTCGCGCGAAGTGGCGCTCAAGAACGGCGAAAAGCCGATCTCGGCGACCTCGAACTCGCGATGGAAATAGGCGTGGTGAAAACATTCCTCGGGCGCGAGTGCGATGAAATTGACATCGCATCCCTCGACTTGCACGCGGCCGTCGGCGATGGCGCGGACGCGGTCATAGTCCGAGGTCGCGATGGTCAGTGACAGCCTGCTCATTCGGGTTGGATGCCTACGGCGGTGACGAGTTTTGCAAAGCGCGCCATGTCGGCCCTGACCGTGGCGAACATCTCCTCGGGCGTGCTGCCGGCGGTATCGAGGCCGAGCTTGCCCAGCCTGTCCCCCGAGTCGCCGCCCGCGGGCGCCTTTTTGATTTCGGCCGAGAGCCGGTTGACAATGGCCTTGGGCGTACCCGCCGGCGCGGCAAAACCAAAGTAGGTCGGCACCAGCGTGTCTGCTCCGCCGCCCGCTTCGGCCATGGTCGGCACATCGGGCAGCAGCGCAGAGCGCCTGGCCGCGCCGATGGCGATGGCGCGTACGCGGCCTTCCTTGATGTGGCCGAGCAGCGAGGGCGCGGTCAGCACCGTCACGCCGACTTCGCCGGCAACCAGCGCCGTCACCGCCGGGCCGCCGCCCTTGTAAGGCACGTGATTGAGCTTGATGCCGGCCTGCAGGTTCAGCGCCCCGAGGTTCATTTGCGGCATGCTGCCGACGCCGAAACTGGCGTGATTGACGGCGCCGGGTCTGGACTTGGCGGGGGCGATGAATTCGGCGTAATTTTTTGGCCGGCACGCCGGCGTAGATGGCGAGCACATAGTTGCCGACGGTGGCGATGCCGACGTACTCAAAGTCCTTGAGCGGATCGTAGGGCAGCTTCTTGTACAGGCTCGGGTTGAGGCCGAAGGCGCCGCGATCGGTGGGCAGGATGATGCAGCCGTCGGGCGCCGATTTGGCCGCCGCGTCGGTGCCCAAAATGCCGTTGGCGCCGGCGCGGTTCTCCACCAGCACCGCCACGCCCAGCGATGCGGACAGTTTTTGTCCGACCGTGCGCGCCGCGAGGTCGGCGCCGGCGCCGGGTGGAAAGGACACGATGATCTTGATCGGGCGATTGGGCCATGGCGCTTCGGGCTGGGCTGCGGCGAGCAGCGGCGCCGACGCGAGGGCGAGCGCCGCGATGACCATGACGGTGACGGTGACGGTGACGGTGACGAAAGGCAGGGCGCGCATCGGAATTCGCCTTTTGGAACTGCGTATTTGACCTTGTGTGCGACATGGTAGTGTCGCGGCAGTGCAATGTCCATGCACAGATTTTCATGAAGGGTATGAGTTTCATGCATATAGAAGATCTCGATCTGACACAGTTGCGGCTGGTTGAGGCGCTGGCCGAGCGCCGCAGCGTGTCGGCCGCAGCCGAGGCCCTGGGTTTGTCGCAGTCGGCGGCGAGCCACGCCCTCGCGCGCTTGCGCCGGCTGTTCGACGACCCCTTGTTCGTGCGCACCTCGCAGGGCATGGAGGCGACCTCGACCGGCGAGCGCGTCGGACGTGCGGTGCGTGCGGCGCTTGATATCCTGCGCCAGGAGCTTGACGCCTCGCGCTCGTTCGAACCGGCCCGCGCCGGGCGCGTGTTCAAGGTTTACATGAGCGACATCGCGCAAATGGTCTTTCTGCCCAAGCTGCTCGCCCATCTCAAGGCGCTAGCGCCCGGAGTGAGCTTGCGCGCCTGCCCGATTCCATTGCGCTCGCAGGGCATGGCGCTCGAATCCGGGGAAATCGACCTGGCGGTAGGCCATTTCACTTCGCTGCGCACCGGCTTTTACCAGCGCCGCCTGTTCCGCGAAAAGTACGTCTGCATCGCCCGCTCAGACCATCCGAAATTCACCCGCGGCATGTCGGTCGAGGCCTTTCGCCAGGTCGAGCACGCCTATGCCGATTCGAGCGGCATCACCCACGAGCAAGTTGACAAGGTGCTGGCGCAACACGCCATTGCGCGGCGCATCGGCTTGACCGTACCGCAGTTCATGGTGCTGCCGCTGGTCATCGCCGGATCAGACCTCGTTGTCACCATGCCGAGCCGTCTTGCCGACGAATTTGCCAAACTGATCCTTATCCAGGTAATGCCTTTTCCGGTGCGCATCCCGGTTTTCGACATCAAGCTGTTCTGGCACCAGCGCGCGCACAAGGACGCGGCAAACAAATGGCTGCGCGACCTGTTCGTGCGCTTGTTCGCCGAATGATGGAATGCTGCTTTCAACTGCGCCGGTTGTCATGCGTCTGCGGATTGCTGCTGGTGCGGGCCGGTTGCGGCATGGTGTCGGTGGGCATCACCGACAGCCCGGCGCCGCCCGACAGTTGCGGCGGCGATGGCCGCCCGAGCAACGGTGTCTGCCCGCATTGACGCACAAACATATACATATGCATGTCATTCCGAGTGCAACGAGGAATCTGCTTTGTTGGATGCAATGGCAGGCTTCGGCGTGGCCATCATCCGGAAAGCCAGGCGAGGCGGGCCTTTCCGGCCGATGCTGCGGGTCAGTCGTAGAGCCCGGCGCGTGCCTTGCCGCGGAACACGCGGTACGAGAACGCGGTGTAGATGACAATAAAGGGCAGCACCAGCGCTGCGCCGGCCAGCACCACCTTCAGCGACGAGGGGTGCGCCGCCGCGTCCCAGATGGTCAGCCTGTCCATCACCACATACGGAAACAGGCTGTAGGCGAGGCCGGCGAAGGCCAGCACAAAAATAATTACCGCGCCGGCGAAGGGCGCCCAGTCGCGGCGCGCGGTGGACGCGGCGTTGCCGATGCGGCCGGTTTCTCGCCACACCCAGATGCCCGCAGCGATGCTCGCCAGCGGCAATACCAGCAGCGGGAGGGTGCCCGGAAAATCAAACCACTTGTGGCGCATGGTGTCGGAAGCGAGCGGCGTGGCGGCGCTGACCAGGGCCACGCCCAGCGCCACCCAGCCAAGGCCCCAGCGCGCCCAGGCACAGGATTTTTTTTGCAGGTCCCCTTCGGTGCGCATGATCAGCCAGGTCGCGCCGAGCAGCACGTAGCCGCCGCACAAGCCGCCGGCGACGAGCAGCGCGAACAGGACGTAGCCGAAACCCGTTTCAAAGCCGGTGATGTAACGCCCCAGCATGAAGCCCTGCGACGCCGACGCGAGAAACGAGCCGCCCCAGAACATCCCGTTCCACAACTCGCGATGCCAGCCGTCGGCCTTGACGCGAAACTCGAACGCCACGCCGCGCAGCATCAGGCCGATCAGCATCGCCACCACCGGCAGGTAGAGTGCGCCGAGCACGATGCCGTGCGCCACCGGAAAGGCCACCAGCAGCAGGCCTATGCCAAGCACCAGCCAGGTTTCGTTGGCGTCCCAGAACGGGCCTATCGAGGACACCATATAGCCTTGTTGTTCTTCGCTCGCTGCCGGCATCAGCATGCCCACGCCCAGGTCATAGCCGTCGAGCACCACATAGGCGAGCATGGCCACACCCATCAGCACGGCGAAAATCAGCGGCAGGTCGAGCGGCATGCTGGTGTCACGTCGGGTGTCACGGCGGGTGTCACGTCGAGTCTCTTTTCGAGTGTCATGCGATTTTTCCCGGTGCCTGCATGCCCTCGGCCAGCGGCTTGGCCGCCTGCGCCCCCTTGCCCGCCATGTGCGTGATCACCACCATGTAGGCGGCGAGCATTGCGGCGTAGGTGGCGGCGTAAGCGGTCAGGCTGGCGCCCATCGCCGCCTCGGATATGGGGCCCACCGCGTCGGCGGTGCGCAATATGCCGGTGACGAGCCAGGGCTGGCGGCCCATTTCGGTGACGATCCAGCCGGAGAGTGTCGCAATCCAGCCCGAGAACGTGAAGCCGGCGAGTCCCCACAACAGCCAGCGCGGCGGCAGCGCCTTGTTGCGCGAACACCAGACTGCGGCCCAGGCGAGCAGCAGCATCGCCGTACCGATGCCGACCATGATGCGAAAGGCAAAGAACAGCGGCTTCACCGCCGGGGTGTCCGGTGCAAAGGCCTCGAGGCCTTTTATTTCGCCCTCGATGTCATGCGTCAGGATCAGGCTGGCGAGTTTGGGAATCTCGATGGCATAGTCGTTGCGCTGTTCTTTCTCGTTCGGAATGGCAAAGAGCACCAGCGGCGCGCCCTTTTCGGTTTTCCAGATCGCCTCGATGGCGGCGATCTTGGCCGGCTGGTGCTTGAGGGTATTGAGCCCGTGCAGGTCGCCGACCACAATCTGCAGCGGCGCCAGCACCGCCGCCACCAGCACGCCGATGCGCAGCGTGCCAAGCGCACCGGTGTCCTTGGGCGCGCGCAACAGCCGCCACGCCGACAGCCCCGATACGACAAAGGCCGCGGTGAGGCCGCAGGCGAGCATCATGTGGGTAAAGCGGTAGGGGAAGGACGGATTGAAAATCACCTCCAGCCAGTCACCGGCAATCAGCACACCGTCCTGCATGATATGGCCGGTCGGGGTCTGCATCCAGGAGTTGAGCGCGAGTATCCAGAACGCCGACAGGCTGGTGCCGGCGGCGACAAGAATGGTCGAGGTGAGGTGCAGCCGCGCCGACACGCGCTTCATGCCGAACAGCATCACGCCGAGAAACGTCGCCTCCAGAAAAAACGCCGTCAGTACCTCGTAGGCGAGCAGGGGGCCGGCAATGTTGCCGACGGTCTTCATGTAGCCGGGCCAGTTGGTGCCGAACTGGAAGGACATGGTGATGCCCGAGACCACGCCCATGGCAAAGGTGAGGGCGAAGACCTTGGTCCACATCTGGTAGGTGGCGCCCCATGCGGCGTCGCCCGAGCGCATCAGCTTGATACGAAAATACACCAGAAACCACGCCAGACCGATGGTGATGGTCGGGAACATGATGTGAAACGCGATGTTCAGGCCGAACTGGGTTCGTGCAAGCTGCAGTGCATCGTCCATGCGAACTATTGTAGTCCTGTTACCGCCGGCGTGGACCTTCACCGTTGTCAGGCGGTGGCGACGATGCGCTCTTCAACGGTGTCCACCGCGTCCAGGCTGAAATAAAAGCAGCAGCCCCCGTCGGGCGCCGACTCGACCTCGATGCCGCCGCCGTGGCGTTCGATGATGCGGTGAACCGTGGCAAGGCCAATGCCGGTGCCGGGAAATTCGCTGGCCGAATGCAGGCGGCGAAACGGCTCGAACAGCTTGGAGGCGTTGGCCATGTCAAAGCCGGCGCCGTTGTCGCGCACAAAAAACACCGGCTTGCCCAGCAGCGTGGTGCGGCCGATGGCGATGCGCGGCGCGACGGTTTTAGCGGTGAACTTCCAGGCGTTGCCTATCAGGTTGCCAAGCAGCGCCTCTATCATGCCGCGATCGGCCGGGGCTTCGAGCGCGGTTTCGATGTGCACCTGAACATCGCGTTCGGGTTCGAGTTCGCGCAGCGACGCCACCACCGAGTAGGCGATGGCGCCAAGGTCGCAACGCACCAGGCTCATGGCATCGCGCGACACCTTGGACAGCGCGAGCAGGCCCTTGATCAGTGCGTCCATGCGCTCGCTGGCCGCATCGATGCGCTTGATCATGTGCGCGCATTCGCGCGGCAGCACCGGGCCGAAGTCCTGCAAGATGTTGGCGATGTAGCCGCGCGTCTGACGCACCGGCGCACGCAGGTCGTGCGATACGGTATAGGAAAACGACTCGAGTTCGCGCAGCGTGGCCGACAATTGCGCCGTGCGCCGCTCGACGCGGCTCTCGAGTTCGGCGGCGAGGCGCTGCAATTCGGCCTCGGCGCGCTTGCGCTCGGTGATGTCGCGGAACATCGACATCACCAGCGTCTCGCCGCGGTCATCCACCGTCGAAAGGCTCGATTCGACCACCACCTCGCTGCCGTCGCGGCGGCGCAGCGTCACCTCGTAGCGGATGTTCTCGCCGCCGAGCACGCGCTCGAGGCGGGCGCGAAACAGCACGGCCTCGTTCCCGCTGCCGGAGCGGAAATCGCCCGGCGAACGGCCGATCATTTCCTCGGCGCGCGTATAGCCCAGGATGGCGAGACAGGCCGGGTTGACGTCGATGATGCGCTCGCCGCGAACGAGCACAATGCCGTCGTTGGCGCCGCCATACAGGTGGCGAAAGCGCGCCTCGCTACGCGACAGCCGGCGCAAAAACGCCACCACCGCCCACAGCAGCGCGAAAAACACCACGCTGCCGGCCGCCACCGTACTGACGCGCTGGAAGGTGCGCTCGCGCCACGGCGCCATGACCTTCTCTTCATCAATGCCCACCAGCACCACCAGCGGGCTGCCGGCAAGCGGGCGATGCGACACAAAGCGCCGCCGCCCGTCGAGCTCGCTGGTGCTCTCTGTGGTGCCGGGGCCGGCGCGCATCTGCGCCCACTCGTGCTCGGACGTGGGGTCACGGTCCATGAAGGCCTCATCGAACGGGTAGCGAAACATGATGCGCCCGTCCTGGTGGGTGACGCCGAGCGTTGCCGGGTAGAGCGCGGCAAGGCGGCGGTAAAAGGCCTCGAAGTAACGCACATCGAGCTGCGCCACGATCACGCCCTCGAAGCGGCCGTCAACCACGATGGCGCGTGACACCGGTATCACCCATTGCTGTTGCACCTCGGTGCGCAGTGCGTGCGACACTCGCACCGAGGTGTCGGCGGGGCGCGCGAGGTGCCACTGGTAGAACTCGCGTTGCGGCACATGAATCGGCGGCACCTGGCGCGCATCCGAGGTGGCCACGGTGTGGGCGTCGCGGTCCAGCACCACCAGGCGCATCACCGAGGTCTTGTCCGGCAACTCGCGCTCGAGCTCGCGCTGCAAGGCCTCGGTGCTGAACTTGCGCGGGCCGCCGGCGCGTTCGATCAGCAGCGCTGCGGCGGTGAGGGCATTGCTCGCCGCGCGCACCGATTCGGTGACGTGCGCATCCAGGCTCAGTGCAATGGACTGCGACACCTCAAAGCTCGAGGCGCGCGTGATTTTGCGATCCTGCTCGACACTCAGGTAGGTGAACACCCAGATGGTCGAGGCTGCAAAAATCGCCAGCGCGACCAGCCAGTATTCCGGATGGGCGTAGAGCCTGCGCGCCTTGCCCGGTGGTGCATCCATGGCCTTGTTTTCCTGTGACTTTGGACTGAGTCTCAGCTTACCTCGCGACGACGGGGTAGCGGACTAGGCCTTATGGCCTATGGTGTGCGCCGGAACTTTGTGCTTCGGGTGGCTGGTGAAGCCGGCAATGGAGGTGTTCGAGCAGCGGCCGATACGCCGCGCCAGCGCAGGTGACTTGCTGGAAACCCTTGCCAGACGGTCGTTTCCGGCGGTTGCAGCCGGACCATACGGCAGCGGCCAACGCGGCGCAAAGGCTCACCCGTTGAGCCCGCGCGCTTGTTACAGTAGCCCCCTCATGACTCTTTCCAACAGCGCCGCGCCGCCCATTGCCAAGGACAAATTGCTCGCCAGCCTGGCGGGCGGCCCGGGTCCTGACGAAACGACCGGCATCACCGTGGTCACGCCCAACATCCGCCTCGCCCAGGCGTTGGCGCGCGAGTTCGATGACGCGCAGGCCCTGAAGGGGCTGGCGTCGTGGGAGACGGCGGATATTCTGCCGCTGTCGGCGCTGCTCCGGCGCTGGTACGAGGACGCACTGTATTCGGAACTCGCGCCGCAGGTGCCACTGTTGCTGACCGCAGCGCAGCAGGCCGCCTTGTGGGAGGACGTGGTGCGCCGCTCCGACGCGGGCGCGGTGCTGCTCGCCGTGCCCGAGACCGCGGCGCTCGCCGCCAGCGCCTGGAAATCGGCGCACGCCTGGCAATTGCTGGCCAGCCTGCGCTCGGCTGACATCAATGAAGACGCGGTGGCCTTTCGCGACTGGTGCGGCGAATACTCGCGCCGCTGCGAGCGCGAACACCACACCGATGAGGCGCGGCTGCCCGATCTGGTCATCACCCACGCCGGCCACGCCGCGCTGCGCAAGCCAAAGCTGCTGGTGGCCTACGGTTTTGACATACTCACGCCGCAGCAGCGCGCGCTGTTCGCTGCGCTCGCATCGGCCGGTGTCAGTGTCTGCAGTTCGGCACCGTCTGCATCAAGGGCGGGCGAAGCGCGCACCAGTCGCCTCGCCTGCGCCGAGGCGCGCGACGAGGTGCGCCGCGCCGCAGCCTGGGCGCGGGCGCGTCTTGATTCGAATCCATCTGCGCGCATCGGCATCGTGGTGCCCGACCTGGCCGGCCGGCGCAAAGCGCTGAGGCGCGCGTTGCGCGTGGCACTCGCACCGGCGTCGATGCTGCCTGGCAATGGTGATGGCCGGTTCGGCGCGGCGCCGCCGCTGCCCTTCAACATTTCGCTCGGCGAAGCACTCACGACTTATCCGCTGGTGCAGGCGGCGTTGCTGGTGCTCGAACTCGCGGTGCGCGAAACCGAATTCGGCCGCGCCAGTCTGCTGATCCGTTCACCCTTCATCGAGGCAGGTGAAGCCGAAGCGGCGGCACGCGCGCTTCTTGACATCGAATTGCGCCGTCGTGCCGAACCCGCCATCACACTTGATCGGCTGCTGGCCGTGATGCAAGCCGCTGCGGTGAGTGCGCCGGTACTGACGCAATCGCTGCGCAAGCTTGCCGAGTTCCGTCGCTCCGATTTGTTTACGACACGCACGCCTTCGGGCTGGGCCAAGGCCATGGACGCGGCCTTGCGGCTGGTGGGCTTTCCCGATCAGGGCCGTAGTCTCGATTCGGCCGAATACCAGACCTTGAAAAAATGGCACGAGGTGGTGGCCGGCTTTGCCATGCTCGACGCGGTGTGCGGCAAGATGGGCTACGGCGAGGCCTTGTCGCGCCTGCGCCGGCTTGCCGCCGAAACCCTGTTCCAGCCAGAGGTGGTCGATGCGCCGGTGCAGGTGCTGGGCGTGCTCGAATCGGCCGGCATCGCCTTCGATCACCTGTGGGTGATGGGCCTCAGCGACGAAGCCTGGCCCATTCATCCGCGGCCCAATCCGTTTTTGCCGCTGGCGGCGCAGCGCGCGGCCCGCGTACCCGAAGCCACCCTCGAGGCTACGCTCGCGCTCGATGCCGCCATCACGCAAGGCTGGGCTGGCGCGGCGGGTGAGGTGGTGTTCTCGCATCCGTTGATGGACGGCGACCGGCGTTTGCTGGTGAGCCCGCTGATTGCCGCGATGAATGCGCTTGACGATTCGCCCGCCGCGGCCCCGAGCCACCGCGACCTCATCCACACCGCCGGCAAGCTTGAAACCATCACCGATGCGCTGGCACCGCCGCTCAGCGCTGGTGCGGCCTTGCGCGGCGGCACCGCCGTCATTACCGACCAGTCGGCGTGTCCGTTTCGCGCCTTTGCCCTGCATCGCCTTGACGCGCGCTCGCCCGAATCGCCGCATGCCGGCCTCGATGCCATGGAGCGCGGCATTCTCGTTCACCGCGTGCTCGCCAAAGCCTGGCAGCAACTCAAGACGAGCGGCGCGCTCGATGCCACGTCCGACGGGCAACTCGACGCCTTGCTTGCCGCCGCTGCCGAAGACGCCGTTGCGCGCGTGCGCCGCGACCGCCCGGCGACGCTCGCCGGCCGCTTTGCCGAGGTCGAACGCGAGCGCCTCGCGCGCCTGGCCAGGGCCTGGATCGCAATGGAGCGCGAGCAGCGCAGCGACGACTACACCGTGGTCGCCGTCGAGGACAAGCGCACGCTGGTGATGGGGCCGCTGAGCTTGCGCGGCAAGATCGACCGTGTCGATGAGCTCGATGACGGCAGGCGCCTTGTGATCGACTACAAGTCCAGCGCCAAGGCGGTCAGCGCCTGGCTGGGCGATCGCCCCGACGAACCGCAACTGCCGCTCTACCTGCTGGCGAGCGAAACCGGCGCCAGCGGCATCGCCTTCGCGCAAGTCAAAGCCGGCGCGCAAAACATGAAGTTCGTCGCACTCGCCGCCGATGACGCGCTGCTGCCGGTGAAAAAGGCCCTGCCCGAAGGCGGCTGGGATGCGCAGGTGGCCGAGTGGGGCAGGGTGCTCGAACGCCTCGCCACCCAGTTCGCCGCCGGCGACGCGGCGGTGCAACCGAAAAAACCGGGCGCCACCTGCCGCAACTGCGACGTGCAGCCCTTGTGCCGCATTCACGAACGCATAGGCGCGCTCGAGGGCGACGAAACGGACGAGGAGGGCGACGATGTGTCCTGATGCCAATCGTCTGGAAAGCCCCGCCAGACGGGCATTGCCAGCCGATGCTGCTATTGAAACGGGCAATTTCGCCAAGGCATTGCGCCGCAACGCCACCGACACTGAGCGTGCGCCCTGGTACCGCATCCGCGCCCAACGCCTCGCCGGCCTTAAATTCGGGCGCCAGCAGCCTATCGGCTGCTACATCGTTGATTTTGTCTGCCACGAAATGAAGCTGATCATCGAACTCGATGGCGGACAGCATGCTGAACAAGTCGTGTCGGACAGACTACGCACACGCTTTCTTGAATCGCGTGGGTATCGGATATTGCGGTTCTGGAATGATGAGGTGCTTAAGAATATGGAAGGGGTGCTGGAGGCGGTGCTGCTCGACGTGTCTCGTGCTCGCAGGCGTTCACCCTCTCCCCAACCCCACCCCCCTCAAGGGAGAGGGGCTAAACCCGAGGGGACTGCATGAGCCACGACAAGCCCATCCCCGACCTGCAAGCGCGCGAAGACGCGCTTGCGCCGGACCGCTCTTTCATTGTGCAGGCGCCCGCTGGCTCGGGCAAGACCGAGTTGCTGATCCAGCGCTACCTTGGCCTGCTCGCCACAGTGAACGAGCCTGAAGAAGTAGTTGCCATCACCTTCACCAAAAAGGCCGCCGCCGAAATGCGCGAGCGGGTGGTGATCGCGATGCGCGACGCCATTGCCCTCGGGCTGTCCGAATCCTCGCATGCCGAGCGCACGCGCCAACTTGCGCGCGCGGCCCTCGCGCGTGACAAGGCGCTCAACTGGCGCATCAGCGAAAGCCCGGCGCGGCTGCGCATCCAGACCATTGATTCGCTGTGTTCTTCGCTGACGCGGCAAATGCCCATGCTGTCGAAATTCGGTTCCCAACCCGAGAGCACCGATGACGCCGGACCGCTGTATGCCGAAGCGGCGCATGCCACCATAGACCTGATCGAATCGAAAGAGCCCGCCGCCGAATTCGTGCGCCGCCTGCTGGTGCACCTTGATAACAACGTCGAGCGCGTAGAGGAATTACTCATCGAGATGCTGCGCAGCCGCGACCACTGGCTGCGCCATGTGGTGGGCCGGCAGCGCGAAGAACTCGAAGCCGGCCTCGTGGCCGAGCGGCGCGCGGTGCTCGGGCGGCTGCGGGCCTTGATGCCCGCCGCGGCGCGTGCCGAGTTGCTGGCGGTGGTCAATATCGCCAACAGCCATCTCGAGCAAGCACCGCTTGCCGCATTGCCCGACGCCTGCGACGCCACAGGCTGGACGCTGATGGCGGCGCGCTTGTTGACGGCGGGCGACACCTGGCGCAAGGCGCTCACCAAGAACGACGGCTTTCCCGCCGGTCCGGCGCACGCGGCCGCCAAACAGCGCGCGCTCGCGCTGATCGACAGCCTGCGCGGCAACGAAGCGCTTCGTATCACGCTCGCCGCCGTGCGCCGCCTACCCGCGCCAAAATACACCGACGAACAATGGCAAATCCTCGAAGCCATCATCGGCCTGCTCAAGCGCGCCGTAGCCCAACTCACGCTCGCCTTCCAGTCGCGCGGCCAGGTGGACTTTACCGAGGTGTCGCAGCGTGCATCAGCGGCCATGGGCGACAGTGAATCGCCGACCGAACTCGCGCTGCGCCTCGACTACCAGATCCGCCACCTGCTGATAGACGAATTCCAGGACACCTCGATCAGCCAGTTCGAACTGATCTCGCGCCTGACCGCCGGCTGGACGCCCGATGACGGCCGCACGCTGTTCGCGGTGGGCGACCCGATGCAGTCGATCTACCGTTTTCGTGAGGCGGAAGTCGGACTCTTTTTGCAGGCGCGCGCCGCCGGCATTGGCAGCGTCGAACTCGAAGCGCTGCAGCTCTCGGCCAACTTCAGGTCGCAGGCTGGCATTGTCGAGTGGGTCAACACCACCTTCAAGCAAGTCATGCCCGCAGTCGAGGACATCGCCGCAGGCGCCGTGGCCTACACCGCGTCACAGGCCGTGCATGGGGCACTGGCAGGCGATGCCGTCAGCGTGCATCCCTTGTTCAAGGACGGCGAAGCGAGCGAAGCCAACACCGTAAGTGCCATCGTCAAAGACATTCTTGCCGCAGCGCCCGGTGTTCCCGCAGTTCCCGCAAGCAAGCGCCCGAGTATTGCCATCCTTGTGCGCGGCCGCAATCACCTGCGCGAAATCGTGCCGCAACTGCAACGGGACAACATCGCCTTCCGCGCCATCGAGATCGACCGTCTCGACGAACGCCCGGTGGTGCAAGACCTGCTCGCCCTGACCCGCGCGCTGTCGCACGACGGTGACCGCCTCGCCTGGCTGGCCGTGTTGCGCGCGCCCTGGTGCGGACTGACGCTGGCCGATTTGCACACGCTGGCTGCCTCTGACATTTCTCCCTCCCCCCCCGCGGGGGAGGGACGGGGAGAGGGGGATGCTCGCGCGCACGACACCTCATCCAGCGACTCATCCTGGTCGATAGAGGACGACCCCGAGGACGAGCCATTCGCTGAAAACCCGCGCCAGTCGGGCTTCTCCAGCCAACCGGCTTTCACCATTCGCGAGTTGATGTACAACGCATCACGCCTTGCCGCACTGACCGCCGACGGCCGTAGCCGCCTCGAACGCGTGCGTGGCGTGCTCGAAGCTAGCTTGGCCAGGCGCCTGCGCGCCAGCCTGCGTGAGCAAGTTGAAGGCGCATGGCTCGCCCTCGGCGGCCCCGCCTGTGCGCGCGACACCGGCCTGGCAGATGCCGAAACCTACCTCGATCACCTCGAAGCACGCGAAGAGGCGGGCGCCATCGCCGACTTCGACGGCTTCATCAAAAGCCTGGACAAGCTTTACGCGCTTCCCGACGTGTCCGCCGGCGAGGACGCCGTGCAGATCATGACCGTGCACAAAGCCAAAGGCCTGGAGTTCGACCACGTCATCGTCCCCGGCCTTGGCGCCAGACCGCCCTCGGACAAGAAAAAGCTGTTCCTCTGGATGGAGCGTCCTGGTCAGTCGGAGCGGGGCACCGACCTGCTCCTCGCCCCGGTCGAAGAAACCGGCAGCCAGGCCGATCCTATTTATCAATGGCTCAAGCAACTCGCCGCCGACAAAGCGGCCCACGAAGACGGCCGCCTGCTCTACGTTGCCGCCACCCGCGCCAAACAACGCCTGCACCTGTTGGGCGAAACGCGCCTGAAAGTGGAGAAGGGCGAGCAAACCGCAGCCAACCCTGCGGGCCGCAGCCTGCTATCCAAACTCTGGCCTGTGGTTGAAGCCGACTTCGCCGCAGCCGCCAAATCAACTCCCCTCTCCCTCGACGGGAGAGGGGGCGGGGGAGAGGGTGAAACGTCGCATGACGACCAACCCATAGACCAATCCCTCCACCGCCAGAGCGCAGGTTGGACAACCCCTGCGCCGCCCGCTTCATTTGTCTGGACCCCACCAAACGAAGACCCGCGCACCCAGGACGCCATCGAGTTCTCCTGGGCCGGCGAAACCGCCCGTTGCGTCGGCAATGTCGTGCACCGGTGGCTGCAAGTCATCGCCGAAGCCGAACGCAAGGACTGGACCTCGGGGCGTGTGGGTGAGATGCACAAGGCCTTTCGCAACGAGCTCGCCGCCCTCGGCGTGACGAACGCCGAACTCGACACCGCCAGCGCGCGCGTCGCCACTGCCCTCACCAACGCTCTCACCGACGAACGCGGCCGCTGGCTGCTCGGCCCGCACGCCGGCGCGCGCAATGAATACCGCCTGACCGCCATGATCAACGGCGAACGCCGCAACCTGGTCATTGACCGCAGCTTTACTGATGCAGACGGCCAGCACTGGATCGTGGACTACAAGACCAGCAGCCATGAAGGCGCGGATCGCGAAGGGTTCCTTGACCGCGAGCAGGAACGGTATCAGGGGCAATTGGAGCGCTATGCCCGGGTGCATGGCGCGGGTGCAGTCAGCCTCGGGCTTTACTTTCCGCAGCTTGGCGGCTGGCGGGCCTGGCAAAAAGACCCCCGCGACGACCCGGCCTGACTTATCCTGATTTATCCTGATTTATCCGGATTGTAATTAGCGGCACGCGGGACCCGGACCAAAGCAGGGAGGCGATAGCCCGTGGGCAGGCAGTCGGACAATCTGGTGTCATGCATGCGCGCCGCGATGACAGCGGCTTGTATGGCGACTGTGCTTGCCATCATCGCGCTTGGCGCGACCATGCCGTCCGCTGCGGCTGCCGACGAGCTTCCGCCTGTTCCCGCCGCCGGCAAGCGGCTGACCGACCTTGCCAAAGTGCTCAACCCGCCCGAGCAGACCCGGGTCACTGGCAAGCTCAAGGAAATCGAAGAAAAAACCCGGGCGCAGGTGGCGGTGCTGGTCGTCGAGACCACACAACCGCCGGGCCTGGAGGAATACGCCCTGCGCGTGTTCGACACCTGGAAGCTCGGGCAGGCCCGCGTTGCCAACGGCCTGCTGGTACTGATCGCCGCCGCCGGCAAAAAAGTGCGCATAGAGGTGGGCCGCGGCCTTGAGAGCGCGATTCCCGACGCCCATGCCAGGCGCATCATCGACGCAGCCATGGTGACGCCGTTTCGCCAGGGCAAGGACGCCGCCGGCATCCTCTCCGGCCTCAACCGCGAAATGGCGCGCATTGTCGCCGACCAGAGACCCGCGCAGGCAGTCGCCGCAGCGCCCGGCGTCGATCAGTTCGCGCGCGCGCCCTCGTTCGAAATGGGCAGCGGCTTGTTGTCCCTGCTGGTGTTCGTCGCAATCTTCATCGGCGTGGCGGTGCTGTCCAGAATGTTCGGCTTGAACGAACGCCCTGCCGCGCCAGGCATAAGTGTTCCCGACTACAACGAATATTCGTCGTCCAGTACCGCGTCGGGTAGCGGTGGCTCCAGTTCCGGCTCAGACAGCAATGTCATGAGCAGCGGCGGCGGCGAATCGGCCGGCGGCCGCGCCAGCGCCTCGTTCGGCTATATCAGTAGCAGCAGTAGTGGTAGCGACAGCAGTTGCAGCCACAGCGGAAGCTCCAGCAGCAGCAACGGCAACAATAATTGAGTAGTCACTGCGCGGCCGCTGGCTGCTCGGGTGCATGGTCCTGTCGAAACGAAGCTCGGCCTATACTTTCTGCTACTCGCGGGGTGGTGCGGGTGGCAGAAAAGCGTTGATTCCGGGTCAAGCTGATTCGAAACTGGATGCGGTAGCCGGAGGGAGTTGATGGATTTTGAGATCATCGGAGATATAGCCAGCACCGAGACCTTTGCCGTCAGTTCTTCCATTCGGGAATTGGCCCGTTTACAGAGGGTGTATGGCAAAGGACGCTGGAGAAAGTGAAAGGGAATTGCCAGAGTTCGGCTGGAAGACGGCACATTTCGGCGGGCCGAGGTACACTGGTACGAAGCACATGGTATTGGCAAGAAAGAATTCAAAATCAAGCGATACATCGAATAGATCACCATGAAAACAACAGACCTACAATTCGTTGTTTGCCTCAAGAACAAGGGCTACGAGGTTTCCCTGGAAACCCGCAAGATCTATCGGATGGTTCCTGATCCGGATGCCGCTAAGCACAAGCAGCTTCGTGTCATTGATGAATCCGGTGACGATTACCTGTACCCCGCCAGATTCTTTTCCGTGATCGAACTCCCCCAGTTGCTGCGCAAGGCTGTTCTCGCCGCCGCCTGACGCTTCCACCCCTGTCGTCCCGTGTCGCGTCAGGCTTGGTGCCTACCGCAAACCTTAGTAGACTGATTGCACCTTTCCATCGCGTTCCCGGGAGTCGAACCTTGAACAATCGCCGCAAAATTGTCCTCGCGCTCGGTGCAGGCGCGCTCCTCGAACCGCTGGCCGGTTTTGCACAGGGCACGCCGATGTCGCCATCGGGCGGCTTTCCGACCAAACCCATACGCCTGATTGTCGTGTTCGCACCCGGCGGCAGCAACGACATCGCCGCGCGCCTGCTCGCGCCGGGCGTCGGTGAGCGGCGGACTGTAGGTGATGCCGCTGCACGAGCACGAGGGCGTCAGCACGGCGTTGGTGCGCTGGGCGCCCGAGACGCGCTTCAATGCGCATCAGCACCCGGGTGGCGAGGAGATCCTTGTGCTCGAGGGCGTGTTCCGCGACGAGAATGGTGAGTATCCGGCCGGCACCTGGCTGCGCAGTCCGCGCTGGAGCCGTCACACCCCCTATACCGGTGCCGAAGGCGCGCTGATTTACGTCAAGGTGGGCGCGATCGGCGCGCAATTTCTCAGCATGGCGGCTTGAGTGCCCCGGCGGGGTGACCGGCCCGGCCAAGCAGCCGGGCCTGAACAATTTCCGCAATTGCCCTTGGTGCGGAATGAGAAAGTCAGAACGCGGGAATACATCTGATTGTCCGCTGGCAGGGTTTATCGAAATCGAAACGTACCGCCTTTGTTTCTGGCCGGTCTAGTCAACGATATATTCCAAAACCGCAGCATGCTTCTTTGATGTTGGTGTCTTTCCGTTCACGGACAGTTCGCCTTTGGAGTTGGCTACGATGTCGATGGAGAACACGTCACCGTCTTTTCGCATCGGTAACCACTTCTTGTTGTATTCGACAGCCATCTTCTCGAACGAAGCGGACACGATTTCAAAGCGTTGCGTGCTCCCCGCGGGAAGCCGATAGGACAAAGGCGCATTGCGCACCCTTGCCACTCCGGCGGGCAGGTCGAAAGTGCGAACCAGCGCGCCCTTGAATTCCTGCGAGTTCACGGTTTTCCATACGTCAGCCGGTTCAATCCCGAGGTCGAAAAAGTCCGCATTGATTTCCGGCAGGGACTCGAATTCCGTCTTGGTCAACAAGCGCTCCGATCGAAGCTGCCAGGCGGCGTCCTGCGGGTGGTGCGAGAAGACAAGTTTTTCAGGTGATGGCAGGAAAAACGTTTCGCTGAATTTTTTTACCGAAGCCCCGGCCTCTACATAGCCACTTCCCCAGGTCGAATCAATGAGTTGCCATTTGCCCTCGAGTTTTACGGCATTCCAGGCATGGTTCGGGGTAGCTATGCTGCTGCCGGCAACGTGGCCAACGCCCTTCGCATAGCCGGTAATGGTGACGGCCTCCAATCCGGACTCCTTGGCAAGGCGTTCGAACAATGCAGCGTAACCGGAACAGACTGCAAGACGCGATCGGAATACCGTTTCAGGATCGGCGCTTGAGCTTGTTTTGTTGGAAAAGCTCTTGATATCGTAGGCAATGCGGTCGGCGACCCAACGATAAATCGCGCGGGCTTTTTCAGTATCGCTTTTCGTCGCGGTGCTGAGATATTGAGCGAGGGGCCGAATCGCCGCTTCAGATTGAGCAGTCGCTGCCAGGGCGTGGGTATCAATGGCGGACAGCCGGCCGACATCTATAGTGCCAGCGCAAGCAAGGTTACCCCAGAGCAATCCGCCCAGCGCAAAGTGCCATGAAACGATCGTTTTCATTGGGAATTAGTCAAAGTTGACTTCATTTGCTCCGAGTCTCGACTTTCGCGGCATTTTTCGCTCAAATGTGCCCAGCCTCGGGCTCAAGATAACACGCTTTCGCCGTCCACCTGAATGATGCGAATGCACGACATCGCCACCAAGCGGCCAAGGTAGAAGGGCAGAAGGGCGGGAGCTTTTGTACGTAGTCAAAGACTGTCCGCTCCTGGTCGAATGATGCGTAACGGCTTTCTCCGGTCCGGTATTGCCGCGGGTGGAGCGCAGGTGCATTGACGCAGGCAACGGCCAACAGAAACAGGGAAATTGGCCGACCCATGGTTCCGACGCTTCAATGACGCGGGGGCTGCGGCGTCGCGTTGCCGGCCCGCATCAGAGGTAGCGGGCGCAGATTCAGCGCCGGGACAATTTCATTGGTTAGAATCGGACGGAGTTCCACCTGACGCCCGGTTCGTGTCTGCGATGAAATACACGCACGAAAACCATCCCGGACGTTTCGCCCGCTCCCCTCTCGGGACAAATCAATGCTCAGGCGTCGCAACCTTCTGCGCGCTGCAGGCGGCGGCCTGATAACCAGCCGCATACCGGTATTCGCGCAACAGACCGTGCATCGCATCGGCTTGATTTTGCCGAGTTCGGAAGGCGGAGGGCAGCAGTTTCTCGACGCGCTGCGCCGGGGCTCGTGCGACCGCGGCTTCGTCGAAGGCCGCAATCTTGCCATCGACGCGCGCTGGGGCGATGACCTGCAGGCGCGCCTCGGACGCCGCCACCGGCAGCGTCCTCTACCGCTCAAAGACGCACTTGGGCTTGAGGTGCAATTTTCAGGTGATGCCCCGTGCCCAGTGGCCCGCGTTACTGTGCCGGCACATTCCGGATCGCTTTGAGCACCTCGTTCGCCATGTCGGTTGGTACTCCAACCGCGCACGCGGGTCGCGCGCCAAGGTGCAGCAGGGCGAGGACGCGCCGGCGCGTGTGCTGGCCCTGTACACAGCACCGATCGAATCGGTCATCGAACCCCTGATCGAACCCATAAGCGCGTTTGCCTCGCGCGCTGTGCGCGCATCACGTTGAGCCCGGCGGCGGGGTTTTGCGGGAGCCCCCCCGGGGGGAACCAACCGGGGGGGCACCAACCGGGGGGGGCACCAACCTTGCCAATCATGCGGCATCGGGGCAAACTAATCCCAGGCTCGACGCGCCAAGCCCGCCGTTCGGCTTTTATACGCTGCGGCCGGCGGATGTGCGCCAAAAGGAGCGGGATTGATTTGCCTATCTGTCCAGACCCAAAGGAGAGCAGCATGGAATACCAGGAACAACTCAAACGCAAGCGCTTTTCCCGCGCAGAAATGATGAAGCGGGTAGCACGTTTTTCCAAACTAAAAGGCTTTGACGGCGGCCTGCCAGACAGCCACTACCCCAGCGCCGAGCGTACGCTGTTCAATGTGATCGGCTTTCAACCGCCGAAGGGCGAGGGTGCCGGCATGCAATCGCCGGTGGGGGCCGATGCGGCGCGTATGGCGGCGATCAAGATTTCTGAAGGCTTCAACCTCGGTTACTGCAAGGCCGCACCGGGCAAAGGCCCGATGCTGCACAACCACGACACCAACGAAACCTTCATCGCCATGACCGGTATGTGGCGCGCGAGCTGGGAGAACGAAAAGGGCAAGCTCGAGCACGTGGACCTCAAACCGCTCGACGTGATCTCGTTTCCGCCCGGTGCAAACCGGCGCTTCATGAACGTCACCAAAGGGCCGAAGAATAAAGAATCGGTCCTGATGTTTGTCATCGGCGGCGACGCGCCGCGTGCGGAGTTCACCAGTGAATCGATGGCGGAGCTGGGCAAAGCCGGACTGTGGCCGCCGGTCGAGTCGAAGAAAAAAGCCGCGCCAAAAGCACGCACCAAGTAAAAACTGGCCGGTTGCCGCCGGTCAAGATCGTTGGTGGGTGCGGCCTGGTGCCGCTTCGATAGCAAAAAGCTGTTGTCCACCAACGGTTTTCGTGAATCGATGTGAAAAGAAAAAGCATCCGCAAATGCGGGGCTTTTCAAATTGATTTTGCGGCGCGCCGATGCAGTGCAAGGAAGTCGCCGACCCGACGCTCACGGCGCTTTGCCTCCGAACCCGCATGCGGCGCACCTCCTGCGGGCTGCATTGCAGCGAGCGCGCCCCGCCGGGCTCAGCTCAGCGCACCGCCTGATCGTAATACTGCCCGTCATAGTAGCCCTCAGGACGCTGCAGGGTCTTCTGCGGCTTGGCGTACTTGGCGCGGAGCTGAAGCGCCGTGGCCACTCCCTGCATGTCAATCTTCGCCTTGCGCTGCAAGCCTTCGGTCGGGTGCGTCAGCACCTGGTGCGCGGTCTCCGCAGACTTCTGGTTGGCATTTGGCGTGTTCTTCAGGAACAGGGCGATGGCCTCGGCATTGTTCTTCGGGTCGTAGAGCCACTCCACCGCCTCGGCATAGGCGCGAATGTATCCGGTAAGCGCCGGAGCATTCTTTGCCGCCCAGGATTTGCGCGTTGCGCCCACCAGCCCCTGGTAGCGCCCCAGCGCTTGCGAAGCGTCGGCCAGGCGATTGAATCCCTTCTCCTGAGCCATCACGTCGAGCGGTGCGATCAGTAGTGTCGCGGCATGCTTCATCTGCAGCAGCGCGTCGTAACGCTGTATTCCGCCGCCGGCGCGTTGGGTGCTGTAGTCGCGGTCATGCACCAGGCCGTTGCGTTCCATCACCTCCAGCAGCACGAAGGCGTAGCCGGTGGTGAGCGCGTCCACCGACAGGGTCTTGCCCCGCAGTTGCGCGATGCTGCGGATCTCGGGCGTCGACACCAGGCGCAGGAATCCCTGATCACCACCCATGACGGCGACAAGGTCTGAACCGTCCACCGGCACCGCGCCCTGCCCCTCGCGATAGGCGACGATGTTGTCGATCGCCGTCATGGCAATGTCGAACTTGCCCTCGATCAGACCGGTGAGCTGGAACTGCGAATTGGGTGTGTTGGTCACCTGGATGCGCACGCCGTTCTTCTCGAACAGCCCCTTCGCCTGCGCCACCCAGATCGGCAGATTCCAGCCGCCCGGGAAAACGATCACACTAACGTTCTGCGGCGGATTGGGGGGTACGAACGCCGCCTGGCGCCCGGCGCAGGCCGAGAGCAACAACACGACCGCGATCACGGTGATTCTTGCAATGAACTTCATGGTCTTTCCTCCAGGTTTTTTGTCGCTTTGTTATGCCGGATCGCGCTTCCGAGCTCGGTGTATTCGCCTCTCGACGCGCCCGGCCCGGACACGGATTTATGGAGCGCCGTGCCTGATCCCAATTAAAAAGAGGCCAAGCTTATCTATCCCGGGTTTCGTCGATACGGTTGCAGGCAGACAGTACCTGCGGGAGTGTCAGATGGTCAAGCCAAAGGCTGCCAATGGCGAAGGTCAATCCGGGCCGCGAGCGCACCCGGTACACGCAGGAATTCAAGCTCGAAGCGGTGAAGCTGCTCGAGCTTGGCGAGAAACCGGCTGGGGCCAAAGATGCCGCCATCGGCCGCAAGCTCAACACCGCGCGCGCCGGGA
>Ga0163144_10007881_pt1 | contig 23218 bp, 16 predicted proteins | sample OliLak19BULKMAT1_FD_123175 | JGI IMG/M metagenome (GOLD analysis project Ga0163144, IMG submission 123175) | Freshwater microbial mat bacterial communities from Lake Vanda, McMurdo Dry Valleys, Antarctica - Oligotrophic Lake LV.19.BULKMAT1 | ecosystem: Environmental > Aquatic > Freshwater >...
AGGCCGAGTTCCTTCAGCTTCTCGACCAGTTCCGTCGGCGCGTTCGGATCGACACCGACGCGTAACGCACCGAGTGCGATCTTCCGATCGAACTGGAACGGGGTGGTAATGGTCGACGGATCCTTCTCGTCGACACCGTGAATCACGTTGAAGACCATCGCGCAGTCCTCGACCGTTCGGCACATCGGCCCAACCCGATCCTGCGACCAGGCCAGCACCATGCCGCCATGCCGGCTGACGCGACCGAAGGTCGGCCGCAGCGCGCTGATCCCGTTGCGCACCGCCGGTGAGACGATCGAGCCCTGCGTCTCGGTCCCGATGCTGAACGCCACGCAGGCGGCAGCCGTCGCCGACCCGGGGCCTGCCGAGGATCCGCTCGAGCCCTGCGACAGATTCCAGGGGTTGTTCGTGCGGCCGCGGAACCACTGGTCGTTCTGCGCGAAGAGGCCTGTCGCCAGCTTGGCAATCAGCACCGCGCCCGCGTCCCGGAGCCGGATCACCACCTCGGCATCCTCGTCGATCACCCGGTCCTGGAAGTCGAGCGCGCCCCACGTCGTCGGCACACCCTTGGTGTTGAACAGGTCCTTGACGCCGTAGGGCAGACCGTGAAGGGGACCGCGGTACTTCCCGGCGCTGATCTCCGCATCGGCGGCCGCTGCGTCGCGGCGCGCGGACTCTTCCATGATCGTCACCGCGCACAGCAAGGTCGGGTTCAGCCGCTTCAGCCGGGCGAGATAGATCTCGGTCAACGCCACCGACGTGATCCGGCGCTCCTTGAGCAGCGCCGAAAGCCGGTGCGCGGGCAGGAACGCGATGTCGTCGGGGGTGGTCGGTACGGGGCCGGTGAACCTGGGTACCGCGAACACCGCCCGATCGAACGCCGCCCGCCCACGCTCGCGGGCGAGTTTCTCGAGCAGCGCGCCCGTGCCGCCCGGGTAGGGCATGAACTGCAGCGCGGGCGCCTCCCCATTGCCGAGGATCGACACCGCCTGCTGCCGAAGCGACGCTCCCGATCCAGCCCGGAAACGGGACACCCCGCCCGCCGCAAGCGCTCGCTGGGCCTGTACGGCACTTGCCCCGAAGGTGGTCGCCGCCGCCGTCACCAGCGAGTAGAACAGGAATTCGCGGCGGCCAATACCAGAGCACGCTTCGTCATGATCAGCAGCAGCGAGATCACGGTGCAGTTGGTCCAGCAACTCTTCCGGGGAGGGCACAGTCGGATACCGGCTTCAGGCGACATGATCAGGTGACTGGTTACAGATTCGCCCGGTTCACTTCGCTTCGCCAGCGCCGCCGGCAAAAAGCTGGAGCGTGACGGCGACGAAGGCTCATTTTCAGCCGATCCCCCGCTCCCCGGCGTGTCGAGGCCACGACGAACACGGCTGCAACAAGCGCGCGCCGACTGCGTATGACGGAGCGTGCGCATGGCAACGCCTGGCTGCCGAGCGCTGTCCGAGTCATCGGCAACCGGCATTCTGCCACCGCCAGCTCACTCCGGTATCTTTCAGTCTGACCGCGTCGGCATCAGCCGTGCGGCGTCGCCTCTCACTGGCTCGTCGGTATGCGCAACTTTCGATTCTTGACGCTGCTCCTCGGCACCGCCGCCGTCCTCTCCGCCTGTGCGGGCAGTCGTCGCGCTCCACAGAGCGGATTCGTGATGGGGCAGGCCGGGGCGACGGCGCGCGCCCGCGCCGACTCGCTGCGGTACCCGTACACACAGGCCGACATCGACTTCATGAGCGGCATGATTCACCATCATGCGCAGGCGATCACGATTTCTCGCTGGGCGGTCACGCACGATGCGTCATCGGGCGTCCAGCGGCTGACGGCACGCATCATCAATGCGCAGACGGATGAAATTCGCCTGATGCAGAATTGGCTCACGGATCGCAATCAGGATCCGATGACCGTCGACTCACTCGGGAATGTCAGCATGCGACCGTCGGCAGCCACGTCGGCCGCCACGGCGCCGGCAAGCCACGACATGGGGCACGCCGGTCATGGCATGGCGGGGATGGCCGCCATGCCAGGCATGCTCTCCGACGTGCAGCTGAAGGAACTGCAAGCGGCCCGCGGCAGGGAGTTCGACCGCCTGTTCCTGATCTACATGATGCAGCACCACCGTGGAGCGGTGTCGATGGTGAGGACGCTCTTCAGCGCGCAGGGCGCAGGCCAGGATGAAACGATTTTCAAGTTCGCCGCCGACGTCGAAGTGGATCAGTCCACCGAGATCAAGCGGATGCTGACGATGTTGCTCGAAATGGGGGAAGTTCCTCCAGCGCCGTGACTCACTTGTTGGTTCGCTGTCTGTATTCTCACCTCGAGGCATCCGATGTTCCTGACCTCTCGATACCGATTCGGCGCCGCGTCGGCGCAGCTCGGTAAACTCGCCACCGCGGTCGTGCTTGCCGGGCTGAACGCCTGCGCCAGCTCGACGGCAAAGCCGACCACCCAGCCGACGCCGGTGGCATCCACGGACTGGTCGCGCGACCCGCGCAACAACTTGCGTGCCGGCTTGTTCGATGCGCAGGAGGCGGTGTCAAATCTGCGCGTGACAGCCCGAGCCGTCTCGCCACCGGGCTTCCTCGGTATCACCAACTCCGACCTCGCGTTCACCGGCAAGTACGCGATTCAGGGGAACTACAATGGCCCGGTGATCTGGGACATCTCGGACCCTGCCAAGCCGGTGATGGTCACGGCTTACCCCTGCCCCGCGTCGCAGAATGACATCTCGGTGTATCGCAACCTGATGTTCATGTCGGCCGAAGCAAATAATGGCCGTACTGATTGCATGCCCGGTGGTGTGCGCGATACGGTCAGCGCACTGCGCATGCGCGGCGTCCGAGTGTTCGACATCAGCGACATCAAGGCGCCGAAGCTGCTCGCGAATGTGCAGACCTGTCGCGGATCACACACGCACACGGTGCTCGAGGATCCCAGGGACAAGGCCAACGTCTACATCTACGTCTCGGGCTCGTCCGGCATCCGTTCACCGAACGAATTGGCGGGCTGCGCGGGCAACCTGGCCGCCGACGATCCCGGGTCGTCGCGACTCCGGATCGAGATCATCAAGGTGCCGCTGGCCGACCCGTCAAAGGCGGCGGTGGTCAGTCGTGCAAACATTTTCGCGGGTCTCAAGGACACCAAGAGCCATGGCCCGACCGAGTCCGACCGGGCTGCAGGCATGAAGGCGGCCGCCGCCGCGCGTGCGTCGGGCGGTTTCACGGCAAGGAATCCGCAGTCCGGCGAAGAGCTCGTGCTGCCCGGCGGATTTGTGCGCCCGATGCTCGACAGCGTGATGAGGGCGCGCGGCGGAACCGGCACGCCGACGGCCGCCGACAGCACCGCACTCCGCGGTGGGCTGCAAAGCATGGTCGACCGGATGTTCGGCGCGGCGGTGGGCGCACCAACGGGTGGCGTGATCAACGACCGCTCGCAGTGCCACGACATCACCGTCTACCCAGCCCTTGGCCTGGCTGGTGGTGCCTGCGAAGGACATGGACTGCTGCTCGACATCAGCGACCCGCTCAACCCGGTGCGCCTCGATGCCGCGGCCGACTCGAACTTCGCCTACTGGCATTCAGCCACGTTCAACAATGACGGGACGAAGATCCTGTTCTCCGATGAATGGGGCGGCGGCGGCGCGCCGAAGTGCCGCGCGACGGACAAGCCGGAGTGGGGCGCGAACGCGATCTTCACGATCGAGAATCGCAAGCTGAAGTTCCAGAGCTACTACAAGATTCCCAGCTTCCAGACCGCCAACGAAAACTGCGTGGCGCACAACGGCTCGCTGATCCCGATTCCCGGCCGCGATGTGATGGTGCAGTCGTGGTATCAGGGCGGCATCTCGGTGTTCGACTGGACCAACCCGGCCAAGCCAATCGAGATCGCGTCGTTCGACCGCGGCCCGGTCGATTCCACGCGCATGGCCATGGGCGGTTCATGGTCGGTGTACTGGTACAACGGGCAGATCGTCAGCTCCGAAATCGGACGCGGGCTGGATGTCGCCGAGATGGTGCCAAGCCAGTACGTGTCGCAGAACGAAATCGATGCGGCCAAGACCGTGCAGTGGGCATACCTGAACGCCCAGGGCCAGCCGAAGATCGAGTGGCCGCCCAGCTTCGCCTTGGCGCGCGCCTTCACCGATCAGCTGGAGCGGAAGGGGTGCTTCAACACTGCACGGATTGCCGCGATCCGAACGTCGCTCACCGCGGCCGAGCGGGCATCCGCGGCCGAGCGTACGACCGCACTGTCGCAGCTGGCCGGTTCACTCGAAGCAGACACACGGAGCGGGTGCGACGACAGCAAGGCGAAGATGCTTCGCAAGTCGGTGCAGGATCTGCAGGCGCTGGTGCTGTAGGGGCGCCGTCGCGGGCGGTCGTTTGACTTGAAGCGCCGCCGGAGAATCGTCGATCACTCGCCGATTCTCCGGCGGCGCTTCTTCGTTTTACGTGGTCGGTTGCTAGACTTCCTTGCGTCACCTCCCCCTTGCGGCCCCGCCCATGCATTCGCGCGATTTCCTCCGCTCCCTCGGCGCCACGACGATCGCCGCCCTCATCGGTCCACGGCTCTGGGCCCAGTATGAGGCCATGCCGGCGCCAGCCTTGGCCAAGGACGAGGCGTTCTGGACGGCGTTGCGCGCGAAGTACCGCCTCAAGCCGGACTACATCAATCTCGAGCACGGCTACTACTCGATGCAGTCGGAGGAGGTGCTCGAGAAGTTCATCGCCGGGGTCCGTGAGGTGAACTATCAGGCGTCGTACTACATGCGTACCGTGCAGACGCCGAACAAGGATGCGGCACGCGCGAAACTGGCGGCGCTGGCCGGCTGCTCAGTCGATGAGCTGATCATCACACGAAACACCACCGAGTCACTCGACACGGTGATTGCAGGGTATGACTGGAAGCCGGGCGACGAAGCCGTGATGGCATTGCAGGACTATGGCGCCATGCTCGACCAGTTCGTGCTGCAGGCCCGGCGCTACGGCATGGTGAACCGCATGGTGTCGCTCCCCAACGATCCGCAGTCGGACGATGAGATCGTGCAGTTGTATGCGAACGCGATCACGCCGAAGACGCGTCTGCTTCTCATGAGCCACCTGGTGAACATCTCGGGCCAGATTCTGCCGGTGAAGAAGGTCGTCGAGATGGCGCACGCCAAGGGGGTCGCGGTGGCGGTCGATGGCGCGCACGCGTTTGCGCACCTCGACTACCGGATTCCTGATCTGGGCGCCGACTATTACGCCGCCAGTCTGCACAAATGGCTCGGCGTGCCGCTCGGTGCCGGGCTTCTCTACGTGAAGAAGGAGAAGATCGCGGGCCTCTGGCCGCTCTTCGGCGATCAGGGGTTCGCGGATTCTGACATCCGCAAGCTGAATCACACGGGCACACATCCGGTGCACACGGATCTCGCGATTGCGCACGCAGTTGCGTTTCACGACAGCATCGGTGTGCAGCGGAAGGAAGCACGACTGCGCTACCTGCAGCAGTACTGGACGACGAAGGTCCGCGGGGTGAAGAACATCGAAGTCAACACACCCGGTCAGCCGCACCGCGCCAGCGCGATCGCCAACGTCGGCATCGCAACGATGCCACCGGCCGCACTGGCGAAGACGCTGCTCGACGCGTATCGCATCTGGACGGTGGCCATCGATCGTCCGAATGTGCAGGGCGCACGCATCACGCCGCATCTCTATACCACGACTGCCGAGCTGGACGTTCTGGTGAAGGCGCTGAAAGAGCTGGCCGCGTAGCGGTCTCAACACTCGGGTGCGGTAAACGTCTATTGCGCAAGCGAAACACACACCGCATTGTGGTGGCCTGCGAGACCGCGGATTACGTCGGATTCCACGCGCTCTGGCACGAGATCACCACGAGAGTCCGACGCCACGGAGCCACTATGACAGACGTACGGATCGAGTACGAAGCCGATCGTGAGCAGACCCTGCCCAACGTCAATGAGGATGAGACGCGACTGGACGCTGTGCGAGCACGGGCCTACGGGCTGTTCGAGAGTCGAGGCAAGTCCGAGGGAAGTGAGCTGGACGACTGGTTCCAGGCAGAGAGTGAAGTGTTGGGGTTGTCAGCGCACGGCCTGATCGAGCCTGACGATCAGGAAGCGGTAGCGGCTGCTCTGCCAACTGCAGTCTTCGCCGAACCTGTCGCACTCATGCCGCGGAACAGTGTTCGCGCGGTGCATGCCTCGAAGTACGCGATGAATGAGGGCGTGACTCCCCTCGCAGCGGCGAAGGCGGGAACGGCAGAACTCCGCCTCTGATGGTGCTCATTTCAACCAAGCCCGGCTAGAAGTCGCGAAGAGGACCCGTGTCCGGATCGCCGCGTGTCACCGTGGCCGCACGACCAGGCCAAGCGGCACGCGGCGCCACCCGGGCCACCGCTGCAGCACGCCAGCTGCATCGCGCAACTGCATCTGCGCGCTGATGCCACCATCCAGCATCACCGCCCGCTGGGCGCCGAGGGCGCCCAGCAGGGCGGCCATCTCCGGTGTCGTGAGTCCGAATGGCACGGCACCGAGAATCCTACCGAAGGCATCAAAGCGCGTCATCACCAGCAGCACGATCCCGTCGCGCCGCACGCCGATGGCCAGGCGCGCGTCACGATGCGTGAGGTCGACGCCGCCGTTTGGGTCACGCAGTGCCGCGGGCACTGCGCCATCTCCCTCGAGCAGCGTCGGAAAGCTCTGAAACGCATACGCCACCCCAGCTGTCCGATCAGGGGCACTGAACGCGGATGGTGGCAACAGGCGGACAGTGCCGATGGAATCGATCACGACCGCAGTCGATAGCGGACCCAGACCCGGTTCGCGCCATTCGCGGCCCCGCATCACGACCCAGCCCCACGGCAGGGTGCCGATGAGCGTGGCGTTGAACTGACCAGCATTGACCGCGACCAGTGCCCCTGCGACCGCGTCCTCGATCCGCCAGCGTGCCTCGCGCACCACCGCGCCCTTGACATCGCGCCGCCGCCGAAAGGCGGTGTCGAGTGCAAAGCGCACACGCGCGGGATCGATGCGCACGATGATGCCACGTGTGCGCCACGCTTCTCCATCTCCACGCAGCGGAACCTCGGCGAAGGTGATGCCGTTTCGTCCAGCCTTCCAGCGGAGCGCGTCGAGCAGGGTGCTGTCAGGCGCGCGCCATTGTGTTGGCGCCGTGCTGTCCGGTCGCCAGAGGCCACGCCATCCGGTTCGATCTGCCACCGCCAGCGGCGCCGGCTGCGCGTCGAGGGCGCTGAACCACGCCAGCGCGGCCGCGGCACAGGTCGCAACGCGGGGCCCGCAGCGAATCATCCGCCCGCGAATGCCGAGCGCAGTACACCGCGACGCGCCACCAGCAAGTCGTACTCCGCTTTCGTGAATGTCCGCGTGATGAGGGCGTCCTGCTGCATACCGTTCAGCCACGACATGATCCGTTCCCAGAACATGCTGGACTGGCGATCCGTCAGGCCGACGTCGCTTCCCTGGGGACGGCCCCCCGCCGAGAACAGCTCATTCGCGATTTTCAGCGAGCTGTCGGCGCGGGCGCGGAACACTTCCGCGCGAATTATGCTGGCAGGCTTTAAAGGGCGCGCACCGCACTTCGCGGCCGCCGCACGATCCAGCGACGCACTGTCGGTCACGGCACCCGTGACACGCATCATTTTCTCCTGCGCGCGCTGAATCGCCGCCGCATCGCCGCTCTGCTGCGCGGTGGCCATCTCCTGCATCGCCGCCAACATCTTCTTCACCATCGGATCTTTCTGCGCACCGACGGGATCCCGCTGCATTCGTGCGGCCATCTCCTCGCCCCTCCGTTCGAGCGCAGCATCGGCATCCTCCTGAACACCGGAGCGGCATTCGCTGTACGTCGTCGTGGAACGCGAGTACGCGTTCTGGTCACGGTCGTTCTCAACCGCATTCGCCGAATCACGCAGAGAGTTCACCTGCGCCTGCATCGCTTCGTACCGCTGCCGATTGGTGGCGCGTTGCGACTTGAGTCGCTGCATTGCCGCCGTGTATCGATCGAGCCGTTCCGCCGTGATCTCCACGGTCGTCGCATCGAATGTCGGCTCGACCAGCATCGCCACCTGCGTCCGGTCTTCTGCCTTCTGCTCGACCGCCTTGCCCGCGGCGCGGCGAAGGGCACCAAGCTGCGCGTGAGCCGGCACCGACAGCATGACCAGCATGGTCAACGTCACAATTCTGGAACAGAGACGAGAGAACGTCACCGCGGACATGGAAGGGCCTCTTGGGAAGGAAGTCGGCAACCGGGGTTCGCCGATTGCGCTGTTGGTTCGATTCGCGTTGCGAGCAGGAGATCGACGGGCGAACCCGAGAAACCGACGCCCGCAGACTGCGAATCATCTCACTACGCATCCTGACACGGAACGCCGGCGCCAGGCGCAGGCCGGCCGATCGCGATCGTACCCGACCGACCCGCCCGGTGCGACCTATTTGGAGGGTGCCCCCTACTCTGCCGCCTCCATCAGTCCCTTGACGGTGGCCGAGAGCGCCTTGACCCGGATCCTGTCACGCGCCACCGTCGCCGCGCGGTCGAGCCGAATGGCCAGCGCCCGAAGTGTGGCCCTCCGCGCATCGCCCGACTGCTGCTCGGCCATGCCGAGGCTCGCCATGATGCTGGTGATCTGCCCAGCCGGAAGTCCGTTCCCCCGATCGAGCTGATCCACATATGCACGGGCGACCACGAAGCTCGGTGCCCAGACCAGCTTCTGTTGCAGCTGCGGATTCGAACCGGCGAACTGCACCGACCTGGCCGCGTCGATCTCGTTCTGCGTCAGCATCGGGCTCGGCTTCAGTTCGAGGACGTCAAGGCCGCGGCCGATTTCGGAGCCATAGATGTGGCCATTGTACCAGTACGCCGACCAGAAACCGGCCAGCGTCAGCTCCGCGGGATTGATCGGACCACGGTCGAAGTACGCAATCTCGACCGGCCTGGCAGGGTTGGTGAAGTCGAACACCGACAGCCCACCCTGATACCACGCCTGCACCATGATGTCGCGCCCGGGAACGGGAATCAGCGTGCCGTTGTGCGCAACACAGTTCTCCGCATCCTTCTGGGCCGATGGCAGCTTGTAATGACCTTGCGCGACGAGCTTGCGATTACGGAGCGAGAAGATGGCGTTTGCGCCCCAGGTCATCTTGTCGGTCGCCCGACACTTCGCGCCGACGCCGCCACCCCATTCGTCGCTGAACAGCAACTTGGAACCGTCGTTGCTGAACGTGGCCGAGTGCCAGTACGAAAAGTTCGCATCGATCACCTCGTCGACGCGCTTCGGGTTCGGGGGGTCGCTGATGTCGAGCAGGATGCCATTGCCGGAACAGGCACCGGCGGCCAGGCCGAGGGCCGGATACACGGTGATATCGTGGCACTGGTCGGTTTCCGCGGTCTCCTGGGTACCGGCGCCATGTGTGCCGCCGCGCCAGAGCCCTCGGATCGCGTTGGTGCGACGATCCGCAAACACCCTCGGGCGGCTCACCACGCGCGCATCCTGGGGTGCAGCCACCGACACCTTGATGACATCGATCCGGAAGCGCGCGGTGGTGGAGTCCGATTTCGGATCACCGTCGGAGCACCCTGCCAGCTCACCGCTGTTGCGCACATCATTCGTCCCGGACACATACACGTACACGGTGCCGGTATCCCTCGGATCCGGCAGCAGCGTGTGCGTGTGCGATCCACGGCACGTCTGCACCGCGCCCACCTGTCGCGGGTGATCGATGTCGCTGATGTCGAAAATGCGCACACCCATGAAGCGTTCCGCACTCACGGTCCCGGTGACGCCCTGGCCGCCGCAGTCGATGCGCCCCTTGTTCTCTTCGACCGACATGAAGAGCAGGTTCCGGTAGACGGACAGATCCCCTTGTCCGCCCGGACATGGAAATGCGAGTCGAAGTGTGGGGTTGGCCGGGGTGGACACGTCCCAGATCTGAAAGCCGTGATAGCCACCGATGAACGCGTACGTGCCATCGAATGCAAGATCGGAGTTGGCGAACGCAAAGTCACCGGCGTCGGCCGGATCGAAAAACCCCTCTGGTCGGTTGCGATGCGCCAGCAGCGTCAGGTTGCTGATCGCTTCCTGAGCATCGTTCCATCCGCCACGCAGCGAGAATCGCGGATCGGTGATGCTCGGCTTGCTCTGCGCCTGTGCCTGAACGGTGGCGTTGGCAGAGAGCAGCAGGAGTGAGGCGAAGGCCGCACCGCAGGCGCGCGGCAGTGATCGAGTCATGTCGAAAACGGTTGGGGAAGCGCACACAGAGACATCGGTCGCTCAGTCATCCACGGGGAATCAGGCGGCGCATGCGGGCGATTTCCGCTTGCTGGTCGGTGCTGACGTCGTTCACGAATCGGTTCAGCGCCGACTCCTGCGCGGCAGCTGGCGTTTCCATCAGCGCCTTCACCATCGCCAGCGCCCCCTGATGATGCTGGATCATGCCAAGCAGAAAGAGGTGATCAAAGTCGAGCCCCCGTGCCTTCCGCAGCGCTGCCATCTGCGACGCGCTGAGCATCCCAGGCATGCGGGGCTTCGCGTGCGTCACCTCTGCGTCATGTCCCGCCATCTCGTGTGTCGAGCTGGCAGGCACGCTGGCACCGTGGCGTGTGAGCCAGCGGCCCATGAGGTCGATTTCATCGGCCTGGGAAATTGAGATGCGCGCACCGAGCGTCATCATGTCGCTCCGATGGGTACGCGTCTTCAGCAGCGCCGTCATTTCCACCGCCTGCTGGTGGTGAACGATCATGTCCTGCATGAATTGGACATCCGCGGCGGTGACCTGACGGGTGAGTGGTGCCGCCGGCTGCCCGGCAGCCACCCGTGCTGTCAGCGTCACGCCAAGCGCCAGCGCCAGGCACCGGAACCGTACCGTATGCATGTATGGAAGATGAACCAGCATCAGCTCACCCGCGACAGGATACGCTCCGGATGCTCGGGCCAGGGGCGCAGCATCGTCCCGGCCAGCTCCTTCACGAGCTTGGCGGCCACCATCGCCGTCTGCCCAGTCTGGTCCCGCCTCGGGTTGAACTCCACGACGTCGGCACCGACGATCATTGAGCGGATGCCGTGAATCATTCCGAGAACGTCGCGCACGGACAGCCCGCCTGGCTCCCAGTGGCTCACGCCCGGAGCAAAGGCGGGATCGATGCCGTCGAGATCGATCGAGATGTACACGGGCCCCTCGACGACCGGGCGTGTGCCCATGGCGAACGCCCGCATGTCGATGATCTCGACGCCAAACCGGTCTGCCTGCTCGCGCTGATGTGCGCACAGTGTCCGGATCCCGACCTGTACCAGTCGGCAGGCGAGGCTCTCCTCCATGATACGCGCGAACGGGCAGGCATGAGAATACCGGTCGCCCTCGAACTCATCGTACAGATCGGCGTGTGCATCGATATGCAGAATCGTTGGCTGGCGATAGCGCTGATTCACCCCGCGCAAAATCGGGTAGGTGACCGAGTGATCACCGCCAAGCGCAATCACGCGCCCCGTCTCCTGTACGCGTCGCACACCAGCCTCGATCAGCGTCCGCACTTCCGCCGGATCATCCGGCAGCGACAGATCACCCACGTCTGCCAGACCGCCTGACGCCGAGAGGCAGCGCATTTCCTCCGTCCAATCGTTGCCCGCCGGTGATCGCAACCCTTCGCGGATCAGCGGCGGCGCCTCGGCCGACCCGCGCAGGAACGACGAGCTGGCGTCGTACGGAATGCCAAGGAGTGTGGGTGGTAGGGCCTGCATCGCGACTCGCGCTCAGGTGAAGAGGAGTAGAAACGACGACCGGGAACCAGCAGAACGCCGGTTGGCTGTGAAAGTACAGGTTGTCTCGCCTGCCGCCGAGGAATCGCGCGCGGCGCCCGGCGACACTACTCTTTGTGGATCCAGACACCCACCGAACCAATGCCGAACGACGCCCCGCCAGCCCCGCCCGGACCCAGGAGTCGGTTCCCCGGAGACATGATCCTGCGGATGACGCGGGAGCGCCTCGAGCTCCTGCGGCACATGGCCGCGGAATACGGTGATGTCTCGCAGCTGATGCTGGGGAAGCAGCGGATCGTGATGCTCACGCACCCGGATGACATCCGCGATGTGCTGGTGACCAATCAGCGGATGTTCCGGAAGGGACAGGCACTCGAGCGGGCCAAGGTGCTGGTCGGCGAGGGATTGCTGACGTCGGAGGGCGAACACCACCTCCGGCAGCGCCGCCTGGTGCAGCCAGCGTTCCACCGGGCACGAATCGGCGCGTACGCCAGCGCCATGACCGGTGCCGCGATGTCGCGTCAGTCGCGCTGGTCGGATGGTGAACTGCTCGATGCGAATCGGGCCATGATGCACATCACGCTCGACATCGTCGCCGCCACGCTGTTCGGTGCCGACGTCGGCGCCGAAAGCAGCGAGATCGGCGAGGCCCTCGACGATGTGTTCGAAGCGTTCACGATCGGCTACGGTCCGTTGACTCCGCTGCTCGACATCCTGCCCACTGCCCGCCGCCGACGGTTCGCGGCGGGCAAGCGGCGCGTGGACGCCACGATCGATCGGATCATTGCCCAACGCCGTCAGAGCGGCGAGGACACGGGCGATCTGCTTTCGATGCTGCTGCACGCCACCGACACCGAGGGCGACGGCACCGGGATGTCGGACCAGCACCTCCGCGACGAGGCGATCACGCTCTTCATCGCGGGACATGAAACCACAGCCAACGCGCTCACCTGGACCTGGTTGCTGCTGGCGCGATCGCCCGATGCCGAGCGCGCGCTGCACGCCGAAGTGGATCAGGTGCTCGGCGACCGACTGCCGACGATGGACGACCTGCCGGCGCTGCCGATGACGCGCGCCATCGTCGCCGAATCGATGCGACTCTATCCGCCTGCCTACATCGTTGGACGCCGCGCGATGGAGCCCTACGCGGTGGGCGGCTTCGACTTTCCCGCCCGGACGATCTTTCTGGCGCCGCAGTTCATCGTGCATCGTGATCCACGCTGGTGGCCCGATGGCGAACAGTTCAAGCCGGAGCGCTGGCTCGACGCGGAGGCCACGGCGTCACGGCCGAAAATGGCCTACTTCCCCTTCGGCGCCGGTACCAGAATCTGCGTCGGCGAACAGTTCGCCTGGATGGAAGCCATGCTGGTGCTGGCGACGCTCGCACGGCGCTGGCGCGTCCGGGTCGATGGTCCTGATCCGGAACTCGAGCCCATCATCACACTGCGCCCGAAGGGTGGGCTGCCGGCCCGACTCGAGAAACGATAGCGCATGGCTCCGCGCGGACCGACTCGCGTGGCTACTGAATCCAGACGTTGGCCTGCCCCAGCAGCCGTGCACGAACGATGAACGCGCGATCGCTCGTACCGACGCTTTCGACCTGGAAGCTGGTGATGCTCCCACCGAGGATGACACCCGGCGTGACGGTACGATTGAGCAGCTGCAACATCTGCCTGCGCACCGAGTCGAGCTGCGCACCGAGCGGCACCCGTCCCCCCATGGTGGCCTTGCGGATGGCGCGACCGATGAGTGGCGCCGCGAGTGTCGCCTTCATCCGCGACATCATGCCGCGACTCTCGAGATTCCAGTCGAGGTCATCGAGCCGCAGCTCGCGGGCGACCGGATCCCAGCGCAAGCGCGACATCAGCGTCAATCGGCCGCGCAGCGTGCCACTGACATCGAGTTCGATCCGCACGCTGTCGCCGCTGGCCTCGACGTGCACACTGTCCACCCTTTGGCTGGTGCCCGCTGTTTCAGCTGCCAGCAATTCCGTCGCGCGGCGATTCACCTCGGCGAAGGGGAGCTCCACCGCGATCGGCACCACGAAGCCGCCGGGACTCGGCCCAAGACTCAGCACCGGAAGCGGGCGCTCGATGGTTTGAGGCTTCGGTCCGGCGATCACTCGCGGCCGCGCGTACACGACGATGGCGGTCTTGAAGCTCGGCCCGACGCCCGACAGCGGCACGACGCGAATCGCTTCTGGATCGAGCACCATCCAGAGCGTGTTCAGCGTATCCAGTGCCGTCGGCTCGAGAAAGCTGCGCCAGATGGAGTCGGCCAGCGGTCGCAGATCCGCCGCTTGCGGCAGCAGCGTATCCACTTGCGCGGAGAAGTCCTTCAGCTGCCGATCGATCATCGTCTGGATGGCTGGCGTTGCGTCGACCAGCAATGCGGTCACTCGGCAGGGGTCGAGCAGGGTGGCGGACAGCGCCGTCTCACGCGAACCGATCTTCCAGTCGCGGCGCCAGTACAGATTCGTGGCCAGCGAGAGGGTGGCGCGCCGCGGCGTCTCTCCACCGTAGCCGCAGCTGGCGAGCCCAGTTCGCGGTACCCCGACCCGTGCGCGGTAGCGCAGTGTGGTCGCGATACTGAAGCGATCGCCCGCCGCCGAGAGCGCGAGTGGATCCCGCTGATAGACGTACTGATGGCAGACCAGGCGCCCCATGGTGGCGCAGGCGGCGTCGGCCAGCGAGTCGCGCACCGGAAAGGCCGAGTCCAGCGACGGGGTCAGCGCGCGGAGCACGTAGGTCACCTGCACCGGAATGACGGCCAGCTCGGCCTGAGGCTGCGCCGGCCGCGGAACGATCGGCGCGCCGCCTGATGGCGCCGCAGCTGGCGCGATCGCAACAGGCGCGATCGCAACAGGCGCGATCGTACCAGGCGTTGGCGCTGGTGCGGGACGTGCCGGTGCACTCCCAGCGCAGGCAATGAGCCCCAGCACTGCCGACGACGCCCCTACCGACGCTGTTCGGAGGCTGATCATGTCCTGGGCAAGGAGAGGATCGGAAGCGCGAGGCCGGCAGGCTCACGCCGTTGTCGCTTTTCACAGCTATCGCACATGGCAGCGTGCACGTCGGGTTCCCTGGGGTCCGAGCGGGAGTTGGGGTCGGACGAAAGCCGTCGACCGCCCTCAGAATACCCATCCCGGCTATCTTCCGGAATGATTGAACACCCGACGGGGCACGCATGAGAATCGTGGGCGGCAAGTACAAGGGCCGCGACCTGACCTCACCGAATGACTTTCGCGTCCGTCCGACGGCCGAAAAGGTGCGCGGTATCCTGCTCGACCAGCTGAAGGCCGATCTCGACGGCGCCCGTATTCTCGATCTCTTCGCCGGGACCGGTGCCCTGGGCCTCGAGGCAATCTCGCGCGGCGCCAAGTACGCCGATTTCGTCGAAACGCGGCCGAGCAGCCTCCATGCACTTCGCGCCAACATCGGCCTGCTGCGGCTGTCGACGAAGTGTCGAGTCTACAAGAAGGATGCGGTGCAGTTCGCCGAGGCGCAGCAGGAACAGCGATGGGACATCGCGTTCGCAGACCCGCCGTATGATTCGAAGATGCTCGACCGCGTCCTGGCAGCATGGCAGTCGACGAAGTTCTCGCGCATCCTCGCCTGCGAACACTCGCGCGAGCACGCGATCCCGCTGGGCGATTACCGCACGGCGATCGAAGACACTGCACTCACGATATATCGTGCGTAGACTGCAAGAACAACTGCGTTAACGCAAAGGGACTGAAAGACGCAAGGGCGCAAAGGACTGCCAATTTTCTGCCCCGTTGGCACGTGTTCTCGTGTGTGGAAAGAACAAACGGCTTTGGGAACTACGTACACCACCGCTGTTCCAAAAGCCGTTCTGCAGTCCTTTGCGCCTTTGCGTCTTTCTCTGCCACTTTGCGTTAACGCAGTTGCGGTTGTCGTCCTTCGCGCCTTTGCGTCTTTCTCTGCCACTTTGCGTTAACGCAGTTGCAGTTGCGTTGCAGTGCAATCACCGCCACCATCACGCCATTTTGGCCTGCAGCCGGCGATCGATCGCGTCGAGGAATTCTTCGGTCGAGAGATATGGCGAGGTCTTGCTGATCAGGATCGCGAGATCCTTCGTCATTTCTCCCGCCTCCACCGCCTCGATGCAGACCGCCTCGAGTGCGTTGGCGAAATCGACCACCGCCGGCGTGCCATCCAGCTTGCCGCGATGCGCCAGGCCACGTGTCCAGGCAAAGATCGATGCGATCGGGTTCGTCGACGTCTTGTTCCCCTTCTGGTGCTCGCGATAGTGACGCGTCACGGTGCCGTGCGCGGCTTCCGCTTCCATGGTCTTGCCGTCGGGCGTCAGCAACACGCTCGTCATCAGGCCGAGTGAACCGAAGCCCTGAGCCACGATGTCCGACTGCACGTCGCCATCGTAGTTCTTGCACGCCCACACGTAGCCGCCTTCCCACTTGAGCGCAGAAGCCACCATGTCGTCGATCAGGCGGTGCTCGTAGGTCAGGCCCTTGGCGTCGAAGTCCGCCTTGAACTCGTCGCGGAACACCTGTTCGAAGATGTCCTTGAACGCACCGTCGTACGCCTTCAGGATCGTGTTCTTGGTGCTGAGATAGACCGGATAGTTCCGCTGCAGGCCATAGGTGAGGCTGGCGCGCGCAAAATCACGAATCGAATCGTTGAAGTTGTACATGCCCATGCCCACACCACCATCGGCACCGAACTTCACCACCTCGAACTCCATCGGCTTGCTGCCATCGTCCGGCGTGTACGTCATGGTCAGCGTGCCCGGGCCATTGACCTTGAAATCCGTCGCCTTGTATTGATCACCGTGCGCGTGCCGCCCCACCACGATCGGTTTCGTCCATCCCGGCACCAGGCGCGGGATGTTCTTCATGATGATCGGCTCGCGAAAGATCACGCCCCCGAGGATGTTCCGAATCGTGCCGTTCGGGCTCTTCCACATCTTCTTCAGCCCGAACTCCTTCACCCGCTCTTCGTCCGGCGTGATCGTCGCGCACTTGACCGCCACACCGTGCTTCTTCGTCGCTTCGGCCGAGTCGATGGTGACCTGGTCGTTGGTCGCGTCACGGTGCTCGATACCGAGGTCGTAGTAGTCCAGCTGCACATCCACGTACGGCAGGATGAGCTTGTCCTTGATGAACTGCCAGATGATGCGGGTCATCTCGTCGCCGTCCATCTCGACGACCGGGCGTACCACCGTGATCTTGGCCATGACGCTGAAGTGCTGAGCGTGAGTCGGACACGCCGCGCGACGCGCGACGACGGAAGTTCTGGGGTGTGATTCTAGTCGAATGCCACCGCTGCGGCTAATGGCAGAGGTCGGTATGACGCCTGAGCCGCTGCCGAGGCGCGAGGTGATCCGATGCCGTACCGGTTCGTGACGGTTGCGTCACGGCCGCGTGTCGTCCGGTAACGAAGCGGCGACAGCATGATCGCAATGGGACCGTGAACCGTCACGCGGCCTAGCCTTGGGTGATCGTCATCTGCTGCTCGTCGGGACGAGCCTGATGCCGGATCTGCTCTCGACCGTCGACATCCACTCCACGTAGTGCGTGTCGCGGGTCCGGCCCGTTCACCGTTCAGCTCAACACCTCCCGATGAAGCCGCTCGTTTCACTCCTCGCCGCCGGTGCCGTCGCCATTGCGCTCGCCGCGCCGGCCCACGCTCAAACGGTCAGTAATGCGCAATTCGTCAACGGCATCACCGTTGCCGGCAGTACCCTCGACCGGACGTCCGGATCGACGTTCGACCGTCGCGTCGGAATGTTCTCCGGACTCTTTTACGATCCACTGCGTGGCGAATGGTGGGGCGTGTCCGATCGCGGACCCGGCGGCGGTACCATTCCGTACGAAACCCGTGTCCAGCGCTTCACGCTCGATATCGACCAGGCCACCGGCCGGATCAGCAACTTCCAGATTCAGGCGACGGTCAAGTTCACCAGTGGCGGAGTCGCACTGAATGGACTCGCGCCGAACCCGGTCTCCACGCTCGGCAAGTCATTCGATCCTGAGGGCATCGTCATCAACCCGGTGAACGGCAACATCCTGATTTCGGATGAGTACGGCCCGTCACTGATCGAATTCAACCGCAATGGTGAGGAAGTTCGACGCTTCACGCCGCCGGCGAACATCATCCCGCGCAACGCCGCGACTGGAACACCGAACTTCGCCAACAATACGGGGAACACGGCCGGACGAGTCACCAATCGCGGGTTCGAAGGCCTTGCGATCAGTCCCGACGGCAAGTTCGCCTACGCCACATTGCAGAGCGCGATGTATGACGAAGGCGGAAGCAGCGGACGGTTCACGCGTATCGTGAAGTATGACATGGCAACCGGCGAAGCGGTCGGGCAGTTCGCCTATCGCTTCGAGACGACGGGCCAGGGCCGCGGCGTCTCGGAACTCGTCGCGCTGGGCGATGACAAGTTCCTGATTCTCGAGCGGAACAATCGCGGCCTCGGGATCGATGCAACGCTGGCCAACGCGGACAAGTCGGTCTTCCAGATCGACCTCAATGGTGCCACCGATGTCACCGGCGTCAGCATCGTGGGCGGTGTGCTTCCGGCCGGCGTCAATGCGGTGGGCAAGAGCGCGCAACTCATCGACCTGGACGCCACGACGCTGGCAGCGCTGGGCGGCAAGTCGCCAGAAAAGTGGGAGGGCCTGGCGATTGGCCCGCGCCTCTCCAACGGCAAGTACCTGATTCTCGCCGGCTCGGACAACGACTACAGCGTGACGCAGAATGCACAGGGTGTGCAGTTCGATGTGTGGCTGGACTTCCTGCTGGCCGACCCGTACGCCTCGTCGATCCAGTGCCCGCTTGGTCAGGTGACGGGGTGCGTGCTGACATCGAATGGCGCGGCTGCCCAGTTGACGACCGCCTACGCGCTGCTCCCCGGCGTGCTGCACGCCTACAGCGCGGATATTCCGGGCTACGTCGCCGTCGTGCCGGAGCCTGCCACGGTCTCACTGATGGTGCTGGGCCTCGGGCTCATCGCCCTGACCGTCCGCCGACGCCGCGTGACGCGCTGACGTTCGCGAGGGTGAGCGGGACGCAGACGAGGCGCGGATGACAGTGGGTCATCCGCGCCTCGTCTGTCTTCAACACAGTAAATCGTGCGATGGTGCGCGAATCGTCCCCGACGATGAGATCGGATTCCAGGGACGCGGCGTGCATCGATTCGTTGGCACCGCGAGCGAGCGCGCATTTACCACGTGGGTCTCGTGCTGATGCCACCATCAACCAGAATGTCGGCACCGGTGATCCAGCGTGACGCTGGCGAAGCCAGGAACAACACGGCGTCGGCCACGTCCTCGGGTTGACCAAGCCGTTCGAGCGGCACGACACTCGTCCACCGCGCCACCCCGTGGGGCCAATCCTCGGCCAGCCCCGGTCGATCGATCAATCCCGGTGACACGGAATTGACACGAATTCCCTGGCGACCGTATTCGAGCGCTGCGGCGCGCGTGAACATCAACTGCCCCGCTTTCGACGTCGCGTAGTGCCCATGTCCCGCGGCCGGCGAGTGCCCCTCGATGGAGACGATGTTGACGATTGCGCCGGGTGCCCCGCGACCGATCATCGACGCGGCGGCCAGGCGCGTGGTGAGAAAGAGGCCGTCGAGATTCGTCGCCATCATCGCCTGAAAGGTCGACAGCGGCATCGCGGCCAGATCGGCGACACCCTGATCGGCTGCATTGTTGACCAGAACGTCCACCGGCCCGAGAGTCCGCTCGACGGCCTCGAACATCGCCCGGCAGGCTGACTCGCTCGTGATGTCGGCCCCGTACGCCTCCGCGATCCCGCCAGCGGCCCTGACCGCCGCAACGGTGGCCTCGGCGGCCACGGAGCCGCTGTGATAATGCACGGCGACGCGGGCACCAGCTTCACTCAGGCGTTTCGCGATCACGCGCCCGATACCACCCGAGGCACCGGTGACCAGAGCGACCCTGCCGCGAAGATCGAGCAGGTCCTGCACTTTCGGAATCACGGTCATCGTGTGTCGATCAGTGGTGGCATGCGACGCACACGATGAGCGGCGTCACTTTCCTGGATGGTAGGTGCGTTCGGTATGGCCTGCGAGCTGCGGGCGATAAAAGTATACATCACGCAGTTTGCCTGTTCCATACCGCTCGGACTGATCATTGAAGTGCTTCGACCCCGGGTTGCTGTTCAAGCCACCGGCTGTGACGGCCTTTGCACGCACACTGTCCCCGAACTCCACCACGGCCACGAAGCTGTTGCCGCTGGTGCCATACCACTTCTTCGTTCCCGGATACGGCCGCGCCCCGAAGGATGCGAGTGATCCCCATCGCGCCGAGGCGAACGCCACCGGAAGACTCGGTGCGACATCGCTGAAGGGTTGCACGATGTCGCCCGTGCGACGCTGGAAACGATTCACATCGCCCCAGAACGTCTTCCAGCTCCCGAAGTTCGTAGTCAGCGTATCCGATGCGGCAACCAGTGCATCGAGCTTTTGCGCAGGAGTGGTCTTCTTCCCCATGTACGTATAGATGGACAAGTTTTCATTTTCGGCATCGGCCTTCGCAATGCGCCACAGTTCCTCCCCCCAGAACACGGCCAGCGTCGTCGCGACGGAGTTCTCCGCCCACCGGTAGTCCCAGGTCCGCAGCTGCGACACCTGCTCCCCGAGCGTGCCTCGCAGCGGGCTGGTCATGGCCACGTCGTCGTACGCCTTCACCAGCAACGGCACCAGATCGGCGAAGGCCGGCAGGTAGCTGTCATACGCTGCATCGCGCAGCGTCTCCGGCGTGAAGTCCTTGCGGTTCGCGAGCAGCCGGATCGCGTGCACACCACGCGGATTCTCCTCGTACCTTTCCATGTACTTCGGGTAATCCGACGCCTTGGGGCTACTGGTACCCGAGACGGTGAACGGCCAGTTGTTCGTATTCTGAATCCACCCCGTGGCCGGATTGATCATGTTCGGGCTTTCGTCGAGCGAGTGCACGCCGCGATGCGTCGTCGCCGTGTCACTGCCATCGACCGGATCATTCCAGTTGAACTTCGGATTTCGCTTCGGGACGTGATTGGCATGGAAGTACGCGATGTTGCCTTCCGCATCGGCGAACACGGTATTGTTCGACGAGTTGGTGTGCAACTCCATCGTGGTACGGAACTCCCTCAGGTTCTTCGCCTTGGTGCGTGTCCACGATTGCGTGAGGGCATTGACCGGCTCCTGCATCAGGGCGACGCTGATCCACTTGTCACCCGCTGCCCGCACCACCGGTCCGTGCTGCGTGCGGTAGACCGTGAACTCACGCGTTGCCGGCCCGGACGCCCCCTTGTACGGCAGCGTGAGCTTCCTGGACAGCACCGGCAGCTCCGCACCCGCGACGCGGTAGACCCATCCATCACCCTGCTTCGTCACCGTCTCGGCAAACTCGTCGATCACGTCGGCGCCGCTGGATGTGTGCATCCACCCGGCCTTGTCGTTGAAGCCCTGATAGATGAAGAACTGTCCCCACGTCGCCGCTCCGTAGGCGTTCAACCCTTCCTCGCTCACCATCTGCACTTCCTCGCGGAAGAAGAATGATGTGTGCGGATTGATCAGGAGGAGCGCCCGCTTGTTGACGGTGTTCTGCGGCGCAATGGCAATGCCATTCGACCCAGTCGGCTCATTGGCCGGGGCAAATCGCTCCGCCGACGTGGGCTCGGACATCACTCGGGCCACCGCCGGTGTCACACCCGCGGTGCCGTAGAAGGCCTCGAGCGCCTTCAGCGAGACCGATTCGATGTCCCCGCCGATGCTTCCTTCGCTGAACGTCAGCGCCATCCACGGCTCGAAGTGCGCCAGCACCTTCGGCCTGGTTTCCGGATGCATGTGCAGGTAGTAATTCAGGCCATCAGCCCACGCGTTGCACAGAGTCTGCAACCAGGCCGGGCTGGCCTTGAACTGCGACTGGATCTCCGCCGGATCGATGAACAGCTTCATCCGCAGGTCACGCCAGATCGCCGACTCGCCCTCGGCCTCGGCGAGTCGACCCATCGCATTCAGATAGTTCACTTCGATGCGATTGAAATCGTCCTCCGCCTGCGCATAGATCATCCCGAAGACCGCGTCAGCGTCGGTCTTGCCGTACACGTGGGGTATGCCCCAATCATCGCGAACGATTTCGATCCGACCGGCCTGCTCTTCCCATCGCTTCACGTCGGCGTCGGCAGTCGTGGAATCGCTCCCCGCGTTCCCTCCGCGGGCCGCAGGCTTGCCAGAACAGGCGGCAGTGACCAAGACGAGCAGCAACAGGGATGTCCGCATACGGGCCTCGAAAGGGTCGGGAGAGTTTTGCAACGCTCATGCTCGCCAACCGACCGCCGTTCTGCAACGGGGGTTGGCAATTACCGTCGCGCACCCTTTCGCTGGCGAACGCGCCACGGCACGTTTCGAGTGTCTCTCACACACCCAATCCGTGCCTTCGATGCCGCCTTTCGTCGCCCCTCGCCCCGCCGCCCGTCGGCTCCCGAACCTGTGTACCGCGCTGTTTGCTCTCGCGCTGGCCGCGTTACCACTCGGTGCGCAGATTCCGCAAGCAGAGTTCAATGCACGTCGAGATGCGCTGGCAGCGAAGCTTGGCGACGGGCTGCTGGTGGCGTTCGGTGGGCGGACACCGGTGGAAGACTTCGGGCCGTTCTTTCAGCTCCCGGACTTCCGGTATCTGACGAATTACAACGAACCGGACGCCGCGCTGGTGATGGTCATCACGGGCGGCAAGGCGCAGTCCACGCTTTTCATCACCCCGTCCGGGGCACGGCAGCAGTTCTACTACGGCAAGCGTCCCGACTCCCTCGCCGTCGAACAGACCCTCGGCATGCGGGCGCGATCGGCTGGCGCCATCGAATCGGTCATCGACTCGCTCGCAGGCAGCGCCAAGACGGTGTATACGCTGGCGGATTTCGCGGCCTCCGACTTCGCCGCACAGGATTCACTGACACGCGGACAGCAGTGGGAGCGCCGCTTCGCCGCAGCGCACCCCGGCCTCACAGTGCGCGACGCGCATCCGTACGTCTACCAGATCCGGGCGAAGAAGTCCGAGGCCGAGCTGGCGCTCATCCGACGAGCCGCTGAGATCAGCGCCGAGGGGCATCGGGCTGCGATGCTGGTGCCGGAACCAACGAAAGAGTACGAATTGCAGGCAGCGCTCGAATACCAGTTCCGGCGGCTCGGCGGTGCGCGACCATCGTACGGCTCCATCGTCGGCGGTGGAATCCGCGGCACGCAGCTGCACTACATGCGAAACCGTGGCGACCTGAAGCCCGGGGATCTGGTGGTGATCGATGCGGCGACCGAGTACGAGGGCTACGCGGCCGACGTCACACGTTCCATCCCGGTCAGCGGTACGTACACACCAGACCAGCGCCTGATGTACCAGCTGGTCCTGGACGCACAGCTGGCGGCGGAACGAAACTCCAAGGTTGGCATGTCCTCG
>Ga0163144_10007882_pt1 | contig 23216 bp, 20 predicted proteins | sample OliLak19BULKMAT1_FD_123175 | JGI IMG/M metagenome (GOLD analysis project Ga0163144, IMG submission 123175) | Freshwater microbial mat bacterial communities from Lake Vanda, McMurdo Dry Valleys, Antarctica - Oligotrophic Lake LV.19.BULKMAT1 | ecosystem: Environmental > Aquatic > Freshwater >...
AGCCGCGTCCGGCGCCGGTCGCGCAGGCTCCGAGGGCCCCCGAGGAGCTTCCGGCGCCTCCCCCCGCCTCGGAGGACTTCGCCGAGGACCGCAAGCTCGCCTTGCTCTGCTTCGCCGACGCGGCCCTCTCGTCCTCCGCGAAGGAGGGCCTCGAGGCCGCGGGCTACTCCGTGCATTCGCCCACGAAAGCCGTCGACGCCCTCCACTGGATGCGCCGCGGCAAGTACGAGGTCGTGCTCATCCATGAGGACTTCGACGCCCGCTTCCTCAAGACTTTGCAGCCGATGGCGATGGCCATGCGCCGGCACATGTGCATCGGCCTCGTCGGCAAGTCGCTGTCCACGATGGACAACATGGCGGCGTTCGCGAAGAGCGTCAACTTCACGGTGGCCGAGCGCGAGCTCGACAAGCTGAAGGGCATCGCGCGCCAGGCGCTGGCCGACAACGACCAGTTCTATCGCAACTTCCGCGAGGCCGTGCACGACGCGGGCAAGGCTTAGAAGGAACCCATGCTCTTCGAGGAGAAGATCAAGCTGCTCAAGGCCATCCGCCTGCTCAGCCAGATTCCCGAGAGGCAGCTGACGGGTTTGGCGGAGTTCCTGCGTCCCAAGTCGCTCGAGCCGGGCGCGGTCGTCTTCCACGAGGGCTCGACGGGCATGAGCCTCTATTTCGTCTCGAGCGGCCGCATCCGCATCTCAAAGAGCGGCACCGACGGGGCCACGACGGACCTCGCCATGCTGGGCCCCGGCGATTTTTTCGGCGAGATGGCGCTGATCGAGGAGGCCACGCGCACGGCGAGCGCGATCGCGTTCGGCCCCTGCGTGGTGTTCGAGCTCTTCCGCGGCGACCTGGCCCGCTGGGTCAAGATCAACCCCCAGCAGGCCGTGCAGTTCTTCGCGGAGCTGGTCCATCTTCAATCCGACCGCCTGCGCCGCACGTCTAACGAGCTGACTTTGCACACCGACCTCTCGAACCTCCTGTTCGCCCAGACGCAGCCGGCGGCCGACCTGCTGCCCAAGGTGCTCGACCGGGTGCTTCCTCGCCTCGACGGCGCGTGGTCCGCGGCCGCCTACCTCTCCCCTGAGACGGGCGCCTCGAGCCGGATCGCCGTGAAGGGCGATTTCGAGTTCGATCCCGCCGCCCCCAAGGGCACGGGCGGCTGGCTCGACGGCTCGACGTTTCACGTCGCTCTCGGAAGCGCCATGAAGACGGTCGCCCACCTGGTCTTCCGCGCGAAGGCCCCGGTCCCCAAGCATCTGCACGACGACGTCACGCGCTCCCTGACGGCGGTGGCCCGCCTCACGTCGTCGGCGCTCGAGCTGCACCGCCTGTCCAAGGCCTGACACAAAACCTGTACGCGCCCGCTGCATCCTTGCGGCCTATGCACGCGTATAATCCCAGGCATGAAGACCACGGAAAAGAGCAGCACCAACAAGACGTTGATCGGAGCCGGGATCGGCCTCGCCGCGCTCGCCGCGGCCGGGACGTACTTCCTCTACGGAAAGCGCGGCGCCAAGAACCGCGAGGCGATCGCGGGCTGGACGCTCCAGCTCAAGGGCGAGGTGCTCGAGAAGCTGGAGAAGCTCAAGCACGTCAACCGCGAGTCGTTCAACGAGATCGTCGACGAGACCGCCGAGCGCTTCGCGCGCGTGAAGAAGGTGGGCTCGAGCGACCTGGGCGTGATCACCCAGGATCTCAAGAACGCCTGGACGCACATCGCCAAAGAGCTGAAGTAGGGAGCGCGCCATGAAGCTCCTCCTGCTGGCCGCCTTGGCGGCGTACGCCCTCGCGGGTGCTACGCCCGCGCCCGTCGTCGACACCGCGAAGTCGACCGACAAGAAGGACGAGTACGTCGTGAAGGCGCGCGCCGAGCTCGACGAACTGAGCGCCAAGATCGACGAGCTCGAGGCGCGCAGCCGAAAGGCCGGCGCCGACGCTAAAAAGGACCTCGACAAGAAGCTCGCGGAGCTCAAGCCCCGGCGCGAGAAGGCGCGCAAGGACCTGGCACGGCTCAAGCGCGCGAGCGGCAAGGCGTGGGCCAGCATCAAGGCCGGCCTTCAGAAGGGGATCGACGACCTCAAGAAGGAGCTCGACGAGGCCGAAACGACGAAGTAGCGGCCGGGCTTGCGAAATCTGGCATTCGGGCCTACACTCGGCTATGGCCCAGCCGCCTGATCCGCTCGACACCAACGACCTCGTCGTCAAATACGGCTGGCCTAAAGTACTCGCCGGGTTGGCGCTCTTTCTTCTCGCAGTCGCGGCGATCGTCGCAAGCGTCGTTTACGCGCACGACCTCGCGAAGAGCAAGGGAACGCCTTGGGTCCTTGGCCTCGCCCTCCTCGGCGGCGTCATGAGCGCGCTTGGCGCCAAGCTCAGCAAAGGCGCCGGCAAGCCCAAGGAGTGATCGGTGGCGAAAATCGCGCTGCTCCTGACGTTCCTGCTCTCGACTTCGGCGCGCTCCGAAGCCGGCCCCGGCTGGATCTCCGGAAGCTCCTCGGACTATCCCAAGGCCGCCTATCTGACCGCCGTGGGCGAGGGCCCGACCCAGGAAAAAGCGGCCGACAAGGCGCGCGCCGAGATCGCGAAGATTTTCAACGTGGAGATCCGCTCCGAGTCGCAGTCCAGCACCCGCGAGGTGAGCGACGGCGTGAATTCGGCCTTCTCCCAGAGCCTGTCCGATGACGTCAGGACCTTCACCTCCCAGGTCATCGGCGGCATCGAGATCGCCCGCGACTGGCGCAGCGAGTCTGGGTCCCACTATGCGTTGGCGGTGCTCGACCGCGCGCACAGCCTGAAGGTCGTCGGGGACAAGATTTCGACGAATGATAAGGAGTTCGGAGAGCTCTACGAACGCCTGGGCAAGACCGAGGGGAAGTTCTCTCGCATCCGCACCGGGCTGAGGCTCATGGCGCTCGGCAAGAACCGCCGCCGGTTCAACGCGGACTACCGTTTCCTGAACCCCGAAGGCAAAGGCATCGAGCCGCCCGCGGCGTCTCAGGAGGCCCTCGCCGCCGCGCGCAAGGCCGTCTCCGACGTCACCGTGCAGGTGGACGTGCAGGGCTCGAACGCGGCGAGAGTGCGGACCCGGTTCATCAACGCCTTGAGCGTCTACGGCTTGCGCGCGACCGAAAAGGGCGGGCGCACTCCCGACATACTCATCGAGGCCGAGGGTGAAGGACGCGACCTTTCCCCCGAAAACCTCACTTGGTTCAGCGCCGAAGGCGCGCTCTCGATTAAAGTGAGCTACGGCTCCACGGGCGAGGCCATCACGAGCTTCGAGGAATCAGGCACGGGCAGCTCCGGCGATCCCAGCACCGCCGTGGGCAAGACGCTCGAGACCCTTTCCACGAAAGCGGCGGGGCGCGTCTTCAAGCTCATCGTCTCGGGCGACCTGCTCGACGACTGACTAAAAACAAGATAGGTAGAACTCCAATATGCCGGGACGCGCGAGATCCGAGGCAAGACCGCGCACGATAGGATCGAGGTACGCGCGGTCCAACCTCTCCCCCTGCGCGCGCACGATTCCGCGGACATCCTCGAGGTCCTTCGGCCTATCCGAAAGAACTTTATGAACGATCAAATCCTCCGGGGAGCACATACGGACTTTGACTCCTTCCATGTCCACCAGCCGCGCACGACGGATGGCCTGTTCCTCGTAGGGCAGCTGCCCGAGAATGAGATCGACACGGAAGCCTTCCACTTCCAACGGAAGCACGCGGGTCTCCATCGCGAATGTCTCCGGTTCCTCAGGCAAGGCCGTAAACGCGGCGCCGAGCCCCGAGATCAACGCCGGCTCGCTGCCCGCGGGCGCCCAGACGGTGACGTCGATGTCGAAGGTTGCCCGGGGCATCCCCCACGCGAGATTGGCGATGCCGCCGATGACCATGTAAGGCAATTGCCGTTCATCCAGATACGACGAGAGCGCGCGCAGCGCCTTCTCCAAACCGCTCATGACGCCGTTATCCTCGCCAGGCAGCCGCGCCAAGCGCGCACGCGGTCGGCGTTTGCGCGCAGGTCTGCCTGCGTCTGCGGAATTTTATGCCGAGAAAGAAAGAAGTCGGCGAGCGCCCCCGCCTGCGCGAGGCCGGCACCGATCGGCGGACGCAGCGTCGCTTCCCACGCGGAGGCTTTTGCCCATTGCCGAGCGCGCGTCGCCAAACCCGCCGCCGGCGTGGGCGGACGGGGTATGAAAGCAAGCTCGTGTCCGAGCGCGTCGAGGAGTTTGCGCAAGGTCGAGAGCTCGATGCCTACTTTTCCCTGCTCTAAGAGAGAGATGTGTTGCTGGGAAATTCCAGACAAAAGGCTGAGGTCTTTTTGTGTGAACTTTCGCGCTGTCCTGAGCGCGTGTATTTTTGCGCCAAAGAAACCACTCATTCATATATTATAACGTAAAAACAATGATAAATCAATACATATTATTGTATGTTAGCTCAATTCGGCCTGGAGGACTAGAGAGCCGTCAGGGCTTTAAGTTTGGCGCGCTCGCTGCTTTTTTGCGCAGACGCTTGTCGGGGTCTTCCTCGATCGCGCGACGAAGGGCGCGGGTGCGCTGGGCCTGGTACAGGTGGTAGCGGCTCAGGCCGGCGATGAGGTTGAAGCGCGTTTGGGCGGAAGACGCGGGGGCCTTGGCGTCGTATTCCCTTTCGAGGGCTTTCGCGAGGGCGGGGATCATACTGAGCGGGGGCGCGCGGCGCTCGGCGACGAGGGAGGCGGCGATGGCGCGTTCGCGCGGGTCGGCGCTAGCGAGGCCTTTGAGGACCTTGACCTCGGCCGAGTCGTCGAGCGGCTTGAGGTCGAGCGACTCGCCGGTGAGGGCGCCCTTGGCCTCAATGATCACGGGTTTGTCAGAGCCGACGACGTAGCGGCCAGAGCTGTCGGCGATGAGGACCCCATCGCGGCTGTACAGGCTCAGGCAGACGTCGATCCCGTCGCCGGGCTTGGGGTCGAAGCGGACGAGGAACTTCACGACAGCGCGGCCCTTGTAGTCGGTGCGAAATTGCAGGGCGCTCACGGGGGACTGGCCGGAGCAGGAGCGGGCGCGGAGGTCGCCGCCGCGCAGGGGCTTGCCTTCCCACTTGGCGAGGACGGGCACGGCGAGTTCGAAGGGCTTACGGGGCGAGTCAAGGACAGGGCCGGGAGGGGGCGGCGGCTCGATCATCTGGAGGTCGGAGGCGAAGGCGGGCGCCCAGAGGAGTAGGAGTAGCGCGATTTTCATGGAAGCAGTATAGACCGGGTTGAGGGCGAGCGCCAGGCTCCGCAGCGCACGCCGTCGGTCCTTCGGGATCGCCGGAACCTTTTTTAGGGACCCAGGTGGGAATAGATTGTGTTGAAGTACGTAGCGGGAACGAACGCGTCCGCGTGGGGGGCGCTTGACCATGAAGGCGAGACCATGTTCATGCTTCCGCCGTCGCCGTTCCACGCCCAGCCGAGCACGGGCCAACCCCGGCTCTTGGCGTGAGCGACGAGGCCTGACCAGTCGGCCTTGCCCGCCCCTTCGCTTCCGAACTCGCCGACGATGCAGGGACGCCCGACGCTCTCGAGGTCATCGAGGTCCGAAGTCCGAAGCGGGTGCTTCAGCGCCTGGTTCCACCCCGAGGGATAGACGTGTACCGAGAGGATGATGTCGGTGTCGTTGATGGGCGCGCCCTTCCGGCCTTTGACCGCGGCGGCGGCGACGGCCGTCTCCTGGCCCCAGCCCGGAACATCGATGATGATCGGGCCCGAGTAGACCTTGCGCACTATGCTGATGGCGTCGTTATAGGCGCTTGAATAGGCGGCGGACGTGAGGTTATGGCTCCCCCACTCGTTCATGAGGTTTACGGTAATGGGCCCGGAGGCCGCGAGGCCGGCGTAATGCCGCCGCCACCAGTCCGCCGCGGCGAGCAGCTCCGAGATCTCATCGGAGCCGAGAGCCGAGAATTTGTGGTAGGTCGCGATCACCGCGTAGCCGTGGGCGTGCGCCTGCTTGATCCACTCCTTGGCCTGAACCGCCTTGTCGGGCTCGATCTCGATGCGAACGGTCTTGATCTTCTTGTGGCGTTTCATCTCCTCCCAGCCGAAGTTGGGGCGGCCGTTGGCGTAGTACGACGGTTGGAGGTTGACGCCGTCGCCGAGGGCGGGCGCCGCCTGCGCGGACGTGACGCAGCAGAACGCCAAGACAAATGCAGTAAAACCGCGTGAGCAGAGCACGCCGGAGTATAGCCCCGTCATCGCGGATTTACCAGGGCTTGCTCCTGGAGCGGTGCCGGGCCGTGCTCTGCGCCAATCCAAGGGCGGGGCCGGCCAGGCCCTTGACAATTCGGGACCGTACGATAACACTGTGACACACCCGGAAGTCATATGAAAATCCCCCGTCTCGTCGAATTTGGATTGGCACTTCTGCCTATTATCTTCTTTGCGTCAACGCGAACGGGAATCATCGATGTTCCCCTCGACCTCAAAGACGGACCCAACGATCCCGCCTCCGAGAACACCCGTGCGGATCCGTTCAAAACTCTAGTCACCCAGGCCCATCGCCAGCGCGACAACGCGGCCAAAGAGACGACGCAGCGAAAAGAACAGCTGGCCCCCAATGCCGGCGCGAACGCGGCTCTCGCCGCCTACGATAAGACCGTGGCCAAGATGAGGGCTGATTTCGAGCAGATTCCGGCGGACCCACACGATACGGAATGGGTCAAAAAGAAACTGCGGCTGATGGCCCAATTGGATCATTACATGATGCTGTACGGCGATGACTTCAATTTCGATGCGGCGGAGAAGCAGTACTTCAAGGAAAGCTGGGGCCCGAGAGTCGAGGATATCTTCCGCGACAACATCAGAGACTTAAAGGTCCTGCTGAAGAGCCATCCTTGGTTCGCAATAAGCAAGTTCGGCGAGCAGGCTTCCGCCGACGCGTACCTCATCGTGCAGCATGCCTTCAACGATGTCGAATTGCAAGAAGAGACCCTGGCGAAGATGAAGATGCTGCTTGCGAAAGGCGAAGTGTTGAAGAAGAACTACGCGTTCCTTTACGACCGGGTGGCCGCCCAGACCAAAAAGCCGCAAAAGTTCGGCACTCAGGGCTACTGCAGGGGTCCCGGCGTCTTTGAACCTGTCCCCATCGAAGAGCCCAATGACAACGCCTCGGTCGACGCTCGGCGAAAGGAGATGGGCATCGAGCCGGTGTCGATAGAAGAGTACAAGGAGATGGTCAAGAAGCGCTGCCGCTGAGAGAAAGCTCCGCCCGGGAGTTCGCTGGTTTTCGAACCTGCGAGGAGAAATGCCAAGACTTAACCCACCGCGAGGTGGGTTTTGTGTTTTATGGGGGCAGCTTTTATTCATGCCGAAGCTTTGTTAGGATGCCCCCTATGGCGACCCCTGATTGGCGACGGCTCGGCGCCCGGCCTTTCGGCGCTGATCAGGGTCTCGCGCTGAGCCGCATGAAGCACCTCATTCTCGCCGGCGGTCTGCTGTGGCTGCCGCTCCGGTCTCCGGCCAAAGGCCCGGAGGCGGTGGTGGCTCCGCTGGCCGGGGATGCGCTGAAGACGACGGTCCACCGCCTCTCCAACGGGCTCACCGTCTATCTTAGCCCGAACTCCCAGACTCCCCGGGTAGCCGCGAACATAGCGGTGCGCGCGGGCTCCAAAAACGATCCCGCCGACAGCACGGGCATGGCCCACTACCTCGAGCACATGCTGTTCAAGGGCACGCACGCGCTCGGCACGCTTGATGACGCGAAGGAGTCCGTGCATCTCGCCCGCATCCTCGCTTTATATGAGCGCCACTTCGCCGCCACGGACCCGGCGGAAAGGGCCGGGATTTATAAGGAGATCGACGCCGAAAACATCGCGGCATCCCAGTATGCCGTCCCCAACGAGCTCAGCAAGATCTACGCGCAGCTCGGCGTCACCGGCGTGAACGCGTACACCTTGGACGAGCAGACCGTGTATGTCGCCAACTTCCCGTCGAATCGCGCCGAGGCCTGGGCGACCGTCGAGGCCGAGCGGTTCGCGCGTCCGGTGTTCCGCCTGTTCCTGGGCGAGCTCGAGACCGTGTATGAAGAGAAGAACCGTTCGCTCGACAACGCCGCGGACATCCTGAGCGAGGCGCTCAAACAGCGGCTGTACGGCGAGCATCCGTACGGCCGGGCGATCGGCGGCTCCATCGAGCATCTGAAGAACCCGTCGCTTAAGAAGATGCATGAGTTTTATGAGCGCTGGTATGTCCCGGAGAACATGGCGATCACCCTTGCCGGGGATTTCGACCGGAAGGCCATGCTGGCGCTGGTGGAAAAACAGTTCGGCGCCTGGAAGCCGAAGAAGCTCGCCGCGGACGACCAGCGGACCTTGCCCGTGCTGCGCGGCGAGGCGATCGTCGAGGTCAAGCACAATGCGGAGGAGATGGTCCAGATCGTATGGCCGACGGTGCCCGCCCGTCATCCCGACGCCGACGCGCTGCGGGTGCTGGCCTTGATGCTGAGCAACGGCCGAACGGGCCTCATCGACCTGCGCCTCAACCTGGCGCAAAGGGTGAAGAGCGCCGGAAGCGGCGCGGAGTTCCTTAGCGAGGCCGGCGAGCTCTCGGTCCATGCGGTGCCCAAGCTCGGGCAGACCCTCGAGCAAGCCCGTGCGCTCCTGCTCGAGGCCGTGGACGCGGCTAAGGCCGGCGAGTTTTCTGAAGAGGATCTGCGAGGCGCGATCGTCGGCTACGAGGTCGGCGAGAAGACTCAGCTCGAATCCAATGAGGCGCTCGCCTCGCGCATGACGGGCTCGTTCATCCGCGGCGAGCCGTGGACCGCCACGGTGGAAAGCCTGAACCGGCTGCGGCGCGTGACAAAGGCGGACGCGGTACGCGTCGCCGCGAAATATCTCGACGAGAATCGGATCACGGGCTATCGGCGCAACGGGAAGCCGGAGCTGCCGAGCATCGCCAAGCCGGCGTTCACCAAGCTCACCATCGACGCCGCACGGCAGTCGGAATTCGCCGCCCGTGTTCTGGCCCTGCCCGTCGAGCCGCAGACGCCGCGCTGGCTCGTGAACGGCAAGGATTACTCGCTCGTGCCGCTGGCGTCGGGCAAGCTGTATGCGGCGGGAAATCCTTTCAACGACCTTTTTTCGCTCACCTTCTCCTTCGAGCGCGGCCGGCGCCAGGAACGCGCCCTTTGCTTCGCCTTGGACCTCCTCAATCTCGCGGGGGCCGGGGAGATGCCAGCGGAGGAGTATGAGCGACGGCTGTACCGCCTGGGCTCGAGCGTCTCTTACCGCTGCGGCGAGAACGAGTCGTCGGTGTCTATCAGCGGCCTCGACAACAACCTCGAGGCTACCCTCGCGCTGATACGGGCGCGCTTCGCGGCGCCGACGCTGTCGACCGACACGTTTAAACAGTCGGTGGAGCTCGCGATCGGATCGCATCAGGACGCCCATAATAATCCCCGCGCGGTCTTTTCCGCCCTGGGCCAGATCGCGCACCGCGGCAAGGACAGCCCGGTGCTCGATGAGCTCACCGACGCCGAGCTGCGCGGCCTCGAGCTGGGCCCTATCCAGTCCCTGATTCGCGGGGTCTTCGATTTCCGCCGCCGGACATCGTATATCGGCAACCGGGCGCCCGCGGATATCGCGAGGCTGGTCGGCAACGATGGGGAATTCAAAGACCCGCCCGCGCGCGCGCCGCTGCGGCTGCGGCGGCCCTCACGGCCCACGGTCTACTTCACTCATCGCGACATGGTGCAGGCCCAGGCCGGCGTGTTTACCCCCGATGAGATTCTGGATCCGGACAACGCGGTCGACTACGCGTTTTATTCGAGCTATGTCGGCGGCGGCTGGGGCGCGTTGATTTTTCAGGAGATCCGCGAGGCGCGTTCGCTGGCCTACGCGGCGGGCGGGACATACGCCGCCGGCAGCTACAAGGGCGACGACGGCCAGATTTATGGAATGGTCGGCAGCCAAGCGGACAAAGTCGTCGACGCGGTCGCCTTGCTGTCAGAGCTGCTCCGCCGCCCGCCGATCTCCGCCAAGCGCTTCTCCGAGACCAAACGGGCGCTCGAGGAAAGCTACCGCACCAATTGGACGCCGTTCCGCGCCATTCCCGGCACGGTGCAGAGCTGGGAGGAGCAGGGCCTCATCGGAGGGGACCCGCGTCCGCGGCGCTTCGCGCAGGTGCTCGGCTATGGCCAGAAGGATTTGGAGACCTTCGCGTCCCGCTTCAAGTCGCGCCCCATGAGCTACTACGTGCTGGGCGATCGCCGCCGGGTGGATCTTGACGGGCTTAAGAAGCTGGGAGACTACGAGGAGAAGACCGTCGAGCAGATCTTCCCGTATTGATCGTCAGGTCAGTTCGCACCGAGATAGAGGCGGGCGTCAGGGCGTGAGCCAGAACATGCCTTGTATCGCGCAGGCATGGTCTTCATCGATGTCGAAGGTGATCGGACACACGCGGGGTTCCTGCGGGACGCCGTTGATCGGCGCCGCCGCCGGAAGCACGAAGCCGCCCCAGGAGTTGCGCAGCCTGAACGACTTGCGCGCGGCCGCCCCTTGTCCAGACGTGGAGTAGCCGTATGCCGTCACGCAGTGCGACGCCCCGTCCTTTTTGGTCTTATCCTTGCCCCAGCCCGGAAGATTGGCCATGTTGAAGCATATCACCGCCGGCAGATTGGCGGCGAGCGTCTCGACGAGAGCCGCGGTCTGCTTGCTCCCCTTTTCCCGGCAAACGCCGGGATCCGCGACGTCAGTGGCTGAAGCTTCGTCGAAGCTACGCAAAAAACCCATCCTCTTGCTCTGGAGCGTAAGCCCTTTGAACTTGGCCTTGATCTTGGCGCGGTCCTCGGCCAGCACCTTGGAGTCGCCGAGAAATTTTTTCTCCCGATTCGCGGCATCCTTCTGTAATCGCTCGACATACTCCTCGAAGGTATCCTGGCGGCACCCGGGGTTCTTGGACTTCGCGGAGAGGTTTTGGCACTCCGCGAGGCGCTCCTGTCTATATTGGACGTAGGCGGCGTAGAAGACGCCCCAGGGGACCGTTTCGGCCCGGGCGACGCCGTTTTCAAGGGCAAACTCGAGGTCTGCGTCCGCCTTGCCGCCCTCCTTCTGCGTCACGATCATGCTTCCATCTTTCAAGGTGACTATTTCATAAGCGCCGTTTTGCAAAGCGACACGCACGAACAGATCGGCCGAGGACAACCAGTCCTCGCCCTGCCCGCGGCGCTTGATCGCGGCCTCGAGCAGGCTGATCGAGGCGAAAGCATGGCAGGAACCGGTCGCTCCCTGGTCGCGCAGGCCGCCGGTGAACTGCTCGGTCAGATCGACCGAAGCGGGCGCGGCCGAGGCGGCGGACGCGAGGACGAGGAGAGCGGAGAGGACGAGGGCGATCACGATCCCAGGGTAGAGCGGAAACCCCCTTTCGTCAAGGGACCTGCCTCCTATTGCAAGAGAGATTTACCGCTGTTACTCCGACGTCTCCCCACAAAACTAGGCCTGTTTGAATTGAGGCTCCTGGCCGAAAATCAAGCCCGCCCCCTCCAATCCGTGCACCAAACCGCACACTAATCCCGCCGAATTATCCGCCGAAGGCCCGCCGCCCTCGTCGGAAGATTAAATCCTCGACGGAGAGCGCCGGTCGCGGGCTGATCTCAGTTGACCAGGCCTGACCGAGATTGCGCCAAAGCGGACAAAAGTTCGTGCCCTGGAAGCGTAGCGGGATTCGAGCTATACTCAAATCATGAAGCGCCGCTCCCGCCGCATCATGCGCCTGCCCCACAACAAGCCGGGCACCGACAAAACCTTCGTTCATGTCGCCGCGCATCAATACATGCTCCATCGCAGGGCCGTCCGCAGAGCATGCGGTGGTCGGATCTAAAATCTCCTACCTTGTTTCGACAGGCAGACTTTGCTTTTGACCCCTTGAAATAAGTGCTTTTGACCCCCTTGACATATTGCTATTGACCCCCTATAATTATTTCGCCATGGGGTACAAAAAGCGCATCATCGAGGACCAACTAGCCCGAAACCTCTCATCCGTGGGGGCCGTGGTCATCGAAGGTCCCAAGGCCTGCGGCAAGACCGCCACGGCCCGGCGAGCGGCGGCTAGCGAGGTGCTTTTGGATGTGGACGCCGCCGCCCGGCAAGCCATCGAGGTCGATCCCCGTGTCGTTCTGAACGGGAAAACGCCGAGGCTCATTGATGAATGGCAGACGGAACCCGACATCTGGAATCACATCCGTCGAGCCGTGGATGACCGCGGCGCTCCGGGTCAATTCATCCTCACCGGCTCGGCCGTCCCAGCCGACGACATCACGCGCCACAGCGGGGCCGGGAGGCTCACTCGCATCAGAATGCGCCCCATGTCGCTGTTCGAAAGCGGACACTCGAGCGGAAAAATCTCGCTCAAGGACTTGCTGGACGGCCGGCCCGTCCGCTCCGCGGATTCGGGACTCGCGCTTGCGGGTATCATCGAAAGGATCGTCTGTGGAGGCTGGCCGGGGCTGCTCAGCCGACGCCCTTCGGACTGCATGAAGGCTGTCCGAGCTTACCTGGATGAGATTCGCCGCGTGGATATAGGCCGCCTAGGCAAGCGGCGTAGGAATCCCGATAAAGTGGGCCGCTTTCTCCATTCCTTGGCCCGCAATCAAGCGACCTATGCCTCGGGGGCGACCCTCGCGGCCGATGTCGGCGACGATGATGGGCCCTTGAAGAAGGAAACGGCCCAAGAATATTTGGTCGCGCTGGAGCGGCTCATGATCACGGAAGATCTTCCGCCCTGGGCCCCTCACTTGCGGTCAAAGTCTAGAGTCAGGGGCCTCTACAAGCGATTGTTCACGGACCCCTCCCTGGCCGTGGCGGCGCTGAAAGCCTCGCCTGAAAGCCTGGGAAACGACCTCCAACTTCTCGGCTTCCTTTTCGAAGGGTTGGTCCTGCGCGACCTACGGGTCTATGCCCAAGCCAACGATGCCCATGTGCTCCAATACCGGGATAACACCGGGATGGAAGTGGACGCGATCGTCGAAACCGACGATGGCCGTTGGAGCGCTTTTGAGATCAAGCTGGGTGTGGGCAAGGCGGTGGAAGAGGGCGCTGCTGGCCTGCTCAAGTTCGCCAAGAAGGTGGACACCGCCAAGCTCGGCAAGCCGAGCGCGCTCGCCGTGATCGTCGGCTCGGGCTACGGCTATGTGCGCCCGGACGGCGTCGCGATCATCCCTATCGGCGCTCTGGGCGCATAAGACTCAAAACATCAGGCCGGCGGCTTCATTGAGCTCGGCGAGCTTCGAGTTCCAATACTCGACGTAGGCCTCGTATGCCCTTGCGGAAGTCAGAAACGCCAGGTGCTGCTCGGCGGCGATGCGGCGGGCGACGATTTGTCCTCAGGCTTTGGCGGCCAGCTCTTTCCACACGGTGATTGCCATCGATCACGTTGAAGCGCCCCGAGCTGATCTCGGCCAGGATGATGGGTCTCGACAGATCCGACGTCTCCCCACAAAACTAGTCAGTTTGAATTGAGCCTCCTGGCCGAAAATCAAGCCCGCCCCCCCCAATCCGTGCACCAAACCGTGCACTAATCCCGCCGAATTATCCGCGGCGCGCCCGCCGCCCTTCGCGCGAGGCCGGGAGAGTTGGAATCGCTCTCCCGGCCTCTGTCGCATGCATGCCGCTCGGTAACGAAAGCCGTCGCGCTCCGACTCGAGTCTGGCTCCGAGGCGTTGCTGTCTCGATTAATCTGCTAGGATCGCTTGCCGCATGGGGAGCTTGGTTCGACCAGGCTGAGAGTTCCGGTGTTGCCGGGAGACCCTGAAAACCTGATCTGGGTAATGCCAGCGGAGGGACCCCGTGAACCAACTCTATCCCGCCTGTTTCTTTCTCGCGCTCGTCTCCGCCCCCGCGAGCGCCTCCTCGGCCGCCGAAGCTTCTCTCGCTCCCATCGTCGTGACCGCGCCCCGGGTGGAGGACGACTACCGCGCGACGGACGCCCGGGTCGGCCCGATCGCGCGTCCGCTGCTGAAGACTCCCGCGTCGGTGGGCGTCGTCACGCGCGCGGTGATGGACGACCAGTCGGCGCGCGGCGTCGCCGACGTCGTCGGCAATGACGCCTCCATCGGGGAGAACTACTCTCCCGTCGGCTATTACGAGAGCCTGAGCGTTCGCGGCTTCGCCCTGGACAACGCGACCGCCTTCAAGCGCGACGGCCTGACCATCGCCAACGAATCGAGCATGCCCCTGGAGAACAAGGAGCGCGTCGAGATCCTCAAGGGCGCGGCCGGCTTCGAGGCGGGGCTGGCGGCGCCCGGCGGGATCGTCAACTACGCGGTGAAGCGGCCGACGGCGATCCCGACGCGCCGGCTCGAATTCGAGCTCAGGGAGCGCGGCACGCGCTACGCGCACGCGGACGTCGGAGGGCGCGTGGGTGGAGGCCGCCTCGGCTACCGCCTCAACGCGGCGCGCGAGGATTATCGCCCCTATGTGAAGGAGGCGACCGGCTCCCGCGATTTCGCCGGCGTGTTCCTGGATTGGCGCGCGGGCGACGACGCGAGGCTCGAGTTCGACGCCGACTGGCAGAGGAAAAGCCAACTGTCCGTGCCCGGCAATCAATCCTTGGGCGGGACCGCCGTTCCGTCCGGCGCCGACCCGGAGAAGATGCTGAATAATCAGCCCTGGAGCGCCCCCGTCGCGATCACGGCGACCAACGTCGGCGGGCGTTTTCTCTACCGGTCCAAGGCGGACCGGCGGCTGGATGTATCGTTCGCCCGCAACCGCCTGGTTTCCGACGACGCCGCGGCGTTCCCGTTCGGCTGTTCCAGCGGCCCCGTCTATTTGACGACGTTTTGCGGCAACGGCGATTACGACCTGTACGACTACCGCAGCCTCGGAGAGACGCGAACCGCGACTCAGGCGCAGGCCGTGCTCAGCGGGGACTTCGAGACGGGACCGGTCCGCCATGAGGCGTCCGCCGGCGTCTCAAATTTCCGCCGCACGGTCGATCTGGGCGCGGCCGTCTACGAGTTCGTCGGCACCGACAACATTTATAACCCGAGACCGCTGGTCTTCGCGCCCTCGCCGAAGGCTCCCGGCGCCGTCCATCGCGTTCAGAACTACGCCGAATCCGCGCTGCTCGTGCGCGACGCGATCTCCTTCTCGGAGCGTTGGACGCTTCACGCCGGCCTGCGCTTGAGCGCCGTCGAGGACGAGCGCTTCGGCCTTCGTGACGGCGTCTTCGTCTCGCGCTACGCCCGGACCGTGCCGGCGCCGCAGTTCGCCCTGATCTTCGCGCCTCGTCCCGAGTTCATGACCTACGCCGCCTACAGCGAGGGGCAGGAGCTCGGCGGCACGGCCCCGGCCGCGGCCGCCAACGCCGGCCGGATCCACGACCCGAAGATCAGCCGCCAGTTCGAGGTCGGCGTCAAGCGCGACGTGTCCGAACGGCTGTCTCTGACCTCGGCGGCGTTCTACGTCCGCCGGCCGCTCGAGTTCACCGACCCGAACAACGTCTTCATCCAGCGCGGCGTCGCCGCCCACGCCGGGGCGGAGCTTTCCGCCGCGGGAAGCCCTGCGCACGGGCTGCGCATGATCGCGGGAGCGACGGCGATCCGCGCGCGGCAAAGCGGAACAGGCATCGCCGCCTTTGACGGAAAGACGCCGGTCAACGTCCCCTGGCTTCGCGCCCGGGCCTCGACGGATTACTCGTTCACGCGCGTCCCGGGCATTGCGCTCAACGGCGCGTGGGCCTATGTCGCGTCCAAATACGCCGCGCGCGACGGCTCCTTGTCGGTCCCCGGCTACCAGCGCGTCGACCTCGGCGTCCGCTACTCCCTTCGCGCCGGCCGGGGACGGCTGACCTGGCGGCTACGCGTCGAGAATCTCCTCGATGCCAGGTACTGGCGGGACTCCGGGGAGGCTTTCGGCGACGGCTATCTCCACCTCGGCGCGCCCCGCATCTTCAAGCTGTCGGCGCAGCTTGATATATGAACCACGCGGCGTCGAGTCGGAACACTCAGTACTATGCTCTAAAATACTTGGCATGAACTTAAGCCGCGAGCAGGCCCCGTCGCTCAGGTCATCTCCGCACATTCCCGGTCGTGCTGGTGGCAGGGCCGCGGCAGTCCGGAAAGACGACCCTGGTCAAGACTGAACTGCCGGGGTGGAGATACCGGATTTGGAAAATCCGGTGGATTTCGAACTGCTGACCTCCGATCCCACAGGTTTTCTTAGCGCGAATCCCGGGAAGCTGATCATAGACGAAGCCCAGCGCTTTCCCGAGCTCTTTCCCATTCTTCGAGGAGCCGTGGACCGCAAGCGCCGTCCAGGGACTTTCGTGCTGACGTGCTCAGCCGCACCACTGCCGGCGAGACTTTAGCGGGCCGCATCGGCGCTTTGGAGATGACGCCGTTTGGCTCATCAGAATTGGCCGGGAAGCCTCGCTGGCTGGCCCACAGATGATTCTGGGGCGGATTCCCGCCGCTCTATTCCCTCAATTCCGCGGATCAGAAGACATCTTGGATCGAACAGTATGTCCGCACGTTCCTTGAGCGGGACATCCCGGCCTTGGGAATTCGCGTTCCGGCGGTCCGTTTGCGCCGGCTGTGGTCCATGCTTGCGGCTGGGCCGCGCCCGGCCGAGGCAACATCACGACCGAGGACCAAGCGACGTCTCCCCGCAACACTCTCCCGCAGCGTCGACCTCCAAGCGCCCTGCCCAACTAACAGGCCGTGGGAAGTATGCGCAGCAGGGCTTGACTTAATCTTGCAAGCGCCCAATACTTACGCACATTAGTAGGATAAGAAAAACAAGGGAGGGTTCATGTTGAAAGCCTTAGGTTTTTTGTGCGTGCTCGGAGTCAGCGCGATAACATCCGGCTGCACGAGTTACGTTAAGACCTTCGATGGCAGTGGTACATTACTTGGAGAATGCCGAAGCAGTAAGGCGTGGCTTATTTTTGGTGGTGGGGGCGCGACCTGCGGCGGCTCCGCGAATCCTAAAGAGCAAAAATAGACAGCGGTGGACGTGGGAGCCCGTCAGTAAAACTGGCAGGCTCCTCCGTTCCAAGCACAGCGGGAAGTCGCCGGGGCGATTGTCTTTCCGCCGGTGAGGGGCACCTTCCCGGCATCGCCCGACAAGCGAAAGTGGCCCTGAATGTGGCCACTTATTCCCCTCGAATTACCGCGACACCCCTGTCCCGACACCTCGCGTATGCTAAAATAACTCAATCAACCGCTAACAGATTTCAATTTCAGGAAGGGTGACCGAGCGGTTGAAGGTAGCAGTCTCGAAAACCGGGTGCCCCACGCCCGCCGGGACGCTATAAGGGTTCTCCGACGGAGAATCCCCCTCCATCGTTACGCTTGGTTGCGGTTAGTTCCCCAAAACTGACCGAAAGCGTGCACTAAACCGTGCGCTCGATTTCCCCCGCTGTCGAAGCCCTGGAAGCGTAGGCGGATTCGAGCTATACTAAAATCATGAAGCGCCGCTCCCGCCGCCTAGCCGCCCTGGCACGCCGAGTCATGCGCCTGCCCCACAATAAGCCGGGCACGGACAAGACCTTCGTTCATGTCGCCGCGCATCAGCACCACCTGTACTGGAAAGCCGTGCGCGGTTCATGAACCGCGCCGGCCACCTACAAGTCCTCGCGGCCCTAAACGCGTCCAGGGTAGACTATCTCATGGTCGGCGCGTTGGCGCTGGGTCATTATGCCACGGACGCATCCTCGTTCTATGTGACGGCCGACTGCGATTTGCTGGTCCGCCCCACGGCCGCGAATCTGGGCAAGGCGTTGCGCGTGCTCGTGCGCTGCGGTTACACCCTCGCGGCGGGCGGCGAACCGCTGGTTAACATCGACTCGCTGATCCTGAAACGGCTTTTGGAACGCCGCATCACGGTCCGCTCGGACAGCGCGACAGGTATGCCCATCGATGTTCTCGTCGACGCCATCGGATACACTTACGCGCAGTGGCGCCGCACCAGAATGATCTTCAAGGTCGAGGGCGTGCGCGTGCCGTGCGCCGGCCTGGAACAGGTCCTGGAGTCCAAGCGTCAGGCGGGCCGAGACAAGGACAAGAAGCTCCTTGCCCTCTATGAGACCGCCTACAAACCGCTTCTTCAGCGCCGGCGCAAAACGCGGGGCTGAAGTTTAAATGACGCCGTTGCGTTGACGGCCGGCGAATGCGGGGGTATACTGCCCCATGCGAAAAAGTCTATTCCTCGCTCTCCCCCTCATCATGCTTACGGCGGTTTCGGCCCGCGCCGAGGATTCCTGGCCCGACCTGTCGAAGCCCGCGCGAGCGACCGGCGGCGGAGCCCAGGACTCGGCCGTAATCGTGGGGATCGAGAGCTACTTCGCGGTGCCCGGCGTGCCCGGCGCAAAAGCCAACGCGGACGAATGGTACGACTATCTGACCCAGACACGGGGCGTCCCTCCTCAGAATGTGAAGCTGCTGACGAACTCCGACGCGACGCGCGAGGATATCCTCGGGGCTGCGGGCCAGGCCGCGCGCCAGGCAGGTTCCAAAGGTACGCTCTGGTTCGTATTCGTGGGACATGGCGCTGCCAGCTCGGACGGTAAGGACGGCCTCCTCATCGGCGTGGACGCCCAGCAGAAGGCGGAAAGCCTGCAGGCGCGTAGCGTGAGGCGCGGGGAGCTGCTGACAGCTTTGGCGGGCAGCCCGGCTGGCTCGATCCGGGTGGTCCTGGACGCCTGCTTCTCGGGCCGCGGCCCGAATGGGGAGAGCATCGCGCCCGGGCTCCAGCCTTTGGTGACGGTGGCCGCCGTGGGCGCGCTGGACCCGCGCATGGCGGTGCTTACGGCGGCAAAGGGCAACCAATTCGCCGGCTCGCTGCCCGGCGCCGAGCGCCCGGCGTTCAGCTATCTGGTGCTCGGCGGCCTGCGCGGCTGGGCAGCGGGCCCCGACGGCAAGGTCACGGCTGGCTCGCTGTGGAGCTACACGAAGAATGCGCTGGCAGCCACGCTGCGCGGGCGCGACCAGACGCCGGACCTGCTCGGCTCTGAAGGCGCTGCCATGGGCGCGTCCGCCGGCGAGATGGGACCGAACCTCGCGGCACTGTCCAAGGCGACGGCTGGCGGGAAAGTCGGGCGAGGCTTCAATGTGTCCGCCCTGCCGGCGGTTCCAGTTGTCGTGGCTCCTGAGAGGCTGGATCAAGCCGTGTCTGGACTGGACCTAGGCAGCGTGGATGTGGCCGCGCTGGAGATGTACGACACCATCGCGACCTACGAAAAGGGCGACGGTCTAGCCGCGGAGAAGGCCGTGCGTTGGCGGCAGTTGGCGGCCGCCGCGCCCCAGTTCACCGAAATGGCCTTAAAAAGGGCGGTTCAATGGGAGATTTTCGCGGCGCAGCAAGAGGCCGCGGACGCGGCCCGTTGGAAGCGGATCGACGCGCGCGACGCCGATTGGGAAAAGCTTAGCCGGCTACTGGCGTTGAGCGTAGTGTCCGCGAAGGACAAGGGCGACTGGTCGGGCCAATTCGTCAAAGCCTATCTCAAGTCCCCCGGGATCGAACCGCCCATGGCGAAGGCCCTCTCCCGGCACACGCCCGGGGGCGCCGCTCAGGAGGCCCTCAAGAAGCTGTCCATGAAGGCCCCGACGGAGGCGACTCCCCGGCAGGGGAGGACGGCCTCGGCCCCGCCGGTTCGAGCGCCGAAAGCCGAAGCCGACATTCAGTGGGTGCGGATACCCGGAGGGAGCTTCATGATGGGCACGGAGCTCAAATACGAGTCTCCGAGACACCGAGTGACTCTCAAGCCCTTCCAACTAGCGAAGACCGAGGTGACGAACAAGCAGTACCGTGCCTGCGTAACGGCAGGAGCGTGCTCGGCGCCCAAGGAATATTGGGAAGGAGACGAACATCCGGTGGTCAACGTGAGCTGGGATCAAGCAAGAATATTCTCCGAGTGGGTGGGCGGAAGGCTTCCGTCGGAGGCCGAATGGGAGTACGCCGCGCGCAGCGGCGGGAAGGACCGCACGTATCCGTGGGGGAATGCCGCCGTAGACGGCGAAAAAGTCACGATAAACGCGACGACCACCGCTCCCGTTTGCTCGAAACCCGCCGGAAACACGGAGCACGGCCTCTGCGACATGGCCGGGAGCGTTTGGGAGTGGGTGCAGGATTGGTCTATAGCGACGTACGAAGGAGCGCCGACCGACGGCAGCGCGCGAAACGTTCAGAATTACCCCTTCGAGACTTCACGAGTGAGCCGGGGCGGATCGTTTTCGAACGGCCACGGAGTCGAAACCATGAGCACCACTCATCGCGGCATGGCGATACCGGCCGACCAAGTTTACACCCGAGGCTTCCGCCCCGCCCGCGATTAAGGACTCGAAGGCCTTTCGCCGACCGCGTGTATGCTAAAATGCCCCATCAACCGCTGACAATTTACACGGAAGGGTGACCGAGCGGTTGAAGGTAGCAGTCTCGAAAACTGCCAAGGGGGCAACTCCTTCGAGGGTTCGAATCCCTCCCCTTCCGCCATTTTAGGAGCGTTATGTCCTGGCTTCCGAAGATCAAGAATCCGTTCAAGAAAGAAGAAGCTCCCGCCGAAGCCGCTCCCATCGAGGGCATGCCCGCGGGGATGCCCCCGCTCCCCCCCGAGATCGCCAACGATCCCAAGATGAAAGGCATGATGGGCACCTTCTTTCGCAAGTGGAAGGACCCCGCGTTTCTCAAGCAGCTGCGCGTCCTTGCCGGCCACATGCAGAAGGAAGGCGTGGACATCAAGGACATGAAGGCCGTCCAGGCCTGGCTCGAGAAGAACAAGGACCGCGTCGAGAAGGGCGACTTCGCCGAGGAAGCCTCCGCCCCCGGCGTCACGGTCGTCAATTCCGGGCCCGTGGTCGGCCGCAACGACCCCTGCCATTGCGGCTCCGGCAAGAAGTTCAAGAAGTGCCACGGGGCGTAGGCCCCTGCTCCTCCACCTCGAGCGCGCCGTCCTCATGGGTGCCGTCGGCATGGCCGCCGAGGTGCTCTTCACCGCCGCCTGCGACGCGCGCGCCAAGGGCCCCCGCCTGATCGGCTACTCCTACGTCTGGATGCTCCCGATCTACATGCTGCTCTATCCGGGATTTTATTTTCTGCTGCCCTTCGTCGGAGACTGGGCGTGGCCGCTGCGCGGCGCCATCTACGCGGTCCTGATCATGATCATCGAGGGGATCACGGGCTTCGCGCTGCATGCCGCCCTCGGCGAGGCGCCCTGGGAGAGCGAGTACCGTGGCAAGCGGTGGGCGTTGTGGGATCTGGTGCGGCTCGACTTCTTTCCGGCGTGGGCGATAGGCGCGCTCGTCTTCGAGCGCGCCTATCGCTTGATAACCGGTTAGCTAACGATCATGCCCGCCGCGCGGCTCGCGCGGATTGTCGCGCCGGCGCTGAGCGGCGCGGCGATAGAGCGCGGAGTTGTTCATGACCACCGCCACCGACGCCAGACGCGCGTCGATGCCGGAAGTCGTCACGCGGTAGCTGTCGAGCAGCCAGTGGTTGTTCTGCACCGCCACCATCCCGCCGGACCCGCGCAGGATCATCGAGTGCCCGTCCACGTTCCCGCTCGCGGCCACGATGCGGCCCGAGGCGTCCTTAATCGCGAACGAGCTCGAGTCGGAGCCCGCGAGCTCTTCGACGGAGCCGATCACGGTCCCGGCGCAGTCGGTCACGGTCGCGCCCGAGGTCTTCGCGGAGACCGACGAGCCGGACCTGATCACGTAGCCCGAGCGGTTCACCTCGATCTTCCCGATCTCGCTGCCGTTGCTCTCGACCTTGAAGTCGCTCGAAAACGCGCCGCGGCTGATCACGATATCGTCGAGCTTGAGCACCGCGCACCCCGCCGCATCGGTTTCCGTACGACGGACTTCGACGGCCCTCGGCTCGGCCACGCGGTTCTCGCGCATCTCCTGGCGCCACGACCCGATGTCGTTGTGCTCGCGCTCACGGGCGGCGGCGGGAATAGTCAAAGCCATCACCGACAATACGGCAAGTATTTTCTTCATGCACGGTCCCTCTCTCATTTAACGACCTAAGCGGTTGTTAGCCGCAGGACCACAGCATACGCCTAACAGCATGGCACCGTCGGGGGCAGGAAGACCCAGGAAGGAAGAAACATTGGACCCAGTCGGGCCCGGGCCGAAAGACCCTCTATGCGTCGAGGACTTTGAGCTGGATGCGGCGGTTGAGGGCCTCGGCGCGCTCTTTGATGACGTCGAGCTCGGTCTCGAGGGTCTTGTCCAGCCAGCGGCGAACGAGGGGGCTGACGGGCCGAAGGAAGAGCGGCAGCTCGTACTCTTCGTCGTGCTCGAGCATCGTGCCGCCGTTGACGGGGCGCAGTATCATGCGGCACTCCATCCGCTTCAGCGGACCGGAGAGCATCACGCCGTGATAGCCGCCGTCCGGCGCGAACTCGAACTTGAAGGTGCCGTGCCACGGCATGCCGAAGAAGTGGCCGCTCGCCTCGGCGGAATCGCCGGCGGCGGAGATCGAGATCGCGTCGATCTTAGGCTCGTAGTGCGCGAGCTCGCCGAGGTCCCGCAAATACGTGCGGACCGACTCGTACGGCGCGCTGATCAGGATCCGGCGGTTGACGTTAAGCATGTCTCGGTGGGAGAGAAAATTGGAGCGGGCGAAGGGAATCGAACCCTCGTCTGATCCTTGGCAAGGACCCGTTCTACCATTGAACCACGCCCGCGGTTCGTTGACCATCTTAGCAAGTATCCGGCGCTTTCGGCAAGGACGCCCTTAATTGGGCTTCGCGGTGGGCGGCGGGAAGTGCTGCTGGAGGGCGGACGCCTCGTCCTCGACCATGCGCCGGTTCTCCTCGTCGCGCGCCTCGAGGATCTCGGGGAGCTTCTCGAGCAGGACCGCCACGACCTTGGGGTCGAACTGCTTGCCGGCGCGCTCCTTGATGTAGGCGACGGCGTCGTCGATCGTCCACTCGCCCTTGTACACGCGCTTGGAGGCCAGCGCGTCGAAGACGTCAGCCACGGTCACGATGCGGGCCTCGAGGGAGATCGCCTCGCCTTTGAGCGCGTACGGGTAGCCGGTGCCGTCGAAGTATTCGTGGTGGCCGACCGCGATCTTGGCGGCCAGGCGCAGCAGGCGGCTCTCGGCGTTGGCGAGCATCTTCGCGCCGTAGATCGTGTGCTTCTTCATCTCGTCGAACTCTTCCGTCGTGAGCTTCGCGGGCTTTCGGAGAATGGAGTCGGGAATGGCGACCTTGCCGATGTCGTGCAGCGGCGCCGCGTAGCGGATGTCCTCGGCCTCGAGGAA
>Ga0163144_10007886_pt1 | contig 23208 bp, 19 predicted proteins | sample OliLak19BULKMAT1_FD_123175 | JGI IMG/M metagenome (GOLD analysis project Ga0163144, IMG submission 123175) | Freshwater microbial mat bacterial communities from Lake Vanda, McMurdo Dry Valleys, Antarctica - Oligotrophic Lake LV.19.BULKMAT1 | ecosystem: Environmental > Aquatic > Freshwater >...
ATGGTCGTCAGCAACGTGGTGCGATTGCCCACCGGGCATGGTTGATGCGCGGACCCATCAAGCGAACCGCCGGCGAACGGACTAACAGTCAGCGCACTACGAGTCCGCGCACGACGAGTCCGCGCACGACGAGTCAGCGCACGACAAGCCAGCGCACGACAAGCCAGCCTAATACCGGTCCACAAAACAAAGGTCCACGAACGACTGGCCAACGCACGACGGAAGGCGCCGGTACGCCACGCTCCCGTCGTGGTGCTGCTGACGGCAAGAGCCGGAAATCTGCACCCCAGGCTGGGCAGTCTGAACCTACCGCGAGGCGGCCCACGCCAGCACCGGTGGTCGTTTCAGCCGATCCTGAACGATTGCAGAAGGTGCTTGCGGATGCAGGCTTTGGCAGTCGTCGCGAAATAGAACGCTGGATTGAACAGGGACGGGTAACGGTGGATGGTGAGGTTGCCAAGCTGGGGCTGAAGGTTCTACCCACTGCCCGGATGCTCATCGACGGCAAGCCGGTGGCTGTGGTTCCCAAACTTACCCGCTCGAGAGTCCTTCTGCTCAACAAGTCGGCAGGTACGATCAGTACCCGCAGTGATCCTGAAGGTCGACCCACCGTTTTTGAAGACCTGCCGGAGATCAGACGCGGGCGTTGGGTCATGGTGGGACGGCTCGATACCATGACCTCCGGATTGCTGTTGTTCACGGATGACGGCGAACTTGCCAACAAGCTGATGCATCCCTCCTCGGTGCTTGACCGGGAGTACGCGGTTCGTGTGGACGGAACCCTGACGGATGCAGAGTTGGCGCTGCTCTGCGAAGGGGTGACGATCGAAGGCGAAGCGATGCGATTCACGGACCTTCGTTATTACGACGGACGCAGTCGCAATCATTGGTACCACGCGGTACTGATGGAAGGTAAGCAGCACGAAGTCCGATTGTTGTTTGCAGCCGTGGGCCGCACCGTCTCCCGCCTCAAACGGGTTCGTTTTGGTCCGGTGGCGCTGCCGTCGCGACTGCTGGCCGGGCACTACGAAGAGCTGCCCGAGCGCGACGTCGCGGAACTGCGACGCCTGGTTGGCTTGTCAAATCCGCCGACCACCGCAAATGTGCGCGAGGACCGGAAAAAATCGGTATTGCTGTCTTTCCCTGATCTCGAAGAGCGCCAGCGAGGCAGCTGAAGGTCCTCGATCACGCGTACCGAATGATTCCCGTTGCTGATCGCCGGTCAGTGAATCAGCAGATTGCGTGACTGGTGTTCGGTTGCTTCCGACAGCGCACTACGCGCTTCCTTGAGTACCGCCTCTGCCGAACTCGCACCGTTGGTGGTACTGATGCCGATCGTCGCCGACAGGTGTTCGCGCAAGGCAGGGTCGTCGAACTGCATGGCGTTCACCAGCACTTCAACCTTGTTGGCTACACGCTGCGCACCCTCTTTGGTGGTACGCGGGAGCAGTACCGCCAGGTGGTCATCATCGATCTGGAAGATTCCGTCCGCTTCCCTGAGTCGTGCGCCCAGGTGTTTCTGCAGTTGATCCGTCATGGACTGCGAGGTTGCAGATCCGTGTAGCGTCCGGACCGTGTCAATTCCGGTCAGGCGAATGAGTATCAAGGCGTCTTCCTGATTGGCCTTGGTTTTCCTGGCCTTTTTGCTGCGTTCCTTGGCCGTCAGTTCATGGACCACCAGCGCGTTTGCCAGTGCCGGGGCGGCAAGCCGCAGGAGTTCCTCGAGCGTTTCCAGATCGCCGGTACTGAATCGTCGGGGCGCCGTCAGCTTGACTTCACCGCCGCTGATGCCGGTCGTGCCAAGCTGCAGGTTGTAGCTGATGCTGTGCTGGCCCGGTTCGCCGGTGGTGAAGTCGACATTGTGATCGGTGTTCTGATACGCAAGATGGGTGGCCGGCGAGATCGCCATCGCCTGTTCGAACATGCGATCAAGGAGCGGGGCTATTTCCAGCTCACGATGGAATGACTGAACCATGGATAGCGCGGTATCGGGTTCAAAACGTCGCGGTGTGCTCATGTCCTTGTGGGCCTCTCCATGTGGACCTCTCCTTGTGCACCTCTTCCGTATGGACCCGATGTTGGTCCAGGGGGAAGTGCTGAATTGACCCCCTGATTTTCAGTGATGCTGCACCAAAAAAGTGAGATGAAACCGGCACTTCCGGATGAACGTCCGCGTTGGCAAGTCAATCAGCCGTCGGCCCGGACCAATCCCGGGCATTCAGACGGGCGCCTTGCAGGCTTGTGGGCGCGGATGCGCAGAGCAGGTAAAGATACAACGCCATGTGCGCTTCCGGAGTGGGCAGGGTCTGCGGGTCTTCCGCCGGATAGGCAGCCGCGCGCATTGCGGTTCGTGTTCCCCCCGGGTTCAGGCTGGTGACAAGAATGCGGCTCGTTGCACGCAGTTCATCGACCAGCACATCCACCAGGCCTTCGATCGCGACCTTGGATACGGCATACGCCCCCCAATAGGCGCGTGCCTGGCGGCCAACTCCCGATGAGGTGAAGACGATACTGCCCCGCTGACTTGTTTCCAGCAGCGGCAGCAACCCACGCGTGAGCATGAATGGCGCGGTTGTGTTGACACGCAGAACAGACTCCCAGGTTGAAGTCGGGTAGTGAGCGATCGGAGTCATGGCGCCGAGCAGGGAAGCGTTGTGAACCAGGCCATCGAGGTGCCCCATGCTGTCGGCGATCGCGTCATGCAACGCGGCGACGTTGTCGTCCCGCAACCCGGCAAAATCGCAGGGCACAATGACCGGGCTGGTCGAGGTGTGGGACGAGATCCAGTCAAACACGACTTCCAGCTTCTCGCGGGAGCGACTGACCAGAACAACGTTGGCGCCAAACAGCGCACAGGTTCGGGCCAGTGTGCTGCCGATACCGGTGCTCGCTCCGGTCACCAGGATGTTTCTGCCGGCCAGACAACCGGCTGGCGGTTGCCAGGGCCAGGTTCGCGCGGCGGCGGTCAGCTCCGGGTAACCTGCGAATTCAGGGCTTGATTGCGTGGACAAGATAATTGGCTCGAACGTTGCCGGACAGGGTCGCCTGACGGGTCAGCGGGTGGTAGCGCATACCGGTGATCTGCCGGACTTCCAGACCCGCCGCCCGGCAGGCTGCAGCCAGCTCACTGGGCCTGATGAACCGTGCGTAATCATGTGTTCCACGCGGCAGGATATTGGCAATGTACTCGGCGCCCAGGATCAGCAGCACATAGGCTTCCGGATGTCGGTTGATGGTCGAGAAGACAATATTGCCGCCACTGCGTACCAAGGCAGCGCACGCAGCGATGGTGGAACAGATGTCGGGGACATGCTCCAGCATTTCCAGACAGGTCACGGTATCGAAGACGCCTGGATGTGATGCCGCGAAGTTTTCTGCAGTGTCCTGCACATAGGTGAGTTCAACACCGGCTTCAAGTGCGTGCAGGCGAGCCACCTGCAATGGTGCGTCGCCCATATCGATGCCGGTCACAGTGGCACCGCGCCGTGCCATGGCCTCGCTGAGGATGCCGCCACCACAGCCAATGTCGATGACTCGTAAACCCTTGAGCGGCGACTTGCTGTTGATATAGTCCAGCCGACAGGGGTTGACGTCATGCAGTGGACGAAAATCACCATGCGGGTCCCACCACCGATGGGCCATCGCTTCGAACTTGGCGATTTCAGCCGGGTCGACGTTGTTGTTAAGTGGATTGTTGTTCAGTGGATTGTTGTTCACTGGATTGTGATTGGCCAAAGGGGTATGCATGGTCTGTGATTTTCCTAGAGCAGGGCCCGGACGCGAGCGGCCTGCTGGTCGACCCGGGCACGAATTGCAGTCAGGTCGAGATGCATCGGCAAGCCATTGCGCACGGATTCCCGGCCATGTACCCATACGTTGTCGGCCCGCCAGGCGCCACCGTTGTGCAACAAGCTGGCAAACGGATCATAAACCGGTTGGGCGCTGATCGAGACCGGCGAGAATACGGCAATGTCGGCAAGCTTGCCCGGTTCGAGAGTGCCCAGTTCGTGGTCACGGCCAAGAGCACGCGCGCCACCCAGGGTCGCCTTCAGCAGTGCTTGTCGGGCATTGCCTGCCGCGGGATCTTCGGCCTGCATTTTTGCCAGTAACGCTGCGGTGCAGGCGTCATCAAGAACACTCAGTGCGTTGTTTGATGCAGCGCCATCCGTGCCAATGGCAACGTTGATACCGCTGGCATCCAGCCGATTCACCGGACAGATCCCATCGGCAAGTTTCAGATTTGACCGGGGGCAGTGCACGACATGAGCACCGTGCGCCGCCAGCAGCTCGATATCGGCGCTGTCGAGCTGGGTCATGTGCACCGCCTGCAACTGCGGATTGACCAGCCCGATGTCGGCAAGGACGGCCAGCCAGCTGCGCCCGTGGGTGGCCTTGGCTGCCGCCACTTCGGCAGCGGTTTCGTGCAGATGGGTGTGCACGTTCAACCCGAGTTCCTGCGCATACGTGTGTATCCGCTCGAGCGTCCGGTGATCCACCGAGTACGGGGCATGGGGACCGAAGGCCACGCTGACCAGTGGGTCCTGGGCGTATTCGTCGTGCAGACGAAACCCCAGATCGAAACATTCGTCGACGTTGCGGCTCCACGAGGTTGGTGTGTCGAAGATCGGAAAGGCGGCCACTGTACGGATGTTCGCGAGCCGCGCAATCCGTGCGGTGATCTCCGGGAAAAAGTACATGTCCGTGAACGTGGTGATGCCGTGTCCCAGCATCTCGACGACCGCCAGTTCAACACCGGCAGTGACAAAGGCGGGGTCAACGAGCTGCTTTTCCAGCGGCCAGATGCAATCGCGCAACCAGCGTTCGAGTGGCACGTCCTCGCTGGCACCACGCAGCAGCGACATCGCGGCGTGGGTGTGTGCATTGATGAGTCCTGGCACGACGATACTGTCGCTGAAAACGAGGTGTTGCGGGGCGGTGAACCGCGCGTGAATATCGCGGGTTGGGCCGATAGCGCAGATCCGTTCGTGCTGGATGCAGACGCTGTGGCTGGATCGCGGTTCATTGACAGGGCCTATCGGGAGTACCCAGGCCGCGTCGATGATGGTGTCGCAAGGAGTTTTGTGCATGGCGGCGATTATACGCATCACTTCCCGGTAGAGGCGTCAGCCCGCACTATTCATCTGCTGCGGCTGCCGGTCGACGGGAAAACCCGACGCGTGCTCCCGCAAGGTGCTCGCTGTCCCGGGAAGTTTGACTGCGCACCTGCCAGTCCTCGCCTCACTGTCTTTTCCCGCCTCTCGTCACTGGCGACGAACCTTCATGAATACGCCGGGCCGGGAAGCTTTTTTTGGTCCCCAAATGCCTCATCGGTAGAGCATTCACAGGTGATCCGGGCTAGCATAGCGGGCTTTTTAAGACCCGCATTCCATGTCAGAAACCGGCCCCGATCAGGCAAGGGAAATCCTGCCGCGCAGCATTGAAGACGAGCTCAAGCAGTCGTATCTCGACTATGCGATGAGCGTCATTGTCGGCCGGGCGTTGCCCGATGTGCGCGACGGCTTGAAGCCGGTGCATCGCCGTGTGCTGTACACCATGAGCGAGATGAACAACACGTTCAATCGACCGTATGTCAAGTCGGCCCGGGTGGTCGGCGACGTGATGGGCAAGTACCACCCGCATGGTGATGGTGCCATCTACGATACCGTGGTACGTATGGCGCAGGAGTTTTCGCTGCGATACCTGCTGGTCGATGGCCAGGGTAATTTTGGCTCTGTTGACGGTGACCCACCGGCCGCGATGCGATATACCGAAGTGCGCATGTCGAAACTGGCTTCGGAGCTGCTCGCCGATCTTGACAAGGAAACCGTACAGCTGGTGCCGAACTACGACGACACGCTGACCATTCCCGAGGTGCTGCCGACCCGTGTTCCGAACCTGCTGGTCAATGGCAGTTCCGGTATTGCCGTGGGCATGGCCACCAATATTCCGCCACACAATCTGACCGAAGTGGTGTCCGCGTGTCTGGCCCTGCTGGAAGACCCGACACTGTCGATTGACGCGCTGATGGAATACGTCACGGGTCCGGACTTCCCGACTGCAGGCATCATCAACGGACGGGCCGGGATCATCGAAGCCTATCGCACAGGCCGTGGACGCATCCTCGTCCGGGCGCGCGCCGAGGTCATCGTCGATGACAAAAACGGACGCGATGTCATCATCATTTCCGAGATTCCCTATCAGCTGAACAAGTCGCGCCTGATCGAGAAGATTGCCGAACTGGTCAAGGAAAAGCGGATCGAGGGTATTTCCGAACTGCGTGACGAGTCTGACAAGGACGGTATGCGCATCGTGATCGAGATGCGGCGCGGGGAATCCGGCGAGGTTGTCCTCAACAATCTGTATGCGCAGACGCAGCTGCAGAGCGTTTTTGGCATCAACTGCGTCGCGCTGGTCAACGGTCAGCCGCGTGTGCTGAATCTCAAGCAGATGCTGGAAGCGTTCATACGACATCGGCGCGACGTGGTCACGGCGCGGACCGTTTACCTGTTGCGCAAGGCGCGGGAACGCGGCCATATCCTCGAAGGCCAGGCGGTTGCCCTGGCGAACATCGACGCCGTGATCGAACTGATCCGCAATTCGGCAACGTCAGCCGAAGCGCGGGTTGCGTTGATGGGGCGTGGCTGGTCACCGGAGACCGTCGTCAGACTGCTGGAAAAGGCGGGTAGTGATGCGTGCCGGCCGGATGCGCTCGGCCCTGAGTTCGGATTGCGTGATGGTGCCTACTACCTGTCGGAAGTGCAGGCTCAGGCGATTCTCGATCTGCGTTTGCATCGGCTGACCGGGCTTGAGCAGAACAAGCTGATCGAGGATTACCAGGTTGTGCTGGATGAGATTGCAGACCTCCTCGAGATCCTGGGTTCGGCCGAACGTCTGACACGTGTGGTGCGTGAAGAACTCGAAGAAATTCGCAGGATCTATGGTGATGAGCGTCGCACGGAAATCATCGTCAACCAGGAAGACCTGTCGATCGAGGACCTCATCAACCAGGAAGATCTGGTGGTCACCATTTCTCACCAGGGTTACGCCAAGACTCAACCAGTGACGGTTTACCAGGCGCAGAAGCGTGGTGGACGCGGCAAGGCGGCAACCACGGTCAAGGACGAGGATTTTGTTGAAACGCTGCTGATTGCCAGCAGCCACGACACGCTGCTGTGTTTCTCCAATCAGGGCAAGGTGTACTGGCTCAAGGTGTATCAGATTCCCCAAGGCAGTCGCAATGCCAAAGGGCGACCGATGGTGAATCTGCTGCCGCTGGGCAGCGCCGAGCGCATCACCGCTATTCTGCCAATCAAGAACTACGATCCCGATCAGTTTGTGTTCATGGCAACTGCCAACGGCACCGTGAAAAAAACTTCGCTCGAACAGTTTTCCCGGCCGCGCACGGCAGGGCTGATCGCCATTGAACTGGATGCTGACAACACGCTGGTAGGCGTTGCGATCACCGATGGTGCCAGTGACATTCTGCTGGTGACCAGTACCGGCAAGGCCACTCGCTTCAAGGAATCCGACGTGCGTGACATGGGACGTACCGCACGTGGTGTTCGTGGCATTCGCCTCACCGGTAACCAGCGGGTCATCTCGCTGATCATCCCCATCGCCGGCGGCTACATTCTGGTGGCCTCTGCCAATGGTTATGGCAAACGCACACCGGCCAGTGAATTCCCGGTCAAGGGGCGTGGTGCACAAGGTGTGATTGCGATTCAGACCAGCGAACGCAACGGCCAGGTGGTTGGCGCCGTGCAGATTTTTGATGGTGATGAACTGATGCTGATCAGCAATCTGGGAACGCTGGTTCGCACCAAGAGTGCAGAGGTATCACTGCAGGGCCGCAATACCCAGGGCGTGCGTCTGATCAATCTGCGTGGCGAAGAACAACTGATCAGTGTCGAGCGCATTCAGGAGCAGGAAGAAGAACCAGGGCTGCCTGGTGATGTAGCCATCGTCGACGATGGCCTGGATGCCAACACCTTCCCGGTCGATGAGCAGTTCGATGAGCAGTTCGATGAGCAGTTCGATGAGCAGTTCGATGAAGGGTCCGATGCCGAACCTGATACCGATTCCGAACCGGATATCGATGACGATGACGATGCCGAACAGGATGCCGATGAAAAAGGAGCTGAGGAGTAGCATGAGCCAGCGCGCGCACAATTTTTCCGCAGGGCCAGCTGCGCTGCCCTTCGAAGTGCTGACCGAGGCACAAGCGGAAATGCTCGATTATCGTGGTACCGGCATGTCGGTGATGGAGATGAGCCATCGCAGCGATGCTTTCATCGAAATTGCTGAAACCGCTGAACGGGACTTCCGCGAACTGCTGTCCGTTGGCGACGACTACCATGTGCTGTTTCTGCAAGGTGGGGCAACGCAGCAGTTTGCTGCCATTCCCCTCAACCTGCTAGGCAGTGCCGGGTCGGCTGCCTATGTCAACACCGGTGCCTGGTCAGTCAAGGCGATTGAAGAGGCGCGCAAGTTCTGTGACGTGCGCATTGCTGCCACCAGTGAAGCGACCCGATTTGATCGTGTTCCTCCGATCAGCGAGTGGCAGGTCGGGGCTGATGATGCGTACCTGCACATCTGTTCGAACGAAACCATTGGTGGCGTGCAGTTCCATGAGTTCCCGACGCCTTCAGTTCCGCTGGTTGCCGATATGTCGTCCGACATCCTGTCACGGTCGATTGATGTCAGCCGGTTTGGCCTGATTTATGCTGGTGCGCAGAAGAACATCGGCCCTGCTGGTCTGGTAATGGTCATTGTTCGCAAGGATCTGCTGAGTCGCGTGCGCCAAGGAATCCCCAGCATGCTCGACTATGGTGTGCATGCCAAAGCCGGCTCGATGTCGAACACACCACCGACTTACGCGTGGTATCTCGCGGGACTCGTGTTCAAGTGGATGAAGCAGCAGGGCGGATTGTCGGTGATTGCCGAGCGCAATCGGCGCAAGGCGGCCACGCTCTATGACGCCATCGACAGCAGCAACTTCTGGAGTTCACCGGTGGTGAAGGACAATCGCTCAGGCATGAACATTCCGTTTACGCTGCCTGATGCAAAACTTGATGCACCATTCCTGAAGGGTGCAGAAGCACACAACATGCAGAATCTGCAGGGGCATCGGAGTGTGGGTGGTATGCGGGCCAGTATCTATAACGCGGTCGGTCAGGCATCGGTTGATGCCCTGGTCGCCTATATGAGCGAATTTGAGCGTGAGCACGGATAACTCCGAGCTCGAACCGCTGCGTCGACGGATCGACGAGATCGATCAGCAACTGATCCGCCTGCTCAACGAGCGGGCGCAGTGTGCACTGGATGTCGGTCGGATCAAGCAGGCTCATGCCGGTGACACCACGCTCTATTTCTACCGGCCAGAGCGGGTGGCGCAGATTCTCGACAAGCTCCAGGCGCAGAACCCTGGACCACTCAGCAATGAAGATCTTGGTCGGCTGTACCGGGAAATCCTCTCCTGTTGCCTGAATCTCGAACAACCGCTGACGGTTGCGTTCCTCGGCCCGGCGGGCACTTACACCCAGGCCGCGGCGGTCAAACAGTTTGGGCAGTTTGCCAAGTGCATACCGCTGGGCTCCATCGACGAAGTTTTTCGCGAGGTGGAATCGGAAGCCGTGATGTATGGCGTGGTGCCGGTGGAAAACTCGACCGAAGGCATGGTCAACCACACACTCGACTGTTTCATGGTGTCAACCCTGCGTGTGTGTGCAGAAGTGGAGCTGCCGATACATCAATGCCTCATGAAAGGTGCTGATGAGTTGCCGATCAACGAAATCCTCAGCCATTCGCAGTCATTGGCCCAGTGTCGATCATGGTTGGATCAACACTATCCGAATGTCCCGCGCACGGTGGTTTCCAGCAACGGCGAAGCAGCCAGGCTGGTGTCAGAACAGCCCGGTAAAGCGGCGGTCGCCGGCGAAGCTGCCGCCAACCTCTACGGCTTGCGGATTCTGGTTCGCAACATCGAAGATCAGCCTGACAACAAGACCCGGTTTCTGGTGCTCGGCAAACAGATTGTTGGCCCCAGTGGTGCCGACAAGACGTCCATCCTGGTGTCGACACGCAACGAACCGGGCGCGCTGTTTCACGTACTCGAACCGCTGCAGCAGCATGGCATCAGCCTGACGCGGATCGAGACGCGGCCGGCACGTTCCGGCAATTGGTCCTACGTTTTTTTCATCGACTTTGATGGTCACGAGACCGATGAACCGGTGCAGCTTGCCCTTGAGCAGGTACGCAGTGTTGCGCTGTCGGTACGTGTCCTCGGTTCTTACCCACAGGCGAGAATGTGAGCATCTCTGATACCAGGACCACGAATGTGAATGCGGCGATTGTTTCGCTGAGCCCCTATCAACCGGGCAAGCCGATCGATGAACTGGCGCGTGAACTCGGGATTTCCGACATCATCAAACTGGCCAGCAATGAAAATCCGCGTGGACCAGGTGACCAGGTACGCAATGCCCTGCGTGGCGTGTTTGATAACTTGTCACTTTATCCCGATGGCAGCGGCTATCGCCTGAAACAGGCGCTTGCTGAACACCTCGATGTACCACTAGCCGGCATCACACTTGGCAATGGCTCCAACGATGTGCTGGAGCTTGCTGCACGAGTCGCGCTTGAGCCGGGTGCCGAAGCCATTGTTGCCGAACATGCCTTCGTGGTTTATCGGTTGGCCACGCTTGCTGCCGGAGCGAAGCTGGTCACGGTTCCCGCGGTTCGATTTGGCACGGATCTTGATGGTTTCCTCAACTCGATCACGGCTGCGACGCGGATGATGTTCATCGCCAATCCGAATAATCCAACCGGCACCTGGGTTACCCAGGAGGCGCTGGTGGCCTTTCTGGACGCTGTTCCTGCACACATCTGGGTCGTGCTCGACGAAGCCTACCAGGAGTATGTCGAACTACCGGGTTTTCCGGATGCCATGACGCTATTGTCCCGGTATCCCAATCTGATCGTAACACGCACCTTCTCGAAGATTCATGGGCTGGCTTCACTGCGCGTGGGTTATGCCGTCAGCTCGCCGGTGTTCGCTGACCTGTTGAACCGGATCCGCCAGCCATTCAATGTCAATTCGATGGCGCTGGCCGCCGCTGAGGCCGCATTGGGTGACCAGGAGTTTGTGCGCACTTCGCGACAACTCAACCGGGACGGACTGCAGTTTCTCACCGGGGCGCTGACGCAGCTTGGTCTTGCCTGCATCCCTTCGGCGGGCAATTTTGTCACGGTTGACGTTGGTCGCGAGGCAAGACCGGTATACGACGCCATGTTGCGCCATGGAGTGATCGTGCGGCCGATTGCCGAGTACGGCCTGCCTCGACATCTGCGCATCACGGTCGGGTTGCCTGAGCAGAACCAGCGCTGTATCGACAGTCTCGCGCGCGTTCTGAGCCAATGAAACTGCTTGTCATCGGCACCGGCATGATCGGCGGTGCCGTGGCCCGCGCCGCTCGGCACGTGGTGACCATCGATGCCATTGTCGGTATCGACCACCATCCGGCACACGCCAGAACGGCGCTGCAACTCGGTCTGGTCGACCAGATGGTTGATGAAGTTCCGACGGACGCCTCGATCATCGTGATCGCCACCCCGAATGAACATATCCCCGGCTGGATCCAGCGCCTTCAGCGGCATCAAGGCGTGGTCGTCGACGTGGGCAGTGTGAAAGGGTTCATCGTCGACACCGTACGTGCGCAGCTGGGACGACTGCCGGCCAATTATGTGCCGTGTCATCCGCTCGCAGGGTCCGAAAAGCATGGTCCGGAACACGCACCGGCTGACCTGTTCCGCAACCGGCTGCTGATCCTCACACCGGCAGCCGAAACCAGTGCGGCAGCAGTTCTGGTGGCTCGCCAGTTCTGGTCCGACCTCGGCGCGCAACTCCACGTCATGAACGTGGTGGACCACGACATCACACTCGCCGCGACCAGCCATCTCCCACATCTGCTGGCGTTTGCGTTCATGCGCGCCATTGCCGATGAAGAACTGCGGTTCAGCGGCGGTGGATTCGCCGATTTCACCCGCATTGCGGCGTCCAATCCGGAGTTGTGGTGGAAGATCTTCCGTTTCAATCAGGCGCCGCTGCTGCGCGCTTTGGCTGCCTTCAACGAAGAAGTTCTGGCCCTGAAAGAGGCGCTGGAGGCGGGTGATGACGCCCGTGGTATTGCGTTGCTGGACGAAGCGGCCAATCGGCGGCGTCAGCTTTGAAGGGCTGCGACCATGGCTGATCCCGTACCGGTCATCACCGTGGATGGTCCAAGTGGCTCCGGCAAGGGCACGCTGGCGGTACTGATTGCCCGCCGGCTTGGCTGGCACCTGCTGGACAGCGGTGCGCTGTACAGGGTGGTGGCGGCCGTGGCGCTTGATCGCGGGGCAGATCTGCGCTCCGGCGCAGGCCTCGTTCCCATGATCGGTGCCCTGTTGATCGTCTTTCGGGAAGATGGCCTGACCGTGGACGGTGAGGAGTATGCCCTGCGTATCCGGGAGGAAGATGTCAGCAATGCGGCCAGCATCGTCGCGGCGTACACCGAAGTGCGCCAGGCTGTACTGTCGATGCAACTGGCCATGCGCCAGCTTCCCGGCCTGGTTGCGGACGGTCGCGACATGGGCACCGTGGTGTTTCCGGACGCGCCGCTGAAGATCTATCTCGATGCGAGTCTTGAGGCGCGTGCGCTGCGTCGCTATAACCAGTTGATAGGAAAGGGGTTACCTGCTACTTTGCCCGCCCTTCTGGCAAGCCTCCGGGAACGGGACGAGCGAGATAAAGGGCGTGCTGTTTCTCCGCTGAAGCCTGCACCCGATGCCTTCATCCTTGATAGCACTGCGCTGTCGATTGATGCAGTCCTGGCATTGGCCCTGCAACGGGCAGCAGCAATCGGTCTCATTGACAGCGCGAACATCAATTAACCAATCAGGAGAGCCCGTTCGAGACCAGGGCTGAAACAACAAACTACATGACTGAATCTTTTGCTGATCTGTTTGCCAAGAGTCTGACCACCGTCGAGATGGCGCCAGGCTCCATCGTTACCGGAACCGTGGTTGATATCGACAGTGACTGGGTAACCGTACACGCCGGGCTCAAATCCGAAGGTGTCATCCCCCGCGTCCAGTTCCTGGATGATCAAGGAAATTTCAAACTCTCCATCGGCGACCAGGTCAAGGTGGCGATGGAAGTGGTCGACGACGGGTTTGGTGAAACCCGCCTGTCCCGGGAGAAGGCCAAGCGTGCCGAGACCTGGGATCGACTCGAAGGCGCACATCTGCAGCAGAAGGCTGTTCAAGGAATCATTACTGGCAAGGTGAAGGGTGGCTTCACGGTGGATATCAACGAAATCCGTGCATTCCTGCCGGGCTCGCTGATCGACATCCGCCCTCTGCGCGAAACCGCGCATCTGGAAAACCGTCCGCTTGATTTCATGGTCATCAAACTCGACCAGAAGCGGAACAACGTCGTGGTCTCGCGTCGTGCAGTACTCGAACAGGAAAACAGTGTTGAGCGCGAAGCCCTGTTGTCTTCGCTGCAGGAAGGCATGGACGTCAAGGGTATCGTCAAGAACCTCACGGACTACGGTGCGTTTGTTGATCTCGGCGGTGTTGACGGTCTGCTGCACATCACCGACATGGCCTGGAAGCGTATCCGGCATCCAAGCGAGATGGTCAATGTGGGCGACGAAGTCGGCGTCCGCATCCTGAAATTCGATCGCGAGAAAAATCGTGTCAGCCTGGGCATGAAACAGCTTGGCGATGATCCATGGACACAGATCACACGCCGTTACCCGGAAGGTTCGCGCGTACGTGCAACGGTCACCAACCTGACCGATTACGGCTGTTTTGCCGAAATCGAGGAAGGCGTGGAAGGCCTTGTGCACGTCTCCGAGATGGACTGGACCAACAAAAACGTTCACCCATCCAAGGTGGTGTCTGTGGGTGACCAGGTTGATGTGATGGTGCTCGATATCGATGAAGAGCGTCGTCGTATTTCCCTCGGTATCAAGCAGTGCCGGCCAAATCCATGGGAAGAGTTCAGCCTGCGTTACGCCAAAGGCGACCGCATCAAGGGCTCGATCAAGTCGATTACCGACTTTGGTATCTTCATTGGACTGGAAGGTAACATCGACGGGCTGGTGCACTTGTCTGACCTGTCGTGGAACGAACCCGGCGAGACAGCCGTACGTCGATTCTCCAAAGGCGAAGAAATCGAATCGGTCATTCTGTCCATCGACCCCGAGCGCGAGCGGATTTCACTGGGCGTCAAACAGCTCGACCAGGATTCCTACTCGGACTATGTCGCGGTCAATGATCGCGGCAGCATCGTCACTGGCAAGGTAATCGAAGTGGGTGCGAAGGAAGCGTATGTCGAGCTGGCACCTGAAGTGGTTGCTGTACTCAAGGCTTCTGAACTGAACATGGACCATGTGGAAGATGCGCGTAATGCGTTGACCGTGGGCCAGAGCATCGAAGTCAAGATCATCAGCGTTGATCGACGCAATCGCACGCTTGCAGTCTCCGTCAAGGCCAAGGCTTTCGAAGAAGACCGTGAAGCGGTTCGTGAACTGCGCAAGCAGGAAACGGAGCGTGGTGGTGCTCAGACACTGGGTGATCTCATCAAGGCGCAGATGGAACAGAACTCAGGAAACTGAGACGTGCTGATGCGCGAACCGGATCTGCCATGGAAGGCGAGTGCGGCACTGGAGGCTTGATGACAAAGTCCGAACTCATAGATCGAATCTGCTACCGCCAGATGCAGCTCCTGCCGAAGGATGTTGAGCTGGCGGTGAGGACGATGCTGGAGCAGATGTCGGTCACGCTGGCCCAGGGCCAGCGGATCGAAATTCGTGGGTTCGGCTCCTTTTCCCTGCACTATCGGGCACCGCGCATCGGGCGGAACCCCAAGACCGGCGAATCCGTCGGATTGACGGGGAAATACGTGCCCCACTTCAAACCTGGAAAAGAACTGCGGGAAACGGTCAACGGCTGGACTGAAGACGGCAGCGTTTCAGGCAGCCTCGTCAACGGTTACCCGACCACACTCGACTCAACGGATCGCTGATGTTGCGGTACCTGCGTCGTTTGCTGATCGGCGCCACGCTGTTGCTGGTGGCATTGCTTGCCGCGCTGGCGGTGAATCAGGAGCCGGTCAGCCTGCGGTTTCTGGTCTGGCACACCCCCGAGTGGAGCGTCTTCTGGTGGCTGTTCATAGCCTTCGCAGCGGGTGGTGTACTCGGCCATGTGCTGGCCATGTTCTCGACCGTACCGATCCGGCTTGAGCGCCACAGACTGCACAAGTCGCTGGTCTCGGTTGAGCAGGAATTGTCGACGCTGAAAGCGCCTTCCCCCATTTCAGCCTCCACAACAACGTCCTCGTCACCTTCCATACCTCCTGCCGTTTCACCGTCTTCACTCTGACTTTTGTCGGCTTACTTCGACTCATGGAGTGGTCAGCGTCGGTCAGCAGGGTTGATGGATGGCTTACACCCGCAGGAGAGATCTCCTCTCCCGGTGAATGCCGACCCTTTGCACAATGCATGGACGTCACAACTGGAAGACAACCATGCAAATCAGATCGATGTTTCAGGCCGCGCTGTTCTCCTGCGCACTGCTCCTGGCCCATAACAGTTACGCGGTGGATCCGGAGACCATCAACGTCAATACGGCAACCGCTGAGGAAATCGCGCGTGTGCTGGTGGGAGTCGGTGTCTCCAAAGCAAAAGCGATTGTTGAGTACCGCACCGCCAATGGCGGTTTCAAGGATGTTTACGAACTTGAACACGTCAAGGGGATCGGCGAGCGGACAGTGGCTCAGAATGAGGCCCGCATCCGCCTCAAGTAGAGCGGGGCAGCAGTCGTTACGATCATGCGGGTGAATAAGGACTTTCGCCCGCATGCCTGACAACGTCGTTCATCTTTGTTCATGGAAGCAAGGCTTCACTGATGAATGGAAGCAAGGCTTTGCTGATGAACAGCTTCGTGTATGCGGAACTTGTTTGCATCGAAACTTGGAAATCACCGGATTGGCATGCGACTATGCGATTCCGCTTGTCGTGTTTTCTCTCTGAAAGTGCCATGAATCGTCGATTGGCGATGTTTGCAGGTCTCAAGGTGGGGTTGGTAGTCAACCAGGCCGATTTTTTTCTGTCGCATCGGCTGGAACTTGCCCAGGCGCTGCGTGCGTTGGGCGCGGAACCGGTTCTGTTGTGTCCACCGGGTACCGGAGAGGCCAAGGCAGCCCAGTACGATCTGCCGGTGGTGACCTACCCGATGAGCCGCAGCGGTATCAATCCCTTCGCCGAAATCGGCACCATCCTGGCGCTAGGGAAACTGTACCGGCGGTTGCAACTGGATCTGGTCCATCACATCACCATCAAGCCAGTACTCTACGGCACCTTCGCCGCCAGGCGCAGTGGTATCCCTGCCGTGGTCAACGCAGTGACGGGTATGGGTCACGTTTTCACCAGCCAGGGGGTGTTTGGCACGCTGCGACGAGTCGGGGTCAATCTGGTGTACCGGATGCTGTTTGGCCATCCCAACATGAAGATCATTTTTCAGAACGGCGAAGATCGTGACCTGTTCATCAGTCGGTCCTTTGTGCGTCCGGTTGATGCGATCATCATTCGCGGCAGTGGTGTGGATGCTGATCGATTTCCAGCTACGGAAGAACCTTCCGGACCGCCGGTGTTTCTGTTTGTGGGCCGAATGCTTGCCGACAAGGGTGTGCGTGAGTTTGTTTCTGCAGCGCGGCATCTCAGGCAGCGGTTTCCAGAATGGCGTTTTCAATTGCTGGGCGGCCTCGATCCCGGTAATCCGTCTGCGCTCTCCGAACAGGAGCTCAGAAGCTGTCAGCGTGATGGCATCGAATGGCTGGGGCATCAGCAGGGCGTAGCCGCGTTCATGGCGGCCAGTCACGTGGTGGTCCTGCCTTCCTATCGTGAAGGCGTACCAAAGACGCTGCTTGAAGCGGCGGCCTCCGGGCGAGCGATAGTCGCCACTGACATTGCCGGCTGTCGGGAGATTGTCCGCCCGGGTGTCAACGGACTGCTGGTACCACCACGCACGGTCGAACCTCTGATCGAGGCGATGGAACGGCTTGGCACCGACACCAGACTGCGTGTGCGCATGGGTGTGGCCGGCAGTACCCGGGCCAAGGCTTTTTCGGTACACGACGTCGTTGAACATACAGTACGTGTTTATTCAGCGCTGCTGACCGAGCGGGTGCAGGTTTCGGCAGAGGAGGTGGTGACGTGAATCAACGCCTCATTGTGCCCCCTTTGTGCCCCCGTTGATGTCCTCGTTGCCGGGATTTTTGCGCTGATGTTTGAGCTGGTTTCCGGTCTGCCGTTGGGTGCCTTGTTGGGCGGGCTGGCTGGCAGCCTGCTGCTGATTCCCTTGCTGATCCGGCTGGCACCCGGCGTACGACTCGTTGCACATCCCAATGAACGAAGTTCTCATGTCAATCCGACCCCCACCGGAGGTGGCATCGCGATCGCGCTGCCAGTGCTTGCGTGGTGTGCGGTTTCGCCGGAACCCTTCGGGCGATATCTTGCGATTGGCGGCGGGATCATCGCCCTGGTCGGGCTGATGGATGATGTGCTTGATCTGCCTGCACTGTTCAGATTCCTCACGCAGATCACGGTCATCGGGTGGTTCATATCGGTGGCATGGCCTGAAGCCACGCTCCTTTGGCACCTGACTGCGGGGCTCGGGATGCTCTGGTTTGTCAATCTGTTCAATTTCATGGATGGCATCGATGGTCTGGCTGCCAGCCAGGCTTTGTTGTACTGCCTCGGCGTGCTGCTCCTTACCGGTGCCATGCTGACCTGGACAGAGAGTCTCCTGTGGATGGTCGCAGGCAGCTGTCTGGGCTTTGTGCTGTTCAACTGGCCGCCTGCACGTGTGTTCATGGGCGATGCAGGCGCCTTGTTGCTGGGCCTGTCGCTGCCGGCACTGGCAATCGAACTCGACCAGACCGGCTACCTGCCGATTAGCGTGTCCCTGCTGCTGCTGCTGGTGTTCATCTTTGACACGTCATGGACGCTGGGTGTGAGGGTGATCACACGGCAGAAGTTCACCACTGCACACCGGTCACATTTATATCAGCGTCTGGCGATCAGGTATGGTCACCTGCGCACGACGATCGGGTTCATTCTCTACTTTGTGGTGGTTTTATTGCCGCTGGCATGGCTCATGACACACGGTAAGCTCGGCGAGGGCTGGATTTTTCTTGCTGCCATTGTCCCGATTCTGCTGTTATCGTTGGCCCATTCGGCAGGGAAGGCCCCGAATCACGCCGACTCTGCAGACCAGCCGGACACGGAAGCCAGCACATGATTGAAGAATTCCTGGAGCAATTTTCACGACGCAGGAAACAGACGGTTGCCCTGATCGTCGACTGTCTGATGCTACCTCTGGCGCTCTATTCCGCGTTTGCGCTCCGGCTGGGTGATTTATCCCCGGATATTGGCAGGTTCTGGCCTGCGTTTGTGGTCAGCTCGCTGGTGTGTGTGCCCGTATTTGTGCGCCTTGGACTCTATCGACAGGTTGTCCGTTACATGGGCAATCACGCGATGATGACCGTACTCACAGGGGCGACGGTTGCAGCCGTCGCTGTCGCGGTCGTTGCGTTGCTGGTGCCACTGCAGGGCTTCCCACGATCCGTTCCGATCATCTTCTGGATGCTGGTCCTGCTGTATGTCAGCGGTACGCGTTTCACCGTTCGTGCACTCTTTCAGTGGGCCCGCAACCGACATCATGTACGCGAAGGTGTCATCATTTTTGGTGCGGGTGCCGCAGGGGTTGCGCTCGCTCAGCAACTTGAGCAGCGTGGTGACTATCTCCCCGTGGCCTTCATTGATGACAATCAGGCGTTGCACCGTCGTTCTATTCACGGGCTGGCCGTTTATGGACGCAACGGCTTGCCGCGGCTGTTGCTGGATACGCAGGCGACGCAGATCTTCATCGCCATTCCCTCAGCCACCGTCGAACAGCGACGCGACATCATCGAGTTCCTGATTCCGTTTGCCATTCGTGTCCGGTTGATTCCGGACATGGTGGATCTCGAATCCGGCAAGCGATCACTGGCACAGATACGGGATGTGGAGATCGAGGACCTTCTGCAACGGGATACCGTGCCTGCTTTGACTCACTTGTTATCCCGTTCGGTCGAGAAGCAGGTGGTCATGGTGACTGGCGCCGGTGGGTCCATCGGCTCTGAACTCGTGCGACAGATCGCCGGATTGCAGCCAAATATTCTGGTCCTGTTCGATCAAAGTGAATATGGACTGTTTCGGGTGGAAAACGAGATTGCGCAGCTTGGTGTCGGTGCGCCGTCCATAATCAGCGTGCTGGGTTCGGTTACCGATGTGCCACTGCTGATGCGCACGATGCAGCGGTATCTGGTCAACACGGTCTACCATGCTGCGGCCTACAAGCATGTCAGCCTGGTTGAAAACAATACGATCCAGGGCTTGCAGAACAATACCTTTGGCACCCTGCATCTCGCGCAGGCCGCCATTGCCTGTGGAGTCGCCAAGTTTATTCTCATTTCAACTGACAAGGCCGTGCGCACCACCAGTGTGATGGGTGCCAGCAAACGGATGGCCGAAATGATCCTGCAGGCCTTGCAGACCACCCAGAATACGACGTGTTTCGCCATCGTTCGTTTTGGCAATGTGCTCGGCTCATCCGGCTCCGTGGTGCCACTGTTCCAGGAGCAGATCGAGCGTGGTGGCCCGGTGACCGTAACGCATCCGGAAGTGACTCGTTATTTCATGACCATTCCCGAAGCCGCCCAGCTGGTTCTGCAGGCCGGCAGCCTCGCGCAGGGTGGCGAGATCTTTGTGCTCGATATGGGTCGGCCGGTGAAGATCATTGATCTGGCGAGACGCATGATTCGTCTCAAGGGGCATACTGTTCGCGACGCAGACCAGCCTGATGGCGAGATCGAGATCATCATCACCGGTCTGAAGCCGGGGGAAAAACTGTTTGAAGAGCTGTTGCTGGGCAGTGATGTCAGCGGCACGGAACACAAGAAGATCCTGCGTGCGCAGGAGCACTTCGTGCCCTGGCCGGAAATGCAGGGCGCCCTCAAGACCCTGGAGCGGGCCTGTCTTTCTTATGACTATGCCGCCATCAAGGAATTCATCGAGGGGCTGCTTGAAGGCGCCTCGCTGGAAGATCAGCTGGGCGATCTGACGCCGATCACGGCGAACGTCGTCCAGCTGACGAGCAAAGGAACAGCGAACACCGGATCTGTCGCGCAGTAACTATTCTCCGGTCCCAGCCCGCATTATTCATGAATTGCCTACTGCGGTCGCCGATAGCAGCGAAAACACCGGGCGTGCTCCTTCCGCGTGCTCGACGTGCTGTCAAGCACGCCTGCGTGCGCTCCAGTCCGCTCCACCCTGCGTTTTCACTACTCTCGACGCCCTCGCTACGGCCCTTCATGAATAATCCAGGCTAGCTGGCTGCCTGCGCACCCGCCAGTCGTCCAAATACTGCGCCACTGGTCAATCCGGAGCCACCGGGATAGTTGAAGTAAAACAGCCCACCGACCAGTTCACCCGCAGCAAACAAACCATCGATGGTGTTGCCGTCCTGCGCCAGAACTCGCGCGTTGGCGTCCACATGCAGACCACCAAACGTAAACGTGATGCCACATCCAACCTGATACGCACTGAATGGTGGTGTATCAAGGCACTGCGCCCAGTTTGATTTGGGTGGGCTGATACCCGTGGTACCACGGCCGTCGCGAACAGTCGGATTGAACCCGACCTCGGTTTGCACAGCCTTGTTATAGGTTTCGATGGTCGACAGGAAACTGGCGACATTGATACCTTCCATGCGTGCTGCCAGCCCCGCCAGCGAGTTCGCGGTTACCCTGGACACCTGGCGAATACGGTATTCATCACGCAACAGGCTGTCGCATTGGTTGTCGAATACCTGCCAGGCGATCTGGCCTGGCTGACGAAGCACTTCCTGACCATAACGGGCGTAGGTGAAATTGCGAAAGTCGGCGCCTTCATCGACAAATCGCTGTCCGTGCAGGTTGATCATCAGGCCAAAGGGATAGGAGTGTTTCTGGAAACCATCACCCACCGCGAGGTCGCCATACTCTGGAGCGTTGGCATCCCACTGGACCGCATGACAGCCACTGAAGTGGCCACGCACTGCCGCGCCCAGCCGGCTTGCCATCCTGATGCCATCGCCGGTGTTGAATCGTGTGCCACGGACCTTGGCGAGGTCCCAGCCGGGGCCGAGATAACGGGCGCGCCAGGCGGCATTGGCTTCAAAGCCGCCACTGGCCAGAATCACGGCATCTGCAGCGCAGTGATCTATCGCATTGCCGCATTCAGTCTGGACACCGGTGACCTGGGCGGCAGAGCCGAGCAACGCACAAACGCGATGTCCGTAGTGAATTTTGATTCCCAGGCTGGTGGCCCGGTGGGTCAGCGAGTTGACCAGCCCCGGTCCACCACCCCAGGCTTCCACCACCAGGCCACCCCAGAAGCGCACCCGGCCATCCACTGCAAAGGATTGCCGGCCGTACAGCGGCAGGAAGCGGACACCTTGTTCGCGCATCCATAACAGCGTCGGCAGGCTGTCACTCACCAGCCGATCGGCAAGATCCGGATCGCAGCGATATTGTGTGACGCGGCCAAGATCGCCGAGAAAATCCTCGCGTGAGTAGCTGCCAAAGTCATTTTGCCGCCGCTCGGCGTCGGTGAGTTCTGGCATCAGCCGGACGATATCGTCGAGCCCGTTGTAGACGGTACGCATCGCACCGGCCGTAAAGCGGGAATTGCCACCGGCGAGGGTTGCCGGGGCACGTTCAAACAGGACCACGCTGGCGCCTTCGAGACGGGCGCTGATCGCGGCGCAGAGGGCAGCATTGCCGCCGCCAACAACGATGACCTTCTTGCTCATTGCGCGGTTCGGAAGCAGTTCGTAGTCTTAGCCTACCACGGGAGGGGAAGACGGATGGGAGTGCTGCCCGGAACGTCGTTTGCGATGGTTCAGACAGGCGTTCGCACGCTTGAACCAAAGGATATTCCGATTCCCGCAATCGATGCCGACTCCGCTGTGCTCCAGGTGGAGGTGTGCGGCATCTGTGGCAGTGATTACGAACAATTTGAAGGTGTGCTGCGCACACCGATGCCCGTCATTCCCGGCCATGAACCCCTGGGACGCATTGCCGCCATCGGCGATCGGGCCGCGCAGCGTTGGGGAGTGGATGTCGGAGATCGTGTGGCGGTCGAGACCATGCTGAGCTGTCGCCATTGTCAGCCCTGTCTGAGTGGTACCTACCATCTGTGCGACCATCGGCGCATCTACTCCTACATCCCGCTGTCCGATGCGCCTGGTCTCTGGGGCGCCTACTCCCAGTACATGTACCTGCATCCCAACAGCGTCGTACATCGGGTCGATCCAACGCTGCCACCGGAACTGGCAGTGATGTTCAATCCGCTTGGCGCCGGATTTCGCTGGGCGGTGGAGATGCCGCGGCTGCAGCCGGGTGAGACCGTCGTCATTCTCGGGCCGGGTCAGCGGGGCCTGGCCAGCGTGCTGGCCTGCAGGGAGGCCGGCGCAGGCACCATCATCGTCACGGGGCTGGAAGCGGACGCCGACAAGTTCCGGGTCGCAAAACTCTTTGGTGCGGATCACTGTATCAATGTCGACCAGGAGGATTCCGTTCAACGCGTAAAGGCGATCACCCATGGCCGGGGTGCGGATGTGGTTGTCGATGTCAGCGCGTATGCCACCCAGCCTGTGGTTGATGCGCTGCGTATGGTGCGTCCCGGTGGGCGAATCGTGCTGGCTGGTGTTAAAGGTTTCAAGCCCGTGGACGGTTTTGTTTCGGATCTGGTGGTGATGAAGGAGATCACCATCATGGGCGCCATTGGCGTGACTTCAACAGGTTATCGCCAGGCCATTCGTATCATTGAACGCGAGCGTGAGCGCCTGCGGCCGATGCACACCCATGACTTCCCGCTGCGCGACGCAGAACTTGCCATTCGAACGCTGGCTCGTCAGGTACCCGGCGGCGGTTCCATACATTCATCGCTCACACCGCCCTCTTAGTGAGCAAGGAAGTGAGCAAGGAAGTGAGCAAGGAAGTGAGCAAGGAAGTGAGCAAGGAAGTGAGCAAGGAAGTGAGCAAGGAAGTGAGCAAGGAAGTGAGCAAGGAAGTGAGCAAGG
>Ga0163144_10007888_pt1 | contig 23205 bp, 21 predicted proteins | sample OliLak19BULKMAT1_FD_123175 | JGI IMG/M metagenome (GOLD analysis project Ga0163144, IMG submission 123175) | Freshwater microbial mat bacterial communities from Lake Vanda, McMurdo Dry Valleys, Antarctica - Oligotrophic Lake LV.19.BULKMAT1 | ecosystem: Environmental > Aquatic > Freshwater >...
AACGTGCACGGCCGGATCCCCACACGACACGCAGCTGCATTCTGGGGAGAGGTCCACGAGGGACTCGTTCAGAAAGTGCGCCTGACGCACGCATGTTTCTGTCAGGCGCACTTTGGTGATGAACGTGCAGGGCTGCCCGGGCCGCACGAGGGCGGTGCGTCGGTCAGACGCACGTTTGCGATGAACGTGCAGGGCTGCCCGGGGCATAGATGATCGAATGTCCCCCGTGCCCCGCGACCCGCTTCCCACGCGCCGACCCGTCGGTCAGCGGACGACGATGAGGTCCTCGCCGGGTGCGGACTCGATGCCGCCGACCCCGTCCGCGGTCCACGCCACGATCTGGACGCGGCTTCCCTCTCCACCGTATCCGGGCGGGGTGGCCCACGCGAGGCGGCCCTGGCCGATGGAAAAGCCGGGGAGGGCCGCGACCTCGACCGGAGCGCCTGGCGGCTGGTCCAGGAAGCCGGTCAGCGGATCGACGTGGAAGAGACTCAGTCGGCCCAGGGTCGGGTCCGTCACGTCCGAGGTCCAGACCGCGAACCAGGTCGCAGAGTCATCCCAACGGACATCGAAGTCGGCGACGGGCTCATCGACGACGATCTGGGCAGCTCCCAGGGGAGCGGTCGGATCCGTGGACCATGCCCGCAGCTCCAGGCGGCCGACGGCTGGACGCCAGGCCCCGAACAGGTCTGGCTGGATGGCGCCCACCCAGGCCACTGCGCGCATGCCCGTCGGATCCACGACCGGCCGCCAGATGGAGCCGGCCGGCGTCTCCAGGCCGGTCATCGGGTCGATGATCACTGAGGTCGGGGTGACATCGGTGGGCTGCAGGGTCGGGTCGAAGGTGGGCTGCAGGGTCGGGTCGAAGGTGGGCTGCAGGGTCGGGTCGAAGGTGGGCTGCAGGGTCGGGTCGAAGGTGGGCCGACTGACGACGATCATGTCGCCCACCCACGAGCCGAAGGTCGAACGACCGTCGCTGGTGATCGGTCGGGCATCGACCTCACCGATCCTCCAGACGTACACGTCCGGGCCTCGCGAACCATCTGCCGGGCGGGCGGTGAAGGCGAACTGTGCGCCGTCGGCGGAGAATGCCGCCGATTGGCCGACGACCTCGATGTTGCTGGCGATCGCCAGGCTGGCGGCGACGGTGGGCTCGGGGGTCGCGCTCGCGCTCGGGTCCGGGCTTGCGCCTGGGTCCGTCGTTGAGGTCGGATCGGTGGTCGGAGTGGAACTCGGCTCGGTCGTCGGGGTCGGGGTGACGGGCGCCTCGGATTGGGCGATGGAGGCGGGTGACGTGGGACCGAGGGTAGGGCTGGGGGTCGCGCCGACGGCGGTCGATGCAGTCGGTGTCGGGTTGGTCGATGGCGTAGCTGATGGCAGATCCGTGGGTTCGACCGTCGGGATGGTCACCGTGGGCTCGGGGGTCGGCGAGATCGTCCCGTCGTCGGCGGGCGGCAGCGTCACCACGAAGATCGTCTGGCGGCCCGCCGCGTCGCGACTGACGACGATGGCATGCTGATCCGTCGGCGAACCGATGATCGCCTCCGGTTGCGCAGTCAATGAGAGCCGTTCGTCGGCCGAGTCCTCCAGCGTCGCACAGCCGTCCTGACCGCCGGCCGGGCAGACCTCGTTCACGGCCGCCCTGCTGTAGGCGAAGGTGCCGTCGCTCCGGGTGCGCACCCATTGGACCTCGCCCGCTCCGACAGCGAACGGTGTGGGCACGGCTCGCACGAACGCGGATGCGCTGGGCTCCGCGGCGAGATCGGACGAGGGGTTCGGGGCACTTGAGGAGGGGATGATCGGCGTCTTGTTGGTGAACAGACCGGACGAGATCGCACTCGCCCCGACGACGAGGATGACCGCGATCCCGGACAGCGCGCCGAGCGGGAGGCGGACACTGCGCGGCGGGCGCGATCTGTCGCCACCATTCGCAGCGGATTCGCGCTCGATGGCGGCGGCCGTCCGGGCCCACAGGTCGCGCGGTGGCTCGGCCGGTGACGCGGCCAGCGAGCGAAGCGCCAGACGGTCAGCCTCGTACGCGGCCGCGACCGCGGCGCACGCGGCGCATCCCACCAGATGCTCGTCCAGCCAGGTCGATTCGGCGAGGCCGAGGGGTCCGTCCAGCCGTTCCGCGGCGCGGATCCGGGCCCGCTCATGACTCGACGCCCAGTGATCCGGCCGGCGTCGGATCCGCCCGAACCGGCTCAACGCTCCGTCCCCGCGTGGCTGGCGTCGTGCGCCGCTTCCGCCTGCGCGTCCGCAGCCCGCTCTGTGGCCAGCGCCTGACGGAGGCTCTCGCGGGCCCGGGTCAGGAGCGCCCGCGCCGCGACATGACTGACACCCAGGGCGGCGGCCAGTTCGAGACCCGTCAGGTCGTGCAGTTCGGCAAGCAGCAGGGCGGCGCGCTGGCGTTCCGGGATGCGCTGGAGGGCCCGCTGCAGGTCACCCGAGAGCCGCGTCTCCATGACCAGGTGCTCCGCGGATGGGGCTGCCCCGGGCGACTCCCCGGGCGACTCCCCGGTCCAGGGCAGGAACCGGATGATCTTGCGTCGGCGGATCTCGTCAAGGGCGACGCGGTGGGCGATCTGGTAGAGCCACGCCCGGGCGTTCTCCGGCTTCTCCAGCGTCGCGTAGTTCTTGTACGCCTTGATGAACGCGTCCTGGGTCATGTCGGCGGCGACCTCCGGGTCGCGCATCATCCGCATGAGGTAGGCGAAGATCTCGCTGTGGTGCTTGGCGAAGAGCGTCTCGACGAAGACGGCGGCCTCGTCGCGATCCCACGTCCCGCTCATGGGACGCCCACGATCGACTCGGAGCGAGGTCGGGCGGCCGAGCGGATCGCGAAGGTCGGAGAGGTGACGGTCGATGGCCAAAGAGGCTCCGTGCGAAGGGCACCGGGTCGGAGCATGGGCCATGGGCTTCTCACGCTCGCTGGGCACAAGACGTGGCAGGCGGCCACCGTGTGACGCCCGCCGGTCACGGGCTCGACGCGCATCAGCCCGTCCCAGCTCCCATCGGCTCTGCGCGACCCAGCAGTTCCTCGACGGCGTCCTCCGGTGAGACCGGATTGACCGGCAATCCGGTGCCCATCTCCAGGCCCGCGATATCGCGCAGTCGGGGATGGATCTCCCAGTGCCAGTGATAGGTGCCGTCGACCTGCTCGCGCAGTGGCGCGGTGTGCAGGACGAGGTTGTAGGGCGGTCCATCCAGAGCCCTGGCGAGCCGACCGAGGACCTGGCGGAGTGCTTCCGAGGTCGCCCGGATGGCCGGTCCATCCGCCCGGCCGAAATCGGCATCGTGGTGGCGCGGGACGATCCAGACCTCGAACGCAGAACGCGAGGCGTAGGGGGCGAAGGCAACGCTCTCTGCATCCTCCCAGACCAGGCGATCGGGTCGGCGGATCTCATCCCGGACGAGGCGGCAGAACGGGCACTCCCCCTCGCGGATGACGAACCGTGCCGCTCCGCCCAGTTCCTCCGCGATCCGGTGCGGGATCTGGGGCAGGTCGTAGAGGTCCAGGCACAGGTGGTTGGTTCGCGCCCCGGCCTGACCGCCCCAGTTCTGGACGACCGCGAGGTACTCGGTCTGGCCCGTGGATCGAGCGGCAAGGATCGCATCCCGAGCGCCCGTGACGAGCGCCTCGATGATGTCCGTGCCCACCGCGTGCAACGGCCGGTGCTCACCGGGCGGAGCGATGACCGTGCTCCAGCTGCCGGTCGCGCGCGCCTGGGCCATGGACACCTGGGCCAGGCCATGATCGCGATCCAGTTCGCGCGCCTCGACGTCGGTCCCCACGACATGGAACGCAAAGTCCTTGAGCATTCGAATCCGAACGCCGTCGCCTTCGGGACTGGAGCAGTTGGTGCAGCCGAACAGGTGGTCGTCGATCGACTCCGCCGCCCGGGCGAACCGGTCGCGGTGAAAGGCCCGGTCGACGATCGTCGCGACCCACCAACCGGTGATCGGGTCCTTGCGCAGCTCGAACAGTCCACTGGCCATGGCCGGTCAGCCCCCCGCGCGGCCGAGGTCGCGGACGTCGCCAGGGTCGACGGCCAGCGGCGCGTGGATGGCTGCGGCAAAGGCTCGGGCGAAGATCCACGCCGCGTGCTCGACCGACGCGATGTTCGGCGGCGGCGGCGTCGGCGGCGGCGTCGGCGGCTCGGCGGGCTCGCCGCGCTCGTCGCGCTCGTGCGCGATGGAGGTCGAGACCACGCCCGGCATCCCGCAGGGGTCGATCAGCTCGAAGTCACGCAGGTCGACGGTCACGTTGAGGGCGATCCCGTGGTAGCTGATGCCGCGTTCCACCCGGAGCCCGAGCGCACCGATCTTGCGTGGGCTGGGGCCGTCCGGGTCGCACCAGCAACCAGGATGGCCGTCGCGCCGCGAGGCCAGGACGCCGTGCGCGGCGCACGTCTCGGCGAGTGCCTGCTCCAGGGCCCTCACGAAGGGGCGCAGCAGGAGGCCGCGGTCGTGCAGGCCGACGATCGGGTATGCGACCAGTTGGCCCGGGCCGTGGAAGGTCACCTCGCCGCCGCGCTCCACCCGGGTCACGCCGATGCCGCGCTCGGCGAGTTCGCGTTCACTGGCCAGGATGTGCGACGCGTCGGAGTGGCGGCCCAGGGTCAGGACCGCCGGGTGTTCCAGGAGCAGGAGTTGATCGCCGATCGTGTTCGCCGCTCGCTCGTCGACGAGCCGCTTCTGGAGGGCGTGCGCCTCGCCGTAGTCGATGCGGCCAAGCCACCGGGCATGCAGCGGCTGCGCGACATCGAGGGCGGTCGCAGGTCCCGCGACATCCGCGCGATCCGCGTCGGCCGAGGCCGGCGCCCCTGAGGCACGGTGCGGCGAGGTCAGGATGGTGGCCACCCCCGCACGATAGCAGGGCGCCCTCAACGAGCCCTCCGGACGGGCCCTTCCGACGAGGTCCGAGTGGTCCCACCGTACGGGGTGCGCTACCCATCCGGGTCAATGGCGGCGATCCCGCTTCGGGGGTAGGGTCAAGGAGACCAGCCCAGATGCCTGCCTATGGATGCAAATGCCTTCTATCCGTATCCGCCCACGTTCCGCCATCGCCGACCCGGAACTCGCCCGCGAAGCCACCGTCGACCTGCCTCCGCCAACCACCCGCCGGGGACCCCGTATGCCACGAGCCGTGGTACGCACGCTCGCCGCCGTCCGTCGCCCGGTCGAGCCCGAACGGGTCATCGTCATGACCCTCGTCCCGGTCGCCGCTCGCCGCCGCTGATCTCGCGCTCAGGACGGCTGCCACGCAGGCTGAAGTCCAGGTCTTGTGAGCGAGGACCGTGGCGGGTCACCCCCGACGCGGCGCACTCGGCAAGTGCTCGATCGTGGCTTGGTGCGGATCGATCGTCGAATGGCCGCATGGATCGACGTGGACGATGACGTCGGACACCTTCGGGACGTCGTGAAAGATCGCGTGGCGGACGGCCTCCGCGATGGTGTGACTCTGGAGCGTCGTCAGATCGCAGTCCACGGTCACGTGGGCCTCCGCCTCGATCCGATGGCCAAGCCAGCGCAGCCTGGTGCTCGTGACCTCCACCACGCCCGGTTGGGCTGAGGCCCGCTCGACCGCCGCCGTCAGCGCTGGATCGACTGCGTCCATGAGTCGGGCGAACATCTGGGCGGCCGCGCCCTTGAGGACCCACAGGATCGCGACCGTGATGAGCAGGCCGATGATCGGGTCCGCCATCGGGAAGCCGAGATAGATCCCGATCGCGCCCAGTACGACGGCCAGCGAGGTGAGTCCGTCCGTGCGGGCGTGGTAGCCATCCGCCACCAGGGCCGCTGACCCGATCGCCTTGCCGACCCGGATCCGGTAGAGCGCCACCAGTTCGTTGCCGATGAACCCGACGATGCCGGCTCCCGCCAGCAGGGCGAGGTTGGAGACGGCCTGTGGGTTGATGAGGCGATCGATCGATGTCCAGGCCGCGAGAACGGCGGACAGCGCGATCATCGCGACGACGAACAGTCCGGCCACGTCCTCCGCGCGGCCGTAGCCGTAGGTGAACCGTCGGGTCGCCGGACGCCTGCCGATGACGAAGGCGATCCACAGGGGAACGGCGGTCAGCCCGTCGGAGAAGTTGTGGATCGTGTCTGCGAGCAGGGCGACGGACCCGGTGATGAGCACGACGATGACCTGCAGGCCGCTCGTTGCGAGGAGGGCGATGAGGGAGATCTTGACGGCCCGCACGCCCTTGGCGCTCGACTCAAGGGCGTTGTCGACCGAGTCGGCGGCATCGTGGCTGTGCGGGGCCAGGATCCCCTGCACGAAACCGGCCAGGCCGCCGCGGTGATCGTGGTGGTCGGGGCCGGTTTCAGGGTGGGCGTGTGCCACCTGCGCGGGCTCAGGATGGGCGTGTGCACCCCGCGTGGCTTGATCGATGTCGGGTGACGTCAATCGGTCCTTGCGGGCGACGCCGCCGACATCTTGTTGTCGACAGTACGGCGCGCGGCTACGGGATGGCCTGCGGAAGATCGCAGGGCCGGGATCGAGGGTCCGTCACTTGCCCCGTAACTGTCAAATGGTGGGCTTCGAAAGACGGTCCGTCGCGGCTCCGGGCCTACTTGGCCTTGTCGTCGGCGTCGCGGTCCGCCCATTGCTCGCCACCGCCCGGATTGGCACCGCCACCGGAGAGGCCGCCCTTGGACGATGCGATCTCGGCGTCGGACGGGCCCGGGCTGCGCGTCCCATCGGCGCGATCGCGGGCCATCTGATCCTCGTTCCACCCGGGGGCGTCCTGGGTGTCGTCTGTCTTGGCGTCCTTGGATCCGTCGCCGAAGTCAGCCTTCATCTCGTCGGCGTCCCAATCGGCCGGGCGGTCGGTCTCGGCAGTCGGTTCGGGTCGCGGATCGGTTTTGTGGTCCATCGGGATGCCTCCGGAATCGTGCATGTGTCCGTCGGCAAGCGCGCCTGCGCGCGTCTTGCGATGCGTCTACGGTCCCACGATGGCCACTTCCAGCACAGTCCGTCCGGAGTCGGGCGGCTTGCGAGTTCGTGCCAATCGTCCGGGTTCCTGGACGCCAGTCGGAACCCGATCGAGCAGGCCGTCGCGGAAGGGCAGGGCGCTGGGGTCTGACCAGCTCAGCTGCCGATGAAGTCCAGCAGGGCCCGATTGAACTGCTTGGCGTGGCTCGCGTTGATGCCATGGGGGCCGCCTTCGACGACGACGAGCTTGGCACCGGGAATGAGTTCCGCCGAGCGCTTGCCACTCGCCTCGAACGGGACGATCGCGTCGGAGTCTCCGTGGATGACCAGCGTCGGCACATCAACCTTGGCGACGTCACCACGGAAGTCGGTGCGCGAGAAGGCCGTGATGCAATCGAGCGAGCCCTTCGGTGATGCGAACGCCGCGATATCGATGCCATAGGTGCGCTGCGCCTCGCTGACCGTGAGCTTGGTGCCGGCGCTGAAGAAGTTGGTCATGAACGTGTCGAGGAACGCGAGCCGATCCTTCGTGACGCCGTCCTGAAGCCCGGCGATCGCGGCGTCGTCGAGGGCGCCATCGGGGTTGTCGGCCGACTTGAAGAGGAATGGCGGCACGGCTGCGGCGAGCACCGCCTTGGCGACTCGATCCGTCCCGTATGTGGCGATGTAGCGCACGACTTCACCGCCGCCCATGGAGAACCCGACCAGGTTGGCGTCGCGCAGGTCAAGGTGCTCAAGGAGTGCGTTGAGATCGGCGGCGAAGGTGTCGTAGTCGTAGCCGTCCCAGGGCTGCGAGGACCAGCCGAACCCTCGGCGGTCATAGGTGATCACCCGGTGGCCCGCCTTGACGAGGGCGGGAACCTGGTTCTCCCAGGAGCGACCACTCAACGGCCAACCATGGATGAGCACGACGGGCGCACCCGTTCCATGATCCTCGTAGTAGAGCTCGATCGGGGCGTCGTTCTCCGTACCGACGGTCAGCTTGGTCATGGTCCTGCCTCCAGATGGTGCATCGTCGTGCTCGGAGCGGCCAGCCTAGCGGAAGAACCCTGCTGGTGCAGGGTTCGAGCCAGTCAGCCCACTGCCGGTCGATGTCAGGTCGCGGGTGCCGCCATTGAACCGATCCTGTGGCGGCGCTAGAATTCCGGAAGCCTCCCGAGCGGGAGTAACTCAGTTGGCAGAGTGTCAGCTTCCCAAGCTGAATGTCGCGGGTTCGAACCCCGTCTCCCGCTCCACTTCCACGTCGCGGGTCGCCTTGGCGTGGCCGACGCACCCGCCGAGGGTTAGCCCCACCCCAAGGACGCCCGCTGGCTGGCTGGGCTGCGTGACCCCCGCACCGTAGCGTTCTGGGCATCGAGATCCCTCACGGTCGAACCGCCCGATGGTTCGACCCTCGATGCACAGGAGGCTCATGACCATGATCCATCGGACGGCGCTCTTCGTGGGCGTGTCGCTTGCCGCCGCGGGCACGGTGATGCTCGTCGGACTCAGCGACACGCTCGCGGGCGACGCCATCAGCCAGGCGCTGCGACTCTGGCCGCTCGCCATCATCGCGCTCGGCATCGGGCTGCTCCTCCGGCGGACGCGCCTCGCGGTCGTCGGGACGCTGGTCGCGGCGACGCTCGCCGGCCTCGTCGTGGGCGGGGCCGTCGTGGCCGCCCCGAATGTCAGCCCGTTCTAGGCGGACAGCGGTGCCCCCGCAATCGCTCCCTATGACCAGGTGCACCCGATGCTGACCTGTTCGGCGCGATCGGGTGGTTCTCACTACTCGTCCTTGGGCCGGTGGGCATCGCCATCGCGGCCTGGTCGGCCGGCGTCAGGGGCGTGGCCGGCTGGATCGCGCTCATGGTCGTCGCGTTACCGGTCTTCGCGGTCATCTGGTTCGTGGGCGTCGCCACGCTGAGTGGCGCCCTCGGCAACCCGTTCTAGACACGTCCCCGATCTCCAGACACAAGACACGAGGGCCGATGCTCGAATAGTCGAGCGTCGGCCCTCGGATGATTCCCCCGGCGGTTGCGCCGGCACCGCAGAGCCTACTGCATCTGCCGGCCGGGGGAAACCCCACCCGACCGCCCGTCTTGACACCGATGCAACAAGCAGGCCCTCGCCCTGATCGCCAGCGGCCAGGTGTCAGGTCATCGTCGGGTCGCGGATCGGGCTCGATGTCGGCTTCGGCCATCGCCGATTCGGCCATCGCCGATGAGACGCTCACGAATCGGTCGGGAGTGGTCTGCCGGTCAGCGCGTTGGCGTCAGGGCCGGATCGTCCGATGGTTCGGCGACCGGGTCCTGCCATGGCTCGGGCCGCGGGGGCAGACCGTGCACGATCTCAAAGCCCGTCTTGTTCGCGAGGACCTCCACTTCCCCACCCCGGAACCGGATGGCCGCGGTCCCCGTGCCGGCCCGCAGGTTCCGGATCGTCACCTCTGGCAGCCAGTCGGGCAGCGCCGGGTTGACGTACAGCCGTGAACCCTGCTTGTCCGATGTCGCGTGGATGCCGCACAGCACCGCGATGAGCCGGAAGATGGATCCGGCGGCCCAGGCCTGCGGAACGTTCGCCCCCAGGTATTGCACCGGGAACCCACCTTCGTCCCGCGGCAGACCAGCGAACAGCTCCGGCAGCCGATTGGCCTGGAACCGCGCGCTCGCGTCGAACAGGCCTTTGGCGACCTTCGCCGCGGCCTCGTGGTGGCCGTAGCGTCGGAAGCCGCCCGCGATGATCGCGTTATCGTGCGGCCAGATCGTGCCCGTGTGGTAGCTGAATGGGTTGTACGCAGCATGGTCCGACGACAAGGTCCGGATCCCCCATCCAGACCACATGTCCGGCGCCATCAGCCGCTCGATGACTCGCTCTGCCCGGTCGGGCGGCACGATCCCGCTGGCCAGGCAGTGGCCGGCGTTGGAGGCGACAGACTCGATCGGTCGCTTCGATCCGTCGAGCCCCAGGTAATACGTCCCCTCTGCCTCCCACCAGAACGCGTCATTGAACCGGCCATAGAGGGTTCGGGCCTCGGCGCGCAAGCGGGCACCATCGTCGGGTCGGTCCACAAGGTCGTAGATGTCGGCCATCCGGAGCTTCGCGTCGTAGGCGTAGCCCTGGAGTTCACACAGGGCCAGCGGCAGCGGCGCGAGCGAGCCGTCGCGGGCCGGGATCGCATCACCGGCATCTTTCCAGCCCTGGTTGAAGTAGCCGTGGCTTGAGCGCGTCGCGTACTCCTGGAAGCGGTCGCCGTCGCGGTCGCCCCAGAGGTCGATCCAGCGCATGGCCGCCTCGGCGTTGCCCAGGTAGCGCCGAACGACGGCGGCGTCCCCAAGCCACTGGTACAGGTACGAGAGGACGATCACGAACAGGCTCGTCGCGTCGTGCGTGCCGTAGTACGGCTGGAACGGCAGGATCCGGAGCTCGGCGAGCTCACCGTGCCGGATCTCGTGCGGGATCTTGCCGGGTTCCATGTCACGTTCCGGGTCGTCAGCCGTCGCCTGGAGCTCGGAGAGACGACGAAGCGCGCCCTCGGCGAACTGTGGATAGCCGCTGATCCCCTGCATCGACACGATGAGCGAATCGCGTCCGAACAAGGTCACGAACCACGGGACACCGGCTGCCGGGATGAACACGCCCTTCGCGAAGGCTGGGTCCTCCAGCTGGAGCGAATCCATGTCCAGCTGGGCCTGGTCCCAGGCACGCTTCACGGTCGCGTTGGGGGTTTCAAGGCGGACCTGTTCCAGGCGCGGGCGCGCACGGTCCGGCAATGGGCTGGCCACCGCGCTGCAGGCCAAGGTCGGCGGTCGCCGGGCGGACCCGTTCATCGGCAGCCACCGCAGGCAGGTGTGCCACGCGCCCTTGGGGGGCAGCTCCACGGCGAAGACGAGCCGACCGTTCGCGAACTGCGGCGGGCTATCCGAGCGGGCGGCCTCGACGAGAAGCTCCCGCACGAATTCGCGGTTCGTGTACGTCGTCCGTAACTCGCTCCGTGCCCGGAACCAGCGCGTGTTGATCTCGCCGCGACGGACCAGTCGGTCGTCCTTGACGTCGAAGATGTCCGCAAAGTCCGACTCGATCTGGATCTCGATGACCAGCCGAACCGACCGGGAACCGTAGTTGACCAGGTCATAGTCCTCGTGGACGCCGCCGGACACCGTCCGATCCAGTCGGAGGGACAGGCTGTGCCGGTTGACGACGCCGCCCGGGTCCAGCAGCTCCGGGTTGGTGTATTCGAATCGCGCGGAATAGAACTGGACCGGCGAGGAGTTCAGCAGCAAGGGCCGGCGGCCGTTGATCCACAGGCCATAGCCGGAAACCAGGCGCGTGTCGCGGGCGAAGAAACCCTCCTCCGCGTGCGGATCGATCCAGCCGTCGGGCTGACAGACCATGACCCGGTCATCGCGGTTGATCGTGATCGAGGCGGGACCGACCTGGATCGGGAGGGTCATGACGTTGGCCGCGTGGCGCTGTCCAGGCGATCGGCCAGCGGGTACACGACGCGGCATGCGAGCAGAGCGATGAACGACAGACTCATCGTCAGCAGGGCCACCGTAAGAACGGCGCTGAGGACGGCGGTCACGGTCACGGTGATCACCAGGAGGAGGCACGGGACCGGGTAGGCGAGGATGACGGCTGCCGCGCTGCGCAAACGATCGAGGAACGGACGTCCGGCGCGAGCCGGATCCACCACCAGGGGCCAGGCGACCACCACGAAACTCCACATCGCCACGAACCCCCATGCGGCGAACGTTCCAAGCAGCCAGCCGAATGGATCGCCGCCGGTCAGGCCGATGGCCGCGTTGGTCGCCAGCACGAAGAGGCCACCCATGAATGCCGCACCAGCGAGAGCCGCGCCGCCAACCGTCCGGGGCGACATCGTCAGCACCTGACGTACCGACGGGTCGCCGTCGATCCGAACGATCCGCGCTGCCATCCGGAAGATCGCGACGGTCGGGACCGCCAGTGCAGGCAACAGCACGATCGCGAGCGGGGGCGTGGTCAGCGCGACGAGCGCGATGACCACGGCACCAAGACCCCATACGACGTTGACGGTGACGAGGCGGACTGAGTGGAAGTAGAAGTCGGACAACGCGGCGCGCCCGACGCCATCGAGTCGGGGCCGGGTCATCCCGGCCCCCGGTTCAGCCCTTGACGCCACTGGCGGCGATCCCTTCCACGAAGTAGCGCTGGAAGAACAGGTACAGGATCACGATGGGGATGGTCGCCATCACCACCGTCGCCATCAGTGGGGGCCAGTTCGTGGCCAGTCCGCCGGCCAGGCGGAACGAGGACAGGCCGAGTGGGAGCGTCCATTGATCCTGGTCCTGCAAGAGGATCAGGGGCCAGAAGTAGCCGTTCCACGTGCCCTGGAAGGTCAGGATGGATACCGCAGCGAGGGCAGGTCCTGCGAGCGGCAGCATGACCTGCCAGAACGTCCGAAAAAACCCGGCTCCGTCCATGCGGGCCGCCTCCTCCAGGTCGCGCGGGATGGACAGGAAGTACTGGCGCATCAGGAAGATGCTGCTGCCGCTGACCGCCAGGATGAGGATCACGCCACCGTACTGAAGGAGCCCCTTCGTGAGGCCGAGAAAATTCAGGATCAGATAGACCGGTACCAGACGCAGCTGATCCGGGATCATGAGGGTCGCGAGCACGATCAGGAAGAGGATCTCGCGCCCTGGGAAGCGGAGTCGTGCGAACGCATACCCAGCCATGCTCGCGAGCAGCAGGTTGCTGATGGTGACGACGACCGCGATGATCCCGCTGTTGAGGAACAGCCGGGGCAGGGACGGTGTGAGCTGGGTGAACGCGAACTCCCATGCCTGCAGGGTGAATGGCTGCGGGACGATCGTGAGTCGGACCGAGTCCGGCAAGGTCTTGAACGATGTGATGATGGACCACGCGAACGGGACGAACATCAAGAGCGCGTAGCCGATGAGCAAGGTATACGCCACGCGGCGCCGCCAGAACGCACCGCGGTCTCCTACCGGGGCGCCGCCAGCGGCGGCCGGCACGAGCGCTGCGGCGGTCACCTCATTGGTCATCGATCGCCTCCTACCACGACGGGGCCTGACCGAACAGTCGGCGCTGGATGAGGGTCGCCCCGAAGATGAAGATGAACAGCACGATCCCGACGGCGGCCGCGTACCCGAACTTGAACTGCAGGAAGGCCGCGTTGTAGAGGTACACCACCATCGTCATCAGGGAGTTGTTGGGATCCCCGCCGGGTCCGCCCGCGATCGCCGCCTGATCGAATAGCTGCAGGGCGCCGATCACCGCGACGGTCGCGACAAAGTAGTGGCCCGGCTTGAGGAGCGGGAACGTGATGTGGCGGAACGTGCTCCAGGGGCCGGCGCCATCGATCGCGGCTGCCTCGTAGACCTGGCCCGGGATCGACTGCAACGAGGCGAGGTAGAAGAGCATGAACGTGCCCGATGTCGTCCACGCGTTCAGGATGATGATGGAATTCAGGGCGGTGTCCTGGTCGCCGATCCAGTTCTGCTTGGGCCCGAAGCCCAACAGCTCGAACAGCGGGTTCAGGCCCATCGCTCCTCGGACGACGTTGAACAGGCCCTCCGGCGAGACGATGAAGATCCACAAGATGGTGATGGCCGCGGAACTGGCGATGGCCGGGAAGTAGAACGCGGCGCGAAAGAACGTCCGGCCCCGGATCTTCTGGTTGACGATGACGGCAAGGCCAAGCCCGATGATCATCGTCAAGGGCACCCACACGGCCGCGTAGTACAGCGAATTGGTGATCCCCCGAAGGAAGATCGGGTCGGTCAGGGTCGCCGCGTAATTGCCCAGACCCAGGAACTCGACGGGACCGGACCGGACGTTCCACTCCCAGAGGCTGATGAACAGCGCATACGCCACGGACCCGATATTGAGGATCAGGAACAGGATCATGGGAATCGCGATCAGCGCATAGGCGGCCACCGACTCCGCGCGATCTTCACGGGATTTCGACGTTCTGGGGGCCGTCGTCGCGGCCATCGGGCACCCTCCGTAGATGAGTTTGGGCGGCGTCAGTCCGGAGGCCGACGCCGCCCGAGGAGGAGGAGGCTAGGAGGAGCGAGGCAGGCGCGTCGCCTTATTGGCTGAGCGCCTTGTCGATGGCCGCCTTGGTCGCGTCGACGACAGCGGCGCCGTTGTAGGTGGCGGCCTGGATCTCCGCCGTGAAGGCATCCTGGAATGCCTTCTGGACGTCGACGTAGCCGGGCATGAACCCGGACCCTGGCCGCGCGAACGTGCTGCTCTCGGCCAGGACCTCCTTGCCGGCCGGCGTCGGCACGTCCTTGCGGGACGGAAGGGCCACACCGCCGGCGGTCCACTTGGCCATGCCCTCAGGCCCGGCGAGGTAACTGAGCAGGACGAAGGCCTGATCCTTGTTGACCGAGTCGGCGCCGATCGAGTAGCTCACCGTGAACGAGATCGTGACCGGGCTCCCGGACGATCCGGTGGGCATCGGAGCCCAGGCGTACTTGGTATCCGGGAACGTGCTGACCATGAACGGATCGACCCAACCACCCTCGAAGGCGAAGGCGACCTGACCCTTTCCGAGGGCCTCGCCGCACCACCCGGAGCCCATTTCCGCGGCCGTCTTGCCAAGGCCGTCCTTGAACAAGTCCATGTACCACTGGACCGCCACCTTTGACGGATCCGTGGAGATCTGCTCGGTCGTCCCATCCTCGCTCACGAGCGAGCCACCCTGGGCGTACAGGAAGGCGAGACCCCGGTCAAGTCCTGGGTTCAGGCAGATGGGCGCTTCGATCCCGTCCTTGCCCTTGAGAGCGGTGGCCGCCGTGATGAGCTCATCCATGGTCGCAGGCGCGGTGGGCGCGAGCTCCGTATTGCGGGCCATGGCGATGGTGTTGCCGTCCTTGGGGAAGCCGTAGGTCTTCCCGTCCTTGCCCTTGAAGATGGAGGCGTAGCCATCGAAGAACTGGCTGGTATCGAAGCCGGATTCGGCGATGTAATCGTCCAGCGGGGCGAGGAAGCCCTGGTCGATCCATTCGCCCGCGTAGTCGGCGTTGACGTAGAAGAGGTCGGGCACTTCGCCGGAGCTGATCTTGGTGATCATGACCGCCCGGTAATCCCCGGCGATCGGCTTGTAGTCCACGGCGATGTTGGGGTACGCGGCCGGAAAGCCGAGCAGGGCCTGGGTGAGCGCCTCGCCCTCCTCAGGCGAGGAGCGCCAGCCGGACAGCTGGGCCGTCCCCGTGATGGCCGTCGGATCGTAGCCCGTCGGGGCACTCGCATCGGGACTGGCACTTGTCCCCGGAGGGGCCACGCTCGTCGCCGGCGTCGCTGCGCCGGTCGTCGGGGCGGAACTCGGGTTCCCGCTGCCACACGCGGCAGCAATGAGACTGGCAACTGCCGTCAGAACCAGCAGGCGACGCATCCTTACCTCCTCGATTCGATCCGGCCGCTGGTTGTCGCACGCTTGTGTGACCGGTCACACGGCCGCGTGTCCGTACCATACGCCCCGCGTCAATACCCCTTTGGGGGCGACCTGGTGACCGCCCGGTAGCGCGTCGAGTCAGACCGGTGGCGGACCCGTGGTGGAGCGGGCGATCACCTCCACGTCGAGGACCTCGCGGACCGGACGCCGCGATCCGAGGGCCATGTGATCGAGGAGCAGTCCAACCCCCGAGACGCCCGACTCGAAAAGGGGCTGATGGATCGTGGTGAGTCCCAGGAAGCTCGCGATCTCGAGGTCGTCATAGCCGACGATCGATAGTCGTTCCGGGACCTCCACGCCCATATCGCGGGCGCCCTCGCGAGCACCGATCGCCTGCAGGTCGCTCGCGCAGATGATCGCCGTCGGCGGCGTCGGGAGCGCGAGCAGCGCCCTGGCTGCCTCGCGAGCCCGCGAGCGACCCGGGTCGCCCATCATCGTGTAGGACTCGGCCAGCTCAAGACCGGCGGCGCGCAGGGCGATCCGGACGCCGCGATAGCGCAGCCGGCTGGCCGGGTAGTTCCAGGCGATGTTCGGCGTGTCGCCAAGGAATGCGATCCGTCGGTGGCCCAGTCCGAGCAGATGCTCGACGGCTCGCTTGCCACCCTGGAGGTCGTTGGTGACGACGCGCGAGTAGCCCGGGTGATGTGCATCGATGAGCACCGTCGGCAGGCTGGCTCGGTCGATGGCGGCGACCATCGCGGCGCCTGGCCGGATGCCGACCAGGATCATCCCGTCGACGCGGTCGCCTCTCGTGAGATCGCGGAGCACGCTGTCGAGGCGCTGCGGCGTCTCGACGTTGAACACGACCAGGTCGTAGTCCGTGGTGGACAGAGCGCCTTCGATCCCGCGCAGGCGCTCCACGACCGAGGCCCGGGTGATGAACGGGACGACGACCCCCACGCTGAGCGTCTTGCCGATGGACAGCCCACGGGCCAGGCTGCTCGGGGCGAAGTCGAGGTCGGCGATGGCCTGCAGCACGCGGACGCGCGTCTGCGGATCAACGCGGGGCTGATTGTTCAGGACCCGACTGACCGTCCCGCGGCTGACGCCGGCCAGTCGGGCCACGTCACGGATCGTCGCTGCCATGCCACCTCCACCAACGAGTGTAGCCACACGGACGGCCCGCGACGCTCAGGAGTCGGTCGGTCAGGAGACCGGCTGGGCGGGCAGATCGAAGGAGATGGTCCGCTCGCAGGCGTCGCACAGACCATGCGTCACCTCGATACCCTCGCCGTCAAGGTATTCCGCGATCGGCATCCAGCGCGACCCGACGGCATCCTCGTGGCGGATCTGACCGCACCAGGCGCAGATCGGCAGTAACCGCTCAAGGTCGGCGGCATGCTGCTCGGCGGCAGTCTGGTCGGCCAACGCTCGCTCGAGCGCCCTGGTCCGCCGTTCGAGCTCCCGCTGGACGTCGATCATGTCGTCGACCAGGGCGAGCAGGGTCTCCTCCACCGCGGCGCGTTCGGCGGCGGCGGGTTCCACGAGCAGCTCCACGGTCCCGCCGCGGCGCCTCGCCCAGGTGACATGGTCATCCGGGACCCCGCGCGCGTCCGGCTGGAACCCGAAGATCGCCTTGGTCCACGTCGGGCCGGCCAACCGCACGAAGTCGGCGAAGGCCGGCACCTGATCAGGATGGACGAGCGCTCCGACCGGCTGCTCGTCCGGCTCACGGCCCATCAGGCGCCGGAGGGCGTCGTTGGCTCGCCGGACGACGGTCCCCTCGATGATCGCGACGCCGATCGCGCTCGCGCGCCAGAGGGGCGCCGGGATATCTGATGTGGGTTCCTCTGCCGGTGGCGGCTCGAGACCGTCGGTAGCGACGCGATCGCGGCCCCCATGCTTGGCCGCGTACAGTGCTCGATCGGCCCGGGCGACCACCGCTCCCCCGTCATCGCCCTGGCCCCACACGGCGACACCGGCACTGATGGTCACGCTCGTGTCGACCCCCGGAGCGAGCTCGTCGCGGACGGCATGGCGCAGGCGCTCCGCCCAGCGGGTCGCTCCGAGGACGTCGGCGCCCGGCAGGATGGCGACGAATTCCTCGCCACCATACCTCGCGACAAGATCGCCCTGGCGGGTCGCGGCCCGCAGGTGTCCGCCCAACCAGCGCAGGACCGCGTCGCCGGTCGGATGACCGTAGCGGTCGTTGACCACCTTGAAGTGATCGATATCCACGATCACCAGGGCGAACGACGTACCGGTCGACGTCTGCTCGATCTGGCCGGTGAGCCATCCGTCGAAGGCTCGGCGGTTGGCGACCCCCGTAAGGGCATCCTGGAGCGACACGCGGTCCAGACGCTCGGTCTCGCGGGAGAGTCGTCGTTGTTCCTGCACCACCGACGCGTTCACGTCGAGAAGCCCTGAGGCCAGGTCGTGCGTCGCGATGAGCTCCCCCAGCAGCACATGGGTACCGTCGTGCCGCCGACAGGCGGACAGCCGGACGTCGCGCGGCAGAAGATCGTGATCCGGCAACATGCCCCAGATCCGCGTGGCCCAGTCGGTGCCGGCCTGGGTGAGCCAACTGGTGAACGCGGCAGCCTGGCCGGCGGTGATGAACGACGTGAGGGGCTCGGCCCGCGGATCGCGGTCGGCCAGCCGCTGGAAGGTCCGGTTGACGTCCAGCAGGACACCGTGATCATCGACGACCATCGCGATCATGGACTCGCTCGCCCAGACGACAGCCGCGAGGTCGAGCCCGGCGAGAGGGGGGCCCTCGTCAGCCACGGGTCGGGTCGGGGGCAGGCGGGAACCGCTCGCGAAGGAACCGTGATGCAGCGCCGGCGTCGGCGGCGAAGGCATCGGCCCCAAGGTCGCGCGCGGCCATGGCATCCCCGCCGTACGCGTGCCCGCCGACCAGGATGACCGGGGGATCAGGCAGTGCCCTGAGCATGGCGACTGTGGCGCGGGCCGCGTCCAGGTTGATCGTGAGCGTCGTGGACAGGCAGACGACATCTGGCCTCGCGTCGGCGACGAGGCGCGCCAGATCCCCCCCCCAGGGCGTCACGGCACCAAGGTAGATGGTCTCCCAGCCGTCCGCCTCCAGGAAGTCGCCGACCATGCGCAGGCCGACCACGTGCATCTCGCCATCCGTACTGGCCAGGACCGCCCGCCGTCCGACGCTGGGTGGTTCTTCCAGGCGTGGAGCGAGGGTGGCCATGATGGACGAGACGACCGCCGTGGCAAGTTGCTCCTGCGCAACGGACGCGAGACCGCGTTCCCAGCGCGAACCGACTTCATTCAGGGCGGGGCCAAGGACGTTCAGATAGACATCGCGCGGCGGCATCCCGTGGTCAACGAGGGCCATCGCAATCGCGCGCGACCCTAGAGGGATCTGGCCAAGCAGCACGTCAGCGAACTGGTCCGGCGACATCGTGGCCGTGCTGGACGGGTCGTGCTTGTCCATGTCATCGATGATACCGCTCGTGGCGATGCTCGCAACCTTGGCTTGACGTCCGGGGTGCGCATCCCGCAGATGACGTATCGGATTTTGGATCGCCAGCGTAGTCAGGCGTCGAGGCCGCGGCCCTTCTCCATGACGATCTGGAGATCCTGCGTCACGCCGGTCGCGAAGCCCGCCTCGCACAGGGCCAGGTAGTACTCCCACATCCGGATGAACCGATCGTCGAAGCCCTGGGCTCGGACGGCCTCCACGTTCTCCAGGAACCGGGTGCGCCAGGCCCGCAGCGTGCGCGCATAGCTCGGCCCGATGTCCGAGACCTGGCGGACCAGCAGTCGGGTGGCGTGGAGGGACTGTTCCATCACGGCGAGGGACGGGCACAGGCCGCCGGGGAAGATGTAGGTCTGGATCCAGTTGGCGCCGCGGCGTTGCAGCTCGTAGGCGACATCCGGGAAGGTGATGACCTGGAGGCTGAGCTTGCCGCCCGGCTTGAGTGCCCGGTCGCAGGCCTGGAAGTAGGTCTCCAGGTATTCCGCGCCCACGGCTTCCAGCATCTCGATCGAGACGACGGCGTCGTAGGTGCCATCGATGTCGCGATAGTCGCGCATCTGGATGTCGACCAGGTGCTCCAGTCCGGCGGCGCGCACGCGCTCGCGAGCCAGGTCGTGCTGCTCCCTGGAGATGGTGATCGAGGTGACCCGACACCCGAGTTCGCCGGCCGCATACAGGGCGAAGCCGCCCCAGCCGGAGCCGATCTCCAGGACGTGCATCCCGGCCGTGATCCCGGCGCCTTCCGCCATCCTCCGGTACTTGGTGCGCTGGGCGTCAGCCAGGGTCTGCTCCGCCGACTCGAAGACCGCGCTCGAATACGTCATCGTCTCGTCCAGGAAGAGCCGGTAGAAGTCGTTGCCAAGGTCGTAATGGGCGCTGATGTTCTGGCGGGCCTGATCCCTGGTATTGCGGCGCGCCCGGTGAGCGAGCTTGCGCGGGACCTCCAGCAGCGCGTGCCACCAGCCGGCGGCCAGCGCCAGGGCGGACCGGTTGAGGGCGGCGAGCTCGATGAGCGCCTCCAGGTCCGGCGACGACCAGAGGCCGTCCATGTAGCCCTCGCCGGCGCCGGTCTCGCCGCGCAGCAGGATCCGCACGGCGGCTTCCTCGTCGTGGATATGGATCTCGGCACGACGGTCCGAGGCGGGGTCGCCGAAGATGCGTCGTCGACCGTCCGGCAGGACGACCGTCAGGCAGCCGACCTTGATCCGGGATGCCGCGGCCAACCCGATCCGCTCGGCGACGGAGGTGATGCTCCGGTCGGTCAGGAAGGACAGCCGGCGCACCGGGGCACGGACGTTCATCGGACAACCTCGCTGGACACGGGCGCAACGTGCCCGGCTTGTCGCACCGGGCGAGCCGCGAGTCCATGACGCTGGAACGGGATGCCCCGCCGCCAGAGATGGAGCGCGTGCCAGTGGATCAGGGCGATCGTCTTGTGCGTCACCAACGGGTAGCGCAACAGCAGCCGCAACAGGGTCCGGTCGGTCAGTCGACGGCGCTCCAGATCCACGCTCGTGGCGATGAGTGGGGCGTCACCCTGCTGCTCGTTGATGGAGATGCGCAGGCGGGTCGGCTCATCCTGCACGCGCACGGTGTAGCGGCCCTCCATGTCGATGAACGGTGAGACGTAGAAGTCCTTGTCCATGGAGGCGACGAAGCGTGGCCCGGCGCTCTGCGGCCGGAGCGTATAGACGTGGCGCTCCAGGTGGGTGTTGTGGACCTCCACGACGACCACCCGCAATGCCCCGCTCGCGTCACGACACAGGTAGAAGCTGGCCGGATTGAAGACGTACCCAAGCACTCGGAGGCTGGTCACCAGGGTGATCCGCCAGTCGGTCGGGTCCTCGCCCTCTGCCCGCAGGTGGTCCAGGAGCGTTGCTCGCAGATCCGTGGCCGGGACCGGCCAGTGGTCGTCATCGCGGAACGCGAGAACGTTCCGCCGATTTCGGCTGAACAACCGCAGCGACGCGTCGACGGCGTCGAGTTCGGCGAGGTCCAGCGCGGCGTACCAGACATCGTGCTCCAGGCCGTACACGACGGGCCGAGAGCGGCGATGGCGGACCTTGCCCTCCAGGAGGTGGGATCTCATGCCGCTCGCTCCTGTGACGCGCTGGCCCCGATCAGCGCAGCCGCCTGGAAGCCGGACCGGCAGCCGTCCTCGTGAAACCCCCACCCAAGATGGGCACCCGCGTAGTAGGTGTCGCGATGGCCCTGGAGCAGACCGATGGCGGTTTGCGCCTCCAACGAACGGAAGGTGTAGAGCGGATGGCTGAACGCACGGGTCAGGATGACATGTTCGTCGCGGACGCGGTGCCCCGGGTTCACGGACACGAAGTAGTCGGTCGGTCCGGGGAGCGCCTGGAGTCGGTTCATGTGATAGGTCATGGTGACCGAGGCGCCGGGCGGGTCGCACGCCGCCTGGTCCACGTTCCAGGAAGACCATGCGCCCTTCCGGCGGGGCATGACCGTCGGGTCCGTGTGCAGGACGACGTCGTTCTGGGTGTACTCGAAGCCGCCCAGGGCCGTGCGCTCCGCCGGGTCCGCGTCGCGCAGGAGCGACAGGGCCTCATCCGCATGCGTGGCCATGATCACGCCGTCGAACCGTTCATGCACGCCCCGGTCCGTTCGGACGGTGACCCCGACCTCGTCGCGCACGACGCTCGCGACCGGATCGCCGGATCGGACCGTGCCCGTCGGGAGGTGGGCGATGAGGCGCTCCACGTAGGTCCGCGACCCGCCCGACACCGTCCGCCACGGCAGGGCCCGACCCATCCCGATCAGGCCGTGGTTGTCCAGGAATCGGAGCAGGTAGTCCACCGGGTATTCCAGGGTTCGCCCGGGAGCCGTGGACCAGACGGCAGCCGTGATGGGCACCAGGAAGTGATCGCGAAAGGCAGTCCCGAACCGGCGATCGTCCAGGTACTGGCCAAGATGCAGCCCGGTCGGCGTCGAGCCGTCCAGGATCGCCCGGGCGTCACGGTAGAACCGCGCGATGTCCGGGAACATGCGCAGGTACGACGGGCGTGCCGCCAGACGCCGCTGGGCGAAGAAGCCGCGAACGCCGCGCGACCCGAACTCGACATCGCACGATCGACACGACGACCCGAACGACATGTCGCTGCGCTGCGTGTCCACGCCGAGCTCGTCGAACAACCCGACGAGGCGCGGATAGGTCGGCTCGTTGTAGACGATGAAACCAGTGTCGACGTGAACGGGGCCTGTCGCGCTATCCACGCTGACCGTGGCCACGTGCCCGCCGGGAACCAGCTCGCTCTCGAACAGGGCCACGTCGTGGCCGTTGCGATGCGCGGCGTAGGCCGCGGTCAGGCCGCTCACCCCGGCGCCGACGACAGCGACCCTCACCGCTCTTCCGCTGCCGCGCGGGCGCGCTCGTCGAGTGTTCGCTGCATGCCGGCCAAAGCGTCCTTCGCGACCTTCCGGAACGCGCCGCCCACCAACGGTTCGATCAGGCGCATCCAGCCGCCAAGGTGGATGTCGGCGGTGTAGTCGACTCGTGTTCCGGTCCCGTCGTCGGTCGCTGAGAAGCGGATGTCATCGACGGCGAAGATGCCGGACCCCTCGCCGGTCAGGACGACGCGAACCGTCGGTTCGAAGGTCGTGATCCGATACTCCATCGGCACGACCCTGCCGCGCATCCGGACCCCGAGTGCGTACCGGGCACCCACGCCGACCGGACCGTCGCCGATGCGCACGGAGGTGGCGACGCCCGGGTCCCAGCGCTCCGCGTTGGCGAAGTCGGCGATGAACGCGAACGTCTCGTCGATCGGCAGCCTGGTCTGGATGGTTTCGTGTAGTCGGGGCATGTCGGAAGGTGACTCCTGGGGTCCGGCTCGGGGACCCGTCTGCTGTGTGTTCGCACGATGCGCCGATCTGGACGGGTCGACTGGACGAAGATGTGGACATGACCGATGCACGTACGCTCCTCGACGACCTCCTGGAACTGCTCGTCGCGCCGAGTTTCACACGACTGGGCTACGCGATGCGCCGCCGACTCTTCGACTGGGAGGCGGCCGAGTCCTGGTCGATGGCAGGCCGGACGGTGGTCATCACCGGGCCGACGTCGGGCCTTGGCCGGGAGGCCGCCGGGTCGTTCGCTCGGATGGGCGCGCGACTGGTGCTCGTGGGGCGGGATGCCGACAAGCTGGAACGGACCGCGCAGGAGTTGCGGGCCGGAGCGCGGGGCGGGTCGGATGCCGCGCCGGCCGCCTCCGCCGCCTCCATCGCCACGGTCGTCGCCGACATGTCTTCGCTCGACTCCGTCCGCGCCGCGGCCGTCCGGATCCTGGAACGTGAACCACGCATCGACGTCATCGTGGACAACGCCGGGGCGATGTTCGCAACCCG
>Ga0163144_10007889_pt1 | contig 23202 bp, 18 predicted proteins | sample OliLak19BULKMAT1_FD_123175 | JGI IMG/M metagenome (GOLD analysis project Ga0163144, IMG submission 123175) | Freshwater microbial mat bacterial communities from Lake Vanda, McMurdo Dry Valleys, Antarctica - Oligotrophic Lake LV.19.BULKMAT1 | ecosystem: Environmental > Aquatic > Freshwater >...
AGCTGCTCGAGTCGGCTGCGGTCCCCACGACGCAACGCGATCCTTCGTATCGGGAGTGGCATGGAGAACAAGATAAAACAACGCGGCGCATTATGCACGCTATTTATGCGACACTACACTAGCGTCAGATATTCATCAGGCGCGCACCTCATAGCCCATCCGCGATCCGGCTCTGCAAGGTGTATCGTCTGCAGACGCAACGCCGCGGTCCGAAGCCGTGCCCTCGGCTTTCAACACCAAGAGTTGAAGGGCGCGTTTTTTGCGCCTTTGGCTGAGGCCGCTTCTGCCGCCGCACGCCTGACGGATTCAGGCTGGCCCGCGTGCTCATGGGGCCGCCCCGTTTCGGCACACGCGTCAACTAACCCGCCAGCAACTTTGACTGAATTTACCACCTAGGAATTAGCAGTGTGGTAGCGTCTTGAATTTCAATACCCCAAGCCAACTATAGGGACCAAGACGTCGGCTAGACGCCAAATTCCAGAAAATGAGTCAAGATAATCTTGACTGCTGGCGATATTTTCCGTATACTTCGCTTCTCAATCAAGGAGTGGCACGGCTGATATGAGCGACGCATATGAAAAGAGTCGACAGGGAGACGTACAGTACACGGAGTCCGGCGCAGTGAGCGCGGAGGGTCGTCCGGATGACTCGCGTGAAGCGGGAAGTGTGTCGCTAGGCGAGCGCGTACGGATGTTCCGGACGCAACTGGGCCTTGAGCAGGAACCGCTGGCGAGGCTAGCTGGCTTGGGCACGAAGCAGGTCGTGTCGAGCATCGAGCGAGGAGTACGCGAGGTAAAAGCGTTCGAGCTCGCGCGGCTCTCAACCGCGCTGCGGGTGCCCATGGACGTACTGCTAGGCGTCACACCGGTGCGCGCCGCCGCTCCGGTGCTGTGGCGGCGGCGCGCAATCCGCGAGTGCGGCGAGAGCGGAGACGCCATGCAACGACGCTGTGAGCACGAAGCACAGCTGCGCGAGCGCGCGCTGAACTATGCACTGCTTGAAGACTGGTGTGAAGCGGTGCCCGATGACGATCTGCCTGACTTCGAGATCGATGTGCGACGGCTGACGTACGCTAGCGCTACATCACTCGCGGAGCGTGTCCGCGTTCAGCTGGAGCTGGGAAGTCGGCCCGCTGACGCTCTTGAAGGTGTACTGGCTGAGCGTTTCGGCGTGAAGATCTTTTTCGCTTCTCTCGGCCACGACGGTGAGGCATCCGCCGCTTGCATCCGCGACGATGAGGAATTTGGCTGCGCGGTGCTCCTGAACTCAGACGAAGCACCAGTTCGCCGGGCTTTCAGTTTGGCGCACGAACTGTTCCATCTCGTGACCTGGTCTAGCGTAGCTGCCGCTCTAAGCGACGAGCCGCCGGATGGCGAGGCGCCTGGGTGGTACGCCGGAATCGAGCGCTGCGCGCAGTCGTTCGCAGCTGCGCTACTGATCCCTGCGGATCGCGTTCTCGCGGAACTTCACCGACGTGCGCAGCCGCCCGTTGCCGGAGACGCCGGAGATCGTATCGCTAACCGCCTTGTGCCTAGCGATTACGCATTCGTGGCGCACGTCGGTTTTGGCGTGTCAGCAGACGCGCTTCTTTGGCGTCTTTTGAACCTTAACTTGCTCTCTGCTAGTGAGCGGATCATCGTGGCGCGGCATGCCGAACTACGGATGGCGACTCGTACGTTCAGGCGGGAGGCAGTCGCGATGCCTCAGAGGTTTCCAGAGCGCTATTGGGAGTTAGTCCAGCTCGCGTACCAGCGCGGTGAAGCGGGGATCTCGCGGCTGGCCGCGATGGCAGAGATGACATCCGCCGATTTATATAACGTTCTGACGGCGGGTGGGGTTGACGCCGAGTACGAGTCGTCGATCAATGAATCTGCCGAAGCTGCTTCTGTTTGACACTGGCTGCATCTTCGCAGTCGTCAAGCTCGGCCTCTGGGGACAGCTCTGCGAGCGCTTTCGCGTGGTGGTGCCGTCCACGGTCGTACGCAAGGAGGCGCTGTTTGTGAACCTCTGGGCCGGGAACATCACTCCTATCGATTTGGCGTCTGATGTCGCGATGGGACTAATTTCCGAATACACAGCTTCGGCTACGGAAATGAACCAAACCCTTAACGCGTGGCCACAGGCGATCCGCAATCGTGCGGACCCAGGCGAGGTTGAGGCGCTTACCTATCTACGCGCGCACGGCACCAGCGACACGGCTTTTTTGACTGCGGACGGACCAGCAATACAAGCCGCTGTGGCCATCGAATGTGAAGGCGAGCCGATGTCGCTTGAAGAGCTGCTTGAGCTGGCGGGCTGTCCACGTTCAAATCTTGATTGGCAATACACGAAGGGATTCGTCGCGATAAACCGCCAAAAAGCCGTCGATCATTTACTCAGCAGAGTGTCCACGCAGCCGACGCCGTCCGCGCGCGGACGGCGTCGGCGTTCGTAGAGCGACGCGCCAGATGGCACTGGGCACTTTGCGGACAGATATTTCAGCCGGCCGGTGCGGCAGGCGCAAGCACGAGTCAAGGACCCGCTGCCGGACGATGCCGGTGCTGTAGTCGGTACGCGCACGGACTGTGGGCTTGGCCAGACCGCACAGGGTGGCCATGAACTTGCCTCCGTATGCGAAACGAGTCGAACTCATTGAATCCGCCCCGCCGCCGCCATCCGCACCTCCCTCGCCGCCCGCGCGATCACCTGCGCCGGATGCCCGTGCGCCCGCGCCAGCACCGCATCCCGCACCGGCTGGCTGAACCACCATGCCAACTCCACCAGCGCCGCCCCCTCCTGCAAGACGTCGAGCGCACGCGGGTCGCGCAGGCGCCGTTGCACGAGGGTTTCCACATGCCCGATGTCTCCCAACAGCACGAGCGCCGCGAGGCCCGCGAGTCGGGTGTCCAGCACCGCCGACGCCGCGAGCCGGCGCACCAGCGGCACGTGCGCGATCCGTCGACCCAGCATGCGCCCCGCCGCCGTCAGCGGCTGCAAGCCTGGCAGCTGCGCCGTCTCCACGGCGGCGATCAGCGCATCCACCCGATCCAGGTGCAGTCGCGCCGCGCGCCCACTCCCGACGCGCGTCGGCGACGCCTCGTCGTCGACCGACCGGTCACGACGCACGCCCGACAAATTCGCGACCAGCACGGACGGTGCGAGTCCGGCCGTCTGCGAGGACGGCAGCAGTGCTGCGTACGCATCACTGGTGATCTGTGGGCGCTCGGCACTGAGGACGTCGTCGAGGGTGAAGCCCAGCGCGCGCAACTTGCGCCGTGCGTCGCGCTGCAGAGCTGCCGTCGTGGGCCACGTCGCGCGCAGCGCAACGAGCTGCTGACGACGCTCGTCGACCGCATCGCGGAGCGTCTGCGAGACATCATTGGCTAGCGTGAGGAGCGCGTGCAGGTCGTCCCGCAGCGCGTCGGCGCCCATCGCCACTGCCACGCGTTGACACGCCTGCAACGCGGCCAGCGGCGGGTCGCCGCTCGGCTCGTCCGGCGCCGTAGCGCGCCATTCCTCACCGAGTCCAGTCAACGCGGGACGTCCGGTCTGCTCCTTGAGCCGCTGCCACAGCAGCCACGCGGGTGCCATGGCGGCAGACACGACTGGGGCGGTGTAGGCGACACCGGTGACCTCTGGGTGCGCGACACGCAGCACGGGCGGATGTCGGCGGGTCGTCCCGTCCGCATATCGCGAGCGCGTAGCGTCGTGAATCGCGCCGTTCACTCCACCGCGTCGGGTCGCGAGGGCCTGATCGATCCCCCACAGGGTGTCATGGCTGTCAGCAGCCAAGCGGACCGTCGCCAGCTCTGCCGAGATCTCACGCATACTGACAGGTCGACCCGCGGGCCACATTGCACTGGTGCGACGTGCCGTGCACGCGGCGACGAGTGTAGCGGCCAGCTCCACGTGTGAGGCCGCGCCAGCCGCCGCGACACGCTGCGCACCCTCAAGCGCGTCTTTGTGCCGATTGAACGCGGCCACGACCCATTGGAGCCACGCCCCACGCATCCGACCAGTGATCGACCAACGGACCGACCGGCCATTCACCGTCTGCCTCGACGCGAGTCCGTGCGGTGAGTTCACCAGATGCTGCAGGAGGACGTTCGTGTCCTGCGTGGTACGAATGTGGAGCGCTGGCACGGTGTGCAGGACGTGCGTCACCAGACGAGTTGGAGCGGGCTGTCCCCCCAACTGGAACTGCGCGAGCTGCAACGCGACCGCCGTCCGTGTGAGGTCGTCGAGGGTGTCCGGCGCCGCAACACGCAGTTCGTGCACACGCTCCGCCAGCAGATACAGGCCTCCTCGCGCCTGTGGCGCCTGGACGCCAGCCCGCGTCTGTGCACCTTGCGTCGGCACCGGCAGATCGAAGACGACGGGGAGTCGCGAGTCCAGCCGGTACAGCAAGGCCGCGCGCTCGCAGTCGGCGAGGTGGCGGCGCAGCGTGGCGACGCTCGATGACGCGAGGCCGTCGCGACGATTGATTTCCGCCTCGATCAGCGCGGTATCGACGATCAATGCGGCGCGGCCGGCGCGGCGGACTGACGCCCGCACGATGTCGGCGTCAGTGGTTGGCATCAGGCGTAGAGGCATCGAGTATTCCTAGTCCGCCTGCTGGTCCATCGCCGCGCGGATGATCGCTTCCGACAGCGGCACGCCGAGATTCGTGGCGTAGCGCACGGCTCGCTCTGTGATGGCAACCAGCCGTCGCACGCTACCACCGACGATATCGACCAAGTCACGTTCGAGCGACGCATTTGCCTGCTTGCCCAAGCGCTGAACGACACGCGCAACGTCAGGGCTGATGGACGGCAGGATGGCCAACACTTCTGCGCCATCCAAGAGCGGGACCGGCACCACGATTGGTACGCGCTGGCCGAGCTGCCCTGTTTCCGTCAGCACATCGACCAGGCCTTTCGTACCAATGAAGACAAACGCGACTGGATGCGTGTAGTCGGTGGCGCAGATGTCTCGGAGCAGCAACAAGTGAAACAACGCGGTCGCCGAGGCGTGCTGCGCCTCATCCATGGCAAGAGCCGAAGTACCCGTGATCGCCATGCGCTTCGCGGCCTCGTGCATCAGCACATCGCCCCCCTGCTTCAATACGCGCGCACTCGGCGGCGCCTTGAGCAGACGCAGCACACCGCTGAGCATCAGGTTTGGCGTATTGGTCTTGCCGAGGACGTGTCTCGTCGCGCTGCCCGGCGCTACGGTTTCGTTCTCGGCGATCAGCGCTTTGACCAGCTCGCTCTTGCCGGTTCCTGGTGGGCCAATGAGGCAGCAGGATTCGTGTCCCTGCAACGCGGCATGCAACGCGGGTCGAGCCAAGACGTGCCAAGAGAGCGGTGTCAGAGTCATAGCGTGACGGGGGCGTGGGTGAGGTCGAACGGACACAGGACAGCCTAGGACTTCTGGCGAGCCGGCCGCTTGGGGGCTGCCGCCAGACTCTGCGCGAAGGCCGCGAAGTGCGCGCCCTTCGTGGCAGCGACGGGTCGTGAGGGGACAGGTGGCGGCGGGGCTGCCGAACGGCGTGGCCGTCGCCTCGTCGCACCGGCGCTCGCCTGCGACGGCTCCGGATCCGGATCCGGATCCGGATCCGCGTGAGCAGCCTTCCTCGGACGGCCTGGTCGACGCGTCTCCGACGACGGAGGTGCCAGTGTGCCAGCACGCGGAGTCGGCGGGTCGTCGTTCGGCGCTGCGGTCGTTTTTGCGCTGGCCTTTGTCGGCGCCAGCACCATGTCCGCGTGCGCACGAGCCGCGCCCGGCCCGGCGAAGCGCTGCGTCGCCCGGATCTCAATCTCGGTCCGGCGCTGCTGCAAGTCCTTCTCATATGATCGCGCGTCGGCTTTCTCTTTCTCGCGATCATGGGTCACCTGCTCAACGCTCCGATGGCGGCAGTGAATCGTGTCGACGGCCTGGCCGAGCTCATCGCGGACGATGACCGTGATCCGGTCGAGTTGCCGGCGCGTCTTCGCCGGCTCATCCCACCGGACCTCCATCGTCAAGGCCCGCTTCCGCGCTGCGGGGGGCAGGGTCACGTACGGGCGCAGTTTGGGTGACCACCACTGCGTCCCATCGAAGCTGATGCCGTGCTCACCGACCGTCTCGTGCGCTTGCACCGACAGCATCGATTCCCGCGTGAGCGTCGACGGTATGCGGGCCCCCACGTTGGCCGTGAAGACGGCCAAGGGCGACACCGGATCGCGCGCGTCGTTCGCCCGCGCGGCGGCGGACCCGCGACCCGATTCAGACCGCTTCGACGACGGACGCTTTGACTGAGCCATGAGACCTCAGGACGGAGTGATGTGGTTCACGCGGCACACGAGCGCTCGTGCGCCGCCCGTAGCTCGCGCTCCAAGCCGCGGTGATGACTCGCGTTGTAGGCGCGATGCACGCGAAGCAGCGCCTCGAGAAACTCTTCGAGGGTGCGCAGTGCCATCAGTGGACGGTCAGGACGTCGGACTTCGCGCTGCCGCTGCCCGCGACCGCGCTGTGTATCGCGCTCACTTGCCGCCGCAGTGCCACCAACGCGACTACTCGTGGTCCGCCCAACGGCGCCGAACGACACATTCTGGTTGAGCGTGCGGTGCGCCCGCTCGATGTGCGGATGATCCTCCGGCTCAGACTTGCCGACCGGCACCTTCAGCCCGAGGTCGCGGAGGACCTCTTCGACAACGCCCTGATGCTCCGTGCCGCGGTCGATGCAGATCATCTGCGGCGTGGGCGCAGTCGGGAACCCTTCCCAGTTTTCCCCCGCCACCAGCGCACGCCGCAGCACGCCGAGCACGGCGTTCGCACTGATACCGCCAATCGTCACCTCGACGCTGATGACGGCCCGCGACGCAACGTCGATCAGCCGCGTGATCTGGGGTCGGACGTCGGTCCATTCCAGCACGCCTTTCCAAAACAGCCGCATGCGGATCCACTCATCCGCTGGCGTCGTATCGAACGACAGGATGGCGCCGGGCCGGACCTCGCCTCAGCCGATGGACAGGCGCGCATCATCGCGGAACGCGCCGAGCCCCTCTCGGGCGACGTAAACCAGGTGCGGATTCCGTTTCTGCCACGCTCGGACGTGCCGCGCGACGGTATGGTAGGACATGCTGACGCCGTTGCGTTTCAGGAGGCGCTGCAACTCGACGTAGACGTCAATCGCACTGCCGCGTATACCGACGAGCACGTCCTCAATCAACTCGTCGAGCGGGCCGATGCACGCGCGCACCCGAGGGCTGAGTTCCCGCAGGCCCCGACACGTCCCCGCGTCACTCCGGACCCGATCCACGAGCGCGAGGATGCCATCGACCTTCGCGAGCCGTACCCACGTGTCGACGGTGGTGCGGCGCGGGATGTCATCCCCCGTGAGCCCGAGCCGCTCCGCATGGGCAGCGATAGCGGACTGCACGCTCTGTTTCGGCGGACGGGAGGCGACGGCCGCGACCCACGCCATCCTCTGGTGGGCCCGCTGCTGCAGGTCCGGCGGCGCGTCTTCGATGCGCGTGAACGCGAGGGGCCGCGTCCTGGCGCGCGACGCCTCCTTGGTGCCAGCGGCACCGACAGCTGCGGGCACCACGCGCCGTCGGCGCTTCACCGGGCGGGCTCGCGGCTTCTGCGGCGTACGAGCCTTACTTGTGGCGCGGCGCTTGCCGGTGCCTGTGGCTGCGCTGCGCTTCCGCGTGATCAGCAGTTTGCGCCGTACGGTGGCAGTCTTTGACGAGGCGTTGCGGGAGGTCGGCATCAGGCGTGGGCGGCGTGGTGGGACAGGGTCAGGCGAGTCATGCGGCGTGCGGGTGGAGCTGGGGAGCGAGACCTGGGTGGGTGAGCGAGCGGCGCATGTCGCGAGTGTAGTGCGCCATGACCGATCTGCCCGGGTGGCCGTTCCGCCGAGCCACCGCCCCTCGCATTCAAGGCCGAGGGAGCGGGCGACCCGTCGCAGCGGCGCGCCATCACAGGGGGTGCACTTTCGACCTTAGCGCGACGCGAACCGACGAGCGACCCCCTCGGTGCGGCGGTCATCTGGGGCGCGTTCGGCCCCCGTTGGCGCGAACCGCCGTCCACCGTTCGCGCCCGTCCGACCGGCGTGCGCCATCGGCATCAGGGCGCCGCGCCCCCGGAATCCGGCGGGCAGCCTCGCGCACGCTGCACCGACAATCGGCCAGCGTGTCCCCCACACCGGCCCTGTGCCGGGAGGCGCTCTTGCTCTACCTGACCAGGTGTTATCCCATCCCGCCCCTCACGCCCTTGCTCTGCCTCTGCCGCAACGCCCAGTCGCCCGTGGCCGAGATCGGCGCCGTCGCCATGACGCAGTTGCTCGAGCAGCTGCGCCCCCGCGTCCGCGACTACGCCGCCCCGCTGTGCGCCGGACTGCGGCAGCCCAGCCTGAGCTTCGACGTGCACGTGGAGCACGTCCTTGCCGAGCTGGGGGCCTCGCTCGTCGCGTGCGATGCGACGACCGACGGGGCGTTCTACGCCTGGGTGTCGATCACGACCACGAAGGCCGTCCTGGCGAACCACTCCGCCTACCGGCGCCTGTGCACGCCGCGGCGCGTGCCGTCGCGTGCAGGGGAGGACGGCGATACGCCGACATCCCGTCGTGACCTCGGGCGCGGACGGGCTGCCTGATGCCGACGACGCCCCGTACCCTCGGTCCGGCCACCACCGCGTCGACGGCCGACGCGCTCGCGCGCATCCCGCTCACCCTCACGACCGCCGGTGTCCGTGTGAGCGGTGCGGCCTGTGTCCGCCGGATCATCCAGAAGACGTCCCGGGCCGATTCGCCGTATCTCGACGTGGATATCGGACATGCGGACGGCAAGGCAACCCTCAAGGTCTGGTCGAACGCCATGCCCGATTGGGCCGATATCACCGAGGGTGCCGCGGTCCGGCTCACGCTCGACAGTCGCGCCGGCTGGCGGGCGGGCACCCTCGAGTGGAGCTTGGTCGGCGTCACCCCGCTCGGCGACGATCACCCGATCCGCGACGATATCCTCCCGCCATGCCCGGTGCCCGCCGCGGAGCTGACGGCACGGTGGGATGCGGTCGTCGCTCGGCTCTCCACCGCCGGTCGCTGCCTGCTGGATGTGGTCCTCGATCACGTGGGGCGCGAGCGCTACGACCGCATGGCCGCCGCCGAGCGCATGCATCACGCGACGCTCGGGGGCCTCAAGCACCATTCTCTGGAGCTGGCGGCCTTCTCGCTGGCCATGGCGCAGGCGGTGCCGGAGTACGCGGGGCTCTGTACCGATGCCCTCATCCTGGGCTCGCTCCTTCACGACGTCGGCAAGGTGGCGGAGATGGAAGTGCTCCGCGGCGTCGGGATTCGGCGCGCCGCGGCGGGGTGGGCCAGATACCATACGACCCTCGGGCCGGAGCTCGTGGCCGTCGCGTGTGCCCTGCAGGCTGAACGGTTGGCGGCAGCTGGCGTAACCGAGGCGCAAATCGCGCATCTCAAACACGCGTGCGAGAGCCACCATGGCGACAACCGCGAACATGGCTCGCCGACGCCACCTAGGTCGCGCGAGGCGTGGGTCATCCACGCGGCGGACTTGGCCTCGGCGCGCCTGCGTCAGCTCACCGACGACATGGCGGGCTTGGAGCCGAACAGCGATGGGTGGTGCATGTCACCCGACGGGCGCCGCACGCCGGTGCTCGTGCCTGGGGCCGGTCCCGCGCAGGAGAGCACGTCTGCAGCGGGGGGCACTTCCGCCAGTGCTGCCGAGAACACGGCGGGGGCGTTGCCCCCGCGCCCCCACCATCAGCCGTCGACCCTGCACCTGATCGTGCTGCGCGATGGCGCAGCGACCACCCCGCCCCCACTGGAGAATGCATGACCCCCGATCACCCACTCACGATCGTGACCGATGACACCCCGCGCGTCACGGTGCTGACGCCCCATCAGTCCAGCCTCGCGGTCTCCGAGCGTGACATCACGCTGCTGGTTGCGGCGGCGGCCGCGGTGCTGAACGGCGCCGTCACGGTCTCGCTGAGCGACGACGAGCGCAGACGCCTGCGTCGTCTCAATGCCATGCTGTTCCGGCAGCTGTCCGATGCATGTCAGCAAGACGTGCGCGCTCGGTCGGTGACGGCGGATTCCGTGTCACTGCGGCAGAGCGCCTAGGGGCGGCCGCCACAGCACGCGGTGCGGGGTCGCGGTTTCGACAAGCTCCGCTATACTCGGAGAGGTAGCACCTGCGGCACCGAGGGTCCGCCACCCGCACGGCCACGAGGGCTGTCGTGGGAGGCCCGCCCGAGGGGCTGCAGTAGGTACGCGACACTGCAGCGCTGTTTGACAAAGTAGACGCCGCTCAACGGTGGGCCACTCCCTCGGGCGCGATGCCTGTGGCGATGTGGCCCGCCGGGACGGCCTCACGCGTGCGCTCCTTAAATCGCATGATCGGGAGCGAGCCGCCTGGGACACTGGGTACGTGGCCTAGACGCCCACGCAGTGCGTCCACAGCAGAGCGGACGATAACAGCATCAACGCGCTCGCCGACCACTCACGACCACCACCCGGGTCTCACATGGGCGAATCAGCAGAACTGCGGAAGATCGTGCTCTCACGCGAACAGCTGTACGAGCGCGTGTGGGCTCAGCCGATGGCAGTGGTGGCCCCAACACTCTGGATCTCCGACGTGGGGCTCAGAGGCCGCTGCATTGGCATGAAGATCCCGGTGCCGCCGCGGGGTTACTGGGCACGACGCAATGCGGGACAGCGGGTCCGTCAGCCACCGCTTCCGAAGTTGGGACCGCGGTCCGCGGCCGCGCGAACCGTCGCCGAGTTCATCCGGCCCGTGGTCCGCACCGCGGACACGCCTGAGAACGGCCCGGTCGCGGAGCAGCGTCGGTTCGAGTCGCGCCCGGAGAACAGGATCGTGATCGCCGACTATTCGGAAAACCCACACCCGCTCGTCGCAGAGACGCTGCACCGGTATCGTCATGCCAAGAAGAACAACGCGGACGCCCTGCGGCCCGAACGTGGCCCATGTCTCAGTCTGAACGTGACGGCCGGCGCCCTGCATAGGGCGTTGGGCATCTTGAATGCCATTCTGGTTGCGCTCGACACGCGAGGGTACACGACCAAGATCGAAATGGATGGCGGCTACCCGCACACGGTCATTGTGGTCGGCACGGAGCGCGTGTCGATGCAGATCGAGGAGGTGATCGAGTGCGTGGAGCAGCCAGCGCCACCACCCAAGCGCGGCGCGCGCTTCGGTGACTGGCAGCCGCCGCGACGCGTCTATGTACCAACTGGGCGGCTGATCCTGCGCCTCGTGCAGGCGGACGAAAGCGCACACCGGCGATCGTGGTCGGACTGTTCACTCGGCAGGCTCGAAGACCGCCTGAATGCCATCGTCGTTGGCGTGGTGGAGGTCGCCGATACCATCGCCTCCCGCCGGCGAGACTACGAAGACCGCGCGATCCGGCAGCGAGATGAGCAGATCCGCGAATACGAGCGGTACCGCCAGCGCGCTGCCGAGGCGGAAAAGGTCAAGGGACTGGAGGAGCTCGCGGCGCTCTGGCACAAGAGCCAGCAGCTCCGAGCCTACCTTGCTGCAGTCCGCGCAGCGATGGCAGGCGACTCGGCTGCCAGCAGCAGCGACCAGCTGGTTGAATGGCTGGCATGGGCCGAGGAATATGCGGTCGGTCTGGACCCGCTTTCGCATGGGATAGAGATCCCGCGGGTCACCTCACGATAGACCAACGTTAATTCTCGATTGCAGCGGATTGTAGCATAGCCGTGTGTCCACGGAACACGGGGCAGCTCACACATCGCTTTTGGACAAGCCCATGATGGTCAGCTTGTTTGGAATTTGCAGCTCGAAAGCACAGGTGTGACAGAGTGCTCGGACTCAAGGGCTTTCGGCCGTACCTCGTGACTGGCGGAGTGCTGTGCCTCGTCGACCTGCATGTGCCGCTCAAAGTGTATTAGGCGAACAGATTTTTGCTACCGCGGCGCACGACCAGATCCGACGATAAATCCGGTCGTATCAGAATACGGAAGAAAAAACACTCGGCGGTTTCCCGCGCACCCAGCACAGTAGGCTGGGATAACAAGAACGCGAAAGCGCCGGTCACCGCGAAGATATTGCTGGATTAATCCATAACTTACCAAGTTATCACCACCGGCCATTGTGCGGCCCTTGAGCTCACGATTCGCACGCCATGAGGCCGTTTTTACACGGCCCATGATCATGGCAATAGAGTCGCCTTTGACTTTTACGATTGACAAAAACTCTCCGTTAAGCGTGGGAAGTTGCTGTGTCGCCAGCGTGACGGCGTCAATAGTCGGACGGACAAACTGGTAGCTCAGACGATCGCTTTCAGAAGCTTGTGCGCTCAATTCCGCTGCAAGACAGCAAGCGACCGCAAGCACATACATGCGCATGACTCATTTCTCCGCTGATGTTGTCGGTAAATCTACGCGAGTGCACTCAACGCTTGAACATCATGCCCACCGGATCACCCTCACCGGCGGCTCCCTCCACCGCCTCGCCACGCTCGATCTCCACGACTCGACCGCTGACTAACCCCGCGTCCATTCCCCGCCGTCACCCCGGATCGACATCAAGCGAACCCGGTAATCGACATGGAGCGAAACGGCTGATCAACTTTGACCGAAACAGGTGATCGGTATCAGCGAAATACGCACTTCGCGGCGCCGAGAACACCTATCACTTCAGAGAGCCGTTTCCCCAGCCCCGGATCCGCGGCCGTTGACCAAATTTCTTCTTACCACGCTTTCGAGAGCAGCTCCTTCACGCTCACGCTGTTGAGCACCGACGAGCAGGACTCCCAGTCTGCATCCTCGACCACACTGTATTTCGCATCGAACGGATTGCGCGTCGCGGCCGTGCGGTCGATCAGCTGCCTCGCCTGCTGTTCATCCTGCAGTGCGACCTGCACCCAGACGTCCTCCAGCGTATCCGGGATCTGGCCGAACAGGTCGTGGATGGCCGAGAGTCGGCTGGCGAGCACCTGATGCACTCGGTCCTCGACCGACCCGCGGTAACGCATGTTGGCAATCCAGATCTCGGGACGCGCCTGTCCGATGCGTTGAATGCGTCCCTTGCGCTGCTCCAACCGCGTGGGGTTCCACGGAAGGTCGATGTTGATCAGCGTTCCAAGGCGCTGAAGGTTGAGTCCCTCCGATGCAGCGTCGGTGCCGAGGAGGAGGGTCAGCGTGCCCTCGCGTACACGCTGCTTGAGGACGTTGCGGTCGCACCGCTGAAATGTCCCGCCGCGCCAGAAGCCTGACCGATTGCTCCCCGCGTACAGCCCGATATCCATGGCCGCGAACTCGGCGCGCTGGGCCAGCTCCTCACCCACCCAGCGGACCGTGTCGTAATACTGCGAGAACAGAATGCAGCCGTGGTCCAGCCAGCGGAGTGCACCTCCGGCGTTCGTGCCGAGCAGGTATCCGACCACCGCTTCGAGCTTCGGGTCATTGTTGCCTCCCTGCTGGAGCAGCTGCAGGCATCGGCGCAGCGCCGAAACCTCCTTCGGGGTGAACTGCTTCATCTCGCTCGCGCCGGTCGCGGGACGCCCCACCGACGCGGGCATGTCGTCTTCCTCGTCGTCGTCCTCTTCGTCATCGGGCACGTCCGGGAGCTCGCCGAGCAGCTTCCCGATCGTGCGCCGCCCCGCCTCCATCGAGCTCCCGAGGCGCCGCAGCAGCAGCGTCTTGAAGAAGCCGGCGCCCTTCACGCGCTGCTGCAGAAGCTTCGAGAACTCCTCGGCCTCCTCGTATGCCTCGCGCAGATAGCCGCCCAGCACCAGCGCACCGTCATCCTCCTCGCCGAACAGCCGAACAGTGACTCTGGGCAGGTAATAGCCACCAGTCGCCGGGTTGACGGTCGACTCGAGGTAACCGCGAGTCCGGCGCACGATGCAGCGCAGCAGTGGGTTGAACCGCTCGCCGTAGGCGGGGAGCAATCCGTTCGAGAGTTGTACCTTCTGAATCGCCAGCGGGAGCTTGTCGAGACTCTCGGGCGTGAATTGCCAGCGCTCGTCCTTGGCCCCCAGACTCTTCCGGATTCGGTCGAACGCCTGATCTTCGCGACGGGATGGCAGCGGATCGCGCACGTACTCCCACCCGCTGCGCACGTCTTTAGTCGGCACCACGGCGTCACCGGTGGCGATCTCGAGGCACCGGCTGGCCTGAAACCACGGACTCGTCTGGGTCCAGCCGCCTAACACGCCGTCGTTCCCCTGGGAGAGCACGTGCAGCAGGTCCCATGCTTCGACCGGGTGCAGCTGCACCGGCGTCGCGGTCGCCAGCAGCATGCTCTTTGTCTTTCGTGCGATGTCCCGCAGAAAAGCCATCAACCGGTTCGGCTCGCCCTTCTCGTCGATCTCGTCAGCGCCCGCATCGACCTTCGGCACCGCACGCCGGCGTGCGCGGTGCGCCTCGTCGACGATCACGCAGGTGTACTGCTTTGCCAGCAGCTGATTCAGCGCCTCCGGAAGTCCGCGGACCACGAGGCCCTGCGACACGAGACCGATCCGCCGCGGACAGCGGGCGAGTCCCTTCACCCCCTCGGCTGCGTACTCGACGTCGTTCTCATCTACCCATGCGCGCCCGTTCCACCACGCTGACGGCAGCGACAGCAGCTCCATCATCTCGTCCTGCCACTGCTGCAGCAGCGGCTTGGGGGCGAGGACGAGGATCGGGCCACCGTCTGGATCCTCGAGCGCCATGAGCAGGGCGGCCATCGCGAGCTGCACCGTCTTGCCGAGACCCACTTGATCGGCGAGCACAAGCCGCGCACCACCTAGCCGGTGCCGTTCGAGCGCGAGGCGCGCGAAATACTTCTGGTGTGGCCAAAGCCCTTGGTCGCGCCGATACACCGGGGTCTCGACGGCGGCGGACGCTGCAGCGGCGACAGGGTCGGCGATGCCGCGCATCTCGGACGGTTCGATGACCTGTCGAGTGACGATGCGTCCCACATCCTGTGCAATGAAGGGGCAGACGGAGAGATCGACGGCCCGCGCATCGTTCCACAGTGCGTCAAACTCCTCCTGCACCCACGCGACCGACTCAGGGTCGTCGTCCTCCCACAGCATCTCATAGTTCACTTTCCAGGCCGACAGACTCTCGTTCACGCTCCCCATGAACGCGGTAGCCGATCCATCGGCCCGTCGCACCACGCCGGCCTTGCCGTGAATGAGCCCGAACGCCGAGTCGGGAAGCACGCGGATTTCGATGCGCTTCGACGTCAGGGCGTCATACAGGGCACGGTACCGTGGCAGTGCCTCGGGGGGCGCTGCCTCCGGCAGACCACCGCACCAGCTCCGGCGAAGTGAGGCCTGCGCCGCCGCCGCAGTCGCCATGTCCTTCGGATCGATCTCCGAGTTGCAGATGATCCGCACCGGGCCCGTCACCGTGGCGAGTGCCTCACCGGCGACCTCGAAAAGGCTGGACCGGAAATAGCCCGCAATCCGGTCGTAACTCACGGCGCCTTCAAGGCGACGGGTCAAAACCGAGCGGTCGAGCCGATGACGACGACTGGAGTGACGGGTGAGCATCCGAAGTGTCAGGCGTGGTCGTGACGGAGGCGACCGGCGAGCAGACGCGCCGCGCTGGAATCAGCCACCCACTCCTCCATCCCCTCGGCGTTCCCGAGCGCGGCGAGCCAGTCCAACAGCCCGACGAAGGTCTCACGCCGCTGCCAGTATGCCGGTCCGAAGGTGTCACGCAGGTACTGGCGCCCCGCCTCAGGGCTGCCGTCTGCGGCGGCCGTCTCACGCACCGCGAACAGCAAGTGCCGGAGCGGCGAGGCGGCGAACGGGTGTGCGGTCGCCCCCCCAGCACGTCCGCGCCGGACCGGCAGCTGGGCCACCGCCGTCAGCGTGCCCTCCGGTGGGGCAAGCAGCGCCGCATCCAGCCCGGATGGAGTGAACACGCGCGCCCCGTTCGCCTTGTCACTCTTCAAGAGCGGCCGGATGTCGGTCACACCAAATCCACGGGCCAGCTCGTCGTACATGCCCTGCCGGCGTTCACCGCGGCTTTCGATGTCGAGCGCGCGCATGTAGTAACGCTCCACAAGCGAGAGTTCGCGCCATAGGGCATCTAGCCCCCGCGGAATGAGCGTGTCACAAGCAATTCCGATGGCACGCTCGATGACGAGCTGAAAGTCGCTGCGCTCGTTCCGCGCACGGTTTGCGAATACCTCGTCCTCCACATCTCGGCCGTCTAGGGTCGCGTAGTGCGTGAGAATTTTGAGGGCGGCGGCGTATGCGGCGAGCTGGAAGTCCGCGTCGTTGAAGTTGGGTTCTCCACCCTCATCGAGTGCCTGCATCGAGGCGATCTGGCGTTTCACCTCATCCTCGACGAGCGGGTAGACCTCGTCGAGGAAGCCCGCCTCATCTCCGAGCCGTTTGCGCAGCACGAGGCACACCGTCCCGGAGACGTAGTTGCCCTTCTTCATCCCTCCGATAGCTGTCTCGGTTGCGATTGTCCACGCCGCGGTGGCCCTAAGCCCGGCGGCCCAAAGGATCATCCCTAGGTCGGCCCACACAGCAGGGTTCTGATGGGTGAACATCACCATCTGCAGCCCATTGTCCGGCATGTGCCGGGTGAGGTTGCGGTAAATCTCTACCATTGAGCGACGGAAGTCCTCGCCGTCACCGCGCACGGCCAGCTCGGCGCGCGCATCCGGCGTCCACTCCGGGAAAGTCTTCGCAAGCTGCTTGTCGTACCAAGCGAGGAAGAAATCGCCCAACTCATGGTAGCTCACCGCGTCTGCATACGGCGGGTCCGTGATCCACAAGTCACAGAACTTCCGGAGGTCTCTTGCGTCGGCAATTTCCACGCGCGCCTGAACCCGATTTTCAGCCGCCGACCGAAGAACCGATAAGGCGGAGCGGACGCTGAGGACTGGCCGAACGGAGAAGTTGGACAGGGTGTTCAGCGCCTGATTCGCGAACGTTGCTGCCCCGCCGCCAATTCCCCCCCCTTGAGGCTGTAGCCATTGGCAGAGTCGTGAATTCCAGTTCGCAATTCTACCGACCGTCAGGAGATTGAAGACGCGCGCCTCGCGAGTATCAGATAAAGCACTCCCGCGTTCCGCGAACAAGCCATTTACGAGGAGCTGCCGAGGTGTAAAGAGATGATGCCAGTGGGTCCAACCACGCTCGCGAAAAAGACGGTCCGTTTCGGCGCCGTCGATGGGAATCGCTTTCGACGGGATAAAGCCTTCGCGCTGCCACTCCGGAAAGCGTTCCCGCAGGAGCAGGAGCACCTTGCTCTCGCGCGCAAGGTCAGCGTCATTGGGCGCCGCATACCGGCGTTCACCATCGGCGTTGATCCACCTCACGCAGTAGAGTCGCTCCTGCAAGACGTCCGCTTGGCGCGGCGATATGTCGTCGTTGGTCCACCGGCGCAGCCCCTCAGGGCCACGCAACGCTTCCATTGACCAAGAGCGGCCGGTGTCGAATGGATCGCGCACACGGCCATCGACGGCGGTCGCGCCCTTCCTTGCTCTTCGGTACAGCTCGAACTCTGCCGGAGAAACCGCCAAAACCTGCGGCTGCAACTGATCCGAGTTCTGCACACGATGCCACGTTGCCACTACGCGGTACTTCTCCGAGATCACCCATGACGGGGCAATCGGGATGAAGTATTCGCAGCCCTCGGGCTTCACCTCAACACAGTACAGATAGGCGTCAGCCCGCTCATCACAATCATTGTGCTCGATGTCCCATTCGGTGATCTGCCGATCAGTGGCTGAGAAGGCTGCTTCTTGGACCGACCGCACTTCGTTTCGCACTATCGCACTGCCACCGAGCAGGTTAAGGCTTGCCCAAGTGAGCAGACCTGCAACAGGGTTAAGGTCGGCCCCGTACGCCTCGCAGCCGATGCGGTTGGCCTCGAATGGTATTGAGCCCCCACCGCAGAAACTGTCACCAATTCGCGGCGTGTGACCGAAGGTGCGCTGACCAAGCTCTTCAATCAGTTCTTGTATGCCACTCGCATTAGTGCAGAGGTGCGCGTTGATCGCTGCCCATGCCGATGGCGCGGGACCGACGGTGTTTTCGGGTCGTTCGCAATGGTCGATACGCTCGTCATATGGCAGCGCATCGAAAGCGGCACGGCTGTACTTCCGCTGCATAGACGGCTTGCAGCGATTCCATACGCCATCGTCATCCATCGTCAGAATTTTGAGGAAGATCTCACGATCTTTCCTCGGATCCGCAGACGCGGGCATCAACATCCCCACAATCACCGCGCGCGCAAGGATGAGCGGTTTGCGTCCCCACCATTTTCCGAGGCCGGTGAGCGTCTGACCGGAAACGGCCTTACGCTCCTTGTAGGACTCCGCAGAAAGCCGCGAAATCGGGAACTGCGTTTCGATGAAGGTGACGGTCACAGTTGCGCCGATGTCAGAGTTCGAGCGAAGTCTGCGAGTGGCCGAGCAATTCGCGTCGCGCCTTCGGCGACATGCCCTCGCCCTTCACGAACGGGTTGTCCGTGATCGCCGCCCTTAGAGCCTTGCGCCAGCCGAGTCCCTTCTGCATTGCCTGGCCCGTCGTGGCGACCGTCATGGTGTAGAGCCACCACCGCTCTTCCGGCGCCAGCGCCTCCCAATTACGCAGCGCGTTGGGGATGTCGTCGGGTGCTGCCTCCTCGACCGCCCAACAGAGCACGCACAACTCCTTGCCAAGCGACGGGTGAACTGGCACCGGCTTGCTGGGTGCTTTCTGGTACTTCGCCACAGAAAATCCGTTGGCACGCAGCCGTCGGTTGGCCTCCTCCCAGAACGCGGGTGCGAGCGCCAGCCAGCGCAGCCGGTCGATCACCACGCGCAGCGACGGGTCGTTCGGCGATGTGCTCACCGTGGCGGACACGCCGAGCGCCCCGATGTCGTTCCCACGGTGCTCGGTGATGCGAACGAGGTCCGAGCCGCCGGTTCCCTTGGGGATATCCACGAGGAAGCCGTGGCGTGCCTCCTCGGGGAGGAAGCCGAGCCCCAGCACCTTTCGTACATGTGCGGTATCGCGCGCCATCGCTACTGCGCCACGTGGGCGGCGTTGAACTGCAGTTCGCTGCGCTTGAGCCAGTCGAGGAGCGCCTGCCCCGTGATGAACTGCACTGCGCCCACAGTCATGCGCACGGAGCCGGCACCGACGATGGCTTGGAGCTGGTCCGCGAATGATTTCACCGCTGTGGCGGAGTATCCGTCGTCGTTGGCGCCGGAGAAGTCGAGCACCTGCCGGCCGTCGCCACTCTCCGATGTGATCCCGATTTCGTGCGCGACCGCGCCCGCCGAGGTCTCCAGCTCCCGAATGAAGTTCCACGTCGCCGTGGAATCATCCAGCTTGATCGGCTGCGTCCAGCGGGCAGGGCGCGCGAGGTCGACAGCCGGCCCCGCCGGCTTTCCCGACTGCTGAATCTGGATCGTGACCGCTTCCGAGCTCACCCCGTATTCCGGAGAGGTGGCCACGGCCAAGACCACGCGGCAATTCGCTGGCACCCGGAACGGGCCATCGTAGGTCGCCGCCCCCGAGTAGTTAGGTGATGATCCGTCTGTGGTATAGCGAATGGTGATTCCACCAGCGCGCGGAAACGCGAGCAGCTCAACCTCGCGATGGTCGCCACGGTCGTGCACCTGATGCTTCACGCGCAGCTTCGCCGTCCATTCCTTCACCATGCTGGTACGGCCGAGGTCCTCCGGGTCGTACGCCAGGAACTGATAGCGGACTGCCGTTGCCTCAAAGCGTGATGGCGTTGGGACAGGAGAGGACGACGGCGTGGGAAGGGCGCTCCCCGTCTCGTATACAACGGCGGGCGCGTGAAGCGGCTCGATCTTGAGGTACGTGAAACCGGTACCGTCGTCGTCCACCGAGAGCTCGCGGATCGCGACGTCCGGAGCGGACGGCGGGAACGGCCCTCGGCGAACATGATTCCCTTCCTCGCGCCACGTCCCGCGCCGCAAACAGTCGGCCTTGAGATCATCGAGCGCCGATGTACGGTGCAACGGCCAAGTCGTATTGACCGCGGCGGCACGCTTGAAGTCGGACCAGAGGACGACCTTCGTGTCGCCCGACCCGAACAGTCGTGACTCTGCCTTCGTGCGGAAAGCGTCGTCGTCCACCTTCGTCGTGAACTTCTGCGCACCCTCCAGCGTCTTCCGCACCGTCGCCTCGCCATTCTGGTTGCCCGCGAAGGCGAGGTCGATGGAAGTGGAGCGGAGCGCCGCGTTGATGGATGGATATACCAACTGGTCGAACGCCTCCTTGAGCGCCGATGTGAACTGGAGGCCGACACGATCTCGCAGCGCATCCAGTGCGCGCCACTGCGGGTCGTCGCTTGGCGTACCCTCGCTCTTCAGTTCGTCCTCGATGCTCTGCAGCGCACGGGACTGGCGCGCGGCATCGAGCACCTTCTGGTAGGTGTCGCGCGATCCGGAGAGGAACAACACGCGGTTCTTGTACGGCTGCTGCTCCCACCAACCCTGCCACTCGGCGGAAATCGGGAGCTGGTTCGCCTGCCCACCCGGCCGCACGATCACGAGCGTGCACTTCTCCTGGTCGAGCTGCACCTGGTCGAGTGGGGGCAGGACCTTCACCACCTGATAGCAGTCCCGCAGCGACGGGGTGAACTGGCTCTCCAGGTGCTCTCGCAGCACCCGCTCGACAGTCTCGCCGTGCAGTGAGAGTGCGGTGGAGCGGAGCTTGGCGGCGAGGTTCTGCTGGTTCTTGAAGAACAGGCGTCCGTCAGCCGAGTTGTGCAGGTACCAGGCGCGTGTCGCGAGCTTGTCGAGGACGTTGGCCTTAAACGTGGAGAGGTCACGACCGGGCCGCTGCAGGCAGTCCACCAGTTGGTACTCGCGCAGACCGTGAATGGCGCCGGGCGTGGTCGACAGCGATGCGACGAGAATCAGACGTGCCGCATCCGACGCATCGGAGTTGCCGTTCGCGACGTCGATCTGCTCGACTTCCGCATCTCCTCCGTGGGCAATGTCGTGCGCGATTGCCTCGCTGAGCGCGGGATTGATCGTGCGAATCTCGGACGCGATCTCATCGAGGTTGAGATCGATGTCGTACGGATGGATGAGGTCCATCCCAGCGGCGCGCTTGGAGTTCCAGAGATCAGCGACGACCATCTGCATCAGGCGGATCACGCCGCGCGTCTGCTGGAACCCTTCGTTCTCCTTGAACTTTCCGATCAGCTCGCGAAGGTCCGGATGGAACGGGTAGGAATCGATGACGCGGGTATACACCGTCTCCGGCGCGGTGCTGGTAAGGCCCATTCGGCTGGCCTCTCGCAGCGATTCCCGGTATGCCGCGGCGATGCGCTGCACCTCCACCTCCGGCGCGACGGTCGCGAAGAGCCGCTTGCGCAGGATGTAATACAGCTCGTCGCCGTTCGGGTTGACCGGTGTGATCGGCACCGCGATACGGCGGGCCTCGTTCGTGATCCCCGTGCGTGCGCGATCAAAAGCAGCCTGCAGGTTCGACTGGCCAATGCTGAAGTTCGTGCCTGCCAGATCCGAGAGCACGAGGCACACATTGTCCATCTCCGCGACCGCGACGAAGAGGTTCGCGAGTGCCGCGGTGGTGACGACGCCGAGGTCGGCATTCCCGACCGAGACGGAGACAGCGTACTCCAGGTACGGCGGGAGCTCGTCGAGGAAAAGCACCAGCGGGTCGCCCCCCAGAAGCTGTTTCCACGCTTCGGGACCGGGCGCTGAGAGCATGGGCGTCACATAGCGACCGAACTGCTCGGCCTTTCCGAGTTGGTCGGCGATGGAGCCCCAGATGCCGCCCGGCGCGTCGGTGGACCGTCCGTTGAAGCCCGCCACGCGGCACCGGCCGAGGCGGGGGGCCGGGTCATCATCGCCGAGCACCTTACGTCGCAGGTCAGGGTCGGCAGCCAGCAGCCCGAGTGCGATCATGCTGTGCGTCTTGCCCCCTCCCATTGCTTGGGACAGGAGGAACACCGATGACCCCGCGCCCACACCACCCAAGTGCCTGAACACCCGGTCCACGAGTGTTCGCATCCCCGCGGTGAAGTGATTCTCCTCAAAAAAGCTGGCCCCGCTGACCTGCTTTTTGAGCAGTGCGTCGAGATTGAGGACCGTCGCGCGGCGGTCGGCCGCGAAGACCGTCGGGCGGGGGGTGCAGGCAGCTTGGAGACTCATCCGTAGCGCAGGGCAAGGCGTTGACTGGAAAGTTCGGAATACGATAACACCGGGCCCGGCACTAAGTCGGAACGGCCCGGTCACGGCACAGTACGAGTTAGTCCTAGCGGCGGTGCTCAGCGAGGTCAGCCCTCTTACCGCTCGCGCGCCCGATCAAACAGCTTCAGTACATCCCCCGCCCACGGACGCGCGCGGGCACGCGCCGCTCGATAATGTCTCGCCCACGCTGGGTCAAAGACACCACCATGCAGCGACCGCACCGGCGACGCTGCACCCACGCCGTCGGCACCGTCCGGACGCTGCGTCGTGCGTTCGATTCGACCATGGAATGCTCCACAGCCGCCACCTAAGCGTTGTATGACTCGAGACTTCCGGACGGCGCCGCGTACAAAGCCTCCATGAGCCTCACGTGATTCCACGTCGCTAACGGGATGCCGTCCTTCGTGCGGGGCTCATGATACGGTGCTGTTGCTTCCGTGTGCATTGGTCCGCCACAAATGGGTTATGGGGCACTATTACGGCTGGGCTCATGCCGTGGTCACAAAATGCGACGGATTCCGTTCATGCGCTATGCCGTTGCAGCTTGTCGCGGGAGCCTTTATTCGGGGGTCATCGTAGGATATCGCAGGGGTCTGACATCCTCGCCGATTTCCACTTGGCCCTGCGCCGCATTCGCTATTGTGTCGCCGTGCAAACCCGTGCAGCCGATCTCGTGATCGCCTGCGATGCTTGCCGCGGGCATAACCATTACCAGCAGGCCTGCGTTACCCGTCCACCCGCGACGGTGGCTCCGCAGACGCCGTCCTCGTCAGCAGGTCATGATATCAGATCTGCGATGCTATCGGGCGAAAACGCAAGAAGACCCCGCATGAATGCGGGGTCTTCTTGGTTGACGACGGAACGTGCAAGCGATTGACGATAGAGCGTGCAAAACCATGCCGAAAGACCACGCACGCCTACAGCACACCTACACTCCCCCCCTACTGCACCGTATTCATCATGTCGAAGATCGGCAGATACATCGCCACCACCATGCCACCGACCACCACACCAAGGAACACGATCATCAACGGCTCGAGCAGTG
>Ga0163144_10007890_pt1 | contig 23202 bp, 22 predicted proteins | sample OliLak19BULKMAT1_FD_123175 | JGI IMG/M metagenome (GOLD analysis project Ga0163144, IMG submission 123175) | Freshwater microbial mat bacterial communities from Lake Vanda, McMurdo Dry Valleys, Antarctica - Oligotrophic Lake LV.19.BULKMAT1 | ecosystem: Environmental > Aquatic > Freshwater >...
ACTCCCACTAATAAGAGATCTGCATATTTAGCCTGCGTAAGTCCTATAAATTAAAAATTTCTTAGATTCTAGGAGGGTAAAGAAACAAATGCGGCAAAAGTAACAATTAGAATGCCAACTAAAATTGTCAGAACATATTGTTGAGACTGTCCTGTAACTGTATATTTCAAAAGATTACCGCTAAAAATAGAAGCGCTTCCTACTAAATTAACTGCGCCATCAATTATTACTCGATCTAGCCAAGCGATCGCTTGAGAAGTTCGGTTGACTGCTAATACTACTGTGCCTCGATAGAGTTCATTCACCAACAGATCCTGGGCAAAAAAGGCTTTTAATCTGCCGTAGGTAATTCCAACTAGGCGTGGCGGAAGCGGTACAGTACTGCCTTGATCATAATCATCATTGTCTATATAAATCCAGGCACTCCAGAGACAGCCCACAATTCCAGAAGTAGAGAGCAGCACCATTGCTAGTCGATTGGTTAACTGGGGAAGAATGCCAAGGTTATTCAGCGCCACAGGTACTAGCCAGACCATCACTACAAAAGATAAAACTGGCACCGCTACCTGCCAACCTACTTCGGGCGCACGACGAGTTTTCGGTTTTACCTTGCCCAAAAATACTAAGGCAAAGATACGGGTAAAGCCAAAGGCAATCAAGCAATTTACCAGCAAGATCGTAAATACAATAAATGGATCGCTATGCCACAGCAGTTCAATTAAATCTAAGATTGACCAAAAGTTACCTAGGGGGAAGATGCCAATTAAGCCCAAACTGGCTGTCAAAAATCCAATCGTGGTAGCGGGCATTTTTGACCATAAACCGCCCATCTCATCTAGATCCTGGGTCATAGTAGTCATCATCACTGCGCCCGTACTCATAAATAGCAGGGCACGAGCGATCGCATGGGTAAACAAAAAACCCAAAGCCACCTGTTCTTGGTGTGTACCAACGGCAATAAATACTAAACCTAAATGGGCGCTAGTGGTATGGGAAAGTGCTCTTTTTAAGTCAATTTGAGCGATCGCCACCAAGGCTGCTCCTACTGAAGTAATCGTGCCTATAACTACTAAGGTTGCAAGCGCTATCGGCGAAAGCGCCAACACAGGAGCCAACTTGATTAAGACAAATGCGCCGCAGGAAACAACTACTGAGTTTCGCATTACCGAAGCAGGATTGGGACCTTCCATTGCTTCATCCAGCCAGAGATGCAAAGGGAACTGAGCACACTTTCCCGTCGGGCCAGCAATCAAAGCCAAGCCTAATAAACTCGACACCCAAGGGCGATCGCGAAAAAGTGCCTGGGTATCTGGCTGTTGTGCCCAAATCGTAAGATCCGAGAAATTCAAGCTGCCAGTAAAAGTAGAAAGCGCAACCACACCCATTAGCAGGAATAAATCTCCTACCCGCTTCGTCCAAAAGGCATCTCGTGCCGCCGTCACCACTAAAGGCTGTGCATACCAAAATCCCACTAATAAATAAGTAGAGACCGTGAGTAACTCTAGTAAGACATAACTTAAAAATAAAGAATCGCTGATCGCCACCCCACTAATCGCTGCCTCAAAGAAACCCATCAAGGCATAAAACCGTGCGATCGCCCAATCAGTCTCCATTGAAGCCAAGCCGTAGATCTGAGCCAGCAAGCTGATCGTGCAGATCACTACCGCCGCCCCACCACTAACTGCGGAAATATCCAAATTAAAGGTGAGATTCAAGTCATAAACTTGCAACCAGGTAAAACTAAGTTGACGCAGGGGCTGGCCAAAGCTCAAAGTAAAAATTATGGCGCTATGCACCAAAGCGATCACCGTCATCAAAATATTTATATAAGCCGCAGGACGTGCCCCAGTCCGATAAATTGAATTGAATGACCAAGGTAAGGTGGCAGTAGCCCCGACCAAGCCATAGAGCGGTACCATCCAAACTGTATTCAGTAAAAAATCAGCAAACTCTGTCAACCCAAACCCCTTTCCTGTTTCACTAATATTAATCAAGTCATTTTACCGCTCAAGGTTAAAGTCTATGCAAATGATAAGTTTGATCTATGGGATTGATTTGCGATCGCGATCCCCAAGAAATGTTCAAAATGTAAAAACAAGTACAACGAAGGTGTAAGATACCCAAAAGCGTTTGTATATAAGCAGTTGCAATTGATTGGAACAGCGTAAGAATACCTAGCCAAAAAATTCAGAATAAAAATTTCAGAATAAAGAGTACTCAAAAATTATGTCGATCGCTGTTGGAATGATTGAGACCAAGGGGTTCCCCGCCGTAGTAGAAGCAGCCGATGCTATGGTTAAAGCTGCCCGTGTCACTTTGGTGGGTTATGAGAAAATCGGCAGTGGTCGCGTTACCGTGATTGTGCGCGGTGCTGTTTCTGAAGTCCAAGCTTCATTGGCGGCAGGAGTTGAGTCGGCAAGACGAGTTAATGGTGGCGAAGTGATTTCCACTCACATCATTGCCCGTCCCCACGAAAATCTGGAATATGTTCTGCCAATCCGTTATACGAAAGAAGTAGAACAATTCGCTTTTTAGGTTGAGTATTCTGCTGGCTATTCCCTTGGCTTTCCCGTTCTCAACCTAAAAAGTGCTTAAACGAAAAGGTGCTTAGACGAAATTAAATTTTAGATCTAACATCACTGGACTTTGATTTGCTGAGATTAATATTGAGATAAACTCAGGGATTAATTCAGGGGATAACTAAATTCTTAATCAATTACAAATTACAACTTTTTATTAATTGTCTAAATGTTTTGAGCAGAGGCAAAAAATTCAACTTGGATTCTAACCCTTGTTCTCATTCACAAAGCTTAATTAGAAGTTAGCTAAAGCTTGACTTACAAACATTCATAAAAATAAATTCAGGAGAATAAATTAATGGCGATCGCAGTTGGAATGATTGAAACCCTAGGCTTCCCTGCCGTAGTAGAAGCAGCCGATGCAATGGTTAAAGCTGCCCGTGTCACCCTAGTGGGTTACGAAAAAATTGGCAGTGGTCGTGTCACCGTGATTGTGCGTGGCGATGTTTCCGAAGTTCAGGCTTCAGTTGCGGCTGGGGTTGAATCGGTAAAGCGCGTAAATGGCGGACAGGTACTTTCCACCCATATTATTGCTCGTCCGCATGAGAATTTGGAATACGTTCTTCCTATTCGCTACACCGAGGAAGTAGAACAGTTCCGCGACAGTATTAATTCCATTCGTCCGATGAACCGTCCTTAATCTATCTAACCCTATTACCCATGCAATTGGCGATCGTGCGCGGTACTGTTGTCAGTACATACAAAGAACCAAGTTTGAGAGGAACCAAGTTCTTACTCTTACAGTTGGTTGATCTGGATGGACAGCCACTTCCTGAGTATGAGGTGGCAGCAGATACTGTTGGGGCTGGGGTAGAGGAATGGGTACTTTTTAGCCGAGGTAGTGCTGCTAGACAGGTGAGAGATGCTAATAGTTTGCCAATTGATGCTGCGGTGGTAGCGATCGTGGATACGGTGAACTTGGCTAATCTGATGGTTTACAGTAAGGCTTTGGATGATTCTAGCGTAGGCTTTCAAACCAAATCTCAGGGCAAGTATTTAGGTAACTCTTGAGGTAATTCTCTGGATTCAACTTGCCTAGATCAAGCTTATTTAGTTAAAAATCTAGTTCTAACTTATCTGGATCAAACTCTCATTGCTTCGGTTCTTCGGTAGATCCTTGGAGACATTTCTTAAAGAATTTTCAAGAGAACTCCTGAAAGGATTTTTGATTAGAGTTACCAAAATTGTTTTATCTGTGCGAACTGTAAGTAATAAACTCCACTTCAGGGATATTCTCAGAAACTCTTAGAGCTTTTTAGGACTTTTGTTCTATGTCCTGAGACTTGCTTAGATCTTTTCTCAAATATTTATCAAGAATTCTGAACTGAATTCAAATTGATTTTTTATTTTCTAACATGGTAGCCACCCAATCTAAGCCTGAATCTAGATCTGAGCCAAGGATTGATCCTAGTGCCCAGATACATTCCTATGCGAATATCATCGGCGATGTTTTTATCGGCGCTACGGCAGCGATCGCTTCAGGTACATCAATTCGAGCAGATGTTGGTCGCCCTTTCTATCTCAGTGTTGGCGCAAAAGTCCAAGACGGGGCGATGATCCGAGGCTTAGAGCGTGGTCGCGTAGTTGGTGATGATGGTCAAGAATATTCAGTCTGGATTGGCGAAAATGCAGCAGTTATGCACATGGCTTTGGTCTATGGGCCAGCTTACTTGGGAGAAAACTGCTTTGTCGGCTTCCGCTCCACGGTATTCAATTCCAGGATAGGAGATCGAACGGTGATCGCTATGCACGCCTTAGTGCAGGATGTGGAGATTGCGCCTGGCAAGTATGTACCTTCTGGAGCGATAATTGTCACCCAAGCTCAAGCTGATCGCTTAGAGAATGTCCAGCCCGAACATTTAGTTTTAGTGCAGCACCTAGCAGGTAGCCTGGTGGGTAGTTTAGCAGACGCAAGTTCAGTTTCAAGTTCGCAAAATTTATTTCAAAATCTACAGGTAGAAGTAGTAGGCGAATTGCCTCAAGCGCTCAATTCCTTAACCAAATCTAGTGTCATACGTTCCCCGATCAACGGAGTTAAAAATATGCAAGCCCAGCAAATAACCACTGACTATGTGCAACAAGTGCGCCAACTGTTAGCCCAAGGCTATCGGGTCGGGGCAGAATATGCCGACGAGCGCCGCTACCGTACTTCTTCTTGGCAAAGTTGTACAGGCATTAGTGAAGCTAGTCATGAGTCTAGTGTGCTTTCGGCAATTCAAGCTTGTTTAAAAGAACATCAGGGCGGATATGTGCGCCTGGTAGGAATTGATACTAAGGTAAAGCGCCGTATATCTGAAGTGATTATTCAACGCCCAGGTGATCTTCCAAGCACCCAGCCCAGTTCTTCAAGCTATTCTAGTTCTGGCTACAACAATGCCAATGCCAGCCCCGCCTTGAGTAATGGTAAACTTTCAAGTGAAGCGATCGCGCAAGTGAGAAATCTTCTAGCCGCAGGTTATAAAATTGGTACTGAGCACGCAGATGAACGTCGTTTCCGCACTAGCTCCTGGCATAGTTGCTCTCCAATTCAGGCTACGAACGAATCCTCCGCAATTTCTGGGCTTGAAGCTTGTTTAGCTGAGCATAACGGTGAGTATGTAAGACTTTTGGGAATTGATAGCAAAAATAAAAGACGGGTATTGGAAATGATCTTGCAGCGTCCTGGTCAAAACTCAGCCCAAGATTCTACTCAAACCTCCAGTCATTTCTCCCAATCACATAATCCTGGTAATAACGGAAATTACGCCTCTTCTTCTGGCAATATTGCTAGTGAAACTGTAACTCAGGTGCGTCAACTTTTGGCTCAAGGCTATCGAGTCGGAGCAGAACACGCAGATCAACGCCGCTTCCGTACTAGCTCCTGGCATAGTTGCACACCGATTCAGTCTAATAGTGAATCTGAAGTAATCGTAGGCTTAGAAACCTGTCTGCGGGAGCATCCTGGCGAATATGTGCGGTTGATTGGCATTGATCCCAAGAGTAAGCGTCGCATAGTCGAGGTGATCATACAGCGCCCAGGCTCTAAAGCTGCTAACTCAAGCACTGCGGTTCAAGCATCTACTCAATCTGGCAATAATTTTACCTCCCAGTCATCTAGTCCCCAGGTTAATCATCAGGGCAGCAAGATCAAGTCTGATACTTTAAGCCAAATTCGTCAATTGTTGATGAGCGGTCATCGCGTCAGTGCCGAGTTTGCGGATGAGCGTCGCTTCCGTACTAGTTCTTGGCATAGCTGTCCGCCAATTTCTGGTAATACTGAGGTGGGGGTTGCCAGCGCTTTGGAGTCTTGTCTAAATGAGCATCCTGGCGAGTACGTGCGGCTAATTGGCGTAGATACTAAGAGTAAGCGCCGCGTTTTGGAGACAATCGTTCAGCGTCCCTAATTGTTTGATAGTTACTGGCAAATTTGCTGAATCCAAAAAATGTATCTTCCGCCCCTGCAAATGCCTGCTTTTCTGGATCGAGTGATGATTGGGGATGTGCAAATTGATCCTAGTGCGGCGATCGCGCCTGGGGTGATTCTACAAGCTGATCCTAGTAGTTCGATTGTAATTGGGGCGGGAGTTTGCATCGGCATGGGCGTAATTTTGCATGCTCAAACTGGCAAGCTAGTAATTGGGATAAGTACAAATTTAGGGGCGGGAGTCTTAATTGTAGGCAAGGGCGAAATTGGCGCTAACTGCTGTATTGGCTCCTGCTCTACCTTGATTAATTGCAATCTTCCATCTGGCACAATAATTGCGGCGGGTAAGTTGCTAGAAAATAATTCTGAACTCCTAGAGATGCAGAAAGAAGAATCTATCCCAACTGACAGCTTGGTAGAGAATGAGGCAGGTGAAAGTAAAGCAGAGATTAAATCGGAATCTGCGGCGATCGCGCTCAACCATGCCAAAGCGCACCTGAATAAATTTGCCAAAAAGATTAATCTTCTTTAACTAAGTGGCTAGTCTTAAGTAAACTGAAAATGATTTGGGTCGAAGGGCGTAGCCCCGCTATGGGTTTTAAATTAATATGAAGCTAAAAAGACGTGCATTTTTATTTTTGGGTGGAGCCATAATTGGTGGGGTAGCAGCTGGTGCTTCCCGTGCTTACTTTAGCGCTAAAACATCTTCATCTATAGCTGTTAGCTATACCCCCGAATATCCAGAGGTTCAGCCTCAAACAAACCTTCCCAATTCTGCTGTAACTCCGCAAAACTTAGTAGCTGTAAAGCGTTCAGGCAATCCTAATCCTGCACCCAAGGGAATGTATGCACCTAAACGTGGAGATGTACGAATTGCGGTAATTAGTGATTTGAATAGTCAGTATGGCTCTACTAGTTATGAAAGAGAAGTGTTACTGGCAGTGAAATATTTGCCCGAATGGGAACCAGACATGGTGATTTGTAGTGGCGATATGGTGGCTGGACAATATCCTTCGCTAACTGAACCTGAAATTAGGGCGATGTGGGCAGCTTTTGAGCGAAATATTGGTGCGCCAATTCGGAAAATGAACATTCCCTATGGCTTCACCTTGGGAAATCATGATGCTTCTAGTGCCTTATCTGTAAACAAAAAGTTTCTTTTCCAAACTGAACGTGATCTAGCAGCAGAGTATTGGAACAATCCTAAAAATAATCCAGGTTTGAATATTGTAGATAAAGGCAAGTTTCCCTTCTATTACACTTTTGAGCAGAATCAAATTTTCTATCTAATTTGGGATGCTACTTCTTCTCGTATTCCTGCTGCTCAATTAGCCTGGGCAGAGAAAGTTCTTGCTAGTTCAAAAGCCCAAGCCGCCAAAATGCGAATCGTGATCGGACATTTGCCGCTTTATGCTGTAGCGATTGGGCGTGAAGATTTAGGCGAAATTGTCGAGAATGGCGATCGCGTGCGAAGAATGCTAGAAAAATATAACGTTCATACCTACATTAGTGGTCACGATCATGCCTATTATCCCGCCCATATTGGTAAGCTACAACTGCTACATACAGGCGCTTTGGGTAGTGGTCCTCGTCCGCTACTCAGTGGAAATTTGCCTGTTACTAAAACCTTGACAATCGTAGATATAGATTACAAAACCGCAGATACGGTCTATACCAGTTACAACATGACTAATCAAAAAGTAGTAGATCAGAAAACTCTACCGCGGGTAATTGCTGGGCCAACGGGTACGATTTATCGCCGTGATTTGCAGCTATCTGACCTTACGCCTGCAGAGCGATCGCTAAAATTTAGCCCTAATTAGAGTGCTAGTTAGATGCCAATTTTGAGTATTAATCTTCTACTTTCGCTGCCAAATATTCTGCCTCCATTGCCGCCAAGATTTCCTCTTCTTGCACGATAAAATCTGCTTCAGACAGCTCGCCTAAATCAAATCGTAATTGCAAAGAAGTAAGTCTTCGCGTAAGATTCTCCCGCGCTTCCTGTTCTTCCAATGCCCGTTCTTCGATCTGTTTCGCTACCCACACCACCCCTTCTAAGGGGAAAGTCAATAATTGCCATATCATGAGGTTATGTCTCGCAAAATCCTATGTCTCAAGTCTATCAATTTCTGCTGCGTCCTCTGCTATTTCGCTTTGATCCTGAAACAGCCCATCGGCTAGCGATCGCTAGTTGTCGGACGATCAGCGAATCCAAGCAATTACAAAGTCTAGTAGGAAATGTATGTAGATATCAGCATCCTAGCTTAGTTCAAAATCTATGGGGGCAGGAATTTAGCAACCCTTTAGGGCTGGCGGCAGGTTTTGATAAAGATATAGCTGCGCCCTTTGCCTATCAGAGTTTGGGATTTGGTTTTGCGGAGATGGGTTCGATCACCGCCTATGCCCAGCCTGGGAATCCTTTACCACGACTATTTCGGCTGGAACGCGATCGCGCGCTTTTGAATCGCCTAGGTTTTAATAATCGTGGTGCTACAGATACAGCCAAAGCTTTAGCAGCAATCGATCTTGAAGCGGCTTTAAAGATTCCTTTAGGAATTAACTTAGGTAAGTCAAAAATTACACCTTTAGATCAAGCAGCAGCAGATTATTGTGCTAGTTTTCGGTTGTTAGCTCCATTCGCATCCTATTTTGTGATTAATGTCAGTTCGCCAAATACGCCAGGATTGAGGGATCTACAAGCAATTAGCCAATTGGCAGAGATTCTCAAGCAAATCCAATTAGAGAATAGTAAAAATATCCCGATCTTAGTTAAAGTTGCGCCAGATCTTGCTCCTACTGACCTGCAAGCGATCGCTCACTTAGCCTTAGAACTAAAACTCTCAGGCATTATTGCTACCAACACCACTATTTCACGCGAGAATTTGCAGGATCAATCCTTTAATCATGCGCCAGGCGGAATCAGTGGTAAACCGCTCAAAGCTAAATCGACTAAGGCTATTTCGTTAATCTGGCAGTCAACTGAAGGAAAGCTACCAATTATTGGTGTAGGTGGCATTTCCTCTATAGAGGACGCTTGGCAAAAGATTTGCGCTGGTGCGAGTCTTTTGCAAATTTATACGGGTTGGGTTTATGAAGGTCCATTAGTGGTCAAACGAATCTTACAAGGATTAGTTGGGAAGTTGCAGGAAAATGGATTTGAGCGGATTCAAGAGGCTGTAGGTAGCGGGCATTCTCAGTTTTGAGCAGATTTAACCAGCTAGGGAACAGCCAGAATCATAAATGATTAAGGAAAATCGCTAGGTAAAATCACATTAAAACAAGTACCTATGCCGACTTGACTTTTCACTTCAATCTCACCACCATGCATTTCTACACTTTTTTTAACGATGGTTAAGCCCAGCCCTGAACCAGTTACCTTTCCAACATTTTCGCCCCGATAGAAAGCATCAAATAAATGGGGAACATCCTTCTCACCAATACCTATGCCGCGATCGCGAATTTGAATGGAGATTTTACCCAATTCCTTAGCGGATAAATCGATCAAAACTTCACTTTTTGGATCGGAATATTTGAGTGCATTTGCCAAAAGATTAGTGAGCATATGATGAAATAACTTCTCATCAATCATGGCTAAATATTGGCGATCGCCTTCTGTTTGGAATTTGACTCTGTCGAAATGAGTATCTTCGGTAAATAATTCTTCGATTACCCGACTACAAAGATCCCGCACATCTTGCAATTGAGGCTGAAATTCTAACCGCCCAGTATCGGCGCGATTAATCGTCAGCACATCATCTAACAGGGAAATCAAGTGCTTCACATTGGCTCGAATCCGTTGCAAACTACGCAGGCTTTTTTGATTCAGCGGCGTATCGTTGGCATATTCCAAAATATTCGCATTCATTAAAATCGCGCCAATAGGAGTACGAAATTCATGGGAAGCCATCGAGAAGAAACGAGTACGCAGACTATTTAATTCTTTTTCCTTATCTAATTCTAGGCGTAGAGCTTCAGTTTTGCGGGTTTGGGTCTCGGCGGCTTTGCGATCGCTTGTGTCTTCAATCATGATTAAAATGGAAGTAGGGTGTCCATCTGTATCCCTGAGTACGGTCACTGTAGAACTCGCCCACAGAATCTGATTATCCTTTTTGAGAAAGCGTTTTTCTAAGCGATAACTTTCGATTTGTCCATAGCTTGCCTGCAAAAGATGACGCATATCCTGAGATAAATCTTGGGGATGGGTAATATCATCGATCACTAAGGTGAGAAATTCCGCTTCACTAAAGTCTAACATTTGGCAGAGAGCAGAATTGACCTTAGTAAAGCGGCGGGTACGAATATTTGCCAAAGCCATCCCAATAGAGGCATCCCGAAAAATTTGACGAAACTGTCCTTCGCTTTTGCGTAGAGAAATCTCGGTTTGCTTACGGGTAATAGCCACGGCAATATAGGTGGCAATTGTCTTGCCTATTTGCACTTCTTCTTGAGTCAGCTCGAGCGAGCGATCGCTATAAATTACAATTTCTCCAATTACCAAGCCACCATGAATCAAGGGGAAAACCACCATTGCCTCAATCGCTTCAGATTCCATTGCACTTTGTAATATTTTAGGGAACGGCAGATCCACCGTGTCGTAATAAATCATCGGCTGAGTGGTGTTGTCACCTGGATCGCGACTACGATTTTGAGCCAATTTCTCTACAGTTTGACGAAAAGAATCGCTAAGCCCCCTAGTAATCTTGAAGCGCATCACCCCTTGATCATCGGCAATTAAAATACCTAAGCGCGAAATCTGAAAAATAGATGCCAAACCGCGTAAGGAACGGCTATAAATATCTTCTAGAGTTTCGGCTTGATTCATCGCAAATACCATACGGTAGGCGGTTTCCACTCGTTTTAGATGGAAGCTAAGAGAATGCTCAATCCTTTGCCTTTCTTCGATTTCACGGGTGAGTTTGTGATTGACTGATACGAGCTCAGCCGTGCGAATTTTTACCTTAGTTTCCAATGCTTGATTTAATTCTTGCAAAGCAGATTTGGCGACTTCCTGTTCGGTAATGTCTTGTTCAAGAGTAAATGGCTTGACAATTGGCTTGATAAATGTGAGAGCGATTCTTTTAGCTTGAATTACTGAGACTTTAACCGTAAGCACAACTAGAATCTTTTCCCCACTTTTAGTTAAAAATAAGCGATCGCTAGAATTTTTACCATCACTAAGGCTGGGATTAGCTGTAGTTAGGTCAATTTGCTGAGGAGAAAGACCCAATAATTCTGCCCGCGAGTAGCCCAAAAGCTTACAGGCTGAGCTATTCACTTCGCGATAGGAGGAGAAACTGCCATCGTTAAATACTTCATAGGCTAAAATTGCATCTTCGCAGTGGTCAAAGCCCAAATGGTAGAGTGATTTTGCCTGAATTAGTTCGCTAAGAGTTGTCGTATTGACTAAAACCAAATCTTGAGACTGATTATTTGTCTGCTGGGAGATCGTCTCTAAAACAGTTTGTAGGGCTGTTTGCGGATGTGGCAAAGAAGTTTGAGTACTTTCTGGCAGACGTACTTCATAGCCCATACTCATCAAAAAGTCTTTACAGGTAATAGCTAATCGATTCGCACTAGAATTTTGATCGGAATTTAGGTCTGAAATCACCCACAATTTTGAAATGTCGGAGACGAGCGAGTTTGAGCTATCTGCCAGATCATTTACCGAGCTATTTGTAGGGACTGAAGACATAACCGTCATTTATCTATTTATTTTAGATTATAGTCGCATTATGCCTATGTGTGGATTTAGGTGACTTATTACAGCGAATTGCGTTCAAACTCGCCATCAGCAGATTTGACTAAAAAGTTTTGCCCTCTCTTTAACTGATCAAATACTGATCAAATTAGGAGATTGAAGCTAGAGAAGGTTGGCTATTTAAATTATGAGCTGCTACGCTCAACGAGTTTACGAGAATATTTACTATCGATGGCGACATAGAAGGTAGCAATTTTGGCAAAATAGAGGGAGGAAGACAAAGCGGAATTTCCTCAGGCGCGATCGCTTTAGCTAGAAAGATCGGGATCGCCAAAGAGCAAGCTTGCCAATTTCCTTCCACATGGGATTGTAATTTAGTACATTCACCACCTCTGCGCCCAGTAATATCAAAATGATGACAAAATTGACAGGACTTAACTTGAGTATTCTGTTGGCAAGAACGGCAATGAGTGACGGGCGAGCGATCGCTAAAAATTTCTTTAGGAGTTTCTTTAGAGATTTCCTTGGAAGTTTCGCTAAGAGTTTCGCTAGGAGTTTCTCGGGCAAAGTCACTAATAGGAGTAAGAGTTGAGATTTCCATTACTTTAATGAGCACTAAGACTCACTGAAAAAACTTTTATTAAAAACGAAAAAGAATAAAAAATTTATTTATATAATTGAGACTTATGATCTCAATAAATTTAAGTTATTAAATCTAGCTTTATTATGTCTTAGTCACAGTTCCCTAACAATCTGCCATAAGATATATGCACAAATGTTTGCAGTGATCCCCAACCACCTTTTTCGCTTAAACTTAATTTAATATTTCTAAGTTCTAGTAACGTACTCTTGGATCGATCAGGGCAATAAATATATCGATCGCAATACTGATCAGCACCACGATCGCCGCAAAAAACACAATAATGCCCTGAACCACATTGTAGTCACGCCCCACAATTGCTTCAAATAAGCGATTTGCTAAACCTGGGAAGGAAAAGGTAACCTCCGCCAATACTGCCCCACCTAACAGCCCTGCAAAAGTCAAGCCAAACACAGTAATAATCGGAATCAAAGCATTACGCAAGGCATGGTTAAACAAGATGCGATATTCTTTAATCCCTCTGGCACGGGCAGCTTCTACATAGTCAGATTTCAGGGTTTGGCGCAAATTGATTCTGGTAATGCGTTCAAAAATGCCACTAATCGCAATTCCCAAGCTTAGGGCTGGCAAGGTTAAGTAATGCAGACTAATCAGAAAAAGCTGTAAGTCTCCAGCTAAAAGAGAGTCGAGCGTATAAAGCCCCGTAATAGTTACAGGGGTGGTCAAATTCACAGGGAAGCGTGTGCCCACAGGAAACCAGCCTAACTGCACCGCAAACACTAGCTGAAGCAGCATTCCTAGCCAAAATAGGGGCAGAGAATAACTAATAATACCAAACAATCGGCTACCGAGATCCCACTTACTACCTGGATTGATCGCTGCTACCATGCCCAGGCTTACGCCAATGATCAGAGCGATCGCTAGCCCAAATAAAGTCAACTCGGCAGTTGCAGGAAAAAAATTGGCAATGATTGTTTTTACCTCTAACCCTCTAGTACTAAGGGATTCACCCAGATTAAAGTGCAGCAACTTATTCATGTAGCGTAAATACTGTCCCGCCAGCGAGCCAGACAAGCCCAATTGTTGCCGTAGTTCTAGCTTTACGGATTCAGGTGCACGGCTGCCCAAAATTGCATCCACGGGATCGCCAGGCGTAGCGCGCATTAGCAGAAATACTACCGAGGCGGTCGCCCAAATTGCTATTGGTGCCGCTAGTATCCGCCCACAAACATAATAAAAAAGTGAAGTCCAGCGATCGCTCATGGTTGATTAATTGGTCTCCAGCCTTAGCCTGAAGAATTGCAGCAAGTTCTTGCGAAAATGTCATATTATGGTCTTGTTTGTAAGATTAAACCTTACTTATTGACTATTGAAACGGTTTTACTAAATGACAGCAAATCCTTCTGAAGAACCTATGGCTATGGACTCTATTGAAATAACCCCAGATTCTGAACTAATCATAGAGCCAACTTCTACAGATGCCCCTACAGATGCCCCTAAAGAAGTTTCAGATAGTCTGTTTGATGATGGGATTGAGGCTGAGAAGACCTCTGAGGAAACTTCTGAGACCATTCTTTATACCTATCAGCCAGGCGATGCCTACAAACAGATCGACAATAAATCTGAGGTAAAGATCTTGGTTCTGAAGCAAATCTATGACTCTGAGTTGTCGGTAAAAAAACGCGGCGAGGGATTGCTAGTAGTGTTCTATGAAGGTGAGCCAGTGGTCGAGATGCGCGGGATTGATTTTATTCAAACTGAGAATGGGGTGTCACCAGTTGAAAATTGGATGTTTACCTAAGCTTAATCTGAATTTTAGGCACAGCAATTTGAGAAATACTATTTTTGTGTCAATTTTTCTGATATTTTTCCTCTTTTTTCAGTCATTTTGGCTCGAATCAAGTTTTGCGCAAAATCCTCATACTCAAATTTTAGAGCAGCGGAACCAAGCAGAGATAAATAAAAAGATAAGTCAGGAAAAGAGCAACCAAGAATCGCCCAAACAAATTCCGACCGAGATTTATCAGTTTCACCAAAAACATGATCCAGATGGCATTGGCAAATTCTACCTGGGTCGAGAAATCGCTCAAGTAATGGGACATCAAGGTGCTAGTTGGTTAGAAAGATCGCCACGAAAGCAAGAAGAACGACCAGATTTAGCAATTTCTCTGCTCAAGTTAAATCCTAACGATACAGTGGCAGATATTGGTGCGGGTACAGGTTATTTTAGCCTAGCGATCGCTTCTCAACTCAGCCTAAATAATGGCGCTGGTAAAGTATATGCTGTCGATTTACAGCCCGAAATGCAGGAGATCATGGGTTATTTGCAGGAAGAGAAGGGAATTAAAAACGTGATTCCAATTTTAGGAACTGCTCAAAATCCTAATTTGCCCGACCAGAGTGTGGATTTGGCATTAATGGTGGATGCTTATCATGAGTTTGACTTTCCCAAAGAGATGTTGCAGGCGATCGCTAAATCTCTTAAACCTGAAGGTAGGCTAGCACTTTTGGAATATAAAGCCGAAAATCCCTTGATCTTTATTAAACCTCTACACAAAATGAGCCAAAATCAAGTAAAGAAAGAACTTGCCGCAATCGGCTATAAATGGTTGGAAACTCAAAATTTACCACAACAACATCTAATCATCTTTGCCAAGCCGCTTCATTAGTTTTCGCTTTGTAACTTTCCATTAGTAACCTTAAAGAAGCCCTATGCGAATTTTGTTGATCTCAACTCCCGTAGGAGCATTTGGCTCAGGTATTGGTGGGGGTGTGGAATTAACTGTGCTAAATGTGGCAAGGGAGTTACTCAAACGCGGACATCAACTACATTTGCTGGCTTCAAGTGGTTCTATTTCCGATCAGATTCCGATTATTGCTATGCCAGGTGAAGTGCATCGATTTGCCCAAAATCAAACTAGAACAGACTTAGTAAATTTTCCTGGTGATTCCGTCTTAGGAAATATGTGGGAATATGCGCGTCAGATGCAGTATAGCTATGACTTGATTGTGAATTTTGCTTACGATTGGCTACCTTTCTATCTCACTCCGTTTTTTCAAGTAGCGATCGCTCATTTTGTCAGTATGGGTTCGCTTTTAGATTCGATTGATCAGGCGATCGCCAAGGTAAATCAGGCATATCCAGGTACAATTGGCGTATATACTCAGATTCAGGCCCATACCTTCGCTGCGGCAATTCCTAAAATAGAAGAGTTTCGGATTCTAGGTAGTGGCGTAGATTTAGACTTATATGAATATCAAGCTGAACCTGAAGAAGCGATCGCTTGGGTAGCAAGAATTTCACCAGAGAAGGGTTTAGAAGATGCAGCAGCAGTATCTGAGCTAACGGGTTTGGAAGTAAGAATCTTAGGTAAAATCCAAGATCCTGAATATTGGCAACAGGTCAAAAGGGACTTTCCTGGGGCAAAACTAAATTATTTAGGCTTTCATCCCACCGCAGAAATGCAGGAAATACTAGGCAAATGTAAAGCTTTATTAATGACTCCCAAATGGATCGAGGCTTTTGGCAATGTGGCGATCGAGGCGCTGGCTTGTGGCGTACCTGTGATTAGCTATGCTAGGGGCGGCCCTGTAGAGATCATTCGTCATAATGAAACGGGATTTTTGGTAGAGCCAGATAACATCGAAGCCTTAGCTGAAGCGGTGGGTAATGTGACGCGCATCCATCGTCATCTGTGCAGACGACAAGCTGAACGGGATTTTTCTTTGACCGCTTTGGGCGATCGCTTCGAGCAATGGTTTGCTGATATGATCCAGAAGTAGAAATTTGAGTGCTTTTGAATCCAGATTTAATATGACTACACCTGCACCAGATGAACAAGTGATCTCACGGATTGAAGCCGCCACTGAAACCAATGCTTTGACCGTAGGACAGTTACAAGATGCAATTTTCTCTTTGCTCCAAAGTCAAACAATTCTCAGCCAAGGACAAATTCAACTGAATGACGCGGTGATTCAATTGATTCAAAAGCAGTCGCAATTAACCGATATTTCGGCGCAATTAGCGGAAATTCAAAACAATTTTGATCAATCCCTCTGGGAAATGAAAGCGGGGCAGGAGCGACAGGAGAGATTATTACAATATTTGGTACAAAATGAAGTTCAGAAAGATAAGCACGAATCTATCACAAAAGAAGAGATAGCTAAAGATTTGATCGTGGTCGAGTAAATATATTCTTTGAATATCTAACAGGCAAAACTTGCTAGGCTATAAGAGCTTAAATTTTTACTTGCCCCAATAAATCATGTCCCCTAGCTCTCTTAGCTCACCCAAAGCCCAAGCTTGGCATACCCTTTCTGCGTCAGAGTCACTAGAAATTCTGCAATCTGATCAAGCTGAAGGACTAAGTAGCCAACAAGTGAGCGATCGCTTGAATCAATACGGCAAAAATGAATTAGTGGCAAGTGCAGGACGCAGTAAGTGGCAAATCCTAGCTGACCAGTTTAGCAATGTGATGCTGTTGATGTTGATTGGCGTGGCAGTGGTTTCCGCCGCTATTGATCTAGCAAAGCCTGAATTCCCCAAAGACGCGATCGCGATCACTTTGATTGTGATGCTCAATGGTGCCCTGGGTTACTTTCAAGAAAATAAAGCCGAGGAAGATTTGGCTGCCTTAAAAAAACTCTCCTCTCCCAATGTGCGCGTAATTCGCGATCGCCAGATCCAAGAAATTCTTTCGCCTGAGCTTGTACCTGGAGACATTGCCCTAATTGAAGCAGGAGTGCAAATTCCAGCCGACGGCAGACTTTTGGAGGCAGTGAATCTAAATATTAGAGAAGCAGCACTTACGGGCGAGGCCCAAGGGGTAATCAAAGATAGCGCACTTTTGTTTGAAGCAGGGGAATCCCTAGGCGATCGCTTAAATCTGACCTATCAAGGCACAGAAGTATTACAAGGGCGAGGCAAAATTCTGATCACTGCCACGGGAATGCAAACCGAATTGGGCAAAATTGCGGCAAATCTTCAAAGTGTAGAAAATCCGCCCACTCCACTGCAACAAAGGATGGGACAGCTAAGTAATGTGCTGGTAATTGGGGCTTTAGCTTTGGTAGCGATCGTAGTTAGCATCGGACTACTGCGGGGGGGTAAATTCTTAGACTTGCTAGAGACCTCATTAAGTATGGCGGTAGCAGTGGTACCTGAAGGCTTACCCGCCGTAATCACAGTTACTCTGGCGTTGGGAACCCAGCGGATGGTGAAGCGCAAAGCGTTAATCCGTAAATTACCCGCCGTGGAAACCCTTGGCTCAGTTACAACTATCTGCACAGACAAAACTGGTACTCTCACCCAAAACAAAATGGTAGTAGAAACGATCTACACCGCCGAGTATGGCGTACAGGTAACTGGCAATGGCTATGCTCCTACAGGAGAATTCAGTATCCCGCAACCTCTACCTTCCCAAGTGCAAACCCTACTTACTGCGGTTACAGTCTGTAATGATGCTCACCTGCAACAAAATGCCCAGGCTGAATGGGTGGTGATCGGTGATCCTACGGAAGGGGCATTGATTACTTTAGGCGCTAAAGCCCACTTAGAGCAGGCAGAATTAGCAGTGAAATTTCCACGTTTGAGCGAGATTCCCTTTACCTCTGAGCGCAAGCGCATGAGCGTATTATGTGCAAATAATATTGATCATAATTTTGTGGTTTTTGCAAAAGGCTCTGCCGAGTCGGTACTTGCTTGCTGCGATCGCTTGCAATTTGATGACCATGATCAACCAATTACCGAGCAACAGCGTCAGAAAATTCTTGAGCAAAATAATCAACTTGCCAGTAAAGGGATTCGAGTTTTAGGCATTGCCCATCAACCTTCCGAGGTGATGCTTGAGCCAAAAGACCTAGAACAAAATCTAATCTGGTTGGGATTAGTAGGAATGCGAGACGCTCCCCGTTTAGAAGTAGCCGATGCAGTTGCCCTTTGCCATCAAGCAGGGATTCGCACCGTGATGATTACTGGTGATCACCAACTGACTGCCCAAGCGATCGCTCAAGATTTAGGTATTAGCGAGGAAGGAAATATCTCCGTAACAGGTCAACAATTAGAAGTGATGAGCGATGCGGAACTCGATCAAATTTCTGCGTACACTTCGGTTTATGCCAGAGTTGCACCCGATCACAAGTTGCGAATTGTCCAGTCTTTACAAAGGAGCCATCAGTTTGTCGCCATGACTGGAGATGGGGTAAATGATGCGCCTGCGCTCAAGCAGGCAAATATTGGGATTGCGATGGGGATTACGGGCACTGATGTTTCTAAGGAAGCAAGTGATATGGTTCTGCTAGATGATAACTTCGCCACGATTGTGGCAGCCGCTGAAGAAGGGCGGTCGGTTTATACCAATATTCGCCGTTTTATCAAGTACATTTTGGGCAGTAACGTTGGTGAAGTCATAACTATTGCCGCCGCTCCTCTACTGGGCTTACCTGATGTACCTTTAGCACCGCTACAAATTCTGTGGATGAATTTGGTTACTGATGGTTTACCCGCCCTAGCCTTGGCAGTAGAGCCTTCCGAGCCAGATATGATGAAGCGCCCACCTTTTGATCCGCAAGAAAGTATCTTTGCCAGAGGGCTTGGCTCATATATTGTCAGAATCGGCGTAATTTTTGCGCTACTCACTATTAGCCTGATGCTATTTGCTTACTACAACACAGAAGACACTTGGAACGCCCACTGGAAGACGATCGTCTTTACCACGCTTTGTCTGGCCCAAATGACCCATGCCTTGGCAGTGCGCTCTGAAACCCGCCTGATTATTGAAATCAATCCCTTCTCAAATCCCTATCTAATTGGGGCAGTAGTCTTAACTAGCTCGTTGCAAATGGCACTATTATATGTACCTTTCCTGAGCAACTTTTTCGGCACGACTCCCCTCACTGGCAAAGAGCTTGCCGTCTGCTTTGGGTTTAGTATCTTAATGTTAGTTTGGATCGAGATGGAGAAAATTGCGGTTCGTATCTACAAACATTTCAATCATCAAGCATAAATTTGGTCGGGCATAAATTTGTCGCCAAGTTTAAATAAAAAAAAGAGCTAGTCTATAGCTCTTCGTAATTTTTCTTTTATGTCTCTTTACTTTTTGGATTTAGCTTTTAAACTTCAGGTTTGAATCTGTAGGTTAAAACTTTTATATTTTTGTCTTTAACCTGATACCCGCAATCTGATATCCGCTGTATTTTTATATTTTCAGCTTAGGGCTTTATTACAGCGGAAATTAAATCCTACAAACCGATTTGAGACAAGATGCCTTGACCAGTCAAAAACTCAGTAGCTAAACCGATCACGAATCCTAGCATTGCTAAACGTCCATTCCAAGTTTCAGCAAAGGTGTTGAAGCCGAATTTTGGTTGATTATTTTCCATGACTTTTCTCCGTTAGATCTTTTATTTTAGATTCCTAGCCAGGGCTTTTTTGATTTCGCCTTGACTTCATTTCTTTCGATGTAACTACATTAACATAACTTTACAAAAATGTAACGGAATATTACGAAGAGCTTTAGAAATAATTAAGAAATCTTGAGTAATTCTACGTCAAAAATCAGAGTTGCATTTGGCGGAATCACCCCACTCGCACCACGGGAGCCATAGCCTAATTCGGGCGGTATTATTAACTGACGACGCCCCCCAACTTTCATGGTGGATAGCCCTTCATCCCAGCCCTTGATTACTTGACCTACCCCTAGCTGAAAATCAAATGGTCTAGCGCGATCGCGTGAACTATCAAACTTTGTCCCATTTTCTAGAGTGCCTGTGTAATGTACGGTCACCTTCTGTTCTTTGGCTGGAGTAGCACCAGTACCAATTTTTATTTCTTTATATTTCAATCCCGATGCAGTAGTGATATATGCTTCCGCCTTAGCGACAAATTCAGATTGATTTGACTCTGGCTCAGCGGCGATCGCTACTTTGGGCGTAGTAGTAAGTTGAATTACTAACGAAAATACAATCGCAACTACTACAACACTAAGACTAATTAAAATGCCTTTCAAGCTGATTTCTCCTGAAAAAAATAGGTAGTGAATTGATCAGATACTTGAGGTATTTTACCAAAAAATACTTTTGCCTAAAGGTGAAATAAGTAGATCTGAGAAAATAAGGAGGTTGTTTAGTAGTGCGATAATTTTATAAATTAAAGCCGTAAAATCTCATACTTAGGCTTAGCCTCATTCATCTTTCAAGTGTGAACAGCTAAAAAGAGCCTAGATTCAGGCGATCGCCACGTTTTCTTTAGTAGCAAAGTCTTGAGGGCTGGCGTAAATCTTAAAAATTTTGCCCATACTAGTCAATTCAAACAGCATCTGTACTTGTTCACTGAGAGAACAAACAATCATTTCTCCTTCCGCCGCCTTGATCGATTTGAGTGCAGAAACTAACGCGCCTAAGCCAGAGCTATCCATGAAGCCAACTTCTGCCAGGTCAACAATTAAATATTTGGGTTTTTGCATAGCCAGATCGCTCACATCCTTACGAAATTTGGCGGCGGTGGTTACATCTAATCGTCCAGTTGGTTTGACGGTTTGCACCAATATGCCCATGATTTTGTCCGTGATATTAAAGCAGTAGGTCTAGGTTATCATTACTGATGGAGATTTTTGCAATTAATTAGGCTTTTCTAACTGCTTATGACTACCATCCCCTCAATAGCCGATATTTCTCAAGCCTTAGAGACGGTGATTTTGCCAGATACAGGTCAAAGTCTAGTCGAAGCAGGCATGGTACAAGACATTGTGATCCGCGATACTGGGATAGCGGGATTCTCTTTGGTAGGCGCAAAAACAGACCAACGAGATTTGCTCATTTCCCAGTCAAAGGTAGCAGTTCTAGCTTTAGGCGTGAAGGATATCTGGGTAAAAGTAATAGAGCCACAAATCACTCCACCTGTACAAGCCAATCCTATGCAATCTCAAGGAAAGGGAATTAGGCACGTTATTGCTGTATCTAGTGGCAAAGGTGGAGTTGGCAAAACTACGGTTTCGGTCAATTTGGCGGTGTCCCTAGCGGACTTAGGCGCACAGGTGGGAATTTTGGACGCAGATATCTATGGGCCGAATGTGCCTTTGATGCTGGGTATGAATGATTTTCGGTTTGGAGCCGATCAATTATCCAAAGGAGCAGATGGCAAAGACATAATTGAACCTGCTTTTAACTATGGTGTTAAGATTGTTTCGCGAATTTTTACTCAGTTTGGTAATCAGGCGCTTGCTTGGCGTGGACCGATGCTGCATGGCATTATCCAACAGTTTTTATCAACTCAAATTCACTGGGGTGACTTGGACTATTTGATTGTGGATATGCCGCCAGGAACGGGTGATGCCCAGATGTCTTTGATTCAATCTGTAACTGTGGCTGGTGCAATTATTGTAACTACGCCCCAAGCAGTATCTTTGCTGGATTCACAAAAAGGATTGCAAATGTTCCAAAGCTTGAATGTGCCTGTTTTAGGCGTGGTAGAGAATATGAGCTACTTTATCCCTCCAGATCAAAGCGATCGCCGCTACGATATTTTTGGCTCTGGTGATGGCACTAAAACGGTGGCTGCTTTAGATTTACCTTTGCTCGGTTGTATCCCGTTAGAAATCGAGTTGCGTGAAGGAGGCGATCGCGGTGTGCCAATTACTCTCAGCAAACCCGAATCAGCCTCTGCCCAGGCATTGCGCCAAATTGCTAAAGAAGTAATGAGATTATTACCTTGAGCATTTGCAGATTTTTTAGTCTTCTCTATTTCAGTAACTATTCCTTCCCCACTTAGAAAAAGCTTTAGTTAGATGGGGTTAAGGGGTAAAACTCCAATGTAACCTCAAAGTGGAGGCAGAATTCTAGCCCGTAACAAAACAGATATTAATAAGTAGATTTCCGAAAACCAAACTACCTATTATTTAGGTCAAATTAAAATATCCCATTTAGCTAAAACTGGATTACGTTCCAGTCTTACTTCAAACTCAAGCATAGCTGTCTTTGACAGAGAAATCCCTTTTGAGTAAATCTTTTGACTCAACTTGACGATAGGTGAAATCCCTTTCCAAGTCATAGTTTTTGCTCAAGCCAACATTGTCTGAAGAATAGACCTGTTGGGATATAAAAGCAATGTTTAGCAAGGATTTCACACTTTCGACTAGAATTGACAGAAAGTTTGAGAAAATCCTTGTTATCTTCATAGCTACTAGGTTGTGGCAGACAGATAATACTATCTGCCCGAAAGAAAATACAAGCTGCGAGAAAGATATAAATTAATAAAAGCGACTTCACTAATCTTCTCCAACTCAATTCCCCAATCAGCAGATGTTTTAAAAGTTGCTAATTATTATTCTTTGGTGATTTGTCTAGTGATTTATCCTGAAATTACCCGCCAACTGGACAACCCTGCTTACTCCGAATACCATTCGGCATTACGGCATTACACAAATTAGCATTTACCAAGTTTGCATCAGTAATTACCGCTTCACTCAAATTTGCTTCGCTCAAGTCAGCCCCACTTAAATCGGCATTAGTCAAATCAGCTTGGAAAAGGTCAGCGCGATAAAGATCGGCTTTCTTCAAATTAGCCAGGCTGAGATCCGCACGGTGGAGGCTGGCGTTACGCAACTTAGCCCCTTCGAGGTTGCTGTTGGAAAGGTTTGCACCTGCCAATTCGGTATAAATTAAATTTGCTCCCTTCAAATTAGCCATGCCCAGGTTCACGCCTTGCATTCTGCTTTCCCGTAGATTTGCCCCAGTCAGATTAGCGCCAATCATGGTAGAGCGAAAAATGTAGGAGTTGCGCATATCGGCATTGATCAAATTGGCATTGCGCAGATCGACATTTATCAACTCTGCTTTAACTAGATTTACATCGCGCAGGCGGGCATTTTGCAGATCTGCCCCATTCAGAAAAGCGCCGCGCAGGTTTAGGCTATTTAGATCGATA
>Ga0163144_10007891_pt1 | contig 23200 bp, 14 predicted proteins | sample OliLak19BULKMAT1_FD_123175 | JGI IMG/M metagenome (GOLD analysis project Ga0163144, IMG submission 123175) | Freshwater microbial mat bacterial communities from Lake Vanda, McMurdo Dry Valleys, Antarctica - Oligotrophic Lake LV.19.BULKMAT1 | ecosystem: Environmental > Aquatic > Freshwater >...
GATGTTTCGGATCACTGGGGTTGCCGTCCCGGGTGAATCGGAAGGGTTGATCACTTTCCACCCACGCAGTGTACGCCAAGTCGCGCAGCAGCGTCGCGCCGGAGGCCAACCGTTCGTGGACCAGTTCCCGGGCCCGCTGATTGTCTTTGTCCGCCCACGCTCCCCGCTGGTCGAGTTGATATACCTCTTCCACGTATGAGGCCGCTTTATCAAGGTGTTCGAGGATGGCAACGAACGGATCAGCCAAGCGCTTCGGAGCCCCGACCAGCTTCGAAACATCCTCGGTCTTCACTTCGATCAGGTCGACGTACTGAGACTCCATGCGCCCGTGAATCCGGGGTTCGCGCGTGTAGTCCTTCGGGTTCAACCCCGACCAGCCATCGTGGTGAATCGTATCGTGCAGCGGCTGCGCGCCGTCGCCGGTGTAGTGCCCGAGGCGGCCCATGTACTGCGCGATCTCCAGCTCGACGAACTTCGTCTCCTGCCCGCCCGCCTTCATAGCCCGGTAGCGGCGCATCGCCGCCCGCATGCGTTCGAAGTTCTCCTGCGCCGCGTAGGGCAATGTTCCGGTCCACCGCACGTTGGTCTGCTTACCCGCTTCCGGAGTCTGCTTCTTCTGCGCTTCGTAGAGGGCGAGGACGAACTCATAGCGGGAACGGGGGATCGACGGGAGCATGGCAAACTGCTCCTTGAACCAACCATGATTAGGGTCTTCGAGAATCTTCAGAGTCGGCTCGGAAGGGCTACGCCAGCTATCGGGGATGATGGCGAGATAGACAATCCAATCTTCGTGCGCCCGCAAGAAGGCCGGCCCGTCAGCGGGCAAGCCGAGGACGGCCGCGCGGTTGATCGCTTGATGGCCGCGAAGGCCCCAGCCAAAGGCGGAAACCGCCACGAGAAAGAGAGCAAGGAAACGGCGCATTAGAATGCGTACCTCATCCCGAACTGGAAGTTACGGCCCGCGCGCGTGGCCGTGATCCGGCCGAAGTCCGCCGCGCCATCCCGGTTGACGACCGCGCCGGTGCAACCCGCAATGGAGCATGCAGCGTTCAGATGATTCGTCAGATTCTCCGACTCGGCGATCAGCTCGAGCGTATGCTTCTCAGCAATCCGAATACGGCGAGTCAGGCGGAAATCGATCTGAAAGAAGCCCGGCCCGGTCACCGAGTTCCGCGCCCGGAACGGCAGCCGATCGTTGAGCACCAAGTCGTTGTTGAGGTCAGTGCCGGCCAGCGGGTTGATCATGTAGCCAGAGTTAAAGAAGACAACAGAAGAGGTCTCAAAACCCTTGAGCCATTTGACCTCCGGGGCCCAGAGCCCTTGCATCACCCAGTTGTGCCGGACGTCGGCGTTGGCATTCCCGCGATCGCGAGCACGGAGGGACGGGTCCATCAACGCGCCGCCTTCCAGGTCGCCTTCGGCGATCGCGTGCGACCAGCTCCAGGTGGATGACAGTTGCAGGCCGCGGCTAAAGCGTTTGGTCAGAGTGACATCCAACCCGTTGTAGTTGTTATTCGCCCCGGATTCCAGCAAATTAATCGAGCGGAACCGAGCATCGGGACGACCGGCTGAGCCACGGTAGACCGGGCGTCCATCGGCCAGGAAACTGGCCGGGGTGCTGAGGTTGATATCGCGGGAGTACGGGGCGAAGCGATGGCCCCAGTAACTGTATTGCACGTTGAAGGCGAGGTCTTTGAGCACCTGCCGCTGCACCTGCAAGCTCGCGTTGTGGCCGTACATCACCTGGTAGTCGGCGGCGAAAGCGGTGATGTTCGGCGGCGTCTGGAACGTCGGGTCAGCCGAGGCAAGCAGGTTGGGGTACACGGGCGAGCGAGCGTCGGTACCGGGGATCGTATAGCTGAGCACGCGGCGACCGTTGACCAGCGCCCCGTTGGCGCTAGTGCCGAGGCTGGGGTTATCGAAGAAGATGCCGTAGCCTCCGCGAACCACCGTCTTGCCGTCTTTAAAGGGTGCCCAGGAGAACCCGAACCGGGGCGCCCAATTGTTCATGTCGTTCTTGACCCGGCGAGAGAGCTCGTAGGGAGCCTTATCGTCGAGGATCGGGTTCAGCACCGCCTCATAGCGGACGCCGAAGTTCAGGGTAAGGCGAGGAGACAGCCGGAACTCGTCCTGCAGGAAAAAGTTCACGAAGTGGTAGCGCAGCGGCACTGCGTTCTCGCCCAGCTCTTGCTGGAGTTGGGTGTAGGTGTGGGGGCGGCTGGTCGCCGGGTCAACCGTACGGGCCACCGTGCGAAGGTATTGATCGAGCGGCGTGACGGCCGGACGGCCAGCCGCGGCCCCGAGTCCACCGAAGGTGAACAAGCGGCTTAGAGCAGCCGTGATCTGGAACCCGGTGGTCTGGTAGTCGACGCCTGCCTTGAGTGTGTGGCGGCCGGACGACCACGTCAGGTTGTCGATGATTTGCGTCGAGGTTTCGACGCTGGCCGAGCCGGCGAGCGGGTTCACGCCGAAGCTTGCGACGCCAGTGATGTTGATCTGGGAGCCGTTCGGCTGGCCCGGCACGTAGGTGTCGCGCGTTTCGGCGCGCCGGTTCAGGCCGAAGCGAAGTTCGTTGAGGAGCGTGGGTGAGATGACGGTCGCCAGTTGCCCGGCCCCGCCGTTCATACGGTCTTCAAAGGACAGGCTGCGGCTGATGGCCGTCAGCCCGCCGCCCCCTCCGGGCTGATCGTTGGTGAAGCGGTTATAGCGCAAAAAGCCGCTGTTTTTCGCGTTGAGGTTGAAGTTGAGCTTGGCCGAAGGAGTGTGAAAGGTCTCGCCAAAAGGAGAGTCGGCCAAGTCGGCCGCCGGCAACCCAAGGGCTTGAGCGACCGCGGGCAGAATGGTAACAGGCTGCGGGATTTTGAGCGGATTGAACTCGTCGTTGATGAAGAAGAAAAGCTTGTCCTTCTTTAGCGCTCCGGAGAGATTCCCGGCCACCATCCACCACGTCTGGTCGGCTTTGCGCACCGCCAGCGGAGCCCGGGCAGAAGCCGCGTTAGGCCGGTAAAGCCCCATGCCGGATCCGTGCATTTGATTGGCGCCGGATCGGCTAATCACATTGATGATGCCTCCGGCGGCGCGGCCGAACTCGGCACTGTACGCGCCCGAGAGCACCTGCATCTCCTGCACCGACTCCGGCGTCGAGATGACCAGACGGATCTGGCGGCTGGTCCGGCGCTGAGAGTTGTCGAGCCCATCCACCGTCCATGTGGAGCGGTTGTGGCCGCCGAAGGTGAACTGCGTGGTCCCGAAGCCAGTCGAAGGGATCCCCTTCACCCCGGGCCCGAGCAGGTGAAAGTTGTAGACGTTGCGAGACGTGATCGGCAAGGTGCGAACGGCTCTCTCGTTCAACACTTCGCCCTGGGCCACATCCCCCACCGTGACTAGCGCCGCGTCTGCGTTCACCGTCACACTATCGGCGGCCGTTCCAACTTTCAGCGTCACGTCGATGCGCGCTTGTTGGCCGACCGTGAGCCGGATGCCGGTCCGCTGATAGTCCGCGAATCCAGGGGCCACCGCGCGCAGTTCGTACTCGCCGACGCGCAGCAGCGGGAACCGAAAGTACCCTTCCTGGTTGGACGTGCCGGCCACTTCCGAGTTCGTTGCCCGGTTACGGGCCGTAACTTTCGCGGCCGGGATAAAAGCGCCAGACTCGTCGCGGACGTAGCCATTCAGAGCGGCGTCGGTGGCGTTGGACTGCGCCCACAGGGCGAGCGAAAAGAAAGCGAGGCCAAGAAGCTTCATACCCAACAGGGTAGACAGCCAACGGTTACGGGCCGATCAACTTAGGTTTACAATTTGGCTAAAAACCGGGCAGGCCAATGCGAATACGCCGGGAAAAATCCTCGGCTTGGTCAGCATCTTTCGCCCGGCGGTTGATTAGCGCCTGCTGCTGAAGATCGGCCAGGCTGAGCCCGGGGGCGTTGAAATTGCCGAGCTCGTACAGCATCTCTTCCCCCTTGCCGTTCGCCAATTGCCGCCAGTCCCAGCGGGAGACGCCGCCGATGCCACGAACGACCAGGAAGTCGGTGTACGAGTTCGTGCAGTTGGCCGTCAGAGCGTTGTACCACTGCGGCTGAACCCGAGCGGTATTCATCCAAAAGAGATATTCGCGGAACAGCGCTTGCGAATCGGCCGGGGTCATCCGGGTGCGGTACAGCCGAACCTCCTCGTCCGTGCGCACATTGGTCCGCAGGCGGATCACGTCCCGCTCTTCAGACAGAATGAAGATGCGTTCGTACTGGCGGACGAAGCCCCAAATCGCGGAGTAACTTTCGCCCATCTCTTTGCGGGCCTCAATCGACGCGGTGAGGTACCGGTTCTCTCCAAAGTCGAAGCTGACCAGCGCATGGGCGATCCACGGCGAACCCCAATGGGAGACAAACAGGTCGATGCCCCGGATGTCGCTAATTTTCACCTCGCGGTCCTCCCAACGGGCGTTGAACTCGGCCTCGGTCTTGCCCCAAGCGAAGTTGCGAACTTTGTGGACGCGAACGCGATCACCGTCGATTTCTGCCCACGCGACCTGGGCGACGTCAGGTTGCCACGGCCGGTCGTTGGACGGCGTGCGGGTCACCCACCAACCTAACGCTAGCAACACGACAACCGCACCGAGCTTCTTGATCATTCGTGACTCCTCTTCCACCACCGCCGCACCCATTCCGCCCGCCAACCTCCGGCCTTGTTCTTCTCAAACAGCTTCTGCAGCGGGTCCAGCACGGCCTGGGCTTCCTTCCGCTGCCCGGTGCTGGCCAGCGCCACGCCTACCGCCGACTCGGCGAACTGGCTCATCCAGTGGGTTGGCTTCATGACGCCGACCAGCAGTTCCCGACCCGCGCGGGCCGTCTCGAGCGCCTCGCGGCCGCGGGCTGTTTCCACCTGGGCCGCTGCGTAGATGATGCGCACGTAGCCACGCTCGATCTTAGGCGGAGGCTGTTGCAGATCCAGGCCCGCCATCGCTGCCCGCGCCAACTGAGCCGACTCGGCATAGCGGCTTTGCTCAAGTCGCACCGAAGCCAATTTCAACAAAGCCCGTTGGTAGACCAGTGACTCAGCACCGGAGACTTTCCGCTGCCGTTCGACCAGCAGCACCAGCGTCTCCCCGGCCGGTCCCAGATCTCCGGCCGCCTGCTGCATCACCGCAAAGTTCGATACGGAAACGAGCAGTTCACGACTATCCTCGCCGAGGTATTCGGCATATATCGCATGCGCCTCGCGATAGATCTTCTCGGCTTCCGGGAATTGCTTCAGGCTGGCGATCGTATTCGCAAGGTTGTTCAGGGTACGCGCCAACTTCGCGTGCCCTTCGGGATAAAGCTTTCTCTGCAAGGCCAAGGCTTCTCGAATGGCCGCCTCGCTATCGGCAAACCTGCCCTGCCGGAAGTAAAGGCTGCCCAGCGCTTCCAGCGACTCGGCCGTCGTGCTGGGCTGGCCTCCGGCCCGCGCGAGGGCAAGCGAATCCCGGAAGCTGGTCTCGGCGGCCGCGTAATCGTTGCTGTCGCCGAGCGTCATGCCGAAGCTGCGAAGGATCTTCGAGCGGACGAGCGGCGCCAAGCCACTGCTCGGCAAAAGCAACGCTGCTTCCCGACAAGCCGGTAAAGCAAGCGAGACCTTCCCGGCCTGGTGCAGCGCCAGGCACTGGTGTTCGAACGCGACAGCGAGATCGCCGGGGGAGCCGCTCCGGGCAAGCGCCACCGCCTGCTTCGCGCTCTCCATCGCGGGTCCGTATTGAGCGCGCTGGCTTTGGCCCTCGGCCAGGAAGCCATACGCTCCGGACGCTCGCAGGCGATCCCCTCGGCGAAGGTAGGCCGGGGCGATTTCGGCGTAAAGCGCATTCGCCTTTTCATGCAGGCCGAGACCAAAGTAAGCTTCGGCCATGGTATCCAGCAGGTCGAGGCGCGTGGCTTCGTCCAGGACCGATTCCCGAATCCGACGCGCGCCGTTGTCGAGGAGCTCGCGAGTGGTCAACCGGTTGCCTTGGTTCTGCTCCGGGTCCGCCGAACGAAACAGGCCGCGCAGGAACCCGGCCACCGTTTCGGCACGCTGTCTCTGTTGGTCCATCTGTTGTTTTTGCCAGTAGGTTACCCCGGCAAAAGTAATCAGCAAAACGGCGACGAGCACGGAGGCCCCCACGGCGATCCGATTACGGCGGATGAACTTGGCCGCCTGATACTGCCAGTTCCCTTGGCGCGCTGACACGGGCAATCCGGCCAGCCAGCGTTCTAGATCGAGGGCAAACTCAGCTGCGGAGCTATAGCGCTGGTCGGGCTCTTCGCGCGCCGCCTTGGCGGCGATCGCGCGCAGGTCCTCGTCCGCTTGCGTGCCGGCGAGCTCACTCCAAACGCGGCCGAGCGAATAGATGTCGGCGGCGGTAGTGACCGATTCGCCGCGCAGTTGCTCGGGGCTGGCGTAGGCAGGCGTCGCGGCGCGGAAGAGGGTCGCCGTCTGCTGACCGGGAAGATCCCACTCCTTCGGATCGAGCGGCTTGGCGATGCCGAAGTCGAGAAGCTTCACCACGCCGTCGGCGGTGACAAGAATATTGGCCGGTTTTAAATCGCGGTGGACGAGCAAACGTTGGTGGGCAAAATGGACGACGCGGGCGACATCGGCCATCAAATTCACCCGCTCTCGCAGAGGTCGCCCGGCAGCGTACAAGACCAGGTCAACGCCCTCCACATACTCGAGCACAAGATACGGGATCCCCTCCTGCGAGATGCCCCCATCCAAAAGGCGGCAGATATTAGGGTGCTCCAGTTTGGCGATGATCTGGCGCTCGCTTTCGAAGCGGCCGAGGATTTCGCGTTCCAACGCCTGCGGCAACAATGCCGGTAGCGCGATCAGCTTGATGGCGGCGCGCTGATGGTATCCGCCCTCCACGCGTTCGGCCCGGTGAACGATGCTCATGCCTCCCTGCCCGATTACTTCGTCCAAGCGCCAAACGCCGAGTCGACTCCCGGGGGCCAGTCGCCGAGGCTGCACGATGGGCTCATCGAGGTAGTCAGCCGACTCCGCGACGGACAAAAGCAGCGACTCAACCTCCTGGCGGACCCGATCATCCGCCCCGGCCAGATGCGCCGGCCGCTTCGCCGGAGGCAACTCGACGACCGCGTCGAAAAGGTCCGCCGCGCGCCGTTGCTCATCCGTCGTCAGGGGCGGATTCACGATCCACTCATCTCCCGAAACAGCCAGGTGCGGGCGTAGGTCCAGTCGCGCTTGACGGTAATCAACGACACCTCAAGCGCCTCGGCGATTTCAGGAAACTCCATGCCGCCGAAAAAACGCATCTCCACGACCTGCGCCTTTCGCTCACTCACCTCGGCCAAGCGATCCATCGCCCGATCAAGATCGAGCAACTCCTCCGGCCGCAGCGACAGGTCGCCGCTGACCACCTTGATGGCATCGTCGAGCGGCAGGTCGCCGACGCCGGCGTTGCGCTTGGTCGCCATCCGAGCCCGGGTCGAGTCCACCAGGATCAGCCGCATCGCATGACCGGCCAATGCCAGAAAGTGGGTCCGCGACTTCCAACGGCCGCCGGAGAGCCTGACCCAAGCTTCGTTGACCAGCGCCGTAGGTTGCAGCATCTGTTCGCATCCCCGGGAACGATAAAGGTGGATCGCGGCGATCTTCTTTAGTTCAGAGTATAGGTTCGGCAGATCCAGCGAGGCATTTTCCGTCGCAACCATAAGTAATCTCGTCAGAGGACAGGATATCAGACACTAAGTACGCGGAACCGTAAGCGGTAAGCCCTCACCAATCGTGGCACCGGCGATCATTTCGGCGCTCATCGCCCTCAGCAAGGCTTGCCAGGCCATCCGGGTGGCCGGGGAACAACCACCTTCCAGAGCCCGGGTAATCGCCCAGATCAGCGATTGTTCCACCAGTTCATAGTGGCGCGGTAATACGCCATAGTCAGCATGCTGCTGACCCAGACTGCGCAGCTTGGGCAGCAGAGATTCGAGATTATCCAGGCTGTCCACGGCTACCTGCAGCGTGGCGACCAACTTAACCGCCTGCTCCTTCATCGGCGCTTTGAACATCGCCTTGAGTGAGGGGTCAAGTTCGAAGAGCTTGCCGTAGAACAACATCACCATCGGCTGCGCGACGTCCTGGATGGCCTCGAAACTATTGCGGATTAGTTGCTTGTCTTCGCGCGTCACTCGATCGTTGCTCCTGCCTTCTTCGCCAATTGAACAAAACGCTGATAATCTTTTTCGAAATTCACCTGAAAACCTGGTTTACCCCGAACCAAAAGCCACGCCGCTTGCACCTCCGCCGCCCGGCTAATCACTTGCTGACGAGGTAGTCCGGGGCCGGCGAGCGCGATTTCAAACTTCGCCAGCGCGCCTTTGGCCCGATTGAAATCAGCGGCAAACGCACCTGGCTTTTCGCTCGCAATGATCTCGTCGAGTTCCGCTTCGACGTCGGCGGTCGACCGTCCGGTCTTCCGCTCAGACATCCCGATCCGAGCCAGCGTTTCCTGCAGCAGCCGAACGCTGCCGCCTTGCTTCATCTTCACCAGTTCTCGCATTTGTGGAAGGGCTCGGTGCCATGAGGCTTCGCCAGAAGCCGCCTGTCCATTGTCCCGCAGCACATCACCGTACTGCCTTAGAGTGAAAGCGTAGTTAAGCCGGACGAAGTTGTTCCGCGCATTGCCGGCTAGCGCCTTTTCGAGCACTTGAAGAGTTTCGCGGAATCGGGCTAACTGGGCTGGACCATCAGTGACCAGCGCCACCCGCATGCGAGCGATGCCGAGGTCACCCAGGGCCCGTTGGTCGTCTGGGTCCACCTCCAGCAGCTTCTCGGCGATCACCGCCATTTGCTGGTACGCCGCAAGCGCCTTGGACCGATCCCCCAGACTCGGAAGCGAAGGGCTACCTTCCACGTCTCCAACATGGCTCCAGGCCAACATCAATTCGTGCTTGGTGCGTTTGTTGTTCGGATCCCTTTCGACGGCTTCCGTAAGGGCGATCACGCCCTTGGTGTATTGGTCGCGAGCATCCTGTAGCTTGCCTTGGCGAGCGAGCGCCATGCCGACACCAGCCGACGCCGCAGCCACGGACATTTTCCACTCAAGGTTGTCCGGCTCGACCAGAGCCAGCGAGCGGTACACCTGCTCGGCTTGCTGAGCGCTTGCCAAAGACGCATCGATCTTGTCGAGCAAACGCTCATTGCGGCTGGCGGCGAGTTCGGCACCGGCGAGCAGGGCGAGCACTTTTCTGTCTCCCCCTTCTTCGAGCAATTTGCGGATTCGTCGAATGGCTTCATCGAAGTGTTTCTGCGCGTCGGGAAGTTTACTCGTGTAATGCGCCACGTCGCCCCGATGCCGGATGGCTTCCGCGGCGACGGCGGCGCCCTCGCGATCCCCGGCGGCGTCACCCAATTCCTGCGCCCGGATGTAGCTCTTCTCCGCGCCCTGGGTATCACCGAGGTTCGAGCCGAATACCCAGCCCTGGACGTCGCCAATACGTAACCAACCCGCCGCCAGGTCGCGAGCGAGCGTGGGGTCCGATTTCGCATCCGCCGAAAGGCGCTCCAGGTATTCAAGGCCGGTAGTGACGATCAGCTTGCGCGCGTTCGTCGAGCCCGGCAGGTCCCGAACCGCGTCGTGAACATCAAAAACGAACCGGTTGGCCAGTTGGCGCACCTCCTGCAATCGGTTCTCGGCCAAGCGACGCTGGCGCTCGGCATAGACTAGACCAGCCGACAGCACGGCGACGACCAGCGAGGTGGCCACAACCAGCCGTTGGTGGCGATCGACAAACTTTCGGGTGCGATACCAAATGGAATCGGAAGCGGCGACCACCGGGCGGTTGTCCAGAAACCGGCGGATATCCTCGGCGAACTGTTCCACGGTGCCGTAGCGTCGCGCTGGCTCCTTGGCCATTGCCCGCATCAGAATATTGTCGACGTCGCCTCGCAGTTCAGGCTTAACGGCACTCGGCCGCACCGTGGCCGTTTCGCAGATGGCCCGTTCGAGTTCCAGCGGGGTGTACTTGCCGATCCGGTGGGGGCGTGTGCCGGTTAGAAGTTCGTAAAGCACAGCACCCAGCGAGTACGTATCGCTGGCGACCGTGATGGGCTCACCGCGAACCTGCTCCGGGCTGGCGTAGTCCGGGGTCATCATGCCCATCCCCTGGGTCATCGTGTCAGCCGGCTCCAGCGGATCCGACATCAGCAGCTTGCAGATGCCGAAATCGAGCAGGCGGGGGGTCCCGTTTTCTTCGACGAGAATGTTGCCGGGTTTCAGATCGCGATGGACGACGAAGCGGCTATGGGCGTAAGTCACCGCGGCACAAACAGGGAGGAAGAGCCGAAGCCGGTCGGCCGTCGATAGGTTCTTCTCGAGGCAGAACTGCGTGATGGGAACACCGGGGATGTACTCCATCACGAAGTACGGCTCTCCCGTCTGCGCGGTACCACCATCAAGGAGACGGGCAATGTTCGGATGTTCCAGGCTGCCCAACACTTGACGTTCACGCTTGAAACGAGCCAGCAGGAAGTCGGTGTCCATGCCCGGGGTGACGAGCTTGATCGCGACGTCTTTGTCGTAAACCTCGTCGGTGCGCTTGGCCAGGTAGACAGTGCCCATCCCGCCGCGCCCCAGTTCCCTCAGCAGTTCGTAGGAGCCAACAAAACGCGCGTGGGGCTTGGTATCCAGATCAATCACCGCGCTTTTGACGCTGCCGGCGAGGTTGGACTTGGTTTGGGCGTCGCTGGCGAGCAAGCCGACCACCTGCTGGCGCAGTTCATCGTCGCCACCGCACTGCTGGGCTAGAAACGCCTGGCGATTCGTGTCGGGTTCGTCGAGGGCACGGTAGAACAGGTCCTCGGCTTGACGCCAGCGGTCCGGAGTCATATCTAAGCGCTCTCCGTCATGTACTTTTGCAGCCAGGCTTCGGCAAAGCGTTGTTCCCGGCCTACGGTGGCGACGGATATATTGAGCGACTGCGCCGTCTCCTCAATACTCATCCCGCCAAAATAGCGGAGTTCGATCACCTTGGCCTTGCGTTCGTCGAAAGCGGCCAGACCGCCGAGGGCATCGTCCAGAGCGATGATCCCGGCGCTACGTTCCGGGGCGAAGTTCAGCACATCGTCGAGCGAGGCCGCGCGCTGGCCGCCCCCGCGCTTCTCGGCGACATGGTGGCGGGCGTGGTCGACCAGAATCTGACGCATCCGATGCGCGGCCACCCCGAAGAAATGAGCCCGGCTTTCCCAATCCGGCAGCTCACCGCCAGCGAGTTTCAGGTAAGCCTCGTGGACGAGCACCGTGGGTCCGAGCGTTTGGGCGTTCCGTTCATCCCGGAGGTAATGGGCCGCGAGCCGGCGCAACTCATCGTAAATGAGAGGGGTGAGGAGGTCGAGTGCGGCCTTGTCCCCGGCTTTCCACTGTGCGAGAAGTCGCGTAACCTGTTCTGAGCCCGGCATTGCCTATTGATTATAGTAAAGAGTTTCGGGCAATTGGTCGATAAGCGGTTTAGGTGAAACTCCCAGCCCGAATTAGCAAGTACGAACTCGAGCATTTCCTCGGCGGCGGCATGTCCGAGGTGTACCGTGCGCGCGACACGGTTTTGGGACGAACGGTAGCCGTCAAGCTGTTGACAACGCAGGCCGCCCAAAACGAAGAAACGCGAGCTCGGTTTTTGTTAGAAGCGAAGGTGTCGAGTTCGGTGGTGCATGAAAACATCATCACGACCTACGACTACGGCGAAGAGGACGGGATTCCGTTCCTGGTGCTGGAGTATCTGACCGGGCAGAACTTGAAAGAAGCTCTGGCGGCCGAACCGGAGATGAAGCTGAAGAAGCGAGTCTCGATTGCGTTGCAGATTGCGCGCGCGCTCGAGTACGTGCATTCGCGGAAGTTCGTCCATCGGGACGTGAAGCCGGACAACATTCACATTGATGCCCAGGGTCGCGTGAAGCTGATGGACTTCGGAATTGTAAAGACCGAAGACGTAGCGTTGACGCAAGCCGGGTTTGCTTTAGGCACGCCCCACTATGTCGCGCCGGAGCTGATTCACGGTTTGCCGGTTACCCCCCTCGTGGACGTTTACTCGTTCGGGGTGTTGCTCTATGAAGTACTAACGGGGCGCAAGGCGATCCAGGCGGACACCGTAGAACGGATTTTCTTTCTGATCTTGCACGAGCCGATTCCGATGGAGCCGATGACGGAAGCAGGTATTCCGGAGCCGCTGCAAATCATTGTGCGGGAAAGCACGGAGCGCGATCCGGCAAAACGAACCCAGAGTATGGCCGAGGTGGCCGCGGCGTTAGAGGATTGGATGTACGAAAACCCGACGCAGAAGGCGGCCTTGCCGACCAAGCGGCGCGTTCATTTGGACACCCGGATGCTGGCCGGAGCAATGGCGGTGGCGGCGGTCTGCGCGTTGGGCTTAGGCTATCTTCTGATCAACAACGGGAAAGCCATGGCGGGCTTGCGCGAACCGAAGCGGATCGAAGATCCCGCCGGGGATATGGTGTTGGTACCCGAAGGTGAGTTTCGGTTTGGCGCGGCAGGAAAGCTCGTTCGATTGCCGGCATTTTATGTAGACATTGGCGAAGTGACGAACGAGGAGTACGAAGAGTTCTGCCGGGCCACAAAACGGCCCCTGCCGAAGGACTTTCCGGCGGGCCAACCCGGCGTTTCAGTGGTCAACGTGACGATTGCGGATGCCCAGGCATTTGCCGCGTGGGCGAAGAAGCGGCTGCCGACCGAAGAAGAGTGGGAGCGAGTGGCTCGAGGCAGTGACGGGCGGCGCTACCCCTGGGGCAATGATCCGAAGCCACAATGGGCTAATGTGGAAGACAACCCAGACGATAGCTGGCATCATTTGGTCTCGGCAGACTCGTTTCGGAACGGTCGCAGCCCCGTGGGTGCGTTACAGATGATTGGCAACGCCAAGGAGTTCACCGCCGATCGAACCCCGCCGACGGCGCTCGCGATCCGGAGCTATGCGGTGGACGAACCAACCTGGTATGCGGTGAAGGGCGGATCGTTCAAGAGCCGGTTGGCTGAGGCGGTCACCTTTGCCGTAGAGCCGATACCAGCCAGTTACTCAGGGCCTGACCTGGGCTTTCGGTGCGTACGGGACAAGTAATATACTTGTCGGATGAAGCTACTCCTTTTTGTTACATCGGTATCCTTGGCATTGGCTCAGATGCCAGTGAAACGGGTGGTGCTATATAAAAACGGAGTTGGTTACTTCGAGCATCAGGGGACAGTGGAGGGCAAGCAGGATGTCTCCGTTTCCTTCACCAGTGGACAGCTGAATGACGTCTTGAAGTCGTTGACCGTGCTCGACCTGAACGGCGGCAAAATTAGCGGGATCGGCTACGATGCGGCGCAGGCCACCGACCGTCGGATGGGAGAAATCCGGTTGCCGGTGGGCGACAAAGGAAGCCTGAACGAGTTCCTCACGGCGATGCGCGGGGCGCGGATCGAGGTCCGCAACGGAGGAGCGCCGCTGGAAGGACGCCTCGTGAGCGTGGAGCGGAAGACCCGTGCGGGCGTGGGTGCCACGCTTGAGGTGGAGTACGTCACCTTGCTGACGGCGAGCGGCGAACTGCGGACGGCGGAGATCTCCCCGGCATTCTCAGTCCGGCTGATCGAGCCCGGCTTGGCCGGAAAGGTGGGCCAGTACCTGGACGTGTTGGCCACGAGCCGCGATGCGGACGTGCGCAAAATGGTGATCGCCGCGGACGGAGCAGGGCGGCGGAATCTGTTCGTCAGCTACATCAGCGAGGTGCCGGTGTGGAAAGCGACTTACCGGATCGTCCTGGGGCCGAAGCCGCTGCTGCAGGGTTGGGCGATTATCGACAATACCGTCGGGCAGGACTGGGAGAACGTTTCCTTGTCGCTGGTGGCCGGGGCACCGCAATCGTTCGTGCAGAACTTATCGCAGCCGCAGTACGCCCGGCGGCCAGTTGTTGCGCTGACCGAAGCCATGAACCGGGCTCCGCAAACCTTTTCGAGCGGGATCCTCCTGGGCCGGGCGCAGTTAACAGGTATCGTGAAGGACGCCACTGGAGCCGCTATCCCCGATGCCCTGGTGGAGGTCTTCGACTCGACTGGTGCGGCGATCGCGAAGGCAGCGACGAACGGCCAGGGAGCCTACTCCTTCAACAATCTGCCGGAAGGTGGGGTCCGTGTGGAAGTCAGCCGCCCCGGTTTCGTCATCAGCAGGTTGGACAACGTGCAACTGGCCAGCGCTACGCCCGCCCGGCAGAACGTCGAGTTGGCGGTGGGTTCGGTGAGTGAGTCGGTTATGGTCACGGGGTCGGTGCCCTCGGTAGAGAACTCCAGCGCGAGCGCACCCCGAGTAAACCAGTTCGAGAGACTGCGGCAGTTTTCCCAACTGCAGAAGGCACCTCAAGTTACTTTCGCCGAGGCCCGAACACAATCCCAGACCGTCGCGCAGGCGCAGGAGTTGGGCGACCTGTTCGAGTACCGAATTGAGCAGCCCGTGACGATCGCCAAGAATCGGTCAGCGCTCGTGCCGATTCTGCAATCGCCGATCGACATCGAGAAAGTCACAATCTGGAGCAGCAACGGCGGCCGGCCGCAGCGGGCCCTTTGGATGACGAACTCGACCAAACTGACCCTCGACGGCGGCACTTTCAGCGTCGTGGAGGGCGAGGCGTTCGCGGGCGAAGGAATCCTGGAAGCGATCCGGCCAGCCGAGAAGCGGTTGCTCTCCTACGCAACCGACCTCGCCGTGAGTGTCACCACCGCGTTCGGCAGCCAACGGCAGCGCGTGTCGCGCGTCGTAGTCGCGAACGGGACGATGGTGCACCACAGCAGCGTGCTGGAGCAGCGAACCTACACCATCCGCAACAACGACGGGACGGCGCGCACGATGCTGCTCGAACATCCCGTCCGGTCCGGCTACCAACTGCGGACCCCAACGAGCCCAGCCGAGACCACGGCGACCGAGATGCGCTTCCGCGTGGCCGTACCGGCCCGCCAGACGGTGGCCTTTCCGGTCGAAGAGGCTCGGACGATCAGTATGAGCTACTCCGTCGTGCAATTGGACGCCCCGGCGGTGGCGAAATTCATGGCGGAGGGGAGCCTGCCCCCGGCCGTCGAGCAGGCGCTGCAAGGGGTGCTGAACCAAAGCGCCATCGTGGCAGGATTCCATCAAGAGGTCGAACAGATTGCCAACGAAGGGGAAAAGATCGAGAAGGCGCAAGAGCGGGTTCGAGAAAACCTCAAGGCTTTAAAGGGTTCAGCAGAGGAGAAGCTCCTCGTCCAGCGCTACACCCGCCAGTTGGACGAGCAGGAGACCCGGCTGGCCCAACTCGAAAAGCAGGGCGAGGCCGTCGAAGCGAAGTTGAAGGCCGAGCAGCAGGAACTGAACCGCCGCATCGGGGCGATCTCCCTCGACGTTTCTCTGTAATCCGCTTCGCCGACAGGTTGGCTCCGTTTTTATGCAGCACCAAGCCATCGGCCGTGAACGTAATCTGGGCATCGACCACTTTATCGGGATGCTCAACTGACCGGCCGACAAAAGCCTGTATCACCTGAGCCGGGAGGGCAATCTCTATTGGGAGGCCGGTGCCGCTCCACCAACTGGCTTAGCGACCGTCTCGCGACCCTTCTGCTTCAACGTAGTCTACTTTCCGTCCGCCGAAAAAGTCAGCTCCCAGGGGACGATCTTCAGGAAGAACACTTTCGGACTCGAAGGGTAGATCTCAAATTACGGTTGGTCCGTGAGTTGGGCTGAGAGCGGTTTGTCGGCCAGGGTGACCGCAGGGATCGAGCCGGGATCTAGTTCGTACTTACCTGCGTACTTCCTGAGCATCGCCGGATCGACCAGCAAGGTGCAGGCCGATGTCGTCAACCGAAAGAGCGACGTTCGACTAGACTACGGCGGCACGCTTGTTGGCCGGGGAACAGGCAGACATCGACATGTGGCCCCCAGTGCCGCCGCTACGCCAAAGAACCGGCTCCGGCGAACCTAAGCGTGCCATCGACCGAAGAGCGAATGGCTCCGACCCCGGCCCAAGTCGGCAGGTCCCAGTTGAGCACCAGAGCGCCGTTGGCGTCGTGGCCGGGAACGAGCCGCGCACGCAAGGCAGGAGTCAGCCTGATCGACGTGGAGGTTATGCCGAGCGCATTGAGGATGCGCTCCCGAAGGAGCGCTTCGGACATGCCAGTTCGGAGCGCGAGAGCCTTGCCAAACAGGCCCGTGCCGAGGCTGGAGCACCCCTCCTGCGCTCCGGTGTCGCGCGGAAGAGTGAAGGGAGTTCAAAAATGTGTAGAGGTTCTCGACGGTATAGTCGACGTAAGGGTTAGTCGGATCCTTGGGCATGAGGTTGGTGGGGAGCCGAGGCAGCGCGGACTTGTGCGTGGCTAGATCCTGGAGCGTTGTCTGCTTCTCATCGCGCTCTAGCACCTTCACCGTCTTCGGAAGGAACTTCGCCGGCGGATCGGCGAGAGCGACCTCCCCACGGCTGACCATCTCGGCCCGCAGAACAGCCGTAAAACTTTCGTGATGGAGCCGATTTCGCAGAGGGTGGCCCGGCGGGCGCCCTCTACGACCTCCGCAACGGCATTGCGTTCCCTAAAGCAAACGCGCCGAGACCGAGCAGGACGATCGAATATCGCATGCCCTCTATTCTGCCGGAGTGAAAAGCCCGAAGGTGAATACGTGGGTGGCCGAGCAGATGGTGACGTACTGCTTGCCTTCAACCGTATAGGTGATCGGCGAAGCCGTAATGTTCTGGCTCGTCCCGAAGTGCCAAAGATGCTTCCCGGACTTGGCGTCCGCGGCGACGAGATGTCCGGCATCGTCGCCGAAGAACAAAACGCCGCCGGCGGTGGAAACGGTTCCCGCCCAAGCGGTGGCCGGGCCGGTCATCGGATACTCCCACACGCGTTTGCCGGTCTGCGGATCAATCGCCCGGAGCAGCAATTGGCCGGGTTCAGCAGGGATCTGCTCTCCGCCGGTCCCGGCGAAACCAATCATCGGCTTCGGCTCTTTCACGGACGAACTGTAGATGTCGCATTGCTCCAGCGTCGGCAGGTAGAAGAGCCCAGTGGCGGCGTTGTAGGACGGAGACATCCAATTGGCCGCGCCGCGGACGGAGGGACACGCGCGATTGCCACCCGGCGTCGGGTCCTTACCGGGGACGAGGATGGGCTTGCCCTGAGGGTCAATGCCCTTGGCCCAATCGAGCTTGTCGACGAAGGGCGTCGCGCGCAGGAACTCGCCAGTCACCCGGTCAAGGACGTAGAAAAAACCGTTGCGGTTCGGATGGACGACGATCTGACGGGGCTTGCCCTGCCACGGCATGTCGATGAGAACGGGCCAGGATTGGGCGTCCCAGTCGTGGGTGTCGTGGGGCGTAAACTGGAAGTGCCACTTGAGTTTGCCGGTGTCGACGTCGACTGCGATCAGGGAGTCCGAGTAGAGATTGGCACCGAGGCGGTCGCCGCCGTTGAAGTCGGGCCAAGGGTTGCCGGTGGTCCAGTAAAGCAGATTCAGCTTAGGGTCGAAAGTGCCGGAGAGCCAGGTGCCGCCCCCGCCCCACTGGCGGACTTCGTCTTTGGACCAAGTCTCCGCGCCGGGTTCGCCTTTAGCGGGGATGGTCCAGAAGCGCCAGAGTTCATCGCCAGTTTCAGCCGAAAGGGCGGCCAGAAATCCGCGGGCACCGGAGTCGCCGCCGCCGATGCCGACAATGATTTTATCCTTCACGGCAAAGGGGGCCATGGTGGCGAAGTAGCCGTCTTTCGTGTCGGCGTATTTCTTGTGCCAGAGGATGGCGCCGGTCTTACGCTGGAGAGCAACGAGATGGCAGTCGGAGGTGACGAAGTAAACCTTGTCGCCGAGGATGGCGGGTCCGCGATTGACCCGGGAGCCAACGGCCTGTTCGTCGCGGTAGACCCAGATCTTGCGGCCGGTGCGCGCGTCGAGGGCGTGGAGTTGATTAGAGTTCGTGACGTAAAGAATGCCGTCATAGACAATCGGAACGGCTTCCAGTTTTTTCGCGTCGGGGACGTGATAGGTCCACTTGGGGACGAGGTTCTTGGCGGTAGCCGGGGTAATCTGCGTGAGAGCGCTATGACGCTGGCCAGAGTAGGAACCGGCGTAAGTAAGCCAGTTGGCGTTGGGGCCGGCGAGGATGTCCTCATACTTCACCTGGGCGGAGGCCGCGAGCGCGGCGAGGACGAGGAAGAGAGTCGTTTTCATTAGTTGGCTCCGCGGGCGGATTGGCGGGTTAGAAACTTGATGAGGTCGCGGCGTTCGGCGGCGGTGAGCGAATCTTTGTAGTTGCTGGGCATGGCACTGCCAGGGAGCAGGCGGTAGTCCGAGACGTCAGCGGCCTTGACGAAGTGGAGTTCGCCTTTCGCGTCTTGCAGCGTGTAGTCGTAGGTGGTGTAGTCACGGAGGACGCCGTTGAGGGTCTTGCCGGATTTCAGGTGGAGAGTGGCGCGCTGGTAGCCGGGGGCGATGCGGCGAGAGGGGTCGAGGACGGCCTCGCGGATGAGGTTGAGAGGGCGCTGGTGGCCGACGCTGGTCAGGTCCGGACCCGACAGGCCGCCTTGGCCGGCGATGGCGTGGCACCCCGTGCAGCCGCCCTTGCCGAAGTAAACGGCGGCACCGGCTTTTTCGTCCCCTTCAACAGGAATCTCAAACGCCGGGGCGACCAAGGCGCGAACGTAGGCCATCACCTGCCAGAGCTTGTCATCGGGAAGGTTGGTGGGCGGCATGTCGGTGCCGGCGAGGCCGAACTTAATGGCGTTGAAAAGCACTTCGTCGGTTGATCGGGAGACGGCTCGACCGGTCATGAGATTGGGTCCGCGGCCGCCTTCGCCGGTCAGGCCGTGGCAGCCGGAACAGGATGTCATAAAAAGCTGACGCCCCGCGGCGACGTCCTCCGCTTTGAGCGGGGCGCGTTGGGCGGAGGCGGTAATAGTGAGAGCGAGGAAGAAGACGATTATTCGCATTGGACTGCCCTCCAGATTGTATTCCTCTAAGCTTAGACGATGCGCTTACTAGGGTTGATTTTGCTTTGCGGGCTTTGCGCGGCGGGGGCCCCGAGGAAGAAAATCGGCTTGGCACTGGAAGGGGGGAGCTCGCTGGGGCTGGCCCATATCGGAGTGCTCGAATGGTTCGAAGAGCATCGGATCCCGATCGACTTCGTAGCCGGGACCAGCATGGGAGCACTGGTGGGAGGGCTCTATGCCACCGGGCGGTCGCCGGCCGATTTGCGAACCATCGTGAAAGAGGCGCCTTGGGAGACGCTGCTCGCGGGAACGATCCCCTTTCGCGATCTTTCGTTTCGGCGGAGGGAGGATCGGACGGCGTATCCCAACCTGCTGGAGCTGGGTTTGAAGAACGGGGTTTCTTTGCCCAGCGGATTTAACCAAGGGCACGAGATTGGCTTGCTGCTGAGCCGCTGGACGTTGGCGTATCCGGAGATGGAATCGTTTGACGATCTGCCGACCCCGTTCCGGTCGGTGGCGACGAATCTGGTAACCGGAGAGGAGGTGGTGTTCCGGAAGGGGGTACTCGCCGATGCGCTGAGGGCGACAATGTCCCTGCCCGGCGTTTTTAAGCCGGCGAACCGGGGCGGGAAGCTTTACGTAGATGGGGCGCTGTTGCAGAACCTGCCGGTAGACGTCGCACGGCAGATGGGAGCGGACATTGTGATCGCGGTGCATCTGGCAAAGGCGCCGGTGGACCCGAAAACGCTGGGTTCCTTTCCAGGAGTCATCGATCGGTCGATCGGGATTGTCGTGTCCGCCAACGAGATGCGGATGATGGAGCGGGCGGACATTGTGGTGACGGTGGATCTGGCCAAGTTTGTGTCGAACGACTACCCGAAGAGCGAGGAGTTAGCGGATGCGGGAAAGGCCGCGACGGCGAAGAAAGTGAACATTCTGGAGACGTTTGCGTTGACGCCGACCGAGTGGGAGGCGTACCAGAAAGCGCGACAAGGCCGGCGACGAGCGGAGCCGACGCAGGTGACGTCGGTGAAGGTGGAGGCGGTGAACCGGGGCCAGTCGAAGCTGATTGCGGAGACGGTTGCTCCCGTGGTGGAGGTAGCGTGGAATCCGTTGGTTTTGGAAAAGGTTTTGACGCGAGCGGTGGGGGCGGGCCGGCTCGCGTCGGCGCGGTATTCGGTGCGGGGGAGCGAATTGCTGGTACAGGCTGAGGAGCGGATGAATGCACCACCGTTCTTGCTGCCGCTGATGGAGATTGACGGTAGTGATTTGGGGAACATGCGGGTGTCGGCCGGGGCGCGGGTGACGTTCATGGGATTGGGCACATCGCGCGCGGAGTGGCGGACGGATCTGGTGGCGGGGTCACGGTTTCGGTTGGCGAGCGAGTATTGGCTGCCGTTTGGCGAACGGAGCCATTGGTTTGGGGCGACCCGGGCGTTTGTGGGCGATGCGGCGTTTCCGTTGTACGCAGGCACGGCCCAGGTCGCGAACTACCGCCTGCGCGATGGGGGACTGGGAGCGGACGTGGGCTATCAGTTTGGCCGGGCCGCCGAGTTGCGGCTTGGCTACGCAACGAAGTGGCTGGCGGCGCGGCGGCGCATCGGCGACCCAGTTCTACCGAACTTCAGCGATCGGCTGGATGTGCCGGGGGCCCGGTTTCGGTATCTGGGTTACGACGACCCGATTGTGCCGCGGGCGGGGGGCCGGATCGAGGCGAGCTATGAGCACGTCATTGGCCGCGGACCGCAAGCGGAGTTGCAACTGACCTGGTTCCGGCGGGTCAGCCAGAATGGGTCGTTATTCAGCGGGGTCTCCGGGGGCACCGCGATTGGCGCGCAGACGCTGGGCTTCGGAACGTTCTCGCTCGGAGGACCGTTGCGGCTGCCAGCGTATGCGACCAACGAGCTATTGGGGAATCAATATTGGCTGGGTACGGCCGGCTACTTGCAGGAGTTGCGGCCGGGGCTATCGATTCTGGGGACTCGGTTGTACGGCGCGGGTTGGGTGCAGATGGGGAAAATGTACGGATCACCGCTCTACCCGGGTGTGGCGGCGAGCGCGGCGGGGGCGATCCTGGTGCGGACGTTCATCGGCCCCGTGTACCTGGGTGGAGCGTACGGCGACCGGGGCCATGGACGGGTGTTCGTGGGCGTGGGGCGGTTTTTCTAAACCCGGTTCCAACTGCCGATGACGCGAGAGTGGCGGTCCTGACTCAACATACTGAGCGAGGCGGTGCTGAGAGCCAAGCGCGGTGCCAGTTGGCGCGGGTCAATCCCGATCCAGGCGCAGGCGAGGAAGCGCAGCAGGTGGCCGTGCGAGAAGAGTAGGACAGGACCGTCGGCCTTGAGACAGGCGTCAATGACGTTCTGCGCGCGAGCGGTCACCTGGTCGACCGACTCTCCTTCCGGGGCGCCATCCTTCCAAAGGTTCCAGCCAGGCCGCTCGGCGACGAGGTCGGCCGTCAGACGGCCTTCTAGCGCCCCGTAGTGCCACTCCGCGAGGTCGGGGTGGACTTCGGCGACGTCCCCGTAGCCGGCGATGCGGCAGGTCTCATGGGCGCGCAGCAGCGGACTCGTCAGCACGAGGCTAAACTTGCGTCCATCCAGCAAGCGGCCAAGCGATTCGGCTTGTTCAACTCCACTGGGAAGCAGGGATAAATCGGTGCGTCCGGTGTGTTGACCGGAGAGGCTCCAGGCGGTCTCGCCGTGACGGGCGAGCCAGATTTCAGCAGACTTAGGCATTTCGACTTTATACTGCCACATATGCCCCTCTTTCTTCTCTTGATGTTTGCCGGCCTGCTCGGAGCCTTTCCGATGCAGGTGCGCAAGCGTTTCGATGGCGACCCAAACCAGCCCAATAAGCGGGTAACAGCGATCCAAATTGCCGACAGCGGAGAGATCCGCGCCATCAGCGACGGACAGCTTTTCGTGTACGCCCAAGGCAAGTGGAGCAATCAGGGCGAGGCGAAAGAACCGATACCGGCCCAGAGCATAGCCGCGCCGGGTTCGATTCCCCTCCAGCCGGCCACGTGCAGCGCCAAGGCGGCCGATGGGTCGATTTGGTTTGGGACGGCCAAGGGCCTGCTGCATCTGGAAGGCGCCGAATGGGAGTACCGCCAGGGGCAGCGCTGGCTACCAAACGACGAGGTGGTCGCAGTGGCAGTGAATAAGCGCGGCGACGTGGCCGTAGGGACCGCGGCCGGCGTGGGGCTGATTCAGATTCGTGAGATTACCCTGGCCGAGAAGGCTCGGCTGTATGAAGACGCCATTGAAAAGCAGCATCGGCGAACCGAGTTCGGCTACGTGCTCGAACGATCCGCGAACGGCGTGAAGGACAGCGACAACGACGGACTGTGGACAAGCATGTACGGAGCCGCGCAGTGCTTTGCGTACGCCGTGAAGAAGGACGCCGCCTCGCTCGAGCGTGCCCGAAAGGCCTTTCGCGCCGTCGCGTTTTTGAGCGAGGTCACCCAAGGCGGTACGCCGAATGGGTTGCCAGGCCTGGTCGCTCGGTCGATTCTGCCCACCTCGGGCCCAGACCCGAACGCGAAAGTGTACACGAAAGAGACCGACGCGGCGATGCAGAAACGGGATCGGAAATGGAAAGCGCTAACGCCCCGCTGGCCGAAGAGCGCCGACGGCAAGTGGTACTGGAAGGCCGACGTAAGCTCCGACGAACTCGACGGGCATTTCTTCTTCTATGCGCTCTACTACGACCTCGTAGCGCAAACGCCCGCCGAGAAGAACGAGGTTCGGAAGGTCGTGGTCCGGATCATCGACCACCTCGTCAACCACGACTTCAACATGATCGACTGGGACGGAAAGCCAACCCGTTGGACCGTCTTCTCTCCGGCGCAGTTGAACAGGGACAAAGACTGGTGGCAGGAGCGCGGGCTGAATTCGCTGAGCATTTTGGCCTATTTAAAGGTAGCTCACCATGTCACCGGAGATAAAAAATATCACGAAGTGGCGCAGTGGCTGATCAAAGAGCACGGTTATGCGCAGAACGCGATGTTTGCGAAACTGTCGCAAGGCGTCGGCGACGGAAACCAGAGCGACGACGAAATGGCCTACATGGGTTACTACAGCCTGCTTCAGTACGAGACCGACCCGGAACTGGTGGAACGCTATGCGTTCTCCTTGAAGCGGTATTGGGACTTAGATCGGCCGGAGCTGAACCCGTTTTTCAACTTTGTAGCGGCCGCCACATTAAAGGGCAAGAAGTTCGACGATCCGCACCGGATGTACGATCTGA
>Ga0163144_10007893_pt1 | contig 23195 bp, 19 predicted proteins | sample OliLak19BULKMAT1_FD_123175 | JGI IMG/M metagenome (GOLD analysis project Ga0163144, IMG submission 123175) | Freshwater microbial mat bacterial communities from Lake Vanda, McMurdo Dry Valleys, Antarctica - Oligotrophic Lake LV.19.BULKMAT1 | ecosystem: Environmental > Aquatic > Freshwater >...
GCGTCGGGCGGACCAATCGCGCGCGAGTCCGGTGAAATCCGGACGGCAGTCGGGCTCATCGTTCGCCCGGCGTATGCAGATCAGTGGATGGAAGATTTGCGTAGATTTTATGAACGGTTGATGCGACCGTCCAGCAGAGTGATGGATTTCGGCAGAATAGTTTTCACAACGGGCAAACAGTCGCGGTGGGGGCTCAGCGGTTCTGGTCTCGCACCACGCTGAATGCCCTCATGATTGGTGGCAACGTGCGACACGGCATGGCGTGGCTGCCAACACCGTGGGAAACCGCGCGACGTGCGCCGACCACCAATCTCTTATCGTCTTCCCAACAAGAGCACTTTCAACAGGCGATTGGTGCACTTCGTCTCACGCACCGGCTGGAGAATGCTTCGGCCTTCCAGTTGGCGCTGCAGCAGAATATTCTGGACGGAGCCTACGATCTTCCAAACGACAGCGAACGCGAGACACTCAACCTTCGCCTTGCGCACAACTGGACGCAGGGCAGCGTCACGTGGCGATCTGCTGGAGCGCAGAGTTCCGGGGGTGAGCGTTCGCGTGGCGTTGAAGCGGGGCTGCTTGCCTCAACGTTTGCCCGAACGCACCAGCTTCGCCTTCGCCGCGATCGTGAGACACCGTTGTACAGCAATGTTGGAACACGACGCGAAATGACTTCGTGGTCTCGGATCACGCAACCCCTCCCGTCCCGAATGGATGTGAGCGGAGAGCTGCAGATTCGGCACAGCCTCTTCGCCTACACTCCGTCGCAGGAAGCTCGCCTCGACGGAGTCAGCTTCGCGACGAGGCACTGGACGTTTGTCAATCCTCGCGTTCGCCTTGGCTGGGATGCGACGTCGTCGCTTCGTGCGGACGTGACGGCGAGCCGTGTGACGCGAGAGCCAACGCGCGGAGACTTGTTCGGCGGTGCAGACGATCTTGACCGCATGCAGGCGGACCTTCTCGCGCAGCGAGGCGACGTGACGCCAGAACAACTGCACACGGTTGAGCTCCGCGTGACGGGTGGGGCGGTGGGCACGACGGCACGTTCCCCGACGACCATTGCGCTTGGCGCCGAACGGGAGCCGTCGTGGAGCATTGCGATGTATGCAAGCTCGCTTCGCAATGAGATTGCCGCGGCTGGTCCGCTCTCTGCGACAGGTCTTCCACTGCGTCGCAATGTGCCTCGAGGCGAACGTCGAGGGATTGAAGTGGTGAAGACGCATCGGATCGCCTCGAATACCGGGGTGCGTGTGAGTGGGAGTGCGATGCGTGCTCGGTTAGTCGAGTGGGTCGATGAGGGGAGCGGTGATACGGTCCGCAATGTCAGGCCCATTCTTGCGCCAAGTGTGCAGATGAGTGCCCAAATCGAACAGCGGATTGGACGGCAGACGCTCGCTCGTCTTGAGCTGCAGGGCCAGAACGAGAGCTTCGTCTCTCCGCTCAACCGAGCCAGTGACCGCCTGCCGGCTCTCCTCTGGGGAGACGTTGTGCTTCAGCACCGCATCAAGTCTCTCACGGCGAGTCTTCGCATCAACAATATCACGGACGCTTTTCTCCCCCTCACGGGGTGGGCCGATGCGGAACGACCCGCGGTGTTCCCTCTCGCAGGTCGTCACGTTATGATCTCTGCCTCTGTACCGCTGCGGTAAGTCGTGTCAGGCGCGTATTGGCTCGTGCGGTACGGTGTCGGCTTCTCAGATGCGGGTTGTATTTTTCGAGAGATTCTTCACGGGTGTCTTACGGATGTTGCTTGTACTGACCACTCTTTCTTTACTTTTTTTCTCATGCGCCCAGATCTCTCTCACCTTGTCGAACCCCTCGCTGTCGCGGCGACCGTGCTGAGTGTCTGGGGTGCCAGCCGAGAAGCCACGTGGTCGTGGGCTATCGGTCTCGTTGGCACTGTCGCGTATGCGGTCTTGTGTGCTCGCTTCCATCTCTGGGGAAGTCTTGCCCTGCAAGGCGTGTTCGCCGTCCAAGGCATACACGGGCTGTGGATATGGTCTCGCCGGCGGAACACGGGTGTCGTCTCGCTGCAGAAAGCGGATCTCCGCTTCGGGAGTGATTCGCCTCCCACCACGTCGTCGGATCAGAGTGCGCAGTCTGTGGCTGATGGTCCGACCGCAGGATTATCGAGCGTGGACTTGATGATTGGATGCATCGTGTTTGGATTGTATGTGGCGCTACTCTGGAGTGCCCCACGAGTACTCACACAGAACGCCCCGTGGTGGCGGCTTGATTGGGCGGTCGCGGGACTGAGTATTTGGAGTACGTGGTTGCTCGCCTACAAGCGAACGCTCAGCTGGGCCGGATGGTTTGCGACCAACATCAGTTCTGTCGTGCTGTGGCAGATGAGCGGCGCGCACCTTTCCTCCCTCTTGTACGCCGGGCTTGCGGTGTTCGCTCTCATCACGTGGCGTTCATGGAGCCAGAAATCCTCAGCGTTGGCGGGTTTGGAGCGTGTGCCATGAGCACCATCGCGCAAAGAACGCATGCGATCGTGCTTGGTAAGTTTCTGCCCCTGCATACGGGCCACGTTGGACTCTTTCACGCCGCGAGGGCTGTCGCTGATGACGTAACGATTGTCATCGGACCGCGCGACGACGAGCCGATTCCGGCTGCGGTGCGTGTCACTTGGGTTCACGACGTCGCGCCGTGGGCCCAGATTCGGCTCGTTTCGTCGCAGCTCTATTCGACACCGGAGCTTGCCCTCAGCAAGGATATTTTCTGGGCTCAATGGACCGCAGCGCTTCGAGAGGCGGTGCCAACAGCGACGCACATTGTTTCGTCAGAGTTGTACGGAGAAGAAATTGCACGGCGCATTGGACTCACGCATGTACTTCACGAGATTGACCGCCAGACGTTTCCGATTTCAGGCACACAGGTTCGGCACGATCCACATGCGCATTGGGACTTTGTACCAGTGGAAGTTCGCCCGGCTTTTCGACGAGTTGTCGTGATTGCCGGGGGCGAAAGCTGTGGAAAGAGCACCTTGGCGGAGGCGTTAACGTCTCGGGTTCCTTCTCGTGGGAGTCTTATACGCGAGTGGGGCCGCACGCACACTATCGGCATGTCGCTCGATACATTTTCTCCGCGCGATGCCTTAGCGATTGGATGGGCGCAGACCCGCCAACTTCGACGAAGAATGACGAGTGCTTCCGCGCCGCCCATTGTCTTCAGTGACACCGATCCGGTGGCCACGCTGGTCTGGTCTGAGCTCTTGGGGGCTTCAGTGGATGAACGGCTCGTCGCCTTGGCGGAGGAGTGGCCGCGGCATGGCGTGTTGCTCTGCGCCCCCGATGTGGCGTGGGTGGATGACGGAACACGTGCCCACGCGGCGCCCGACACCCGGCACTGGTTTTTCACCCGAGTGCAGGAGCACTACCAGCGCCTCGGGCATCCTGTCAGGGTGGTTGAGGGGACTGGCACCGCCCGCCTCAGGTCCGCCGAGATGGGCTTGGCGGCGTTGGCGTCAGACTGGTGGGCGCCCTTGCGTCATTGGCACCAAGACTTCCCACTGGTGCCTCTGCCATGCCCCCTTCGCCCCGTAGACTGGGGAACAGATTGGGATGCGCCGTGGGTGTCGTCATAACGCGATCTTCGTCCGCTCCTCTACGACTCTTTCTCTGTGACACGTGGGCACTCTTCTTTCCGAGATATCGATGGTTACCAGTGAATTTCCTCGTCCGATGCTGATGGTTGATTGCGTCGTGTTCGGTTTTGAGCCGAGCACTGGACTGCAGGTGCTCTTACTGCAGCGAGATGCCGAGCCGTTGAAGGGTGTGTGGGCCTTGCCTGGTGGCGTTGTGCACGAACAAGAGCGCACGATGGAGACTGCTCGTCGTGTCCTGTCCGATAAGGTTGGGAGCGTACCGGATTTTCTTGAGCAGCTGGTGACCGTTGACACACCAAACCGAGATCCGCGTGGGTGGGTGGTGAGCGTGGCGCACTATGCGCTGGTGCGCAGCCGAGATGTGCAGCTGCATCCAAAGCGTGGTGTCGCACAGTGGTGCCCATTGTCTGACGTCCCTCCGCTGGCTTTTGACCACGCTGATATTCTGACACAGGCGGTGGCGCGTCTTCGCGGGAAGGCTGTCTATCAGCCGATCGGGTTCAATCTCTTAGAGCGGACATTCACCCTTGGTGAGCTGCAGCAGCTCTATGAGACAATCCTTGGTCGGCCAGTGGATACACGGAATTTCCGAAAGAAGATGCTGGCATTTGGCATGCTCGAAGAAGTTGGCAGTAGCCAGTCTGACCGTCAGACCCAAGCGACGCGTTCTGGGCGACCGGCGACGTTATACCGCTTCAACATCGGTTCGTATGAGGCGCTCGTTCAGCGCGGCATTGTCTTCGAGATTTAGGGTCTCAGGGAATAGATGTCGTTCGCGTAGAAAGACAATTCAGACACAACACGAGAAGTGGCCTCGCATCACGGCGAGGCCACTTCGTGTATACACACGCTTTCGTTGTTTCGACGGCTCCGCCACTGTGCCTGTATTCCGCGGTGGCACGCTGCCACAGGGAGAGCCGGGCATGCTCTCACCGTCTCGCAAGCCTGACGCTTGCACCCCCGAGATGATTCGTCTGCCACACAGCCTTTGGGCTCGGGCCGACAACACGTTCAGCTTTGGCGGAGCCCGTCTCGCCTCTGTGAACGAGACGGGTGCGCAGGTTCAAGAGGACAGGTTGCTGAATCAGCCGATGCCGAAGCCTTGAACACGGTCAAACAGGCTGGGTGATTCACACGGCACATACGAGCCATTCATCAGATCGCCATCCGGCGCGGCGTCCCAACAAAACCACCACTGTGTTCGCTCGCCAAATCCACCGTATAAGACATTCAGTTCGGTAGATTCAATGACCGCAAAGTGGTATGTCGTTTCCCATACATCGCCTTCATTTGCGCGAATGATATCGGCGGCCCGCTCCCATGTATCGCAGACCGCGACCGTTCGCTGTCCGCCGTGTGCGGCATCTTTCGCAATCGTCGTGACGCTGTACACAAACCCCGAAGTCAGCACTGGCGGCACGTGTGCTGACAACCGCGGGGTTGTCTTGAGCGCGGCGCGAAATTCGGCGACAGCTGCAGTTTCGACTGCGTCGGCCGCGCTTGCGTGAGCCGCAGTCGCTTCTACGGCGCCCAACGATTGTACTGCAGTATTTGAGATAATCATCTGAGACGGATGAGACGGGAAAACGACAGGGGTGGTGGTTCAGGCTGTTTCGCACAGGCACGCGAGAACAATACGAGAGTCGGCAACGAATGTGCCTCACTTCGGGGGCTCCTGTCGAGACTCAGTCGACGAGTCCCCCGCAAGAAGGGCTCCTTGCGCTCGTCTCTCAACACAATCGGGACACCAATACGCCCCAAATCAGCCAATGCGATCTACCCCGGCGGAGAGATTTTTCCCGTGGGTATGTGAGGAATGCCTAATTTGTGGGGACTAATAGCCCGGACCGGACCGTAATATGAAGCATGACGATATCTTCACTTCCCTCTGTCGAATCCCTCATGCATTCAGAGACTCTTCCCCTTATGGCTTCTTCGACGATCACGTATCCCCTTGCGCCGCTGGATCACGCCGGGATGATTTCGACCCCTGAGCTGGTGCGCGAGTTGAATGCCCTGGCTCCAAGCGAGGTGCGGGCCCGCTATCAGGCGCTCTTGTTGCGCCCCCCGGTCTCGAAGACGTCGGAAGCACTCGCTTTTCTCGCCGACTGGGATACGCTCGACGAAGCGGTTGGCGAAGCCGGGGCTCGTGCGATGTTTTTGTCGGACCAAGACCGCACGGATACGGCGCGCGAGTCCAATAGTACCCACTGGATTTGCGAAGTCAGTGCCGCGCTTGAAGCCGAGCACACGAAGCTCAAGGAGCTGGTGCTGTCGTGGCCACCGGAATATATTCCTGCGGAGCTTGGCGAGACGGTCGAGCATTGGCGTGTGGACGCGAAGATGTTCCGTGAGGCGAACGTGGCTCGTCAGCAGCGCGCGACGGAGCTGGAATTGGCCTATGGAAGCTTGACGGGCAAGCTGATGGTGACCATTCGCGGCGAGACGATGCCGATGAGTGAGGCGTTGAGCTGGAGTGAGCGACCTGTGCGTGCGGAGCGTGAGGAGGCGTGGAAGTCGATTCACGACGCGGTGACGAGTTTGCGTCCGCAGTTGGCCAAGATTTGGCGGGAACTGTGGGATCTGCGGCAGGCGATCGCGCACGAAGCTGGCTATGCGGACTTTGGGGCGTATATGAGCGATGGCTATCATCGCGCGTATGACGCGGAGGCGTTGGGCCGGTTGCGCACCGCCGTGCGTGGAGTCGCGGGGAAGGCGTTGCCGACGCTGATGCGCCGCCGTGCTGCTGCGCTTGAGATTCCATCCGTTCGTCCGTGGGATGTGTCGGGGCCGCTTCCGCAGGTGCCGCATTTTACCTTTCCGGACGTGGCAACGCTGCGCACCTTATCGCGTGAGTTGATTGGGCGTGTGAGTCCGGCTGGGGCTCGGATGCATGAGCGGATGGAGGCGGGTGGGCTCATCGATGAAGTATCGCGGGCGAACAAGACGCCGGGGGCGTACTGCAACAATCTGTCGGTGACAGGGCTGCCGCTGATTTTTGGCAACTACACGACATCGCGCAGTGATGCGGAGACGTTCATTCATGAGACCGGCCACGGGATGCACTTTGTCCGCGGAATCGAGAAGTCCGGCTTCTCGTGGACTGCGCAGCCGGGGATGGAAGCCTGTGAAGTGGCGTCGATGGGACTTGAGCAGTTGGCGCTGCGCCAGCTTCGTGCTGGGGATGCGGGATGGACTGCGGAACAGGTGCTGTCGTGGCAGGCGGAGCACCTTGAGGGAAATCTCAGTTTCTTCGTCTATGGGCTGACGGTCGACGAGTTTCAGGAGCGAGTGTATCAGCATCCTCAGGGCGGCGATCTGACGGTCGCGGACCGGATTTGGGAATCGGTCTGGAAGTCGACGGAAGACGGCGTGGATTGGAGTGGTCTTGAAGGATGTCGTGCGGCTCGGTGGTGGCGTCAGGCGCACCCGTGGACAAACCCCTTCTACTACATTGATTACGTGATTGCGCTGCTTGGGGCTCTGGAGCTTGGGCGCAAGGCGGATCAGGAGGGGATGACTACGGCGATCGCAACCTACGAGCACTTCCTCGATGGGGCTGGCATGGCTCCGCTGGCTGATTTGTTTAACCGCCTTGGCGTGGATATTCAGATGAATCCGGCGCAGATCACTGCGATTTTTGAGCAGGCCGCAACACGACTCAATGTGGCGTGGGAAAAGATTGGTGTTCCGCACGCGTTCGTTGAGGCGCCAGCGACGGGGAATTAAGCCGCGAGAGAGGAGGAGTCCTTGATGTTGGTAAATACGGGAATTTGGTATGGAGCTCGACCGTTGATGTCAAGGCAGACACAGAAGAAGATGCGGAAATAGAAAAAGAAACCGGAAGACAAAGCGGGCCCTTCGTTGTGAGGGGCCCGCTTTGTCTTCTGAGAGGTATTCAATATGCATCTGACCGTCTCTGACTGCGCACGATCTCTTTCGAAGAAGATGGGAGGCTATCTCCTCCTCTATCCTAGGAGGCAATTCTTCCTCTCCATTCACGCCGACCATGTCGAGTATCCGTCGTCGCCCTGCCACTTCTGCCGTCTTCTCTTCTTCCCCGTCTCCCGTCCCGTCCCCGATTCTTACGTTCTCAATGGGCGCGTCTTCGAAGCAGTCTTCTCTCGCCCCGAAAGCTGGAGCGACTGCAACAGGAAAGAAGGGTCAGAGAAAGAGCGACGGGACGTCTGCCACAAAGTCCTCGGTGAAGACCACCGGAAAGCCGACCACTCAAGCCGGGAGCGCAACAACAGTCAGCGTAGCCAAGAAGTCGGCGGGGAAGGCTCTCGTGAAGCCTCTTTCAAAGAAATCGACCGCCGCCACGACTAAGGTGGCTCCAAAATCTGCCACAAAAGTTGCGCCAAAAGTCGTGAAGAAGGAGTCAAGTAAAACGACAAAGAAAGGAGCAAGCAAGGTGGCGAGCAAAGGAGCAAACACAGTGGCAACCAAGCTCACACGCAGTCCGGCGACACCGCGCCCCCGCGGCAGTGCTTCTCCAGTCCCAGCCACTCGTTCGGCAGGCTCGACTGTCCGTGCGGGGGCGTCAATCGCTCCGCTCGCGACGGTCGTTCGACGTATCCCGCATGCGTCTTCCAGTCAAGCCCCGCTTCCTCCTCAAGCCCAGAGCCAGCCGGCGCCCCGGATCGGCCAGGCCGGCTACAACGACAATCGCTCTCGCTCTGGATCCAATCCGCAGCTTGGGCAGACGACGAATCATCAGCAGTGGTCTCCCCCGGGACAGTCTCGGCAAGGCCAAGGCTCTGGGTATGGGACTGGGACCGCCTACGGGAATGGAGCGGGTCAGTCGCAGAGTCGTCCCCAGTCCCCTGCTCCGACCTCAGTGACGCGTTCCCAGTCACAGGCATCGCTTCCCCAGTCCCGCCTGGGTGCGATGCCTCTTCCTTCCCGTAACGGCGGCACGACTCGTCAGACCCCAGCAGAGGTGCTCGCAAGCCAGAAGGCAATGGACCGCTTTTATGTAGGGATGGAGAAGGCGTTGCGCACAGAGCTAGGAAAGGCGCACCCGGTGGCGATTCTCTTCCAGCAGCACGGCTGGTCGGCTGGCCTAGCGCTCGGCATTGGCACGTGGCTGGAATATCGCCTTGGGGAGTTACTCCAACGTCCGAGTGGAATGCGCCTCGGGGATCGGATCCAAGACGCCCAGAACGAAGGGTTGCTCGGGCAGGAGATCTGGCCCTATGCCAAGAACATTCAGAGTGAGCGAAACCGTTTTGCCCACGATGCGATTGCGCCGATGACGATGGCTCCGCGCCTGTGGGGGATGCTTGGGTCTGTCGTGTTGCTCGAGCAGGGTCTTCCTGCTGCGCCAAAGCGTCGGCGGTAGGGACTATCCGAGGGACTATCCGGGTGCGTCTCTCTACCTCGGAATTACTCCGCCTGTTGTTCCGGGGCTTCATCCAAGAAATACCTAGGCTTTACTCCCGTTAAGCGTTGGTATCTGCCGAATCTCTGTTCTCTTTTCCTTGGATTTTATTCCCCTCGCTTCAACAACAGCCGTCAGTGATTAGCAGACACTGGTGAGCGGTGTCTGGCTGTCCTGTTAAGGGCAGGCGGATACCACTTGGTCGGCAGTCTGCGCCTCCAATCGAGCCCTTGTGTATAGCCCATGTTGTTACACTGAGCCAGAAGCCGCCGAGCTCCCCCGAAACCCACAGCTCGCGCAGTGGCGAGCACGACCTATGAGGCCAGGAGTAAGGAGGGCTTGGAGGGATTAGCACGCCTACTGGTTACCCCGCCTTGTCTGTATAAGGGGACGTGCTCGTTCAGATCCGGCTAGGTGCGTCCAGTGGCACATAATCGGGCTAGCGGCCACGAGCATCGCCGTTGGCGCTATTCTTCCCCGCCCTGAGGGGCGAGTTGTCGCGTATCTGACCAAAACACGCGCCCAGAACTAATTATTTAGAGAGCTTGAATTTTACATTCAGGTCTTTCGGCTCAATCGAGTACAAAGAATCTGGAGGAGACCCTCTTTTGAGGATATGAGCAAAGCCTCAGGAAACAACGCCACACTATCGAGAGTGCTTTAAAACGCGGGATGGCTCCGCTTACCTTGTCACGGGGTCCTATGCCAAGAAGTACCTAATCTTATTGCTAGGGAGTTCGTGGCGGTGTTGTTTGGCGGGCGTTATTCCTCTCTCTGTCGCGCCTCTCTCTAATTTTGCTGATGCGCTCACTGAATGTCTCTGCGTCGAGGGTGACCCGCGCCCCGCTCTGAATTTGGTTTCGTATACGCGTTGGATATTCCGCACGAAGCAATGTTGAAGGATTCCCCTCGAAGCGATTGAGCGGCAGAAATGCGGCCAAAGGCGCGGGCAGCGTGATCCCTCCGAGCACGATGCCACGTCGTGTCCACCCATAAGTTCTTCCCCCTCGACTAAAGGTCAGATCGGCCTGCCCATCTTGCGTGACACTGCTCACCGGAGCGGTCTCTATACTATCGGCATATTCGAGCAAACTGCCTGCGATGACACGGTCGAACCGGTCTTTCCGGGGGAGGGCGAGACTTGTCGGCTCAAGAGAATTGCCATAGAGCCGCGCATCGTATGCTGGCACGAGGCCTCGCGAGGCTGCGTTCCTGTCTCTTGAGAATCCTCTCGACTCCTCGGCATCTCTGTCTCTCTCACTATTTCGATTACCATTACTATTGTCCGCGTGATTTCTTTGTTCAGCTCCACGACGGTGAACTGATTCTAGCTCTGTTGCGTTGACAATCCTTGACCCAACCTGTGAAGAGGTTTTAATTTTTTGTTTCGCGAGCATTTGATTTTGCGCGACTGTCGTCACCTCAGGAGACTGGAGTCTCTTCGAAGATGGCGCGAAATCGACGGGCGCCGAGCTTCCTGTGACGATTGAGTGCGTTGAGCCACTTTTCAGGATTGAGCCTGCTTGGCGTATCACAACGAATCGAACCGACCCAATAGAAGGCCGAGCCGAGGAGTCGATGACACGGAAGATACTTTTGCCCGAGACGACGACAGTGGGGAGCGCAATCACCCCAAGCAGCACGTGCGCGAGCAGCGCCGCAAGGAAGGCGCCTCGATACGGATGGATGGGTGTCGGAATGCGAGGCAGCATAAAGCTTCCATAGAGATATTTCCCCTATTCTGCACAGTTTCTGTATAGTCCTTTTTTGCACGCTTCCCTGTAGTGCAATCTTACAAGACACCGACTGCGTGCGTCACCGGGTGTTAGTCCGGCAGGCGTCCTGACTAAACGAGGGAATGGACGGGGTGTGGGCATGACTTCATGCTTCGAAAAGAGGCTTTACCATTCTTCTCGCACACACTATGCCCCCGCCGCCGCAGGAAGGCGAACCGACCAGTTCAAGAGCGCTTTGCCTGTACCGCGTGTCACTATACGGCGCATGCCGATGTGAACGCGGCGCAGAATATTTCGGCTCGGGGCGTTCTTCGTAATGCGCCCACATGTGTTGTCGCTTGTGCACAACCTGCCGCGCACTAGCCGCAGGCACAAAGCCCCCGGATTTATCCGTGGGGTACATGGCACAATGCCAGGATCTGCTGTTTATACTTTTACGCAGGTCTGGTTATCTCTAGTCTGTAATCTTTTGAGCTCTGCACGGTGGGGTTGCCGCGTCTGGCACTGGCGAAGACAATCGCCCTGCGATACAACGCGATAGCCTCCGCCTCGCCCGGGGCTTCCGGTGCCGCATTAGAGCACTTTTTCTTCGGCGCTTTTTCTTCTTTTCTCTCTGTGTGATGGCATATTTTTTGAGACTCCCATGCACCGATGGCGCCAGACTACTGATTTTTTTGAGGGGAGTATCGAGCCGTTCAGGATCGATGGCGGTGCGAGTCATCTCACCCTATTAGGGTAATACGAATTACGGTGAGCAGAAACGTCTGCGACTATCCGGCAAGCACCACTCGCACAAGTCCAGCGGTAAATATTAGCAGTACCGCGGCAAGAAGAGCACTCCCGCTATCACTATTGAAGCGGACACGTTGTGCGAATGCGCCCCGGCTTTGTCGAGTGAGCACCCCGGTAAGAACAGCGGCGAGTACGAGGCCAAGCAGGCCCCTAACGAGACTAGAAAGGGTCAGTCGCAAGGAAACGTGCCATGATGTGAAGTCGCCAGTGATCGCGCTCGCGACGATGAGACCTGTCGCGAGAATACAGCCGCTAAAAACGATAGCAACTGCGACGTTGCGTTGGAGTCCAATCAATTCGATGCGTTGCTTGAGAGAGAGCCCCCGGTCCGCTGGTACGTGGAGCAGAAAGAGAAACAGCGCCATTGGTAGCCAGCTGATCATGATGAGCCCGAGGAGAAAAAACACGCCTGCGGTAGCGAGATTGCCCCCGTTGCCTTGGAGAACTGCCGCGGCCAAATAGCCGACAGCCAACGCCCCGGCTGCGTCAATCATTGCCACAGGCAGGGAACCCTCTCGAACGGCTTCCGCGTTATCCACGCCTGGCACAAAGACGCGATCGGCAATTTGTAAACCGAGTACAACGGCTGCCACCGCAAAGGCAATGTCCGCAACGACGACGAGCGGAGTGAGTGCCCCTCCTGCCTGCGCTGCGCCGACGCCTGCCAGTGCCACACCCATGCCGGCAAGGGCCCCGCCAAGGCGCACCGCACTCGGCACCGACTGGACGGGCGTAAAGTTCGGGTCTTTGAGACCGACCCACCAGCGGACGATCATAAGAGCGAAAGGAATGAGTAAAAACCACGTGAGCGTGAGCATAGGCGTCGAAAACAGAAAAGGGCGAGGAAAAAACGGGAAGAACAACGCACAGGGCACGCAGCAAGACCTGCCCATGTAGCGGTCCGGCCGGTGTGTGGGAGTCACCTGCGCGCCAGCCCGCGGGGAGGAGACGCCCCACCGCAGGCTGAGCCTCTCGCAGTGTACGGGGCGAACGGGCTTTGTGCTCAGTACTGTGGCTTTGGTGGTGCCCGAGGACGTTCTTGTACTTATTGCAAGCTCCACATCGGCGAACGGCTCTTTTTTTGGATTGCACCGACAAGACAGTCTCTTTCCGTTCGCTTGGCCCGAAGGAATTCCGCCAGATGGATGCCTCCTTCTTTCGGTAGGAGAAGAAGACAGGAAGTGCTTGAATGGAGAGAGCCCCCTATGTTAAATAGATGCGAGACGACTCCAAGAGTACCCGCCGGCAATCGGATGTATTCCGCGTACTGCGATTTGCCAGGATGGCGGGCATAACGAGTGTCGCGGCGCTTGTGTGTGTGGAGGAGCTTCGCGGCCAAGATTTTGGAAGGACGGCATCGAGATCGACACCGACGATCTCAAGAAATTTGAATTCCACCGACCCTAGCCCGGTACTCATTGATTCGGCGTGGCTAGGGAGTCCACTGCGGATTACGTGGAGGCAGCTCATTTCTCCATCGCGCAATGTTGTCCGATCAGCAATCATAGAGGCGATCACGCAATGGAGTCACTGCAGCGTGCCTGTTCAGTGGGTGTCTGCGTCTCGCGAGGGCCGGTCCGTAACGGCGGATGTCATCGTTGATATCGAGTACGCCCGCGCAAGAGTGTACAATGGGACGACGACGTTCTGGCGCGATTCTCTATTTCGCGTGATGGGGGCTCAAGTGACATTTCGACTCCCCCGTGGCGCGGTCGACACGGTGGCGGTCAAATCTCTCGCGCTGCATGAGTGGGGACACGTCATTGGGCTCCCTGACGACAGCAAGACCAACAGTGCGATGCATCCTCAACAGGGTGGCGCCTTTCTCACGGCGCATGATGTTCAGATGTGGATGAAGCGGGCCCGCGGGCTCGGTCTTTCGATCCGGCCTGTCCACAGTGACTGTCTAGACCGCTCGGTGCAGGACACCGCTGGAGGTCTTCTCAAGCGATAAACACGCTTGGGAGATTCTGTGCTAGATGAGTGTTTCACGGGAAGAATTTGCGACAGGCATTGAGAAGAAATTATGCGTGTTTATTGAGAAACCCCGTCCGCGATTATCGTTAAAATAGAGACTGGGTATGGTGGGAAAATACTTTCCCGCAAGTAAATCTTATGCCGTTTGTCCCCGTCCCGCCAGCATCACAAACTTTTGACGAGACAGCCAGCACGGCAAGCGCTGTACTTCGCTGGCTACAGGTGCTGGAACATTGCGGTCCGTCGGCCTCTCCGGCAACGATGGATCGCAAGGTTCGGCTTCTTAGTCAATGGCCCGATTTAACAGAGCATGTATTAGCCGCGGCCTCTCGCGACCCGGAAGATTCGCTCCGACGATGGTCTGCCTGTAGTCAGTTGGCATCACCAGAAAGATTTCGAGTGTGGATGAAGTCAGAATTGCAAACCAAAACCTCAACGCAAACAGGAGGGGTTCAAGTTGACTTAGAAATTTTACGTCTAATGCTGAAACATTTGACGGCGGACGATGTAGAGATGGTGCCAGCACTGCTCGAAACGCAGTGGGTGGTGAGTCCCATCAGTGACGAGCTTATTCAGTTTGTAGAAAGCCCCTTCGGGCAAGTCCTCTATGCGAGAGTGCTGGAGCTGTTGCGCAAGGGAGTCTATCGTCATCGGCCGAACACGTTTCTGGATATTTGCATCGATGCCGGAGACCGTACGGAGAGATGGCTTGAGGCGGCGATGTTCAGCGGCCAACCACTCGGTCCAATGGGCTTTGACTGCGGCACCCTCTTTAATGCCAAACTCGAGCCGGTGCTCCTAGCGAGTGCCCTCTGTCAGCTGCCGGCCGATTGGAAGCAGATTGTAGCAATGGGTCTCAGTCGATTTGAGACAGGAGACGACGGGGAGATTGCGTGGCCACGGACCGTATTGAAAACGTTTTTAGCCAATCATCCGGATAAGGAAGTGCGATTTCGTATCATCAAACTCCTCACGCCGTCCGAGCCGTCTCTCACTGGGCTGAGCACTCCGGGCCAAGCGGAAGCCACACTAGACCGAGGGAAGGCACCTGTGCTTCCGGCGAATTCGAGCGCGACAGGTAGCCCCGAACGTCCTGGATTGATGAAGAGATTTTTTGGATAATAGTCCCCGGTCAAGGACAAGAGGGTAGACTGAGATGCGATATTCCAAGAACCGAAACCGAGCGAGACGGCCGCGTCCGCTGCTGCACATGCGCCTGGGTGCGAGACAACGGTCTTCTGTGGATATGGTATAGTGCTTTAACACGCACGGACGGGAAACGTTCAATCACGACCGCTCTGACATTGTGCAACGGAAAGCACGATACCGAGCTTGGAAAAGAACGCGCCCATCCGCGATGCCCCCACTCACAATAGAAAATGAACAACAACCAGAGCTACAGCCAGAGCGCACACGATGTAACGGGGGCCGCTGGTAATACGATTGCGGCGTTGCGATGGCTAACCGCGTTAGGGGAATCGGCGACATCGACAGACGTTGTAGCGCGTCTCGACTCTATGGCTTGCGACTTACAAGAGTGGCCTGATTTAGCGCGACAGGTTCTGGAGGCGGCGTCACGCGATCCAAACAAGGACCTCCGTCGCTGGGCCGCCTGCAGCCGATTTGGATCTGCGGAGACCTTCCGTGGGTGGTTTGAGCGCCAACTCCGGAGAGGGATTAATTTCCAGATTACCGAGGAGCTCCTTCGCCCGTTGGCAACACATTTTTCGGCGGAAGAGGTGGTGGCCATTCTGGGGTTAGAGTCTGCGACGTGGGTACTTCACCCGCCCGGCTCTCTGGTCATTACGGAGTTTTTGTACACCCCGGTCGGGCTTGCTTTGACGTCTCGAGCGTTGGAGGGGATGCGCGCGGGGACGTACAGAGATAGCTACTATTCGTTCGAGAGCTGGTGTCGGCGCCACGGCGAGCGAATGCCAGAATGGATTGACGCAGGTATTTCCAGCAAGAAGCCGTTGCGAGATATAGGATTTTCCATTGAGGATCTGAATAGAACAGAGCTTGAGCCCGTGGAGATTGCGCGTTTTTTGGCTGCGCTCCCCGCAGACTGGGATGAGATTGTCTCCGTCCTTGGTCGGAAGCTGGCATTAGAGCCGACGCAGACCGCAGACACCGGCGCTGTCGAGTGGCCCCGCGATGTACTGAAGGCCCTCTTAACAGGGCATCCGGCCAAGGAGGTCCGACTTGAGGTGATCAAGCTGCTCACCCCGCCCCAAACGACAGCCCAGTCCTCCGAACAGCAAACAGCGGGTGGGTACCAAGCGTCCACCTCGACGGGAAATCCCCGCGGAGTTAGAGCCCCGAACGCTGACCCGAACGCCCCGAAGGAGCGCAAAGGGTTGATGGCTCGACTGTTTGGCTAGCACTTCGGCCAGCGCTGTTTAGCGAGCATGGCTCGGGCTCATTCGGGTTCAGCAAGCCGTCTGTATTTCTGGCGGCCTGAAATATCAAGATGATCCGCTTGAGCCGCAGACTCCTTCCGTTTCACACGCTCTCGCGCGAGTCCTCGCGAGACACTCACTACTTGCTTACCGTTTAGTGTTGCGCCGTGAGACCTCTCAAGAAGGACACAGTGTTCGTCGGCATCCGCAGCCGGGGGAAGGAAGCCACTCGTCCCAAGACATAGCCCGTCGGCGGTGGTCCCCAGTCCCCGGTCCCCAGTCTTCCGTCTCTCCTCTGTGCTCCTCTCGCAAGGAGGTGAGCCGGGAAATATCAGCGAGACTTTCTGCGGCGCGGGGCGGCCGGCGGACTCACCTGCCCAAATAAATCGAAAGGGCCCTGATCTTTCGCTTCGCTGCTCGACTGCGTCGTAGCCGCCTCTGCCGGGACCTCAGTGGGCGGCAGTGTGGTGTCGGACGGTGGAGTAAGCGGCTCCACCGCTTCTGGAATACTGAGACGAGTCTCTGTCGCACCAACGCTGACTGCCGTCTGACGAGATGCGATCAAGGTTCTCAGGCCTGACTCGCTGAGCACTGTTACGCCGAGCGATACTGCCTTTTCTGACTTTCCGGCTCCAACATCAGCGCCGGCGACGAGATAGGTGGTTTTTTTGGACACAGAGCCTGTGACCGCTCCACCCAATTGCTTAATCTCTTCTGTGAGTGCGTCGCGGGAGACGGAGAGCGTTCCCGTAATGACAAACGTCATTCCTTCCAACGTCGTCGCGGTAGGGGGGGCCGCTACTTCTGCTTGCGGGACAACCCCAAGGGATTCCAGCCGGTCGAGCTGTTGCCGCAAGACGGGGTCTCCGAAGGCCGCGGTAACTGCGATAGCAATTTTTTTCCCGATCCCCGGGAGCGCTTCAAGGGTCGCAGCGTCCGCCGCTCGCACCGCGGTCAGCGTGCCGAACTTCGCCGCAAGCTTTTGGCTCACCGTTTCACCCAAATCCGGCACACCTAACGCAATTAGAAAGCGGGCCAGTGGTGGATTCTTTCGCGCAGCAATCGCCGATAAGAGGTTTTGTGTTTTTGTCTCGGCAAATCCTTCAAGCTTCGCGAGGTCTACTGCGGTCAAGGACCACAGGTCGGCCCACGACTGAATAGCTCCGGCGGTGTGAAGCTGCTCTGCGACCTCGGCACCAAGCCCTCGAATATCCAGTGCCTTTCGCGAGCCCGCATGCATCGTCCGTCGAATTTGCTGCGGTGGGCACGTCGCCGAGACACAGAACGTGTCGGCTTCGTCAGCCCTTCTCTCCAATGCATGCCCGCAGTCTGGGCACACTGACACGAACTGAACTGCAACTTCTTTCCCCGTGCGCTTTTCAGGTACCACTCCGAGAATCTGGGGAATTACTTCCCCGGCACGAGTGAGGAGCACGCGATCTCCGATCCGCAAATCCAAGGCACGAATATAGTCTGCGTTATGGAGCGTCGCATTTGTCACGGTGACACCGCCAATCTCTGTGGGATCAACGACGGCAACGGGAGTAATCCGTCCAGTTCGTCCCACTTGGTACCGCACCTCACGCAAGGTCGTCTCAATGGCCTCGACCGGCCACTTGCGTGCGACGGCCCATCGCGGCTCGCGACTTACCGCGCCCAGCATTTTTTGCATGGCAATTGAGTTCATCTTGAAGACCACACCATCAATGTCGAAATCCAGTGATGCCCGAAGGCTTGGAATCGTTTCCGCGAACGCTTCAGACTCTGCCAATGAATTAATGACGCAGCGGTGTGGGGACGTCGTAAAGCTCCAGCTTTCCAATCGGTCGAGAATAGACCCGTGTGACGTGAGGCCAATCGTCTCTGGCGGCGCATCGGCGGGCAACACCAACCCATAGGCAAAGAATCCAAGACCGGCGTCTCGCGTGACGGTCGGATCAATGACGCGTAACGACCCACTGGCCGCGTTGCGGGGATTGCGATAGGGGTCAAGTTCCGCCGCTTCACGCCGCGTATTGATCGCTGCAAACGAGGTCCGCGGAAGATAGACCTCTCCCCGTACCTCACACACCTCCGGCACCGATTGTCCCTCTGGCACACTCAGTTTTGCTGGAATTGCAGCGATTTGCCGGACGTTGAGTGTAACGTCTTCTCCTTCAAGACCATCGCCTCGAGTCGTGCCACGCACCAGTTTACCCTTCTCGTAGGTGAGAGACATGGAGAGTCCGTCGATTTTCAGCTCGGCGCACAGTGCTCCCATATCCTCCCGATCCGTGTAGGCCCGTGCTCGCGCATGCCATGCCTCAAACTCTGCAACACTCATGGCGTTCTGAAGCGAGAGCATCGGAACCATGTGACGCTGCTTGACAAAAGGAGTCCGAGCCTGTTCTCCCGCCCCGACAGCCTCCGTTACCGAGACAGCTAATGGGGCCAGTTCTGGATGTTGTTCTGTGAGCTCACGCACTCGCCGCATCAGCGCGTCATACTCTGCGTCAGACAGTGCTGGCTGTTCGAGGACGTAATATTCATGGTTGGCCCGCTCAAGTAGGGCCGTCAAGCGAAGCAGCTCATCAGAGGCAGTAGACATAACACAGAGTTGGAGGAATATCTTTCACTATACTCGCCGACTCATCCTCCGAGGGCTCCTCAATCGAGCCTGCATAGCGTCCTTGAGTGCGCCCCCCCCCCGCCTCCTCTCGGTCTTGCTTCTGCGTGTTTAGAGCACTTCTCAAAGTGCTCCCACACGTATTCTGCTTTTGTTCCCCACCGCTCCTCGGTGCTGTGATTCGAGTATGTTAATAGAGAAAAGCACGACACCCCACCGTCCGTTCTTCATCTTTTGCTCCGCCGTATGACCCAAACGACTTTTTCCGCCTCAAAGTGGCTGACGAAACTCGGCACCTGCCGATCGGAGAAGCTTCAAGAGGCCGTGTCGGCTCTTGGGAAAGCGCTTCAAGCCGGGACTCCCACGGTGTCTGATTTTTTTGAGACATATATTCATGACCCGCGCTGGCGACCGGTAGCATCTCGTCTCACCGCTGCCCGAGTTGCTTGGGACGAGGTGGAAGAAGCTTTGACGAGCAAACTGCGCTCCGAAGGGGGCCTCCAAGTAGGACGTGCGTGGACCGCGCTTTCTCTCTTCGTCCCAGCCCAAGATCGACAGGCACACCGATTGCATCAAGAGGCGCTTGCCTCACTGCGTACAATCGCTCAGGAGTGCGATTCGCCGTCTATTGGCTCTTTTGGATTCAATCTCTCCACGCTGATTGGACTGAGGCAAGCGTTTCCGAGGGAACTTCCAGAGGAGATCGAAAAAATTATCCGTGCTCGAATTGATCTCCGCAGCCGTCGGTCTGGGGAACACACACGCCACCTTCCGTGGGGAGCCCAAGGAAGTTCATGGAATAATGTTACGAACACAGGGCTCTCACAGTCAACCATAAGCACCTTGCGTATGCTGGCCTACGGCCGTGAAGAGTCTCGAGCCCTTGTGCGAGACATCGCTCACGACGTCGGCACTTCATACCAAAATTCTTTTAACCGAGACCTCCCTCAGCTAGCCGAACTTCTCGTGCGAACTGAGAATTCAGAGGTGGAACTTCCACACTGGGCGACCACGGCTATTTTCAAGGAACTGGTATCCCCTGCCATCAATGAGCACAAGCGATTTGCCTGGCTTGCCGGAGTGCTCCATCGGCCACTCCTCCTCGTAGAAGCATTAGCCCAAGAGGTTCAAAATCCAGTCGCGAGGCGTCCCATCCACGCCGGGATCGCCGCCCTTGATAAGAGACTAGCCCAAGACGCGTCACGAGTATTTGCCCTCGGTCAAATTCCACGAGGCGGACTCGCTTTTTTACTTGCCCACCCCGAATGGAAGGCGTTTCATCGTCTCGCGATTACCCAGATTGGGAACACAGTGGAGAAAGCCCTCTCTGATGCCCCACGCGTCGTTCCTGCGAGCCGGGGAGTGGTACGAATACGTCGTCCACGGTACTACTAATTCAAATAGTGCTGCCGGTGCCGCTATCCTATGGTCTGCCTCCGTCGCAGCTCATTTTTTGATACCGCACTTTGATGACTACGCTCCGAGACCTCGTATTTTTTCGAAGTCGGCTTCTTGTCTCCCCATTCGAAACATCGCGCCTGTCTTTTCGACTGCCTCGACTCAGTGATGTCTCGACGGTTCATGCGACCTTAATGGCGAATGAAAACGTTTTGCGCTGGACGGCGCATTCCTGTCATCCAAATCTTTCTCAGACGACAGCGCTTATGGAGCGATGGCTTCGCGCGTGGGAGAAGGGCAACGATGAGCTTATCCTTGTTCTCGAAGACCGGGTCACAGGGGATTTCGTCGGCACGATCGGTCTCGTGATTGACGATTCAAGCATTGAAATCAGTTATATGCTCCGTGAATCTTCATGGGGGTGCGGGTTGGCGACAGAAGCGGTCCGCGAAGTTATCGAGATTGGGTTTCGACAACTTAACGCATGGAGACTCTGGGGGACGTGCGCGCCGGACAATCCGGCGTCTCAGTGCGTCATGGAGCGGGCCGGGATGCAGACCGAAGGACGGTTGCGTCGCTGGATGGTGAGTCCGATCATCAGCGCCATCCCGCGCGACGCGATTTGCCTATCAATGACACGGGATGAGTGGATGAGCACAAGCCGCGTCGCGGACCGTTTATAGTGGTAACACCTGCTTCTTTGGTATTTTTATGCTGCCAGTTCGAACTTCAGTAAATACGAAATTTCAAGGCAGTGCCGAAGACTTAAAAGTCACGTCTTCCATCATGAACTCCCTGCCGACTTTGGCGGAAGTGGGAGAGTGGCTACGGAGTGATGATGAGTTCGTCTTATGGTCAATCGGGTGCGGCTGTGCCGCTCGAAGCTTGTTGCAGGCTCGTATTAAAACAGTTCCACAGGACCAGATTTCTGCAATCCTTCGGCGCTACTGTGCTCGGCTGACTGCGGAAGGCGTTGTCTGGTCGCCCGTTCTTGAGTCATGGGCAGAGGGGGGATTACTCAACGACCATCTGATGAATCAAATCTCGTCGTGGTGGGCAACACATCCCGCGATTGCGTCGCAGGGACACGCACTCTCTGACTGGGAGTCTCTCCTGCCGTTTCAGAGCAAGCCATTCAAGCTCTTGGTTGGCAAATATCTTCCGCCACAATGGATTGATTCTAAACGATGGACACAATGGCTCGGCGATTCTCAGCTGTCTGTTTCTCTTTTGGAGAACCTCCGGACTCATCCAATATCCACCGAGAAAGAGTACGATTCGGTACTTCGCTTGCTCACCCCACAGAGCCAAAGAGAAAAGCCTCTCTCCTTTGATGCGTGGGACATCATGACCCATCAATGGAGAGCCACTGGAGGCGTTACCTATGCCGACTGCCAAGATTCGCTTCAACGCTATAACATTTTACGAGAGCACGTTGAGTCAAAAGGACTCCCCGTCGCGGTGCGTATTCTGTTTGAAAAGCAGGTTCGAGCAGCGGAAGAGACCCTACTTCTTTCGAAAGCCAAACAGGTGAACTTCCCGAGACTTGGCGTCCTCCTCGTGTTGAGTGACCCATTCATCAGCGAGGAGACCGTGTTGGGTGGAGCAAGAATGTTGTTCGCGCGCGGAGAGACGGACTTGAGCACGTTTTTTGCACATCCAGCGGTGACGCGGGCTGGACGTCTCTCCCTCGTACGTCTCTTTGCCCCCGAGCAGCAGGAGTCGGTTATCGTTGCGTACTTGCTCAAAAAAGACGGTGACACCCGTGTTGTGGATGATGCTCTTTGGATGATGCAAAACCTCCCAGCCTCGTCGACGACACGGCGCCCCTTACTCTCAGCAATCGCGTCGCACCCTGCCAGCTCTCTTTCACACATTCGTCATCTCCTTCCGTTTCTTCCAACGACGCCAGGGCTCGCGGACGAGATTGGGAAGCGTCAGCGGTGGAAAAAAGAACCTGAGGTTCAGGCAGCCCTGTCTGATCTTCCGCCAAACGCACCCGATAGAATCTCTTTGCTGATGCGGGAATATCGGACTGACCCTGCCAGAGTCGTTCCATTACTCGCAGAGATTAAACCATCAATCGTCTTTCGACGGTTCAACGCAAACCCCGAGGACATTCGCCCATTTATTACACGCCGGGTGATGACGATTCTTCTGACAACGGACATTCCAACCGATCCGGTTCGACGAACGACGAAGCAGCTGTGGCTGCAAGACCAGTGGAAAGTCATTCATGAGTCCTCGCGTCAGTCTTCGATGAGTCTTGGCGACTCTTTATTGAATTCGGAAGATCCGAGCCACGGAGGTCCGAGTCTGCCGACAAAAACACCGCGGGCCTCCCGACGCCGATAGTCGGGTGTAAATTGAACTATCGTGGCACCGGTTACCGTCCTTGACGCGAACCCGGGGGGGGAGTTACAGCGTTTTACGAGTACAATCTGATCGGCTGGCTCTTGAGTTTCTCGTCAAGGAGCGCCGTCTTCGCTGATGGTAGAAAAGATAGGAATGAGTGGGGCCAGATTATTTGAAATACGTCCAAGGACATCGACGGCACTTCTGCCCCATGATCGGAGTGGATCAGGAGACAGCGGACGAACCGCGACCAAGCGAGCCAGTTGATCCCTCAAGCGAACGATATCGTTGCCTTGTGCGACCGTCTTCGTCCAAGAGTCTATAGCCCCTGGACGTCGAACCTCCGGCGTCACATTGACCCGCTGCATTTGGCGCACGACTTCATCCGCGTAGGCCAAGGCGGTATCTGCAACGGCTAGCGCGCGCGGGCTCGCTCCTTCGCAGTCTTCGCGCTTGACCACAGCGAGGTTTCCAAATACTTCTTGGGCATGGAGCATCGTGTCGGTCAGATCGGCGAACCGGGTGGCGCCATCCACGCTGGCTCCTGCATCATTCGTCGTTCCACCGCCAGCCAGCTCAGGTGTTGGCAAAGGAATAGAGGGTAATGCATCAGCACTATCAAGCCCTGCTCTCTCTCCGAAATTTACGCTTGAGGAGTCGGCATCCATTGCCACCGCGTCAGCGCGACTCTCCCCGCAGGCGGAGAGGAGGAGTGACGTTATTACGAAAAAGACCAAACGAGTACCTGAATTCATACAAGCTCCAGAGAGAGTGCGTATTATCGTCCTACACAGACTACGTGGTGACCAGCACCGTTCATAAAATCTACGCAAATCTTCCATCCACTGATCTGCGTACGCCGGGCGAACGATGAGCCCGACTGCCGTCCGGATTTCACCGGACTCGCGCGCGATTGGTCCGCCTGACGCGGGGCCTGACGGCA
>Ga0163144_10007894_pt1 | contig 23193 bp, 15 predicted proteins | sample OliLak19BULKMAT1_FD_123175 | JGI IMG/M metagenome (GOLD analysis project Ga0163144, IMG submission 123175) | Freshwater microbial mat bacterial communities from Lake Vanda, McMurdo Dry Valleys, Antarctica - Oligotrophic Lake LV.19.BULKMAT1 | ecosystem: Environmental > Aquatic > Freshwater >...
AGCGTAGTCTTGTCGCCCGTCTTGCGGTCCACAATGATCGACTCTGCGTTGTAGATGGACAACCAGTGCGCTACGTCCGCCGAGGCGTTGCCCTTGCTGGAATACTTGTCGAACGAACCAATCCATCCGACCAGTTCATCCCGCGCCAGCAGGACACCACGGATATTCTGCTGCAGAATCGGAACGAGCCCCTCCAGAGTCGTATCATTGACAATGCAACGGTCGCACCCGATGGCAGACGATGCCGTTCCGATAAATACCCTCACCGCATTCGGCAGAACATGCAATGGGAACGGTCGGTATCCTGAATTCAGATCGGACCGGCGGCGAACCCGTGCCACCACGACATTGACCTGCAGCGTTTGCAGTTCGTCCTGGAGTTCCGTCACCGTCTCATCAAGAGGATGACCATTCTGAAGATTTGCGTGATGCCGCAAGAGGATATCCCGGGCGCACCGTTTTCGATGATGTTCCAGGACTCGCTGTGCGTAGTACGCAACCGGCTGCGGAGCTCGAACATCGTAGGCCGCATGATGAAGTCTGTCACACAGACTCGGAGTCAGATATCCGGCATTCTCAAGCCGTTCAACCGTGTGATTGATATCGGTCGGCAATCCGTCGGCCTGCAGAGTCACGAACACCTTGAACACGTCGCGACAACCGGGTTCCGAGAACATGTCCACGGTCAGAATTTCAAGAGCCTGTGGCGACTCATCCGGCTTCGTGATGCAGTCACTGATAACCGTCCACTCGTCAATGATTTGTGTTTCGGAAATCATGCTGCCCCCTGTTCGACGAATAGGCGTTGCTGTCGATCTTGTGGGGGCAATTCCGAGCGCCATTGAGGCAACCCGAGTTCGATCCGCAGTTCTGTTTTCGTCAAACCAAAGTGCGCGGCGACTTGCGGCACATTGACACCACAACCGAGGGCATGCCTTGCGTCAATCCGCTGTTCCGAATTGAGCGATTGCCCCTGTTCGTTACCCTCATCCGATGCCATAATATAGGCGCTCCGTCTGCTGTGGAGTTATGTTGAACTGGAAGTCGGCGTGCCTGCCGACGTGAAACGAAATCGAAGGGGGGGACCGGCTGACAACCGGCCCCCCGCTTCTTTCACTCACCTACTTCGAGACCGTGCCTTGGATAGTGGCATGATCACCACGTGGGCTTTTTGGACGCGGCACTGCTGCCGTTCCATTTCCCATGTCGCTGTTTGGAACCAATTCCCAGATCGCGACTCGGTTCCCGTGTTGTCCATCACGGGGCGTGTTCTTTATCGCGACGATGTGAATTCGTCCCCGGCTTTGCAGCCCTCGAAATGCCGGTGCCATGAATTTCATGCATTCCGGTGGTACGTCCAGACGCAAATGGACATCATCCGCGCAGACTTGTTTCTGAGTCTTGAGTAACTTCAGAATGGTTTCCGGGATGACGCTTTCCGCGTCTTTGACAGGGACTTTCTGTCTTGGCATTCCGCCTGCAGATTGCTCCTGTCTTTCTGATCGTCTTCTGGTCATAATTGACCCTCCAGAAAATGCCGTTCGCGTCCCGATCAAAAGTCACGAACGGCGTACCACGGAACAGGGCTTCCGATTCCACAATGGAATCGGCGGCCTTTCCTCATTTGTGGGCGTTGTGACGGGCGATTGCGGCCATGAGAAAATGCGTCACCAGAATGCCCAGGAATAGCGGTAGCGTCTCGATCATGCGCGGCGGCCTGTCAGACCGACGGATTGCAATTCATCGTCGGTGACGTCGTCGGCTCGCTGCTGAGTGCGTGCGATGCGTGCAAGGCGGGCGTGGGTGGCCGCTTCGAGCCATTGTCGCACGGCGGCTTTCGTGGTATGCGGCGTGCGACCAACGTACCAGACCTGCAGGCGGATTCGTTCGCCATCGAGACCGGCAAAGCCTCGAGTAATCCACCTCCATGACGTTGACGGATTGATGTTTCCGGGGATGACATCCCGGATTGCCGCATTGAGTGGCTGCAGTCCGTCGGGGACTGCGTTTGCGTTTTCTGCAACCATGAAAAAACCTCGCTTGCAACTCGTCCCACTACCCGAAGTAGATAGCGTTCATTGCAGGAGGTTAGGCGACGTTTCAAGGACTCAAAGGAGTACCGGGGTCCCGGACTCCGATACTTCAATTTCATTTTCTACGATAGAGCGGATTATCTGGAGGCCCATAACACGGCCGACCCCGTTGCGACCGTTTTCAGGGTTTTTATAGCGTACTTTTACTTCCTCTAAGATTGCGTCGCGTTTGCCATTGACCCAGTCTGGATTGTCTCGAATGATCTGGCGGATTATCTCCGTCCGCGGGTCTTCAGAGATTACCTTTTGTATTTCAACATTCTCGCTGCTGCGACTTTGCGGCTTGTTGTCGTGAATGTCGGCATTGCCATCTAATAGCTGCCTCATGCGAATCCAGTCGGCTAACTGCTGAAGTGCTTTTTTCCATCGCGTAATTGCCTGATCAAACTCTTTAGTGTTGCCCGGATCAATTTCCCGATTCACGTCCCGGATGATCTCCCCAGAAAATGGTGTCGGTTGGATCGAATTGACGAGATCAACGCGTTTTTGATTGTGCCCCGATATCATCGCGATAAATGTGATATCTGAATGGGAGACGATCAACGCTGGCACTCTGTCGGGCGGCGTCCTTGTGCGGTGTTCTTCCAGGTATTCATGTTTAACCTGAATCTGAATCCCGTCAAAGAGACGAGCTTCGCAAATGCTAAGTACGTCATTCAATCGCTCTGTCAGTGACTTCAGCATGAGATCTGGCGATTTCACCCATGTGGCAGCTGTTCCCGCATTTTCGCTCGGCTGGGGCACAGTAACCGAGATGTCAAAACCCTTTAAAGATTCCTCTAAAGCGTCTTCATCGGCGTCCGTGGTGATATCTTCTGGAAACATCGTCGCTGACTCCCGAAAAGTCATCATCCGAAAGTCAAAAACATGCAGGGCAGGCGGCTTTCGGGAACCGCTTTTTAAGAGCTAATCTAGCGCTGCAGACTTCAGTGTATCACGAACCCGGCATCATCCAAACTGCAGGGCGTTCGCTTCGGCGCGTGACAGATCCACGTCGGCGTAGTGTCGCTCTGTCATCTGCTTGCTGCTGTGGCCGAGTATCTGCTGTGCGGTCTCAAGATCTCCGTCCCGGCGTGCTTGTGTCGCTCGTGTCTTGCATGAGGATGCCGGTGCCATGCACAACAGGATGCCGATGCACAGGACATCATGGTTCCAAATGCGGCTGTAGCCGTTGCTGAGCATGGCACCGACCGTCTGTCCTGTGGTACAACGAACTGCTGGAGACAGGGCTGCAACAGGCGGAGCTGTTGTGCGTGGACTGGATGGGAGAATAAGAATTCTCGTTCACGTCCAGTCGAACTGAGCCCCACAGTGATCTCGGGCTCTATTCGATGCCACGCCGACGAACAATCGGTGGTCTAAGCACCCATTGGTAAGTATTGGGGCATAACAATCGATTGCGCAATATCCGGAGACTGACGTCTCGCGGCTCGCCGAGTTCCCGGCGAGCGGGGGACGTTAGTCCCCTGATTGTGATTCCTGCGATTATGCCATTTAACTTGTGCATGAGTGCTTATTTGACTGTCCAATCGTGTCTCTGAAGCGACACTTGGACTCAAAAAATCACTCGTGTTTTCAATGGGATCGTCGGGATTCGAACCCGAGACCTACCGATTAAAAGTCGGTTGCTCTACCAACTGAGCTACGATCCCTGATCTGAACTACGCTCACCAATGCCGTAGTTTGCGGCGTTCCTCAACTCATTGACAGGCGAAGTGCAGGAACCATATCGGGAAATCCGGGATTTTCCATACGGTTCGAGCCAATGGATGCGAAAGATCCCTGGAAAGCTCCGTAATTTTGGAGTTTGAGAAAAGACGGACCTGAAAATCACTCCTGTCCCTGAGCCAGCAGTCCAAGACGCTGCAGCTTGGATCGGCATTCGTCGCGTTCGCGGCTGCGGTTAAGGGGGATCCAGGTTGAGTCCTGAGCGGCGATAAATGCGGCGTCTGAAAACGGCGGCGCGGTTCCGGTCTCAGCAGCATTGGCGGTCAAACGCTGAATCACGCCGGAATCCAGGCGCGTCAGAAACGTGGAATGCATGCGATAGTCCAGGAACGCTTCCCACACGATCGGAAAAAGCGGTGCCACGATTTGCTCACCGAGCGAAGTGGCGTACTGCCGAATTTCCAACTGCGCATGGCTGTCCATGCGCAACGCCAGAAAATGCAGCAGGTTGTGGAGATCAATTTTCCAGTACGCTTCCGTATATGTTGCGAGTGGCAAATCCTTTCGTGCCTGTTCGCGGGCGACGCCGGACAAAATACGGCTTTGATAGACGTCACGCATCTTCGACTGAAGTTCTGCTTCTTCCTCGGTCAAATGTTTCCCAAGGTCGGTGGGTAAAGAATCGCCGCTGCCCTGGCGGTTGGCTTCTGCCTGAGTCCGCCATTCACCGGGGTCGGTCGTCTGAGCTGCATCAATCGCCAGCGAGTAGCGCGTGCTGTATTCGTTGATATTGGCGGTCCGATGCCGCACCCACTGCCGCCAGCAATCCATCGGCACGCGCACCAGAAACTTGACCTCGGCCATTTCAAATGGAGTCGTATGCCGGTGCCGCAGCAGATAGCGTATCAACGTCCGGTCGTCGCTGACTTTCTTTGTCCCTTCACCGTAACTGACGCGCGCGGCCTGGACAATGCTGCGATCGTCTCCCATAACGTCCACAAGACAGACGAATCCATCGTCCAGTACCGGGAATTTCTTCCAGCGCAGTAATTCAACCTGAGCGTTTCGTTCAAGTGCCGACGGACGGGTTTCGGACGCTGCAATTTCCTGAGACATGAAGTGAAACTACCGTAATGAGAGACAAATCTGAAACATTTCTTCAGTCCATTCAAAGCCTGAAACAGGAACTGTAAGATGTTGTGGGCAGTGTTTCCAATGCTCACGGCGTTATCATGTTTGAGGAGTCAGAAGTCATGTTTTTTACGTATCTTGACGACACGCCGGTCGGGAAACTTCTGATCGCAGGTGATGCACAGGGCCTCCGACACGTTTCGTTCGGAAAATCGCATTTCAGTGCCCCGGTCACGACTCCTGGTGACGACTGGGAATTCAATGAAAGACAACTGCAGGAAGCCGTGCGGCAGCTCAGGGCCTATTTTTCGGGCAAGCTGCAGGCGTTTGACTTGCCGCTGGCCGCAGAAGGCACGGACTTTCAGCGACGAGTCTGGAATGCACTATGCAAAGTTTCGTACGGGACAACCGCCAGTTACAGGGATATCGCGAAATCGGTCGGCAACCCGGCGGCGGCCCGTGCGATCGGAATGGCCAACGGCCGCAATCCTATCGCGATCATCGTGCCCTGCCATCGTATTATCGGCAGTAGCGGTAAGCTGGTCGGCTACGGAGGTGGCCTGCATCACAAACAGACACTGCTGAAACTGGAAGGTGTTGCTTAGGACCTGTCCAGAAACAACGCCGTGTTTTGGTGCGATGGAGAAACACGGGTTGGGAAGTGAGAAGTAAGATCCGGAATTTTTTGAACACTAATCTCCTCTGATAACCACTAATCCCTAAAGAGAACGGCTTGGTATTGTGAGCCGCATCCCGAGTCTGCATTAGCGTTAATCAGCGAAGATCAGTGTTCCGGATGTTCGCCTCAACACGTCGTAATTGATGGTCGCGACAGCGCTGGGCTGAGATCTCATGATGACGGACTTGTTTCTGGACAAGTTCTTAGAAACTGGGGGACACATGCAGGCTGTGAGCCGATGCCACATTGAATTGCAGCCTCGGCAGAGAACTCGACGATGACGTTGATGGCTACACGCGCCAGGCGGAATTGTTGCACACCGGCAAGAATCACCGGAACGGGCCGCTGTATGAGCCGCAAGCCGCGGTTGTTTTTCCTCTGTTTTTCAGACATTTAACGACCGCTAGCGCCTTGCCGCTCACTCAATCAACAGACCACATGCGAGGTATATCGCGGTGTCGCTCAAGTGAAAGACTGATCGATGTCTGGAGTTCATTTTTCCGGTCCTGCAAGTGCAACCGATCGCCGTCGCAGACGCCTGGTGACGGAAATCGATCCGGAGTTCAATTTGCCTGATACTGCCGGTGAGGCCCCACGACACGACGGTGCCGCTGAGATTGCTCCGTTTCCGATGTTGTCGCGTGATCGACTCATCCGCCGTGTGATTTCTCCGCGCCTGTGGAAACACGTTACGATCGCCATAGCACTTATACTGACTCCCCTTATCTGCGCATTCGTCATTTTGCGGTCGGCGGATCAATCGCCGATTGCTGATCAGGTACTGATGGCAACCCGTCTCAGTGCGTTGCGGGGTCTGTCGGGCCTGGAGCTTTTCGCGGCGGCACAGTTCTGCCTTGTCATCGCGTGGGTGCGATCCGCCAGTGCCGTCGATTTTCGAGGTGGCTATCGCTGGTGGCGTTGGATGGCAGTCGGATTGTTTGCTGCTTCGCTGATATTGCTGACGGGAACCGCTGCATGGATAACGGATCTGATCGCACTGGGACTTAAACCGATCTTTGGCCAAATTGATGCAGCTCGCCCGGCGCTGATCCTTGTTCCTGCGGGTGCCTGCCTCGCACTTACTCTTCACCGACTGATTCCAGATATGGGACGCTGCCGCTCAGCACAGTCGTTGCTGGTGATCTCGACTTTGTTGCTGGCCGTGCGTGCGTTCGCGGGTGCTCGACAGAGTTCCGCTTCAGCCGTGTTTCATTTGTCAATCCTGGAACTGCTGACTTCAGGATTCGTTCTGGCTGCATTTCAACTACACGCCAGATTCGTGATTCACATTAACCCGAATCCACCGCTGTCTGTGCCACGGAGACCTGTGACTGTTAATATCCAGGTGGGGGGAAGTCATATGGCTGAGACTGCCGCCGCACTGATCTCTGACCTCGAGCTAAAATCCGTCCTGATGACTGAATCCTCCGATGCTGCATCGACGGGAGAGACAGAACAGCCCGTTGCAGAACAGCCCCGCATCGAACTCGATGCCATCGCACACGCATCAACCGAAACTGCAACTCCGAAAGCCGCGACGCCTCTGGGAAATGGCAGGAACGGCAAGAAGCAGAAGTTCCGCAAAGCCGGTTAGGACCTTTTCAAGACAACCAAAATCAGGTCCTGACAAAGTGTTCATCGACAAAGCACTAACGCCTCCATCTGTTTCAATATCTCACGATGACCCCATTGGATTGCTGCGGAATCGGAGACTTGAAAATTTGCCGACATTCGACGAGGTCCGCGTGAAATCTGCAGCCCGAGCTGTCAGAATCCGTTTGGATGTGAGTTTTCCTCAAGCGAAGTGAGATCCACCATGTTGCTGAAATCAGCGTTGCAGTCCGGCTCCAGTTTCTGTTTCTTATCGACTGCTCTATTTGCCGTCGCATCCCACGCGGCCTTTTGCCAGGATCTCTATACGGAGAATCCCGGCATCGAAGGTAACGGAAACTTTGTCATCGGCCCTGACTACAAAAACGATCCTGATCTCACGGACCGGGGCAATCCCAAGGGGAAGTATTTTGAGTTCTCGATGCGTCTGGCAGACAGTAAAATCTTCCGTGGCGATGATGCGACGCTCGAGCCTGGTAAGCCCGTACGCAAAGAGCGAAAAGTTTTTGTCTACGTGCCAGCCGCTTACAAAGACGGCACAGCGGCTCCGATTCTGGTCATGCATGACGGACCGAGTCAGCTCAACCTGGTACGCAACGCCCTCGACAATCTGACGATTTCAAAGGACCCGAACCGCAGGCTGCCTGCCTTCATCGCGATTGCCGTTGAAAACGGCGGTGACGACAGCAAAGGCAGCGAGCGCGGTCTCGAATATGACACGATGTCCGATCGCCTTGCTCGATTCATCAATGACGAAGTTCTGCAGGCAGTATTGACGAATGCAGAAATCAAAGCCGCGTATCCACACATTGCATTCACCGGGAATCCCTGGGGCAAGGCTGCGATGGGCTGCAGCTCTGGCGGTGCGGCGGCTCTTACAATGGGCTGGTTTCGCCCGGACCTTTTTCGTCGCCTGATTACTTATTCCGGCACGTTTGTCGATCAGCAGGACGATGATGCACCGGAAGAAGTTGGTTATCCGCTTGGTGCGTGGGAATATCATTCCAGCATGAAGCTGATTGAGAACAGTGAGAAGCAGCCATTGCGCATTTTCACGCACGTTTCCGAGAACGACAATCGCGCCCAGGATCCTGAAGAAACGTATCACAACTGGGTGATGGCGAACGAACGGACTGCTGCGGCTCTCAAAGCCAGGGGCTATGACTACCGTTACGTATTCAGCCGTGCCACGAGACACTGTGACGGCAAGGTGTTTGAGCAAACGCTGGCGGACACACTCGTATGGACGTGGCGCGGCTATCACGCGGAGTGATTTTCGCAACGTCGCGCGGTCCCGATGTTCTGATGAATGTTCGTCGCGTGAATTTCAGGCTATTTGTCAGAAAGGTCGCGTCGTGGCGAACCTTGTACGCCACTTCGCGGTCTACTCGTGAAGTCCGTTGACGTTGTCTGTCCAGCGGCGTTCAGGCTGCCTGACTCTCGCTTTGCGGCGGTGACCAGGTTTTGGCTCTGCACGTTCCGCGTATGGGTTCTGAACGGGCGATGTCAGCGACGGTTAGCTCAGAGGGTAGAGCACCAGACTCATAATCTGGGTGTCACAGGTTCAACTCCTGTACCAACGGCCAAACTGTCGGAAGGTCACCGACACTGGGAACGCCTTGAAAGCGTATTAACCCAACGAAGCCTGAAGGAGGCAGACGATTGATTGATCGGTCGGGTGATGGATTTCATGTGAACCACTCGTGATTCGTGTGATTAAACTGACCTCGGCAACATGCGGCGACGCCCTGTAGTGCGTGGATACCGCAACAGAGTTCTGAGGCCGGAGGCGGCAGGCTGGAGGTCCAAGCGTCGAATTCGAGAAATCGTTTTCGTCCGCTTATTCCTGAGTCTTCGTCAATGACTTCCGACTGGTTGCTGAATCGCACTCCGTGATTTGCCTGTGTGATCGACGAACGCTCTGCCTTCGGATGGTGTCTTTTCGTGATTCATCGCGGCAATGAAGTCGCGTCAATTTGTCTTCGCACCACACAATAACGCGAGCGGAAGATCAGGAATTACCAAGCGGAAAAACCGGACGCTAGCGCGTGGCGGCTGATTTTATTAGCCGCAGAGCGCTAGCCCCCGGTTTTCCACGGTAACCAGAAATCTTCCGCTCGCCTAAGCGAAGGCTGCAGGTCCGGGGCATCGCCTCGGGGAGATAAGTAATGTTGTTCATGAAGCGTTTCAAAATTCGCAGCTACGAGATGGGTCTGCTGTTCCGTGATGGTGAGTTTCGAGGACTCATAGAAACCGGTACGCGCTGGTTTTTCGACCCGCTCGGGAAGGTTCGCGTGGATGTCGTCTCGAAGCGTGATCCCTGGCTGGTCCACGAGAAGCTCGACCTGATCGTCAAGTCGGGTGCGCTGGCTGACCGCGCGGTCGTGCTGGACCTCAAGGACCACGAGCGCGCGTTGGTCTGGATTGAGAATCGATTCAGTCACCTCCTGCCTGCGGGACTTTATGCGTACTGGACGGAACAGAAGAACGTCCGCGTCGAATTGGTCGATGCCCGCAACGTGCGATTGGAGCACAACGAGCTGAAGGTCATCGCGCGATCGCCAATGGCGCAACGTGTGCTCGATGTCTGCACGGTCGAACGTGAACGCGTCGGCGTACTGTTTATCGATGGTCGGTACATCGACACGCTGTCTCCGGGCCTGTATGCATTCTGGAAGGGGCAGTCTGACGCCAAGGTGGTCGAGATCGATTTGCGGGAGACGATGGTCGATGTCGGTGGTCAGGACATCATGACAGCCGACAAAGTGACGCTGCGATTGAACGCAGTGATTACCTACAGGATCGTTGATGCGCGTAAGGTGGTCAGTCAAACTGACGACGTACGGCAGGCGCTGTACCGCGAAACGCAGCTTGTGCTGCGAGCGGTCATCGGTGCCCGTGAACTTGATACTTTCCTGACCGACAAGGATGCGGTCACAAAGAGTATTGAGGACAGCGTCGGTCGTCGGGCAGATGAGTTGGGTCTGAAAATCGCTTCCGTCGGTATCCGTGATGTGATCCTGCCGGGCGACATGAAGGATCTGATGAACAAGGTCACAGAGGCCCGTAAGGCAGCTGAGGCCAACCTGATCTCGCGGCGTGAGGAAACGGCAGCCATGCGGTCGCAGGCCAACACGGCCAAACTGCTGGCCGATAATCCGGTTCTCATGCGTATGCGTGAACTGGAAGTCCTCGAAAAGATCGCCTCTGCCGGCAAGCTCAACATCATCCTCGGTGAAAAGGGCCTGGCAGACAGGGTGGTCAACCTGCTCTAGTCATGGCAGCGATGTCAGCACGCACTCCTGGTCCGAGAAATCGGTCCAGGAGTGTTCGTGTTGCTGGATCCCGTGGCCGTCGTGATCATCACAATCCGGGATGCACGATGCTGATGGCCAGCGGCGGTGTCAGGGGGAGGATCGCTACGCTTTCCTTTCAAAACATGTTGCATATGAGTCAAGTTTTGTGTGCGACGGCGGAACGATCGAATCCAGGATGGACATTCATGTCCGTCGCAAAAGCTCTTAATCATGATCGATTCGCGGCTGGCACGGCCCTCATTTCCCAGTGACGTTGCACGACTCACTTTGCAATGTGGGATTAAGATTAAGATTAAGAATTCAACAAGACTATGGGGAGCCCGTCACATGAGGCCAGGATCTCGGACAGGAATGTCCAAGCTACAGGAATCGCAGCTATGGACCGAGCTTCAGGAACTCGGCCCGTCTCCATTTCAAACTCCGGATTTGGCCACAATGCGTTAAACTTTCCCGGCAGGACGCCGCGACTGCGATTCGACAGGATGTCGCCAAGCGCAACAACTACAGTCCATCGGTCTGAGGCGAGCGGCGAAGCCGTGATGCCTCGCTGGGTTGTGGGTGCCGCCAACGAAATCGGTTTGTGGGAGTTTGGATTTTTTTTTTTGTCCGAAGATTGGTTTCCAACCCTCTTGGCGCTGCTATTCCGTTCAGCTACTTTCTGACAATCGATTGGGAACAGCATTCCTCCAAGTCACTTCGGAATGGGTGGACAGCGTGAGTTTTGTTGTCGTTAAATCATTTCTCAACCACATCACCTCGGCACTTTACGGCCTGAGTTGGGTGTGCGTTTTCATTGTCGGTCGGATTGCTGCCGAAGAACCGTTGCGGCTCCATGAAATCCATGTCGAACCTGCTCTGGTTCAGCTCGGCGGAACCAATCGGGTTCAGCAACTCCTGATCACCGGTGTCCGTGAAGACGGTCGAACCATTGATGTGACGCATCTGTCCCGGATCGAGTCGGGCGATCCGGCCATTGCCCGAGCGGAAGGAGGCATGTTGTTCGGCGTCAGCGACGGTGAAGGGACTCTGCACGTTTCGTGTGCCGGACAGGAGCTCGATGTTCCCGTTCAGGTGCGTCAGATTTCGGGTTATCCGCCGGTGGATTTCGCGAATGATATGCTGCCTTTGCTTTCTAAGCTCGGCTGCAACAGTGGAGGATGCCATGGCAAGTCAAATCATGCCAGTGGTTTCAAACTGTCGGTCTTCGGCTTTGATCCGGCGGCTGATTTTGACGCATTGGTGAAAGATGACCGGGGGCGACGAGTCTTTCCGGGAAGCCCGGAATTCAGTCTGTTTCTGCGAAAGGCCACCGGAGTCATGCCGCATGGCGGAGGTCGGCGTTTGCCAATCGATTCTGCCGATTATCATTTGATGCTGGCATGGGTGCGTCAGGGGACACCCATTGCGCAGGCAGATTCCCCGGGATTGGTCAGGCTTTCTGTCAGTCCGGTCGATCGCGTCCTTGAGGCAAACACACGGCAGCAGATTCTGGCGACGGCTCATTATTCGGATGGCAGTGTCCGCGATGTCACGTCGGCTGCCGGATATTCAACGAACGCTCCGTTGGTCGCTGAAGTGGACCGAACCGGCGTGGTACGAACCGGACTCGTACCCGGTGAAGCCGTGATCGGCGTCCACTACATGGGTCAGGTGGCCAGCGTACAGCTTCAACTACCGCGATCAAGCGGGTATGTCCCGTTCGAATTTCCGGCAACGAATGCGATTGATGAACTCGTCAGGAGCAAACTGGAAAAGATACAGCTGGTCCCCTCGGATCTTGCCGACGATGCGACGTTTCAACGCCGCCTGTGGCTCGACACAATTGGCACTCTGCCATCCCCTGCGGAAGTCCGGCTGTTCCTTGCAGATTCGGCAGTCGATAAGCGGGCGCAAGGGATTGACAAGTTGCTCGAACGGCCTGAGTACGCTGATTACTGGGCATTGGTCTGGGCAGATATTCTGCTGGTGGATCGACAGAAACTCGGGGAACGCGGGGCTTATGAACTGCATCACTGGTTGCGTCGACAGTTTGCCACAAATCGCCGCTATGACGAGTGGGTTTCTGAGCTGATCACGGCCACTGGCAATTCCGGTACGAATGGCCCGGTGAATTTGTTTCGCGCTGCCGAGACGCCCGAGGAGTTGGCTCGTACCGTCAGTCAGGCGTTTCTCGGTGTGCGGATGGAGTGTGCGCAGTGCCATCATCATCCTTTTGAAAAATGGTCGCAGGATGACTTCTACGGTCTGGCTGGATATTTCAACGGACTGGAGCGGAAAGCGATCGCGCCGAATCGAGTCTTTGTCTACCACGCCGGATTGAAGGAATCCCGAATTCCGTTTTCGAACAAGCTCGTCGCGGTGCGACCACTTGACGGCGTGGCCGTCACAGCATTCGATGGGGATCCTCGGCGAGAACTGGCTCGATGGCTGGTCGCCGCTGACAATCCCTGGTTTGCAAAGCTCGCGGCCAATCGACTTTGGAAACATTTTCTGGGACGAGGTCTGGTCGAGCCGGAGGATGATTTGAGAAGTACCAATCCGGCAACCAATGAGCCTTTGTTGGCCTTGCTCAGCCAGAGCCTGATTGATCATGACTTCGATCTGAAGGCACTCATGCGTTTCATTCTGAATTCGCGAACGTATCAGCTCGCGAGCGCGACGAATTCCAGTAATCAGGATGACGAGCAGAATTTCTCACATCATTATGTCAGACGTCTGTCGGCCGAAGTGCTGCTGGACGCGATCAGTCAGGCGACGGGAGAACCGGAAAATTTCCCCGGGCGACCTCGGGGTACCCGCGCCATCGAACTGTGGGACAATCGCCTGCCGTCGTATTTTCTTGAGATCTTCGGCCGGCCGGAGCGGACAAGTCCGTGCGAATGCGGCCGTACCAGTGAGCCCACAATGTCGCAGGCGCTGCATCTGATGAACGCACCCGAAGTGGAGACAAAAATCAGCAGTGCCGATGGCCGTGCGGCACAACTGGTCAAATCCGGGGTGGAGACCGAAGTGCTGGTCGATGAGCTTTGCCTTGCGACACTGGGTCGATTTCCACGAGAATCTGAGTTGCAGATCGCTCAACAACTTTTCAAGACTGCTCCGCCACAGCAGGCGGCCGAAGACTTTCTCTGGACATTGCTCAATTCATACGATTTTCTGTTCGTCAAGTGAGGCGCACTATGCGTTCCGAGTACTGTGATGGAATCGATCGTCGCGGATTTCTGCGAATGGGGTCTGTAGCGGGATTGAGCTTGGCGCAGCTTCTGCGGCTGCAACAGACTCATGGTGTGGAAGGCACCGGGAAGAAGGATGTCAGCTGCATCTTTATCTTCATCATCGGCGGAATGGCTCACCAGGACATGTGGGATCCGAAACCGGAAGCACCGGCAGAAATTCGGGGAGACTTTCGGCCGATCGATACAAAAGTTCCCGGCATTCAGGTGTCTGACCTGCTGCCACGCATCGCAGGTGTCACGGACAAACTGGCGATCCTGCGAAGTCTGACGCACGGCGATCCGGATCACACGGCTGGCTACCATGTCATGATGACCGGTCAACATCCGGGTTTCGGTGGCAATTTCAACCGCAACGTGCTCAACAACAACATGCATCCGTCGTTTGGTTCGATGGTGGCGAATCTCGGTGGCAGCTCTGGAACTCTGCCGCCCTACATTTCGGTCCCGAACTTCCTGAATAGTGGTGGTCCGTCATTTCTGGGACCGAGCTATGCACCATTCGTCATTGAAGCAGATCCAGCGGCACCCGAGTTTTCTGTCCGTGACATTGTTTTGCCGGAGGGAGTCACCAGTGACCGCAGCCTGCGGCGCCAGACCGCACTGCGGGCCATCAATCACCTCGAACACCGCGTTGACGCCTTGAGCAGGCAGGAGCGATCTCTCGATACGTATTATGAAAAGGCCTATCAGTTGATGACCAGTGCCGCCGCGAAACAAGCCTTTGAGATCGACCGCGAAAGTCCTGAAACCCGAGACGCGTATGGCATGACCAGTGTGGGGCAATGCTGCCTGTTGGCTCGCCGACTGGTCGAAGCAGGCTGCCGTTTCGTCAGCATCGAAAATGGTCACTGGGACACTCATCGCAAAAACTCGGAGAGCCTGCGGGATCTGCTGGTTCCACCCCTGGACCAGGGTGTTTCCGCGCTGCTGAATGATCTCGATGAACGCGGTCAGCTGGATTCGACACTTGTCGTGTTGACCACTGAATTCGGTCGCTCGCCACGCATCAATGAGATGGCGGGGCGTGACCATTGGCCGCAGGCGTTTTCCATTGTGATGGCAGGTGGTGGGCTGAAACGCGGGCTGACCATCGGAGCGACCGACAAGCAGGCGGCCAGCGTCATCGACCGCCCGATCACTCCATCAGACATGGCGGCCACTCTGTTGACGGCACTCGGAATCAATCCGGACCTGACGCTGCACACACCGTTGGGCCGACCCGTGCAGCTCGCAGGAGGTGGTCGTGCCGTGCATGAACTCTTTGTGTAGCGCATCACGAAATGAAAGGCGATCTGCAGAAAACGAACTACTACTGACTGAACCGGACGCTAGCGCGTTCCGGCTAATCTTATCAGCCGCTGGGCGCTAGCCCACGGTTCTCGGTTGTACGGATTCATCTGCCGATCGCCCAAAACGCCCTCAAACTTTCTCCCTGCCTGATCGAGGTTCACCTTGCTTCGAAATCAATCGACCCGGCATTTGCGTTCGCGATACTGGTTTCACGAACTGCAAATCATGCTCTTTCTGATGGCCAGTCTGCTTGCGCCGGCTGTCGCGCACGCTCAGCAAGTCCCGACAGATCCTTCCAGCACACACATTTTTCCTGCTGGCGGTCGGCGGGGCACGGAGGTCCATGTGCAGGTCGGCGGCGAGTGCATCCCGCCGGGTACACGTTTTCGCATTTGGGGTGAAGGTCTCACAGCTCCGCCTGAGCTCGGAGAATGCGTGACGGGACACTACGCACCATCACCCCGACGGAAACCGAGCGAGCAGCCAGTGACTCATCCGACAGAATGGACGTCCAGCATCACCGTCGCGGCAGGTGCGCCGGTGGGCGCGGGACTTTGGCGGCTGAGCTGTGCTCGCGGTGGGACCGGAGGCCGTCCTTTCATCATTGGCGACCTGCCCGAATTCATCGAGGCCGAATCCAACTCCGAACCAGCAGACTCCCAGTACGTCGAGATGCCCGTCACAATCAATGGCCAGATTGCCGGCGAATGCGATCTGGACTATTACCGTTTTCCTGTCAACGTCGGCGATGTGGTGCAGATTGACATGGTTGCTGCTCGGTTGGGATCCGCACTGGATCCGGTCGTCCAGATTTTCGACCCGGACGGCCACCGGATTGCTGTCCAGGAGCTGCGTGTCGGGGCAGATCCGGTGCTCGTATTTCGCGCCAATGTCACCGGCGAATATCAGCTGTTGATCTCCGGCGTCACGTTTCGCGGTGGCCCGGCCTTTGTTTATCGAGTGACTGTGTCAGCGGCGCCGTTTCTGCGCTTTGCATACCCGGCTGGAGGTCGGGCGGGGACGACGGAAACAGTCAATTTCTTTTCGTTGACCGGCAACGGACATTTCGAGGCACTACCGCAAACGGTGAGTTTTCCGTTGATCCAAGGACTCTTCTGGACCCATCCGGGCAACAGCGGAAATGCCGTTCCGCTGCAGGCTGGAAATCTGCCTGAAGCCATTGAGGCCGCGAACAACGACCTCCGCGAATCTGCTACTGAACTCCAGTGGCCGCAGGTCATGAATGGTCAGCTTGAATCAGCAGTGGATGAAGACTGGTATCGCCTCGCCTGTCGCGCCGGGACAACGCTCTCAATCGAGTGTCTTGCTCAGCCGGGCTGGTCGTCCGCGATGCCCATTGTCGCTCTCGTCGATGCGCAGGGGAATGTGGTGTCGTCGGTCAATGGCGTCCAGGCAGTCGGTGGCACCACGCGGATGCAATGGCAACCACCGTCAGACGGCGAATGGTGGCTGCGCGTACGAGATCTGCAACAGGGAATTCGAGGTGGTCCGGACTTCATTTACCGGCTGACCGTGCAGGACGCTGTCCCTGATTTCCTTTTGTCATCAAAAGTGGATGTGGTCAATGTGGTTCAGGGCGCGCGGGTCGATGTTGACGTGGCAATCGAACGTCTCGGTGGCTACGCCGGTCCGATCGAACTCATTGCGGAGGGACTACCGGAAGGTGTGACGCTGGAAGGACACCAGATCGCTGCCGGCCAGACATCGGCCAAGCTGGGCTTCGTCGCTACGGAGGAATCTCGTTCGTGCGATGTCACCCTGCGAATCAGGGGGAAAGCAGAAATCAACGGGAAAATCATCGAGCGCCCTGTCCGGGCGATGCATTTGGGGCATGATCCGGATGGAGTCGCCATCGAATCGTCCGATGTGGATCATGTGCAGCTCACGGTTGTCCATAAACCAGTCTTCCGACTGTTTTGCAATGAAGCCTATCAGTACGCCCATCGCGGCACAGTCTATCCATACCTGATGGAAGTCGAGCGACTGAACGGTTTCGACCAGCCGATTCATCTGGAAGTGGCTGATCGACAGATCAAGGATCTGGACGGAATCGAGATCCCGGAAGCCACGATTGCTCCGGATCAATCTCAGTTCATGCTGCCGCTTTATTTACCCGAGACGATGCATATCAATGTGCAGGCTCACTCCAATGTGTACGCTCAGGGCCATGTCGCATTCGTCGATAAGTTCGGCCAGAAGCAGACAATGCTGGTCGTTTCTACCATGCGATGTATGATCCGAACATTGCCGACCGTTGTAAAGCTGCGATGTGTCGAGCGGGAACTCGCGGCAAGTACTGACAGCAGGATCCGCTGCAGTCTGGTTCTTGACCGTACGCCCAATTTCACCGGGTCAATGCAGATCCAACTGCTCAATCCGGTCTTGGGAATTTCCGCGGATGCCGTCACGATCGGTGCCGGAGAGAGCTCCGCTGATGCGGTCATTCAGATTGACCGATCGATTACGCAGGAGTCATCGGTTCCACTGCAGTTTCGCGCTATCGGGATGATGGACGACGATGTTCAGGTCGTGAGTGACGCGACGGTGAAACTCATTTTGCGAGATGACGATCTCCCTGCCGTTGATCGCTGAATCGATTGGAATGTCTGAAGGATACCCCGTCAGGTCAAGATACACCCCAGCGATTTGTTGGTTCAGTATTGTCCGGAGTGATAGTAAGGCGAGCAATGCGGCCGTCGCAGGTAATTTCAACGAAGTTCTGAACGAACTCGGGGGCATTTCGCCGCATCGAGTGCGTCGGGAACCTGCTCCGGGTGGCGCGACAATGGCCGATCTCGTGAAAGCGAATGAAAACGGAGCAATCTGCGAACTTGTGGATGCCACTCTTGTGGAGAAAGCGATGGGATGGAGGGAATCGTTGATTGCAGTAGTACTTGGCGGTCTGCTGCGGGAGTTTGTGAATTCCCGAAATCCTGGGATGGTGTCCGGAGCAGATGGTCTGATGGAAATCCTGCCATCGCTCGCTCGCGGCCCGGATGTGGCATTTACTTCCTGGGATCGAATTCCGGGAGGCCACGTTCCGCCCGAGGCGGTTTCCCGCATTGTGCCGGATCTTGCAGTGGAAGTGCTGAGTGTCGGGAACACGTTGATGGAGATGTCGCGCAAGCGTCATGAATATTTTTATGCGGGTGTCCGAATGGTATGGATGGTTGATCCCCGTGAACGCTCAGTCGCTGTCTATACGACAATCAATGACTATGTGATCCTGGATGAAAGTCAGACACTCACCGGACTCGATGTCCTTCCGGGGCTTGAGATTCGGCTTGCAGATATTTTCGGTGAACTGGACCGCCGCCCGCCTTCAAGAGAGTCCTGAAAACCGGCTCAGGGACAATCGGTGTGTTCAGGCGAGCGGCAGATTTCTGGTTACGGTCGAAAACCGGGGGCTAGCGTCCTGCGGCTGACAAAATCAGCCGCCACGCGCTAGCGTCCGGTTGTTCGGCCTGGTAGTTCCTCATCTGTCGCTCGCCTAAGAAGATGGGTTGAGTCTGTAAGCCCTACCCAACCTGGGCCAAGCGGAATTCATCAGGAAGCGTCGCATCGCAGTGACGGATTCGGTATGATGGCATTACGGCCTTGAATACCGATCTCCGGAGTCTCTCTGATGTGGAATCCCAGCACGCTTTTGATTTGTTGCACGGCTCCATGGCTGTTCGCTGTCAGTCTTCGCGCGAAGGGGCAGGATGAGATTGAATTCAACCGTGATGTACGGCCCATTCTGGCGGACAAATGTTTTGAATGTCATGGTTTCGACGTCAAGACGCGCAAGGCGGATATGCGTCTCGATACGGCGGAAGGGGCCACTGCGGATCGCGATGGGTCTGTCGCCGTCAAGCCGGGCGATCTGGCGGGCAGCGAACTCTGGAACCGCATTACCAGTCCCGACACAGAAGTCCTGATGCCTCCGCCTGAGTCGAAAAAAACGCTGACCGACGTAGAAAAAGAAACACTGCGTCGCTGGATCGAAAAGGGTGCGCGATACCAGAAGCACTGGTCGTTCGAACCGCCACAGTCACAGAAGATTCCGGAAGTTCAGACACCCGGATGGGTGCGAAATCCGGTCGATGCGTTCCTATTGGCGAAATTGGAACAACAGAAACTCGCGCCACAGCGTGAAGCGGATCGTGAAGTGCTCATTCGCCGCGTCGCATTTACGCTGACAGGGCTGCCGCCGAAGATTGCGGAAGTGGACGAGTACCTTCACGATGCCTCCTCCGATGCGTACGAGAAAATGGTGGATCGTTTTCTGGCATCGCCGCATTTCGGTGAAGAACAGGCAAGGCAATGGCTGGATGTGGCACGCTACGCCGATACGCATGGTCTGCATCTGGACAATGAGCGTGAAATGTGGCCGTATCGTGACTGGGTTGTGAAAGCCTTCAATCAGAATCTGCCGTTCGACGAGTTCACGAAATGGCAACTCGCGGGCGATCTGCTTCCGGAACCGACTCAGGATCAACTGATCGCCACCGGATTTAATCGCTGCAATGTGACGACCAGTGAAGGCGGAGCGATCGCTGAAGAATGGCTGTATCGTTATGCCGTCGATCGTACCAGCACGACGATGCAGACCTGGATGGGACTCACGGCTGGCTGTGCAGTTTGCCACGACCACAAGTACGATCCCGTGACGCAGCAGGATTTCTATTCTATGTATGCGTTCTTCTATTCGACGTCCGATCCGGCGATGGACGGCAATATCAGCACGACGAATCCGTTTCTGAAAGTGCCGACGGTCGCACAGAAGTCTGCCCTGGAATCCGCTCAACAACTGGCCGTGACTTCGAAGAAAGCTGTTGAGGATGCGCTTGCTGCGATCGAGTATTCCGATCCGGCAAATGCTGCCGCCGAATCTGCCGCAGACACTATCGAAGTCAGCGATGTACTCATCGACGACGTCTTTTCGCTGGGAACCAATACACGCAATACGTCGCGAAACGACACGACATGGCGGCTTGATCCGGCATTCGGTGCGAAGTCCGGTCGGCGTGTGATCGAACTGGCGTATGGGTCACAGTATGACCTGAACATGGATTTCACGCTGATTCCTGTTGTTGTCCCTAATGAAGGCCGACTGGAATTTGCGTTGCGGATCGATCCCTTCAACCTGCCGACCGCATTTGCGGTGCAGTACAACGATGGCGGAAATCGGCGCGTTGTCTGGGGCGACAAATCAACGCTCGGCTTCGACAAGGCCGAAGTCGATATGGGGCCGATTCCATCTGCCGGTGAATGGATTCAGGTTTCAGTGCCGTTCGAATCCGCAGGTTCAAAGGCCGGTGCCCTTTTGAAGAGCATGGTGCTGATTCAGAACGGCGGCAAGGTATGGATCGACGACATGCGAATCGCGGGAAAGACGGATCGCTCGAAGGATCCCTTGTCGTCATTCGAGCGCTGGTGGGAAATGAGCAAAGGGACAAATCCTGCGGGCATCGGTGGCGAACTTCGTACGCTGCTGGTTGCTGGTTCGAGCGATTCTGTCACCGCCGAACAGCGCAGCAAATTGCTGCAATTCTGGCAGCAGAACGTGCAGCGAATCTCAGAATCGCAGATCGCCCAACTGCGTGAAACGGCATCCATCGCGGATCAAAATGTGGCGCATCTCAACGGCGTGATTCCTGGCACGTTCATTTTCAATGATCTGCCCGCGCCGCGCGACGCATTTATCATGGTGCGAGGTCAATACGATAAGCCAGGCGACAAAGTGGAACCGCGTGTTCCGACGGAATTTCCACCGCTGAAAACTGCGGAAGGCCAGCCATTCCCCGCCGATCAGCGCGCGAATCGTCTGGATCTGGCGCGTTGGTTCCTGGCTGAAGAAAATCCTCTGACCACACGCGTCACTGTCAATCGCGTCTGGCAGCAGTTGTTCGGTACAGGGCTGGTCAAGACCAGCGACGATTTTGGGACACGCGGCAGTCTGCCCAGCCATCCTGAATTGCTCGACTGGCTGGCCGTTCATTTCCGTGAATCCGGATGGGACACAAAGCAGCTGTACCGGCTCCTTCTGACTTCGGCGACGTTTCGCCAGGATTCGGCAACCAGCCATGATCTGCATCAGCTGGATCCTGAAAACCGCTTACTGGCACACGGTCCGCGTTTAAGACTCGATGGCGAACAGCTCCGCGACAATGCGCTGGCGGTGAGCGGACTTCTGAATTCAGCGATGGGCGGTCGCGGGGTGATGCCATATCAACCGCCGGACATTTGGGAACCGGTCGGCTACGAAAACAGTAACACGCGCTTCTACATGCAGGATCACGGCGAAGATTTGTATCGCCGCAGTCTTTATTGTTTTATCAAGCGGACAGCGCCGCCACCGTTCATGACCAACTTTGACGGCCCGAATCGCGAACAGTTCTGTTCCCGCCGGGAACGCAGCAATACCCCTCTGCAGGCATTGCAGTTGATGAATGATGTGCAGCACTTCGAAGCCGCCCGAGCCCTCGCGGAGCGTGTTCTGGCAGAAGGCGGCACGGACACAGATTCCCGGCTGCAGTTTTTGTATCGGACCGTCCTGTCGCGTCAACCGACCGCAGACGAAATCAAGATTGTGACATCCGCTCTGCAAACGCAGTTGGAGATGTTTGCCACTGACGCGGACGCTGCGAATAAGGCAATTCACGTTGGTGAATCCGAACCGAAGAAAGTTGCCGCCGATCTTGCGACGGCGGCGTGGACGATGATTGCAAATCTGATTCTGAACCTGGATGAGACGGTGATGAGAAACTAGTGCTGTGTCAGGCCTAAAAAAGGGGTCAGGAACCAATAGCCAAATGGCCCGGAGGGTGTTCCGCACTATTGGTTCCTGACCCCTTTTTTAAGCCCAAAGATTTAACGCTGACAAAGCACCAGGAATTTGAATTCCTGCCCGCACAGACCGAGAGAAATCATGAACTCCATCGACGACTATTTACTGTCTCAGACACGCCGACAGTTCTATGGCCACGGTGCGTTGCGCCTGGGAGGCGTTTCGCTGGCGCTGATGGCTGCTCAACGGGCGACGGCTCAGGGAACGGCGTCTGCCGAGCAGGTTCATCCTCCGGCGCCGGGGTTTCCACATTTTGCCCCCAAAGCAAGGTCCATCATTTATCTGCACATGAATGGCGGACCTTCGCAGTTGGACACATGGGACTACAAACCGCAACTCGCAGACCATTATGACAAGGATCTGCCGGATTCCATCCGGCTGGGCCAGCGCATTACAACGATGACCAGCGGCCAGGCGCGATTGCCAGTCGCTCCTTCGCTGTTCAAGTTTGCGCGTTACGGTCAGTCCGGAACATGGGCCAGCGAACTGCTGCATCATACGGCTCAGCACATCGACGACATCGCGCTGGTGCGTAGTGTCCATACAAATGCCATCAATCACGATCCGGCGTGTACGTTCGTCACCACCGGCAGCGAAGTGCCCGGAAAACCCAGTCTCGGTTCATGGTTGGCGTATGGCCTCGGCAGTGAGAGCAACAACCTGCCCGCATTTGTGGTACTGACCCCGCGCTGGACATCGAAGCAGGCGGCTCAGGCATTGTTTTCACGAATGTGGAGCAGTGGGTTTTTGCCATCGAAATACACGGGCGTCGCCCTGCGGAGCGTGGGCGATCCTGTGCTCTACATCGACAATCCGGACGGCGTCTCTGCCCGTCATCGGCGGGCCATGCTGGACAGTCTGGCGGCACTGAATCAACGTTCGTTTGAACGCTTCGGGGATCCGGAAACGCAGACCAGGATTGCACAATACGAAATGGCATTTCGGATGCAGAGCAGCGTACCGGAACTGATTGATTTGTCGGGTGAGACGCAGGCCACGCTCGACATGTACGGGCCGGAGGTTTCCAAACCCGGTACATTCGCCGCCAGTGCGTTACTCGCGCGGCGCATGGTCGAACGCGGCGTGCGGGCAGTGCAGATTCTGCACCGAGGCTGGGATCAGCACGGATCGTTGCCGAGCGAAATCCGGCATCAGTGCTACGACACTGACCAGCCCTGCGCTGCACTGCTGCAGGACCTGAAATCACGTGGTCTGTTGGAGAGCACATTGGTGGTCTGGGGCGGAGAATTTGGCCGCACCGTGTATTCGCAGGGATCGTTGACAGCGACAAATTACGGTCGTGATCATCATCCGC
>Ga0163144_10007896_pt1 | contig 23188 bp, 23 predicted proteins | sample OliLak19BULKMAT1_FD_123175 | JGI IMG/M metagenome (GOLD analysis project Ga0163144, IMG submission 123175) | Freshwater microbial mat bacterial communities from Lake Vanda, McMurdo Dry Valleys, Antarctica - Oligotrophic Lake LV.19.BULKMAT1 | ecosystem: Environmental > Aquatic > Freshwater >...
CGCGCGCTGGGCCTCGCTGCGCCCGCGTTTTACCACTGCCCGCTGATGACCGATGTGGACGGCATCCGCCTCGCGAAGCGCGACAACGCGACGAGTCTGCGCGGGTTGCGGGCGGGCGGGGCGACGCCGGAGGAGTTGCGCGCGGTTTTTTTTTGAAACGCACCGCGCGGCATTTTCCGGGGAGCGCGCGCGTCCCGCGTGCTGGTCGGGTCGTCCCGACACGACGGACTTCGACGGCGTGGGATTCTTGGAGACGCGCGCGCTTTCGTGCCGCGCGAGCCGCTGGAAGTTCGTTTCGGCGAGGACGCCGAAACCAGCACGCGGGACGCGTGCGCTCCCCGGGCTCGCCGCGTGCGCGGTCCTAGTGCGGCGGGGCTCCGATGCCGTGGGCAGAGACTTCCTTGGGCGGATGAAACGCCACCGCGAGAAGGATGGCCGCGGCGAGCGCCATGCCCGACGGCACGAGGAAGAGCTTGTGGTAATCGATCATCTCCTTCGCGGCGTCGCCCGTGCCGACAACCACGGTCCAGTTTTTCATCAGCGGCACGAAGAGCCATTTCGCAGCGAGGTCGCCGAGACCGAGGATGAGCAGATTGAAAAGCCCCTGCGCCGAGGAGCGCACGTCTTTCGGAAACGCCGCGTCGATGAAGATATAGAGCGTGGCGAAGAAGAACGCGTAGCAGACCCCGTGGAGCACTTGGACGGCGATGATGACTGGCTGGTTTTGCGGGAAAAACGCGAAGACCGCGAAGCGCGCGGCGTGGCCGAGGATGCCGAGGATCATCGTGGTCCTCCAACCCAGTTTCGCCAGCACCGAGCCGAGCGCCGCCATGGTGAGGATTTCCGCGATCTGCCCGATGCTCATCACGGGCATGATGTTTTCCGGCTTGATGCCGATGTCGGCGAGGAAGCCGAAGGCCATGACGAAGTAGCCATTGTGGATCGTGGCATCGATGAAGGTGACGACGAAAAGCACCGCGAGGAAGGGCAGGCGAAGGAGCTTCATCGCCTCACGCCAAGCCAGCGCGTCGGTGCCGGCGGTGGCCGGTTTCGGCGGCGTGTGCGGCAGGGTCATGCTGAAAGCGGCGAGCACCAGCGAGGCGACGCCGGCCACGATGAAGGCGTAGCTTTCCGCGCCGGCCAGCGCCACGCCGGTCTTGCCTTGCAGGATGAAATAGAGAGGCCACGAGGCTAGGATCCAGCCGATCGTTCCACCCATGCGGATGATGCCAAATTCCTTCGCCGGGTTCTTCAGGTGGGCAAAGGCCAACGAGTTGCCGACCGAGATCGTCGGCACGTAAAAGAGCGAGTGGATGAGGAGCAGCGCGAAGAACGGCACGAAGCTCTTGGCGAAGAATAGTCCGATCAGCGCGAGCCCGCCGACCAGATGGCTGAACGCCAGGAACTTCTCCGCGGCGAAGGAGCGGTCGGCGAACTGGTTCGAGAAGAAGATGCCGAGCACCGAGGCGATGGCGAAACAACTGCCGATCAGCGCCTGCTGGGTCGTGTCAAAGTTGAGCCCGTCCTTTGCCCCCATGAGGTGAAAGAGCGGCGGCAGCCAGGCGCCCCAGATGAAAAACTGGAGCACCATCATGAAGAAGAGTTTGAAGCGGGGAGATGAATTCATGGCGCGTGTGTAGGAGGTCGGGCGGGGGGCGACAAGTCTGCGCGACGGAAAAAAAGTCGCGCGGTCAATGCGCGGGGGGGCGCGTTAGCTAAACGAGAGGTTTGTCACTCCCGACGCCGCGGCGGCGTTGAGCACGTCGATGATGCGTTCGTGGCGGGTCTGGGGATTCGGGCGAACGATCACGGGATTTTTCTGTGCATTGAACACGCCCAAGGCGTCGGCTGCACCGGAATCGCCGACGATGGTTTTCAGCCACTCGCGCAACGCCATCAGGCTCTTATCTGTCGGGGTGCCGTAGGCTTGCCCGTTCGCCGTGACCTGCCCCTCGGCGGAAATATCAATGACGATCGGGGTTGATGGGGTTGAGTCGCTTTTGGCTCCGCTGGGCAGGGAGATGTTTAGCTCATTCTCCGAGATCTGCTGGCCGGCGCTGGCCATGAAAAAGAGCATGAGGACAAAGACGACATCCACCATCGGGGCGATTTGAAAGCCCATGTCGCCATCTTCGGAACCTACGGATCCAGACATGTGTCAGTGAAAAGGTGAAGGGTTGGTTGTGGGTGAGATCAAGGTGTTGCCTTGGGCGCGGGGGCATCGCTGTCCTCTTTATCGACGACGGAGAAGGTGACTTTGCCCACGCCGGCCTGGCCGGCCACGAGCATCACGGAGCGGAGATACTCGTAGCGCACGTTGCGGTCCGCGCGAATGAGGACGCGGGTTTCGGGAGCGTCTTTCACGGCTTTGGTCAGGAGGTCGGCGATCTGCTCGGCGCGGTCGTATTGGTGCTCGGAAATGTCGATGCTGCCGGCGTCGTTGAATTGGTTCCACAGGACGTTGATCATCACCTCGCCCTTGGGCTTCGTGCGTTTCTTGGCGTCCTTGGCCACGGGCAGGACCACGCCTTCATTGACTTGCAGGATTTCCGACGTGCTGATCGCCATGAAAAAGACGAGCAGCACGAGCAGAATGTCGATCATGGGCGCGATCTGAAATTCCGGATCCTCCTCGGGCACGAGCCGCGTCTGCTTGCGGACGTTTTGGGCATGGGAGGCGCGGGCCATGGCTGGGAAAGATTAAGCGGACCAGTCGAGCGTCGTGCCGCAGTGCGGGCAGGGGTTCACGCCGGGTGCGACGGCGCCGTTGCAGACGGGGCAGGCGGTGGTGAGGGCAATGGAGACTTTGCGCACGCCCGGATTGTAGCCCGCGGCCGGCGCGCCGGCGTCGAAATTTGCGCCGATCTGCACGCCCGCGAGTTCGTCGTAAGGGATGTCGAGGAGCAGCGTGTTCACCACGTCGTCGGCGTGGACGATGCACATCTGCGACGTGTTGCGGAAAACGTAGTAGGCGACGAAGGCCGGGATGGCGATGAAGAGGCCGCTGGCAGTGGCGAGGAGCACTTCACCGATTTTGCCGGCGAGGGCGCCCGGGTTTTTCATGCCGCTGGTGCCGAGCACTTTAAACGCCCCCATCATGCCGATGACCGTGCCGAGCAGCCCGATCATGGGGCTGACGACGCCGATGACGGAGAGGTAGCTGTTGCGGGTGCGGAGCACGGAGGCTTCGCGCAGGCCATGTTCGGCGACGGCGTTTTCGACGGCTTCCTTGCCGCGGCCGAGGCGGGTGAGGCCGGCCTTGAGGACGTTGGCGAGGTAGTTTTTGTTAGCCGCGCAGGTGGCCCAGGCTTCCTGGTAATTGCCGGCGGCGAGGGTCTGCTCAAGCGCCTGGATGAGCGGCGGCGGAGCCAGCTTGTCCTTCCGCAGCGACATGATGTTTTGAATGATGAAGGTAACCATCGTGACCGAGGTGCCGATGATACAAACCCAGATCAGCATGATCAGCGGCCCGCCTTCCATGATGAGATGGAGGACGCTTTGGTTTTGCGGGGCCGGTGGGTCGCCTTCCGCTGCATCGCCCTGCGCGAAACCCAGGGCGCTGGTGAGGCAGAGCGTGGCGATGAAAACGGCGAGCGGGAGGAAGCGGCGGAGCTTGTTTGGAATCATGGTTGGTTGAAAAAAGTAGGTCGGTTTTTTTAAGGGACGGTGATTTCCGGGTGCTGGCTGCGGAGGGCGTCGGCCCGCTCCTGCGCCTGCGCCGCAGCGGCACGATCATGATAGAAGATCGTGACGGAGCGCAAATAATCTTCCAGCGCCCCGCCGAAATTACTTTCGGCCTCCTTGAGCTGTCCGCTGGCGAGAAAGGCCTGACTGTAAGCGAGGGCGTTGGCTCCGCCGAGCGTCTTGTCCTTGAGCGCGGCCTCCGTGATCGGGGTGAGCTTTTGTTTCGCCAGCGGGAGGTTCTTTTTCGCGATGGCGATGCGCGCGCCGATGACCTCGCCAGCGGTCGAGCCGCCGGTCGGGTAGGCTTTGGTGAAATTGCCGTATTCCACTTCCGCGCGGCCCGTGTCGCCCAGCGCGAGATGCACCTCCACGAGCATCGCCGCCGCCTGCTGCGCCCACGGCGTGGGCAGCCCGCGAAAGCGATCCGCCACGCCTTTTACGAAGCCGAGCGCCTTCGCATAGTCCTTGGCCTGAAACGCCTGCTGCCCCTGCGCCAGCTCGGCCGGCGCGGCCATCGTCACCCGCGTGACGTCGGCGAGCGGGATCGGACGGTCCCCATTTTCCGTCCGCACGACGAGCGCCGTCCCACTGACCCCGACGACCTTGACCCTCATCCCTTCCCCTTTGACCACGATGTCGGCATCGATCTGCGCGAGCGCGTGGCTGGCGAGCAGGAAAAGACTGCCTCCGATAATTAGGAGTTGCTGGAAATATGCGGAGAAACGTAGCTTCATCGGCTCGGCGGGCGGCAAGCTAGTGACGCCCCCCGGCGAACGCAACCTCGAAACTTTCCATCATGTTAAACCAGCTCATTCGGCGCTATCAGCAACCGCTCCTCATCGTTTTCACCGTCGTCATCATCATCAGTTTCGTGGTGTTTTTCGACCGGAGCGGGGGCTTTCTCGGCCAAGGACGCGGCGACCGGGCCGGCACGATTTATGGGCAGCCGGTGACTCAGGTGCAGATGCTTCGCGAGGGGCGAAAGTTCACGCTCGCCCGCGATCTCGGCCTCCAGGAATTGCTCATGGCCGTCATCGGCCCGGCCCGCAGCGAGGCGGAAGCCATCGACAGCTTCACCTGGAACAGCATGGTCCTGCGGCACGAGGCGGATCAGCTCGGCATCACCACCACGACGGAGGAAGTCTTCGTCGCCATTCAGGGCCTCCGCATTTTTCAGACGGGCGCGGCGTTTGATCCGAAGCGCTATGAAATGATCAGCAAAGACATCCTCGGCCCGCGCGGTTTCGACGGAAAGCAGATCGAGGATCTGGTGCGCGACGAACTGCGGCTGAAAAAGCTGAAGGCGCTGCTCGGCACCACCGTCGCGCCGGCGGCCAGCGAGGTGCGCGCGATGTTCGACCAGCGCAACCAAAAGACCGAGGCCACCGTGGTCCGCGTGAAGCTGGACGACTTTCTCGCCGCAGCCACCGCGCCGGATGACGAGGTGCAAAAGCGTTTCGAGGAGCGCAAAGCCGACCTCAAGTCCGAGGAAAAGCGCAAGGTGCAGGTCGCCGCTTTCATCCTGCCGACGACGGACAAACCGCTCGAAGGCAAGGCGCGCGGGGAGGCGCTGGGCAAGCTGGCCGCCGCAGCGGAGGAATTCTCCGTGGCGATGACGGAGAAGGACGCGGACTTCGCGGCGGTCGCCGCCAAGGCCGGGGTCAAGGTGGAGGAAACCGCGGAGTTTGCGCGCGGCGACACGCCGCCTTTGCTCAGCGGATCGCCCGAGGTGGTCGCTGCCGCTTTCAAGCTCACCACGAAGCAGACCGCCAGCGACGTCATCAGCACCGACCGCGGCTACTACGCGCTCCACCTCACGGGGGTCGCCGAGGCGCGTCCTCTCACCTTCGACGAGGCCAAGTCGCAGCTCGCCGAGCAGATCAAACGCGAGCGCGCCAAGGAGGCGATGGAACTCAAGGCGGCGGACATTCGCAACAAGCTCGACACTGAACTCAAGGCCGGGAAATCCATGACCGAAGCCGCCGCCGCCGCTGGCGTGAAAGCGGAGCCGTTCGGCGCATTCTCGCAGGCCGAGCCGAAGTTCGATGGGCCGGACGCTCGCGAGGTGATGATGACCGGCTTCGACCTGAAGGAAGGCGCGCTCAGCTCCTTCGTCCCGACGATGGCGGGCGGCCTCCTCGTGCGCGCGGACAAACGCCCGCCGATCGACGACTCCAAATTCGCCGCGGAAAAGGACACGCTCAGCGAAAATCTCGCGCAGTTCTCGCGCGAGGCGATATTCGCAGAGTGGCTGAAGCTGCGCCGCACCGAGGCCCGCGTGATGGTGCCGAAACGCGGCTGACGCGCCCGCTTTTCCCGGCGAAAAAATGAACACGCCGCCCGAGGTTGAGGACCTCTTCGACGACGCCAACGGCGACCTCGCGCTCGGCGAACTCGCCGCCGCCGCCGCGAAATACGCGCGCTGCACCGAGCTGGCGCCGGACTTCTCCGACGGCTGGCACGCGCTCGGCATGGCGCTGATGAAACTCGGTCGCTACCCCGAGGCCATCGCCGCCGGCCTCCGCACCGTCGAGTTGCGCCCGAATGACCAGCTCGCCTGGTCCAGCCTCTCGCTCTTTTACGTCCGCGCCGGCATGATTCCCGAAGCCGAAGCCGCCGGCGCGAAAGCGAAGATCCTCGGCTGGGGCGGGAAGCTGAAAAAGGGCGCGTAAGTTTTCGCCCTGTCCGCCCCGCCGCCCGCGTGCTAGTCTCCGCGCCATGTCCGTGAAAGAAACCATTCACCAGTGGGTTGACGGCCTGTCGGAAGACGGGTCGATGCTCCACGACCTTTATGAAAAGGCGCGGCTGGATCACGCGATCAGCGAAGCCAAACAGGCGATTAGTGAGGGGCGCGTGCTGACTTGGGAGGAGGCAGACCGCCGGATGCAGGAAAAATGGGCGAAGCGCGATTCCGGGTCGAACTGAACGAGCCGGCGTGGTGCGACCTCGACGAGATCGACACCTACTGGGCGGATCGCGGCGAGGCGTGGCGGGGGCAGCAATACTACTTCGATCTGCGTGAGGTCGCCGTTGCCGAACTCACCGACCCGCAGCGCGCCCGCCGGGGACGCCTTTTGAAAAGCGAGAAACATCCTCACGCCCGCGAAATCCTCGCCTTCGGCATCTACCGCATCATTTACGAAATCGACGAAGAGGCCAGTCGTGTGGACATTCTCCGCTTCTGGCACGCCCGCCGCCGCGACCCGCGCGGCGAAGTCTGACCGCCTAGCCCCTTTCCATGTCCCAGCCCTTCTTCATCACCACCGCCATTGATTACACCAACGGCGCGCCCCACATCGGGCACGCTTACGAGAAAGTGCTCGCCGACGTGCTCGCCCGTTATCACCGGCTGAAAGGCGACGACGTTTTCTACCTCACGGGCGTGGATCAGCACGGGCAGAAGGTGCAGCAGTCCGCCGAAAAGCAGGGCGTCGCGCCGCAGCAGTTCGTGGATGAGATCACGGCGAAATTCCGCGCGCTGTGGGCGAAACTCGACGTCCGCTACGACGGCTGGGCCGCCACCACCGACCCGCTCCACCAGGAATGCGTGCGCGCCAATTTGCAGAAACTCTGGGACGACAAAGACCCCGCGACCGGCACGAGCCGCTGGATTTACAAAAAGACCCAGCGCGGCTTTTACAGCGTGCGGCAGGAGCAGTTCCTCACGGAAAAAGAGCGCGGCCCCGATGGTGCGTTCGGCCCCGAATGGGGGCAGGTCGAGGAGCGCGAAGAGGAGAATTTCTATTTCCGCCTCACGCAAGATCCGGCGACCGGCCTGCCCGGCTTTGACCCGAAGCAGTGGCTGCTCGACTTCATCGCCAAGCGCAGCGCGGACGGAAATCCCTTCGTCGTCCCCGACTTCCGCGTCGCCGAACTGCGCCACGCCGTCGAGAAACTCGAAGGCGACCTCTGCATCTCGCGCCCCGCGTCGCGGCTGAAGTGGGGCATCCCGTTTCCCGAGAGTTTCGGCGCGGGCTTCGTCACGTTCGTCTGGTTCGACGCGCTGGTGAACTACATCACCTTCGTCCCCGGCCATGATCCGCACTGGGGTGCGAAGGAAGAAGGAGGAAGGATGAAGGATGAAGGGCAAAGCGAGGCGGATTCGCCGCAGCCTGGAAATGAATCCGCCGAAGGCGCAAACCCCGCTTCATCCTTCATCCCTCATCCTTCATCCTTTGCCTCCCTCTGGCCGCCGCTGCACGTCATCGGCAAGGACATCATGATCCCCGCGCACGGCGTCTATTGGCCGGTCATGCTGAAAGCGCTCGGCTTCACCGACGACGAAATGCCCACCCTGCTCGTCCACGGCTGGTGGAACATCTCCGGCGAGAAAATGAGCAAAAGCCTCGGCAACGTCATCGACCCCGACGCCCTCGCCGACAAATACGGCGCGGAGGCGCTGCGCTACTATTTGATGAGCGACATCGCCACCGGCAAAGACGCGGATTTCTCCGAGGAACGGCTCGTCCAGCAATACAACTCCGCGCTGGCCAACTCGCTCGGCAATCTGCTCAACCGCTCGCTGAACATGGCGGCGAAGTATCGCCCGGATTCGCTCCGCCAATTTGAATTTAAGACTTTGGTTGCGACTCACACCAATCAATCGGGCGAAGCCGATGATGTCGTGGATCACCGCGACGAGTTTGATTCTGCCAAGGGGCGAGTGATGCCTTGGAAGGTGAAACATAAAGCCGAAGCGGCGGTCGGGGATTTTACCGAAGCTTTTGATCGCGCCGAAGCGAATGCTGGATTGTTCGCCAGCTACGAACTCGCCCAACGGTGCAACGAACTAGTCGGTCAAGCCGAACCTTGGGTGTTGGCTAAGAAGGAAAAGGAAGGCGACGAGAGCGCGAAAGAGAATCTCGACGCCGTTCTCTACACCCTCGCCGAGTCCCTCCGCATCATCGCCATCCTCATCTCTCCGGTCTTGCCGAAGGCGGCGCAGGGCATCTTCGACCAGCTCAACTGGAAGATGGACGAGCAAGGCCAGGAGACCCGCTTCCGCCTCGCCGACGCGCAATGGGGCGGCCTGCCCGACGGCCACCAACTCGGCCAGCCCACGCCCCTCTTCCCCCGCATCGAAACACCCGCCGCGTAACCGCGCGAAGCGCTCCCCCAAAAAACCTGTCATCCTGAGCGGAGCGCCGGCGGGCGAAGGCGCCACGGCGCGGAGTCGAAGGACCTCCAACTATTTCAGCGCGCTGCGGACGGGAACGCCCAACGCCGCTGACCTGCGCGCGTTTCCTCGACCCCGCGCCCGCTACTTCCCTGCCGCCGGCTTCTTTTCGTAGATCGCGATCGTCGTGATGAAATCCACGGCGCGCTGGAGGACCACGTCGCGGAGCGGCGGCTTGGGCCTTTCGCCTTTGGCTTTTTGCAGCGCCTGGATGGCGTCGAGTTCGGGGTTGGTGCCGGCCACGAGCGCGGCCTCGTTCATGCGGGCGCGCTCGGTTTCGAAGACGAATTCGCCGACGCCTTTTTCGAGTTCACGCTTGAGCACCTCGTTGGTGGTTTCTTGCGCGACCTCCACGGCGAGGTCCGGTTTCACGCCGCCGGGAAAGACGGCCACGTTGTCCGGCAGGCCGACTTCGGCGACCGCCACGCGGAGCAGTTTGCCGCCGGCCAGCGGCAGCTCGGCAAACTCGACGGCTTCGCCTTTCGTGCGCTGGCCGATGATCATCGCGCGGACGTGGGTGCGCAGCACGGAGGCGATGATTTCGGCGTTGCCGGCGGTGTCGCGGTCCACGAGCACGACGAGGACGCCGCGGTATTTCGGGTCGTCTTTGGAGGTGAGAATTTGCTCCTGCTTGATGTTCGGCTTCTTGACCGAAAAGAGCACTTTGCCCTGCGGGCAAAAGCGCCGGCAGACCTCGGCGGTTTGCTCAAACTCCGCGCTCGGCGGCGTGGCGCGCAGGTCGAGCACGAGCGCGCCGAGTTTTTTCTCGGTGAATTTCGCGAGCGCGGCGTCGAGTTCGCCCACGTTGCCCGGCGTGGTCGCGCCGAGCCGCGCGTAGCCGATGCGGGCATCGAGGATTTCCGCGCGAAACGGGCTGGCCTCGCTCGCGGCGGCGGCGCGGGCTTCGATGATCGCGGCACCCGGCGCGATGCGCTCAATGATGCCCTGCACGCTCGCGCGCTTGAGGTCGTCTTCGGAAAGGGCGTCGGGGTTGATGTAGTTTTCCTTGAGCAGCGAGATGACTTGATCGAGTTCGGCGTCGGTGAGCGAATCGACGGCGGAGCGGGTGGTTAGCGGCTCGCCGGGCTTGGCGGGTTTCGGCGGCTTGGGCGCGGGTTTGAGGGGTGTCGGGATCGGCGGCTCGGGCGGAGTTTCGGGAGCCGTTGGCTTTTCAGGCGTCGCCGGGGCGTCGGGTTTTTTTTCCGGCGCGGGACTCTCCGGCGCGGGAGCGGGCTCCGGGGCTTGCGCGCGGAGGAGCGGTGCGGAGGCGAAAAGGAGCGCGGCCAGCGCGGGCGCCACGGGGAGTTTCATAAAGTGGCGGGGAAGCTAGGTGCTCAATCCTTTCACTGCAATATCGCGCCGAAACTGCCGGCCCTCGAAGCCGATGCCCTCAACGGCGGCGTAGGCTTTTGCCCGCGCCGCGGGCAGATCGGCGGCGAGTGCGGTGACGCCGAGGACGCGCCCGCCGGCGGTGACGATGCGCTCGCCGTCGCGCCGCGTGCCGGCGTGGAAAACGGTGATGCCGTCCGCGACTTGGTCGAGCCCGCTGATCGGCCGGCCGCTCGCGTAGCTGCCGGGGTAGCCGCCGCTGGCGAGGATCACGCAGACGGCGGCGTCCGCTTTCCATTTGGCCTGTACGCTCGCGAGGCGTCCGTCGATGGTCGCTTCGAGCAGCTCCACGATGTCGCTGTCGAGCCGCGTGAGCAGCACCTGCGTTTCCGGGTCGCCGAAACGGCAGTTGAATTCGAGCACCTTCGGGCCGTCGGCGGTGATCATCAGGCCGGGAAAAAGCATGCCGCGATAATCGAGCCCGTCTTGCGCGAGTCCGGCGATGAAGGGCGCGAGCACTTCGCGATGAATGCGCTCCTCCATCGCGGGCGTGACGAGTTTTGCCGCCGGGCTGAAGGTGCCCATGCCGCCGGTGTTCAGGCCGAGGTCGCCGTCGAGCGCGCGCTTATGATCCTGCGCGCTGGGGAAAAGGAGGTAGTTCTTTCCGTCCACGAGCGCGTGGATGGAGCACTCCTCGCCGGTGAGAAATTCCTCGATGACCACGCGCTCGCCAGCGTCGCCAAACTTCCGCGCGTCCATGATTTCGTGGATGGCGAGCCCGGCTTCCCATGAGTTCTGCGCGATGATGACGCCCTTGCCGAGCGCGAGGCCGTCGGCTTTCACGACGAGCGGATAGCTCATGCCGCGGCAGAATTTCTGCGCCTCAATGCTGTCGGAAAAACTCCCCGAGCGTGCGGTCGGAAGGCCGTGGCGCTGCATGAATTCCTTGGCGAAAACCTTCGACGATTCGAGCTGCGCGGCGCGCTGCGTGGGGCCGAAGATGCGCAGCCCGTGGCTTTGAAAAAGATCGACGATGCCGGCGGCGAGCGCGTCGTCCGGGCCGACGACGGTGAGGTCGATGAGCTCGTCTTTGGCGAACTGCACGAGCGCCGCGTGCTCGGTGACTTTGAGCGGCACGCAGGTGGCGAGCGGCGCGATGCCGGCATTGCCCGGCGCGCAATAGACGGCGCTGACGCGCGGCGACTGGCGGAGTTTCCAGACGAGCGCGTGTTCGCGCCCGCCGCTGCCGAGGACGAGGATTTTCATAAGCGAAAGGCGCGGAGCGTAAGAGACGCGGCGATGCGAGGCAACCGGCTCAGCGGCGCGTGAGCTGCAGGCCCACGGGGCAGTGATCGGAGCCGGTGATGTGCGGGAAGATGGTGGCCGCTTTCAGCCGCGGGCGCAGCGCGGCGGAGCAGAGAAAGTAGTCGATGCGCCAGCCGATGTTCCGCGCGCGCGCCGAGCCCATCTGGCTCCACCAGGTGTAGTGGCCGCCGCCCGGCTCGAAGACGCGGAAAGTGTCGAGCAGGCCCGCCGCCACGAAGGCGTCGAAGCCCGCGCGCTCTTCCGGCGTGAAACCGTGGGTCTTCACGTTTTCCTTGGGCCGCGCGAGATCGAGCGCGGTATGCGCGACGTTCATGTCGCCGCAGCAAATGACCGGCTTCTGCACTTCGAGTTGTTTCAGGTGCGCGAGAAAATCGCGGTCCCACTGCTGGCGGTAAGGCAGCCGCGTCAGCTCGCGTTTCGAGTTGGGCACATAGACGTTCACGAGGAAACAATCCGCGTATTCCGCGGTGATGACCCGGCCCTCGCGGTCGTGGTCGGCGAGGCCGATGCCGCTGGTCACGGCGAGCGGCTGCGGGCGGGTGAAGATCGCGGTGCCGGCGTAGCCCTTCTTCTCCGCGGAGTTCCAGAACGGCGTGTAGTCCACAAACTCGCCCGGCAATTCCACATCGGCCGCCGTGGCCTTCGTCTCCTGCACGCAGAAGATGTCCGGCTGCTCCGCGGCGACGAATCCCGCCAGCCCTTTTTTCAAAGCCGCGCGGATGCCGTTGACGTTCCAGGAGATGATTTTCATGAGCCGCGCATCCAACCGGAAAGCGCCGCTGTGAGGCAAGCGCCAGTGCCGCGGCTGGAAAACCCTCCCGTCGTCCGCGACGCGCGACGTTTTACACCGTCTCCCCGCCACCATCGGCAAAGGCCGACAGGTAGCAGAACTCCACATGGAGCCGCCGCTGGAGATTCATCAACTGCGTATCGAGGCGATCCGTGTCCACATATTCGTCGGCGTCATCAATCTCCGCGTCTTTCGCTTCGATGGCTTTGATCAGGAAGTCGATGGTCGAGAAATAGAGTTCGCGCTGCATGGACTCGGGAAAAGCAGGACGTGCGCCGGGGCAGGGAGCGATTTGCAAGACTGCGGGCGCGTGGACAGGCCCAACCAATTTTCCCGCGACCCACCGGAACCGCCCCGCCGCCGCCATCCTCATGCCCGCCAGCTCCCTCGTCTCCCTCGCCATCGTCTTCGCCAGCCACCGGCGGGCAGGCTGAAGCCCAAACTGCTTTGGTCCGTCTGGCGGGAAAAATTGCCCGCGCCCAATCTTGCCACTGCGCGCCGCGCTTCGCACCCTCCGCTCCCATGAGCGATACCCGCATGGACAAACTGGCCGCCTTCACCGCGTGGGCTTCCGCGCACATCACCGGCGACGAAAAAGGCCAGGCGCAAATCTTCCTCGACCGCCTCTTCCAGGCTTTCGGCCACGCCGGCTCGCTCGATGTCGGCGGCGAAGCCGAGTGCCGCATTCGCAAGGCCGGCGAAGACGGCGGCGGCACCAGCTTCGCCGACTACGTGTGGCGGCCCGTCGTCCTCATCGAGATGAAAAAGCGCGGCGTGAATCTCGCGAAGCACTACCGCCAGGCCTTCGACTACTGGACCCGCCTCGTCCCCGGCCGCCCGCGCTACGTCATCCTCTGCAACTTCGACGAATTCCACGTCTATGACTTCGAGACGCAGATGGATTCGCCCGTCGGCACCGTCGCCCTCGCCGATCTCCCCGCGCACTACGGCCCGCTGAATTTCCTCTTCCCCGGCCAGCCCGCGCCGCGTTTTGAAAACGATCGCGTCGCCGTCACCCGCGAAGCCGCCGACTGCCTTGCCGACTGCTTCAAAAAACTCCGCCAGCGCGGCGTCGCCCAGCCCACCGCCCAGCGTTTCATCCTGCAAATCCTCGTCTCTCTTTTCGCCGAGGACATTGACCTCCTGCCGAAATATTTCGTCACCGAGCTGCTCAATGAAATCAGCTCGCCTGCCGACAGCTACGATCTCCTCGTCGGCCTCTTCACCGCCATGAATACCTCGCCCGCCTCCACCGGCGGGCGGTTCAAAGGCGTCGCCTATTTCACTGGCGGCCTTTTCAACGAGCCCGCGCGGATCGAGCTGCAAGACCTCGAAATCGTCGCCCTGCGCAAAGCCGCGTCCTACGACTGGAAAAAGGTGCAGCCGGAAATCTTCGGCACCCTTTTCGAGCACTCGCTCGACGATGGCAGCGTCGCTGGCACCAAGGACGAGCGCCGCGCCACTGGCGCGCACTTCATGCGTTCCCGTGGGTGCAGGATCACGTCCTGCCCGACCGGCAGAAAAAGGCGGAGGAAGGTAAGGACGCCGACGGAGCCATGCGGCCTCATCACAAGGCGTTTCTCTCTCGCTGGTGGCAGCTCGGCTTTGGCCGGCCCGAGATGCTCTCGGTCATCAAACCGCTGCCGCGCTATCTCGCCTGCGCCTACGTCACGAAGCGGCCCGTTTTCCTTTTCATTTCCCGTGAGTTTCGCCCGAGCAATCTCATCCAGGTCTTCGGCTTCGCCGACGATTACAGTTTCGGCGTGCTCCAGTCGCACGCGCACTGGCTCTGGTTCGTCACGAAATGCGGCAAACTGAAATCGGATTTTCGCTACAGCGCCGAATCCGTCTTCGACACCTTCCCCTGGCCGCAATTCAAGCCGCTTCCGGCGACGTCGGCGGTGCAAATCCCGGGTAGGGTGGGCGTCCCGCCCGCCGGTTCCGGCGTCCCGCCGAAACCACCGCATTTCGAAAACGCTTCCGCCAGCGAACCCGCAACCACGCCCGGAGGGCCACGCGGGACGCCTGGCCCGGCGGGCGGGACGCCCACCCTACCCGAGGCCGATCTCGCCCGCTTCGCCGCCGTCGCCGCGGCCGGGCGCGAGGTGCGCCGCATCCGCGCCGAGGCTTTGCCCCAAATGCGCGGCGGCCTGCGCGCCCTCTACCGCACCCTCGAACTCCCCGGCGCCAACCCGCTCAAAGCCGCCCACGCCGCGCTCGATGCCGCCGTCCTCGCCGCCTACGGCTTCACCGCCGAAGCCGACCTGCTCGCCCAACTCCTCGCCCTCAACCAACAAGTCGCCGCCCGCCTCGCCCGCGCCGGGCCCGTCACCGCGCCCGGCCTGCCCGGCGGCTTTCCCAATCCCGAAACCCTCATCACCGCGGACTGCATCCGCCCGGCCACGGAAGGCGCCCGCCCGTCGGGTTAAAGCGCGAGGAAATTTTGGAGCAGGCGTTTGCCGCAGAGGGTGAGGATGGACTCGGGGTGAAACTGGACGCCGTGGATCGGGAATTCGCAGTGGCGCAGGCCCATGATTTCGCCCTCGGCGGTCTCGGCAGTGATCTCGAGCGCGGCGGGAAAGGTTTCGCGTTGCACGAGCAGGGAATGGTAGCGCGTGGCGTCGAAGGGATTGGGCAGGCCGGCGAAGACGCCGGTGCCGTGATGCTGGATGGGTGAGGTTTTTCCGTGCATGAGCCGGCCGGCGCGGACGACTTCGCCGCCGAAGACCTGGCCGATGGCCTGGTGCCCGAGGCAGACGCCGAGCAGCGGGATGGTCGGGCCAAAGCGGCGGATGACTTCGCAACTGATGCCGGCTTCGTTCGGCGTGCAGGGGCCGGGCGAGATGACGATGCGCGCGGGCTTCAGCGCGGCGATTTCGTCGGGGGTGATTTCGTCATTCCTTTTGACGAAAGGCTCGGCACCCAGCTCGCCGAAATACTGGACGAGGTTGTAGGTGAAGGAGTCGTAGTTATCGATGACGAGGAGCATGGGGATTTAGCATTTAGGAATTAGCATTTAGCATTTGGAAGTGAGGCGCTGCGCGCTGGTGGGAAGGGAGGGTCAGTCGCGGGCGGAGCGGATGGCCGTGTAAAGGATCGCGCAGAGTTCGTCGGCTTCCTTCCAGAGCGGTTCCACGCGCGGGCGCGCGAGCATGCCGTCCTCCATGATGAGTTCGAGCCAGTGAGCGCGCTCGTCACATTCCTCCAGCGCGACGCCGAGCTTCGCCATCCACTCGGCCTTGGAGCGGCCCCGGCACGCGGAGCGGTAGTTGGCCCCGACCGACGTGCCGGAGCGGATCAGTTGATTGGCCAAAGCCCGGCCGACGACATCTTTTGGCATCGCCCGGACCAGTTTCATCACGCGCAACCCAAACGTCTTCGTCCGCAGTTTGAGTTCCTCCTTGTTCATAAAAAGCGCCGCTCCGAACCAAATGCTAAATCCTAAATGCTAGATGTTAGATGCCTTGGCGATCGCCGCCATCATGCCCATCGCTTTGTTCACGCATTCCTGATGCTCGGAGGCGGGGTCGCTGTCAGCAACGATGCCGGCACCGGCTTGCACGAAGGCTTTGCCGTCTTTCAGGACGACGGTGCGCAGGGCGATGCAGGAGTCGCTGTGGCCGTCGAAGCCGAAGTAACCCACGGCTCCGGCATAGACGCCGCGTTTGCTCTTCTCGAGTTGGTTGATGATCTGCATGGCGCGCACTTTCGGGCTGCCGCTGACGGTGCCGGCGGGAAAGGTGGCGCGCATGACATCGTAGGCGGTGCGGTCGGGGCGCAGGGTGCCGTGGACGTTGGAGACGATGTGCATGACGTGGCTGTATTTCTCGACGGTCATGAAGTCGCTGACCTGCACGCTGCCAAACTCCGCCGCGCGGCCGACGTCGTTGCGGGCGAGATCCACGAGCATGAGGTGCTCGGCGCGTTCCTTCGGATCGGCGAGCAACTCGGCGGCGTTGGCTTCGTCCTCGGCGGCGTTCGCGCCGCGGCGGCGGGTGCCGGCGATGGGGCGAATGTCGATGCGCCCATTGATGGCGCGGACGTGAACCTCGGGCGAACTGCCGACGAGCGCGAACTGGCCCGCGAATTTCATGCAGAACATGTAGGGCGACGGATTCACGAAACGCAGCGCGCGGTAGAGCGTGAGGGCGTCGCCGGTGTAGTCAGTCTCGAAGCGCTGCGAGGGGACGAACTGGAAGATGTCGCCCGCGCGGATGTATTCCATGCCGTCGCGCACCATCTGCAGGTATTCGTCGCGCGTGGTGTTGGCGGTGGGTGTGATCGGTGCGGCTTCGCGGTCCACGTAGATCGGCGGGAGGTGCGTGGGCTGGTTCAGTTTGGCGGCCAGGGCGGCGATCTTTTCCGCGGCGACGGCGTAGGCGGCATCGGGGTCGTTTGCGACAAAGGCATTGGCGACGATGCGCAGGCGGCGGGTGCGGTGGTCGAAGATGAGCACGGTCTCCGCAAGGAAGAAAAAGCTCTCCGGCAGGCCGAGCTGATCGGGCGGCGGCGCGGCGATGGTCGGCTCGAAAAAGCGCACCATGTCGTAGCCGAGATAGCCCACGGCACCGCCCGCAAACCTTGAGTCCTCCAAGGCCGGCGAGGGGACGAAGGCGAAGCGCTGCATCAGGGTTTCGAGTTCGTAGAGCGGATCGCGCGCGGTCTCGAACTCGCGGGCGACGCCGTTTTCCACAATGCGAATGGTCCGCCCGCGGCTCTCGAAAGTGAGCCGCGGCTGCGCACCGACAAAGGAGTAACGCCCGGCCTGGTCGCTCTTTTCGACGGACTCAAACAGGAACGAGTAACCGCCGTCGTCGATCTTCTGAAAGGCGGAGACCGGCGACTCGGCATCGGCGATGAGTTCGGTATAGACGGGGATGGTGTTCCCGCGTTTCGCCAGCTCGCGGAACTCGGCGGGCGTGGGGTGGAGAGGCGTAGTCATTTCGGAAGTAGAATTTAGGATTTAGGAAGTGAAGTAAGGCGCTGTCGCGCTGGAGAGGAGTCAGGACGTGGCTTCTGCCACTTCCTAAATCCTAAATTTCACTTCTTACTTTCGTAGATTGTTGCCGGATCAAAGACTTTGCTCTCGCCCACCTCGACCGGCGTGCCGTCGGGCGTGAAGGTCTGGAAGAAGCAGCTCTCGTAGCCGGTGTGGCAGGCGCCGCCGAGCTGCTCGACCGAAAAAAGGAGCGTGTCGGCGTCGCAGTCGGCGGCCCAGCAGACGACCTTTTGCGTGTGGCCGCTGGTCTCGCCCTTGAGCCAAAATTTCTGCCGCGAGCGGCTCCAGTAGTTCATGAAACCGGTGCGCAGCGTGGCTTCGAGCGCGGCGGCGTTCATCCACGCCATCATCAGGACGCGGTGGGTTTGGGCGTCCTGGACGATCGCGGGGATGAGGCCGTCGGCGTTGTATTTGAGCGGTGGCAGATGCATGGCGTGGGTTTCGTGGAAAGAAAAAGCCCGGCGATCCTTGCGGGGATTCGTCGGGCTGGAGAGTGCGGCGCGCGGGTGGCGACGACTGCGGCGGCGTGGCGTTACGCCGGGCGCGAGCCCGTCTTCAGATGTGCCACCAGTGCTGGGAAAATTTCACGCGAGCCGTATAAGCGGGCGGTCGGTGAGGCGCAACGAATTTTTCCTCCGCGGCTCTCAGATATTAGACAGCACCGGGGGAAGGCACGGTTTTAGCTAAAACAGCCATCGCCTATGCAACTTCTCACCAGCGCACCCAGCGTTTCCTCCGACGAACGGGAGCAGATTCTCCAGACGATCGAGATGTTTGAGGTCATCACGCAGGCCAATCCGCAGGATTGCCAGTCGATGGAGATTCTCAAAGATGCCTACCAGCGTGTCGGCAAGACCGAGGAGTTTCTGGGCATCGCCCGCAAGCTCGGCGATTCCTACGCCGAACTCGGCCAGTATTCCGCGGCGATGCTCGAGTACGAGGGCATTTTGAAAAATGCGCCGGACAGCCCCGAAGTGTTGGCGGCCCTCGGCGAGGTGGAGGAAAAGCTGCAGAAGGCCGGCCAGCTCAAACCCGCCACGTCCGGCGAGGCGGGCGGCATTGACCTCGATTTCCGCGCCGCCGTTTCCGATACGGGCACGCTCATGGCGACGGCCGCGACGCAGCGCGCCGAGACCCGTGCGGCCGCCAGCCGAAACGGAGGCGGTGCCGTGAACGAGCTCGGGCTGCGCGACGACGGCAACGACGCGCTGGCGAAGATTCTCACCCAGCACCGCATCGTGTCCGACGACGTGGTGGGCGCGGCGCTCGACCGGGTGCATGCGAAAAACAAGGACCTGCCCCCGAACACGATGGCGATGTCGTTGATCGACGAAATCGCCCGCCGCGGCTCGTATGAAACGGACTACCTGCTCAGCGGCATCCTCGACCGCTGCAAGTTCGCCTTTGCCCCGCTCGACTACTACGACATCGATCGCTCCATCGTCCGCATGCTGCCGGAAAGCCTCACGCTGGGCCGCCTGATACTGCCCTTCGACATGATGAGTCGCACCGTAATGATCGCGATGGCCAACCCCTTTGACGCGCTCGGCAAAGAGGCCGCGCAACAGCTCCTCGACTACAACGTGCAATGGCACCTCGCCTCGCCGAGCGCGATTATCCGCGCGTTGAAAGAGACCTACCGAATCGTAAAATGAGCGTAAAATCTTTCGGCGAACGCATCGCGGATGTCCTCATCGAGGACGGACTGCTCCTGCCCAGCCAGCTTGCGGAAGCGGTGGAGCTACAGAAAAAACAGGGCGGCCGGCTGCTCAAGCTGCTGACCGACAAACAATACGTCACCGAGCAGGACATGGTCATCTCCATGGGCCGCTGCCTCGACGTGCCGCCGATCAATCTTTCCAAAGTCCGCATCCCCGAGGAAGTGGCGGAACTCGTGCCCAAGGAAATGGCGCGGCAGTACAAGCTCGCGCCCGTGTGCCGGCTCGGGAACAAGCTCTTCGTGGCGATGGCCGACCCGCTGAACGTGCTCGCGCTCGACGATCTCCGCCAGCGCACCAAGCTCGAGATCATCCCGATGATCACCACCGAGCGGAGCGTCACCGAGGCGCTGAGCGGCGTGGGCAATTCCAGCGCCGCGATGGACGCCGTGCTCAACGCCGCGCAGGAAGCGGCCAATGTCGAAGAAGTAAAAGTGAACCGCGAGGAGATCGACCTCGACCGGCTGGCCGTGGAAAGCGAGGACGCGCCGGTGGTCAAAATCGTGAACCTGATTCTCGTCCAGGCGCTCAAGGAAAAGGCGTCGGACATCCATCTCGAACCCTTCGAGAAGCAGTTCAAACTCCGCTACCGCGTGGACGGCAATCTCATCGAAGCCAGTTCGCCGCCCAAGGGCCTCCAGCTCGCCATCGCCTCGCGCATCAAAATCCTCGCCGGCCTCGACATCGCCGAGCGCCGCCTGCCGCAGGACGGTCGCTTCCGCATCCGCGTCTCGGGCAAGGAAGTCGATCTCCGCATCTCCATTCTGCCCACGGTCTATGGCGAAAAAATCGTCATCCGTCTGCTCGACAAAGGCGCGCTCTCCGCGTCCGTCGAGGCGCTCGGCATGGACGCGTACACGCTCGGCGTTTTCAAAAAAGCGATCGACGCCCCGCACGGCATGATCCTCGTCACCGGCCCCACCGGCTCCGGCAAAACGACCACGCTCTACTCCGTGCTCAGCGAGCTAAATAGCCCCGAGTACAACCTCGTGACCGTCGAAGACCCGATCGAGTACCAGCTCGCCGGCATCAACCAGGTCGCCGTCAAAGCCGAGATCGGCCTGAGCTTCGCCGACGCGCTGCGCTCCATCCTCCGGCAGGATCCGGACATCGTGATGATCGGTGAAATTCGGGACAACGAAACGGCCGACATCGCCGTGAAAGCCGCGCTCACCGGCCACCAAGTGCTCTCGACTTTGCACACCAACGACGCCGCCGGCGCCATCTCGCGGCTCGACGACATGGGCATCGAGCCGTTCCTGATCGCGTCGTCCATCCTGCTCACCTGCGCCCAGCGTCTGGTCCGCAAAATCTGCCCGAACTGCCGCGAGGAATACCGCCCGGAGCCCGAGCTTTTCGAGCGCCTCGGCATTGAGGACGAAGGCACCACTTTCTACCACGGCGCGGGCTGCGACCGCTGCAAACGCCGCGGCTACGTCGGCCGCGCCGCGATCATCGAAGTCCTGCCGGTCTCCGAGCAGATCCGCCGCCTCATCATCAAGCGCGCCTCCGCCGCCGTGGTGAAAAACCAGGCGATCAGCGAAGGCATGAAATCGCTGCGCATGGTCGGCATCGACAAGGCCAAGGAAGGCGTCACGACGCTCGAAGAAGTCCTCAAGACGACGTCCGACGACCACTAGCCGGGCCCGCCGTATCTTACTTTCCGCCGGTGCGGATGACGACGGCGCTGACGTCTTCGAGCAGCACCACGGCGTCGAAGAAATCCTGGCCGGTGAGCGCGGAGAGGTGGACCGCTTTTTCGCCGACGGCCTCGACTTTGCCGGTGATTTTTTCGCCGGATTTCAGGCGGAGTTCCACGCGCTGGCCGGCCTGGCGCTTGAGCACGCTGGCGGCGGTGTCGTCGGGAGCGAAGCCGACTTTGGCATCCGCGAGGACGGCGGTGGTGAGGGCGAGGATGGTCAGGAGGGTGAGTGCGGATGGTTTCATGGGTGCGGGTTTGGTTGTGGAGGTTTCGTAGGAAATGCGGCGCGGGTCGGCAAGCGCGGCGCGGTCAGTCGCGTTCGCCGGGGATGTCCTCGGGGTAGCCGCTGATGGCGCGGCTGGCTTGCACGCCGGAGAGCGCGGCGCTTTCCACGCAGCCGACGTTGAGGCCGTTGTGCGTCCAGTCGCCGGCGAGGAAAAGATTGTCGAAACCGGACTCGCCGGACTTGAGCCGGTACTTCGTGCTGCCGGCCACGCTGAGGACGTAGCGTTCGCTGGGGTCGAGATTGATGCGGTAGTAGAGGCCGTCGGCGCGGGCCGGGCCGGTGCCGCCGTGCGGGTCGAAGACCTTGTTCCAGTCGAGCGCGCCAGTGGCGTCCACGACCTTGGGCCAGAGCGGGCCGAGGTGCTGGCGGAAAAAGGCGAGCGCCTCGGTTTTGATTTTCGCGAGCTGCTGCGCGGGGTAGGCGGTGGCGCTCACCGGCGGCTCGTGCGGGTCGTCCTCGGACGGGCCGCAGAAGTAGGCGAGGAAGCCGGGCACGGTGCCGGACTGGTTGTTCTGCGGCGTCCACGTCTCGGTCTTGAGGATCACGTTTTGATCCATCCACGAATTCAGCGGATCGACGTAGGCATCCACGAGCGACGGCTCTTTCAACTCGCCGTCCGGATCCCAGCCGATCTCGTCGAGCGTGGGCCGCAGCCAGAGCTGCACGGCCTGGGTGCGCACGCTCTGGATGTGCGCGAGCATGGCGGCCCACCGCGGGTTCACTGCCGCGAGTTCCGTGCTGATTTCCTTCACCCCGGCGATGGAAATGCCGAGCACCACTTGGTCGAAATCCGCGCCCGCGCGCAGCGTGCGCTTTTCCACCGGCGGCACCGCGCACCAGCGCGACTCGAAGCCCGGCTCGCCCGTCGCCGGCAGCGGGCTGGCGAGCTGGTCGGCGAGCGGTTCACTCGGCCAGACGTGGAAGATCTCGCCGCCTTTCAGCTTCATCGGCAGGAGCGCGTGGTAGTCCTGGCCCTTGAGCTTCGCCTGCCGCGCCATGCGGATCGTGGCGATGGATTTCCGGTCCGCCGACAGCCCGAGATTTTCCACGCGATGAAAGAACTCGAACTTCACGCCGCGCTTTTTCAGCGCGAGGTAGCAGGGCGAAAACACCGTCTCGCCCATGCCCGCCTCCATCTTGAAAACGTACGAGCCCTTATAGCCAAAGAAGATGCGGACGAAGCAGCGCAGCGCCACGCCGGCAGCCATGTTGGGCTTCGCCGCCGCGCCGCTCGCGCCGCCTTCATAGGCAAAGGCGAGGTCGTAGAGTCCTTTGAGCACGGGGCTTTCCAGCGTGTGAAAGCGCGCGCCGTTGCGCTGCATCCAGGTGAGAAATTCCGTGTCGTCCAGCGAGTCGAACCCCTTGAACAGCACGCCGTCGGCGATCATGCCGCGCAACGCCGTGACGCTGGCATCGAGCATATAGACGAGCCGCGCGAGGTTGTTATCCGCCGCGAGCATCTCGGCGGTGATCTTGTCGTGCAGATGGTGGACGAACTTGAAGAGATCGTTGGCGACGTTGAGCAAATCGAGCGCGCGCAGGTTCAGCGGATCGAGCGGCAGTGCCCGCAGCGTGTTCAGCACGCGGTGAATGTGGGTGTGGGCGAAGACGGTTTCCACGCCCTCGGCGACGGCCCGCGCCGCGTCCTTGATCTCGCCCGCGACCTCCGCCGCGAGGTTCCCGAGCTTGCCGAACAGTCCGGTCGCGGTCGCCTCATGCACCGGCGTGCGCGGCGTCGGCAGCGCGTTCAGGATCGTGGCGTTGGCGTCAATGTTCGCCACGATCCACTCGATGCCGCGGCGGAAGGTGGCCCACAGGCCCGGCCCCGGCTGGCCGTCGCCGGGCTCCTGATCGTCCTGCGGAAAACGGTAGCACCAGAAATCCCACGGTCCCGCGTGGTGATCCGCGACCACGCCCTCGCTCATGCCCTTGAAGGCGTCGTTCCACGTCTTGAATGGCCCGTTTGGCCCCATCTCGGCATAGGCTTTGCGAATGGTGCGGAAGGCGTTTTCATAAAAGCCGAACCAGATGTGCAGCCCGTGCTCCTCGCTGCGATGGCCGAGGTTCGGATCGAGATTGCGCCCGCTCGCGCCCTTGCCGCCGAGCCGCCAGCCGAGCTGGTAAAGCGTGACCTCGTATTTGCCTTGGTGGATGGGATCGGTGAGCCACAGCGCGGCC
>Ga0163144_10007897_pt1 | contig 23188 bp, 17 predicted proteins | sample OliLak19BULKMAT1_FD_123175 | JGI IMG/M metagenome (GOLD analysis project Ga0163144, IMG submission 123175) | Freshwater microbial mat bacterial communities from Lake Vanda, McMurdo Dry Valleys, Antarctica - Oligotrophic Lake LV.19.BULKMAT1 | ecosystem: Environmental > Aquatic > Freshwater >...
GCGGGCAGGCGCCGAAGCCATCGCCGCCTTAATCTGCGACCGCGCCAGTGGCGACAAACGCTGGGAGAGCCGTTGGCCCCCGCAAATTTTAGCCGCTTGATTCAACCGAGATGACACAGACCCAGCGCCACGGCGATCTTAGGAAACCGATGAATTTCTTGAATATTCCGATTATACTGACTGAGCGTTGGAATTGCCGAAAGGATGATGACGTGCCAAATCTGGTCGCCGCCCGCCGCAGTCTCCTTTATCTCGTCCTGCTTGCTTCGCTAGTGATGACGTCGATTCGTTCCGCCGAAAAGCTGACACCAGACCAGGTCGCGGCGCTGCTGCCGCAGCTTTTCAAACTGCATTTGTCCGAACATGAAATGAACGAGGCGTTTACCAGGCGGCTCGTCAAGCAGATGGTCGAACAGCTTGATCCGGCGAACACTTTTCTATTGAAAAGCGAAGCCGAGGCGATGCACTCCCTGTCGGAAAAAGAATTACGGACGCTGGCCGAAAAAGCGCTGCAGGGCGATTTCACGTTCTTTCAGGCCATGTTGAAAAAGTTTGTCGCTCAGCAGGTCAAGCGCGATGACGCGTTGTATGACGCGCTGGACAAAAAGAGCGACGAGATCAAAGCTACCGGCAACGATAAAGAAAAAGAGAAGAAGGATGCCGAGGACAAAGAGGACGACATCAAATGGGCGTTGCGGCCTGAGACGCATCCGGAGCGCGAAAAACGCTTGATGCGCACGGCGGTGGAACTGTACCGCATGAATACAAGTTACCTGTCCGAGGCCGAGGCGCTGAAGCTGGCGCTGCAGACGTTGCGCGAAGAACACGGCAAATGGAAGAAGGCCGATCTCGACGAAGAGATGCCCAAACTGTTCCTGAAAAGTTTCATGCTGGCGCTGGATCCGCACACGGAGTATTTCGACGCCGAGGACGAAGAGGAGTTCAACACGCGGCTGGAGCGGGATTTTGCCGGCATCGGCATCCAGATCCGTCCGTGTCCGCTGGGCGCGCAGGTGGATGACATCATCAAAGGAGGGCCGTCGGAGAAAAGCGGCAAGCTGGCGCGCGGCGACCAGATCATCGCAGTCGATCATTTTTCTCTCGCCGGTCTACCCATAAATAAAGTGGTGCGGCACATCAAGGGCTTGAAGGGGACTGAAGTCAAACTCACCGTGTTGAAGAAAGCGACCCATGCCACGGAGGTCATCACGCTCGTTCGCGACACCATCAATCTGGCCGACATGCGCGTGAAGGGGAAGAAGTTTGAGACGCCGGCCGGCACGGTCGGGTACATCGCGGTACAGGCCTTTTACGAGGGCGTTCACAACGATGTGGGCGACCGCCTGAAAGAATTGGAAGCCGATAAGGCGCTCGCGGGAGTGGTGCTGGATCTGCGTTACAACGCCGGCGGCTACCTGGAAGAAGCGGTGGGATTGGCGGGATTGTTTATCACGTCGGGGCCCATCGTGGGCGAACAGGATGGAAGCAAACGGATTCACTGGACGAAGGACGAAGAGGAAGGGGTTGCGTACACCGGACCGCTGATAGTGCTGGTCAATCAATTCTCCGCGAGTGCTTCGGAGATCGTGGCGGGCGCGTTGAAAGACTACGGACGCGCGGTGATCGTCGGGCCGACCGGCACGTATGGCAAGGGCACCGTCCAACGCGTGATCCCGCTGGCGCCTCTGAACCTGCCGGGCGACATCAAGATTACGACGCACCAGTATTTCCTGGCCAGCGGCGATTCCGTGCAACTTAAAGGCGTGGAGCCCGATGTCGTCATTCCCGGCGCCAAGCTGATGGAGGACGCGGGCATGCTGGAACGATCGACTGAAAATCCGATCCCGTGGCGGCGCATCAAGGGCAGCCTGGATAAGGGGCGGCAGGATGTAAAAAACTGGACGGAGTGGCGCACCAAAAATGTCGCGCTGCTGCAACAGAAATCCACCGAGCGGGTGGCGAACAACCCGGAATTCACGGACATCGCCGATCCCGTGAAGCGCCAGGAAAGGCTTGAAGCGCAGAAGACTCTGTCCGAACGGTTGAAGGCGGATGAACTGGAAGCCGGCGATAAAGACGGCAAGGATCCGCAGGCGATGGAAGCAGTGGCGATCGCGCAAGACATGATCGAAAACTGGCCGGCAGCGGCGAAACACGCGGCGAAGTAATCAGAAGCCCGCGCGTCAGCAAGGGCCGGCGTGCTGCGCGCGGGTCGCGCTTAGCCTTCCCTGACGGTCGGGCTTCTGATGTTGAGACGGTCGCTGATGTTGACGGTCGGGCTTCTGATGTTGAAGGGTGCTGCGAGCCGCGATATTCTTTTTTAGCGCTTTATCAGCCCCCGCGGAGGTGCCCATGCCGAATATAATGGTGCTCTATGATATCCCGTCTTATGTCGACGAAAAGTGGGACAATGGGATGAAGGCGGCGAGCTGGAAAAAAGTGGGGCGCACCGCGTATGCGAAAGCGTTCGCGCAGCCGGAGCAGGCAGCCGCGGAAGTGACGCAGATTTTTCAGACGCTCGGGGTCGAGCTTGAAGACGACGACGAAGAACACGTCCGCCTCGTCATTCCCATCCGCGATCCGCAGGGCAATCCGCAACTCGGTGTGAAGACGCTGTTCGGCAAGAAGCCGGGATAATTACGACTTCAACACAGAGATGCAGAGAGTACATAAAACAGTTTTCGGACTGTTCTTTGTGAATCTATTCCAAAAAATGCGAACCGAACAGGTGGGGCGGACATTCCTGTCTGCCTGCCGGGGACGCGCGCCAGACTGGATGAGCAGTACGGCGCATTACTGAACACAAATAAATCGCGGGCGGCGCAACCCTCCGGGGGACAGGAGTGTCCCCGCCACCGTCGCGGGCGGCAGTCGTTCTTATTTCAGCGCTTGGAAGCGTTGACGTCGGGGCTTTCGAAACGGAGCGGCAATTCTTCCGAGACAAGTGTGCCGGTCCAGACGGGGCTGGCGATTTCCAGGCCTTTGCCGCTCTGGTGGCTGGTAAAGAAAACGCTGACGGTGCAGTCGTTCTTGATTGTGGTCAGAATCGGAAAGTCCTGTGAATCGAAAAAAAGTTCTTTTGAAATGGAGCTGTCGCGCGGCACGGTCGTGAAGTCGGTCATATCCGTGAAATTCAACACAGCTAGATCCGCACCGAGCGCCTTGGTGGATTGGCGCAGCACCAGCGGCAGTCCCGGCACCGCCGTGTCTCCCGTCGCACGAATGACGACGCCGTAGCCGCCGGCCGGTCCGTCATAAACATCCTGATCGCGGCCGCGCACGTTTTCGATGATGGCAGCGATACCGAAACTGTTGTTCCCACGCAATGAAAGCACCGGGCGCGCGGCCTTGATGCGCAGGCCCAACACGACCTCCCCGACTTTAAGCGAGGCGATCTCCTGATTGGCGGTCTTCTGCTTTTTGCGGTCGGACATCAGCTTGTCCCAGTCTCGCAGGAAACGGCCATCGGAGACCGAACGAGGCCGCGAAACGCCGGCTTTGACTTGAGGCAGTAGCTCCACATCGTACATATTCTGAGGGTGGGTCAGACGGTAAACGGGCTCGCGGTCGCTGTAGCCTTCGGCGCGCTCCCACAAAAAAAAGAGGGCCTGAACGCCTTCGCGCGGCGCGGCGATATTCTGTAGCGCGAGGCGAAGCAGCGCGGGCGCTTTCTTCGCGGCAGGCAGCGCGGGCAACTCTACTTTATCATTGTTGAGCAGCTCGGCGGCGCGTTTCAAGCGGTCGGGGTCTACGTACCTGGCGTCGTTCTCCGGACCTTTGATGAGTTCACGAACGAGGAGCGTGACCTGCCCCGCTTTGCTGCCCTGCACTTCGGCTAGAACGATACGTTCTGATTTGGCGACGAGATCGGCAAAGTTAAACACATCGTTAAGGCTTGAGTGCGCCGGCGGGGTGTCGAGATGCGCGTCCGGGCCGGCGTAGCACACGCACGAGTACGCCAGGGCCAGGATGAGAAAAGTCGGTCGCGTCGTTGTCATGCGAACTCCGTGGAGATGTCTTTTGTCTTTCAAAAAAGCGTTTAGCGCAAGAGCGAAAGTGGCGCACTCTGCATGGCACTCCGTTTCTATATCATAGGCTCATGGGCATACAGGCGGGGCGCGGTCAATGAGTCGAAACAACCCGTATAAATTGACTTGAGCCAAGTGGCGTGTCCTACCTTAGGGGTCGGGGGGTCTGGGGGGCGGGGGGCGGAAAAGAAAAAGGATAGGGCCGGGCGGCCCGGCAATTTTCAGTTTAGCGCTCTCGCCAAAGCGATAAATCCGGCTATTCTTTTCGCTTTATGGACGAATCAGACAATCACAGTGTTCAGTCCCTGCGCCTGGGTCTGGATCCGCGGCATGAGCGCGCCGTTCCTGCCGCGCCTCCGCCGACGCCGAGTCCCGCGCCGGTCAAATCGGCCTTCCTCCCGAATTTGACAGGCGGCACCCTTTCAGCGCTCGTCACGCTCAGTTATTCACTCAGTTATGGCACCTTGATCTTCAGCGGCATCCACTTGCAGCAACATGTCGCGGTCGGGTTGCAGGCCGCGCTGATGGCGGCGTGGGTCGTTGCAATGATAGTCGCGATGGGCAGTTCATTTCCATTCGCCATCGCCGGACCGGATTCGAATGCGACGGCCATCCTGGCGTTGATGGCGGCGTTCACGGCGGAAAAATTAGCAAAAGGCGGCGCGCCACCAACGACGGTGGTGGCGACGGTTCTGGCGCTGCTGCTGATGAGCGCGATCATCGTTGGCGTCGTGGTCTACGCGATCGGATTTTTCAAGCGCGGGAAGCTGGTGCGCTTCCTCCCCTACCCCGTCATCGGCGGATTTCTGGCTGGAACGGGCTTCCTGATTCTGGGCGGCGGCTTCAAGGTCATGACGGGCTATGCCCTGTCTATTGAGAACATCGTCACCTACGGACTGAAGATCCCGCCGCAAGCCTGGCTTCCAGCGCTGGCGGTGGCGGCGGGCTTGTTCGTCATCCCGCGCTTTCAGAAAAATGTATTGATCATGCCGGGCGTGATTCTCACGGGCGTCGGCATTTTTTATCTGGGGCTTCATGTGTCTGAGATGAGCATCAGCACGGCGCAATCGCAGGACTTGATGTTCGCCAAGATGAAGCCGACCGACATTCGGCAGACCGCGCTGACAAGCCTTGATTTGGTGCGGTGGGATGTGCTGTTCATGCAGTGGCACAACATGCTGGCGATGATCCTGGTTGTGATCATCACGATCTTGTTGAATGCATCCGGACTGGATCTGCAGACGCAAACCGACGCCGATATCGACAAGGAATTACGGATCAATGGAATCGCCAATGTGGTTTCCGGCCTCTTCGGAGGCATGATCGGTTACCTCTCGATCAGCCGCAGCCTGCTCAATTATAAAGCGGGAGCAACATCGCGGACGGCGGGTCTGATCACGGCGGCGATCTGTATCGGCGCGACGTACGTGTTTACACCAGCGGTGGCCTACTTCCCGAAGCCGGTGCTGGCTGGGCTGCTGATTTTCCTGGGGCTCTCGATGCTGCGGGAGTGGATCTGGGACGCGTATTTCAAACTGCCGCTGCTCGAATACGAATTGATTCTCGCCATTCTGCTGCTGATTATTTTGCAAGGCTTGATCACGGGAGTTGGGTTCGGGCTTCTGGTGGCGTCCATCTTTTTCGTATACAGCTACAGCCGCACGAGCTGCATCAAACATAATTTCAATAGCGCGATGCACTTTTCAAATAAAGAACGCTCGCTCGATCAGGCGCAGTTGCTGCGCACGCGGGGACTTCGCGCGCGCACGCTGGCCTTGCAGGGATATATATTTTTTGGAACATCGAGCGAAGTGGTTGAGACGTGCAAGCTGCATATCGAGGCGGACGATCTGGAATACCTGCTGATCGATTTCCGGCGTGTGCAGGGGCTGGACGCGTCGGCGGTCTCGAGTTTTGTGAAGCTGGAACAGGTCTGCAAACGCTATTCGACACGGCTCTTGATGAGCGGCCTGCGACCTGAGCTGGAGACGGAGTTGACGCGCACGGGATTTCTGCCCAATCCCGAGATTCAGGTGCTCGCTGATATGGATCGGGGCATGGAGTTTATCGAAGACAATCTGCTGGGCTGCATCAACGGCATGATGTTTCTGCCGAACAACGATATTCGTTCGGGCACGCAGGCGGTGATGGACCTTCGGCGCATTCTGTCGCCGGAGTTCACGCATGCGTCGCTGGACGTGGTTATCTCGCATTGCGAAACGCTGAAGCTTGAAGAACGCATGACGCTGTTCAAGGCCGGCGAGATCAGCGACGCGATGTACTTCCTGGAGCGCGGCGAATTGTCGGTGCTGTTGCCGCTGGATGGCGGGCAGTCGAAACGGCTGCGCTCGTTCGGGCCTGGAACGGTCGTGGGCGAGATGGGTTTATTCACGGGGCAACCGCGCTCCGCGGATGTGATCACGTCGATGAACTGCCGCGTGCGAAAGCTGAGCAAGGACGCTATCGCGAAGATGGAGACGGAAAATCCGGCGGCGGCGATCGAGCTTCACCGCTTCGTGGTGCGGCTGCTCTCACGCCGATTGGTCGCGGCGAATGAAGAGATTCGCGGGCTGCTGTAGCGCTATTTGGTGTTCGGTGTCACCATGATTTTATCCACCCGATTGCCGTCCATATCGACGACTTCGAAAGTATATCCGCCAGAGTCGAAACGATCGGCCACCTTCGGAATTCGGCCGAGCTGATTCATCACAAAACCGCCCATGGTTTCGAACGCGCCTGTCTTTTCTCTCGGTAATTCGCTTAGTTTAAAGACAACTTTGAAAGTTTCAATGAGGACGAGCCCATCGAGAAGCCACGAGCCGTCCAGACGTTTTACGATATCGCTTTGGCCTTCATCGTGCGTGGGAATGTCGCCGACGAGGGCTTCAAGAACATCGTTAAGAGTCACGACGCCCTGGATGCCTCCAAACTCATTCACGACGACGGCGAAATGTTTATGGGATTGTTTGAACTGTTCCAAAAGTTTGATGCCGGTCATGCCCACGGGAACATAGAGCGGCTGGATCAGCATCGCTCGCAGGTCGATAGGCGCGCGGCTGACTTCCAGCTTCCATAGACTTTTTACGGCAACGATGCCCAGCACCCTGTCGAGCGACGAATCGCAGACGGGAAAATAGTTATGCGGGCTTTCGGCGATGGTGCTCCAATTTTTTTCTGGCGGCGCATTGACGTCAAGCCAGAGGATATCCGAGCGGTTGGTCATTAATTGGCTGATGCGCCGGTCGGCAAAATGAAAAACATTGTGGACCATGTCCTGTTCGGCTCTGGCAACGACGCCTTCGTCGGCAGCCTGCGTCACCATATATTTGATTTCATCTTCAGTCACCGACGGCCCCGTGCCGCTTTTGATGCGCAGCAATTTGACGATAATATCGGAGGAGAAATCGAGGAGGCGAACCACCGGAGAACCGATTTTTGAGAGTAGCTGCATGGGCTTGGCCACAAATGAGGCGATGCCTTCGGGATTTGTCAGAGCAATGCGCTTGGGAACCAGTTCGCCGATGACGAGCGAAAGATACGTAATTAAAAGGATGACGATGAGGAATGCGGCTTCGCCGGAAAGTTCGCCCAGAAGTGGGTCAAGCGCCTGAGCGAGAATTTTAGTCAAACCCGCTCCGCTGAATGCTCCCGTCAAGATGGCGACTAAGGTGATTCCAATCTGAACGGTGGACAGGAATGAATTGGGGTTTTTCGCCAAGGCCAGCGCTGCCGCGGCGCTCGTGTTGCCTTTTTTAACTTGCTCCTGCAACCGGGCTTTGCGCGCGGATACAACCGCCATCTCCGACATCGAGAAGAGTCCGTTGGCTACAATGAGGATATTGACGAAGATTATTTCATACAAAATATCCACGCGCGGAATCTCCATATTACGCATTAAATTGTTCACGTAAGGCAGCGCGAGTATCGCACGTTTAGTGGGGCGTAAATGCAAAAAGAGAAGATAACGCTTACGCGCCGGGCTTCCAGCCTTTGGGTTTTTGCGGGAAGTAGCTGCAGTAGGGTTCGCTGGCGAGGATGTCGCCGGTGACGCCGAAGCTGCGGCTGCGGCTGCCGCCGCATATGTCGCGGAAATCGCACCAGCTGCATTTGCCCTTGAGCGCCGGGTAATCGCGAAGCTGCTTCATGACGGGGCTTTCGCGGTAGATTTCAACGAGGCTTTGTTTGCGCACGTCGCCGACCACGAACGGCAGAAATCCGCTGGGGTAGACCAGGCCGATGTGATCGATAAAGACGAATCCGTTGCCATCGTTCACGCCTTTGGCGGCGCGGCCGATGTCCATCGCGGCGTCGGCGCGGGCGGTGTCCTGGCGGGTGAGAAATTCAATGGGCGCACTGCTGCCGTCGGCGCTGGTGCCCTGCGCGGAATAGAGCTGCGCTTCCAGTTTGGCGATGACGAACTCGGGAGCGCCGGCGGAGCGCATGCGGTCGATTTTGGCTTTCAGCGCGGCGGCGTCCTCGCCGGTCGCGCGAGGCGGGGCGCCTTTGGCTTCGGAGCCCATGCTGATACTTGATGGCGGGCCGGAAATGTTCGCGTCTCCAGCGGATGGCGTCCAGCCGCCGGGTTCGTAATTCGAATTCGGAATGGCCTTGGGAACCGAGTTGAGCTGGACGGTGCGCGCGGCTTCGTCGGGGGTCATTCCCTGCGCGACGAGTTCGGCGACTTCCTGACGGCGACGCTGCACGACGACGCGGCGGTAGTGCTGCGCGGCGGTGGTCTTGATGTCGTACGGCATGATTTTACTCATGTCGTAGAGCAGGTTAAAAACGTCTTCGTGATCGCGCGCGCTGACAATGTCGCTGCGCAAGCCGCGTCCGGTCGGAACCAGAAAGAAGACGGACCAGAGGCAGATGTCGAGTGTCGCGAGCAGTTCGCCGATGGCCTGGACGTCTTTGAGATTGTGTTTGCAGACGGTGGTGTTGATCTGGACGGGGATGTCCTGGCGGCGCGCTTCCTTGATGGATTCCACGGTCCATTCGAAAGAGCCGTCCACTTTGCGGAAGGTGTCGTGGATTTCTTTGCAACTGCCATCGAGCGAGACGGCGAGGCGTGAGAGGCCGCTTGATTTGAATTTTTTGATCACGGGCGGCTGCATGAGCTGCGTGCCGGACGGCGTGAGCGCGACGCGCAGGCCTTTCTGGTCGCCGTATTTGATCAGGTCGTAAATGTCGGGGCGCTTGAGCGGATCGCCGCCGGTGATGACGAAGAGCGGTTTGCCGAATTCGCGAATCTGGTCGATCAGCTTGCAGCCTTCTTTGAAGGTGAGTTCCAGCGGATGGCGCTGCACGATGGCTTCAGCGCGGCAGTGGACGCAGCGCAGGTCGCAGGCGCGCGTGACTTCCCAGATGACGATGAAGGGCGCCTGATTGAAATCGACGCTGCCGAAATCGGGCTTGCCGGTGCGTTCGCCCTGGAGCGCGGGGAGGGTCAGTGGGTTGGGAATTGCGAGCGATGCCATGTTATTCCGCCGTGAGTTTTGCTGCCGGAGCCGAGGTCTTCAGGTTAAACGATAGGGGGCGCGGGCTCAAGCTCAAGGCAAGGGCGGAGCGTCCGAAGTTAATAACTCCGCCCTTTTTTATTTCAAGCACGACTGGCGTGGCGCGGGGTTACTGTTCGAGCGTGGCGTTAAGCATCCATCCGTGCTTTTCGAAGTCGGCTCGTATTTCAGTCAGAAGATCGACAGTCTGGTCGTCGCCGTGTTTGTCCGCAAGTGTCTTGGCCTGCTGGACATTCTTGACGTAATGAGCGATCCGGTCTCGCAGCGCGCGGACGTGATCCAGATCGCGCGTGGTTTCGACGGGGTACTCCGGAAGTGTGGAGAGCGCGGCGGTCTGTCGAGCGGTGCCAACGGCGAGAGTCCCCAGAGCAACGGCGCGCTCCGCGATAGTGTCGTTTTTGGCGGCGAGGTCGGCCGCGATGGACTCGAAGAGTTCGTGAAGAGTGGCGAAACACGGACCTTTGACGTTCCAGTGAGCCAGTTTCAGGTGGCTGTGCAAATCAAGTCCGTCGATGAGGCGGGCGTTGAGTACGTCACCGATCTCGCGACGAGCTGTCTCGGGCAGGGCACTGACAGTAGCGAAAAGTTTCATGATTTTCTCCTGATTGAGTTTAATTTTAACGTCTTCGTTTTCCACGCAGCACGACGTGATACTCGCTGATCTTGTAATTTTTCAAGGCGCCCACGTTGGACACTTCGATGCTCTCCCATGGAACGTCTTCGATCTCGCCGGAATCCTCATCGATGAAATGATGATGGCGTTCGATGTTGGGATCGAAAACCACGCAGCGTTCGGATAGCACCCATTCCCGCAAGAGCCCCTTCTTGACGAACAGATTCAGCGTGTTGTAGACAGTCGCGCGTGAGATCATGGGAAAGCCTTTGAGAACTTTCGTCCAAATCTCATCAGCGGAGGGATGGGCATCCGTATAAAGAACGAATTCGGCAACGGCAAGTCGGTGAGCGGAGGGTTGGATGCCGTGCCTCTGAAGAGACAGGATGGTTTTCGTAGTCTTCACACTATTAGACTACGTCTAGTATCGTATCATGTCAATTATTAACATGAAAAAGAGGCCCGCCGATTCGGAACCGCCGTGTTAGTTAAAAGTCCGGGATAAACTTACTTCCTCTTTTTGGCGCCTGCTTTCTGGATCACCTTGACATTCTTTTTCGCTTGGGCAGCCGGAGCTTTCGCCGCAGGCTTGGCTTTCACAACAGGCTTGGCTTTTGCAGACGGTTTCGCTTTTGCAACCTTGGCTTGGGCAGTCGGCTTGGGTTTGACGGCCAGCGCCACTTTCGCGACGGGCTTGGCTTTGGTTGCGGCGACAGCGGACTTCTCCATCAGCTTGAGGAGATTGAGGGCGCTGCCGGCTTTGAACCAGAGGATTTGTTCGGCGTTGAAAGTGTGCTTCAACGAGATGAGGTCCTGCGTGCCATCGGAGTGCGTTGCCACCATTGTCACCCATTTGTTCGGCGCGAGCGTGGTGAGGCCGGTGAGGTCGATGGTGTCGTCTTCACGGATCTTGTCGTAGTCGGCGGGATTGGCGAAGGTGAGCGGCAACATGCCCTGTTTCTTCAGATTGGTTTCGTGAATGCGCGCGAAACTTTTCGTGATGATGGCGACGCCGCCGAGGAAGCGTGGTTCGAGCGCGGCGTGTTCGCGGCTGGAGCCTTCGCCGTAATTGTTGTCGCCGATGACGACCCACTTGATGCCGTTGGCTTTGTAGTCTCGCGCGACGTCCGGGTAGGATTTGCCGGTTTCGCCGGTGCGCAGATTTTTTCCTTTGCCGATTTCATTGCTGAACGCGTTGGTCGCACCGATCAGCAGATTGTTCGAGATGTTGTCGAGATGGCCGCGGAACTTGAGCCACTTTCCGGCAGCGGAGATGTGATCGGTGGTGCATTTGCCGAGCGCCTTGACCAGCACGCGGGTGCCGGTGATGTCCTTGCCGTCCCATGGATCAAACGGGGCGAGCAATTGCAGGCGTTCGGAGTTCGGCGCGACGACGACCTGCACTTTTTCCGATTCCTTTGCGGGGGCCGGAGGCTGGAAGCCTTTTTCGTCGCGCACGAAACCCTTGGGCGGAAGATCCTCTGAAAAAGGTGGATCGAGTTTGACCGGGCCGTTGGGGGAATCGAGCGTGTCGGTGACGGGATTAAAGGAGAGCGAGCCGGCGAGCGTTTTGGCGACGACCAGTTCCGGCGAGCCGATGAAGGCCATCGTGGCGGCGAAGCCGTCGTTGCGGCCGCGAAAATTACGATTGAAACTCGTGACGATGACGTTGGGTTTCTTGGACTCGGGGCTTTCGGCCTTGATGTCTTCGCGCTTCCATTGCCCGATGCACGGGCCGCAGGCGTTGGCCAGCACGGTGGCGCCGAAATCCGTCAGCGTCTGAAGCTGGCCGTCGCGCATGAGGGTCGCGTAGACTTGGTCGGAACCGGGCGTGACGAGCAGCGGCGCTTTGGGCTTGATGCCTTTGTTCATGGCCTGGCGTGCGACGTGCGCGGCGCGGCCGATGTCTTCATAAGAACTGTTGGTGCACGAGCCGATCAGGCCGACCTTGACTTCGTCGGGATAATTTTCTTTCTGTTGGTGCGCTTTCATCTCGGATGCGGCGTGCGCGATGTCGGGGCTGTGAGGGCCGACGAGCATCGGTTCGAGCGTGGTCAGATCGATCTCGATGACCTGGTCGTAATACTTTGCAGCGTTGGCGTGAACGTCGGCATCGGCGTTGATGGAGGCGCTGTACTTCAGGGCTTCGGCGGCGATGTCGGCGCGGAAGGTGGCGTTCAGGTAATCGACGGTGCGCTGATCGAAGGGGAAGACGGACGTTGTGGCGCCGAGTTCGGCGCCCATGTTGGTGATCGTGCCGCGGCCGGTGAGACTGATGCTGGCGACGCCTTCGCCGAAGTATTCGACGATTTTATTGGTGCCGCCGGCGCAGGTGAGTTTCTCGAGCATCTTGAGGATGACGTCTTTGGGGCTGGTCCAGCCGTTGAGTTTGCCGGTGAGTTTGACGCCGATGAGCCTGGGATTCAAAAGTTCCCACGGCATTGCGGCCATGACGTCGACCGCGTCCGCGCCGCCGACGCCGATCGCGAGCATGCCCATGCCGCCGGCGTTGGGCGTGTGGCTGTCGGTGCCGATCATGAGGCCGCCGGGAAAGGCATAATTTTCAAGCACGACCTGGTGGATGATTCCAGCGCCGGGCTTCCAGAAACCCATGCCGTATTTTTTCGCGGAGGTGGCGAGGAAATCGAAGACTTCTTTATTGTCGCGCAGGGCGACTTCCATGTCGGGAGCGGCGCCGGCGCGGCCGATGATCAGGTGATCGCAGTGCACGGTCGTGGGAACGGCGACGCGCTTTTTGCTGCTGGAGATGAATTGCAGAATGGCCATCTGGGCGGTGGCGTCCTGGAGCGCGACGCGGTCGGGACGGAGCATTAGGAAGCTTTCGCCGCGCTTGAGTTCCTGAGTTTCGGGCTGATCGAGATGCGCGAAAAGAATTTTTTCGGCCATGGTCAGATTGCGGGAGAGACGCCGGCGCAGAAGATTATGCCGCTCGGAGAACGTCTTGAAAAGTTTTTGAAGCATGGGTAGTTGATCGGACATGGGCTTTCGGAGCTCCTTTTTCCAATGGTGCTTATTTTATATCAAAAAAGGGGCTTGGGCTCAAATGCGAGATTCTTGTACCGCAGGCTTCCAGCCTGCGATTATCGCGAACACGCCACTTTAATCGCTCGGGGATCGTGCAGGCAGGACGAGAAATAACTAACGGAAACTGGCAGGCTGGAAGCCTGCGGTACAGGCTCATTTTTGGGGTTCGAGATCGGAAATCTGGCAGCCGATGGCGGGGGTGCGCGGGGTTTTGACCGGGGTGCCAGCGAGAATGGAATTGAGCGCGTCCTTGAGGTCGTGTCGCGTGGGGGCGGTGCGGCTTTTGCCGAGGTCCACGTAAATGTCGTTGATGCGGCCGCGGTACTGCAGCGTGCCACCGGGAGAAAAAACGGCGGCTTCGGGGGTGATTGTGGCGCCGGCGCGCTTGACCAGCGCGTGCTGGGTGTCGATCAGGATAGGGCAAGTGTAGCCGAATTCCTGAGCGTGTTTTTTCGCGGCCTCGGGTTTGAATTCAGGTTCGGCGTGGACGAGGTAAAAGCGGACTCCGCGCGTGGAGTAAGCGGCATGGAGGCGTTTGATTTCGGGCGCGAACTTGTTGGCGATGGGGCAGTCGTGGGTGATGAAAATGAAGACGGCGGCCTTGTCGATTTTTTCAAACGGACGCTGCGGCTGGCCGAGAATATCGGTGAATTCAGCGTCGCCGGCGAACGCGAGTGCGCTGACGAGAACGACGAATAATTCCAGCGTTTTCATCTGCCGAATTCCTAGCGCCCTGCGTCAAAGCCGCTCACGAGACCGCTCCTTTGGAGCCGGACCTTCCATGTAGCCGACTGATTCCATAATCATGTAAACAATCCAGTCGCGCGCGTCGGGCGATGCGATTTTCAGCGCGTCGAGTTTTCTGCGCACGCAGGCGTAACAACACAGACGCACGGGAGCGGCGCGACCGACAAGAAATTCGAACTTTCCGCCGGTGGCGCGGCAGGGCGTCAGAATGGAGATGAGGGGCAGAACGGAGTTGATCCGCAGCGGCGCGAGAAGGATCTGCACCGGCGTGTTGCTTCCGTAGAAATGCGCCAGGTACGCGGAACTGCGCCGGTCGGTTCCTAGAACCTGCCAGCGTCCGAGGCGTTCGATCACGACGCGCTCGTTTTTTCGCGGGTCGTGAAGCAAGGGTAATGTGCCGACCGTACCGCTGATCATTCGCAATCCTCAACGCCTTTTGAATCTACGAGAGCGTTGCACGATAACCAATTGAGAATCAGTGTCAATTGGTTAATCGACATCTTCCGAGCCGACGCGTTTGCGGCGTTTGGGGACGTCGGGCGATGTGGGTTTGGCGTCTGCCTCCTTAATAGCAGTCGCGGCGGTCTTGGTGGGAGTCTGGACGCCGGCCTTGATTCTCTCCGCCTCGACGCGGGCTTTTTCTTCAGCCAGCTTTGCGGCGAGTTCAGCGCGTTCTTTGTCCTGCGCGGCTTTCAGCGCTTCAGCTTTCACTTTTTCTTCGGCCTTCAGCGTTTCCTGAGCGAGACGGTCGGCTTCCGCTTTGGCCTTCTCCGCGGCGAGGCGTGTGGCGGCTTCAGCCTTCGCTTTTTCTTCGGCAATTTTCAGCGCTTCGGCTTTGATTTTTTCTTCGGCCGCCAGCTTTTCAGCGGCTTCTTTCGCTTTCTGCTCCGCGGACTTGGCCGCTTCAAGGCGCGCTTTTTCTTCGAGTGCTTTCTCGTCGTCGATCTTGCGTTTTTTGTCGGCTTCGACGCGCGCGCTTTCGGCGGCGATTTTCTCTTCGAATTCTTTCTTGGCCTTCTCGGCTTCCGCGCGAGCCGCATTCGCCTTGGCTTCGATCACGCCTTCCTTGGCTTTCTCCAGCTGCGTGGCGATGGCTGAGACGGCGGGGTCATCAGGAAAGAGTTTCCGAGCCTCGGCGATGACGCGCGAGGGGCGGTCGAAATCGTTCTGCTTGATCAGTTCCCGAGCCTGGGCCAGAAGCTGATCGAATGTTTTTCGCTTCTGAGCCTGGGCCTCCTTGAGCAATGCCTGTTCGGCGGCGATCTTCTTTTCGCTTTCAAGACGGGCTTGTTCGGCGGCGGCCTGTTTGGCCACGGTGTCGGCCAGTTGCGCTTTCAAAGTTTTGATTTCGGCATGGGCCGGCTCGAGGGCGGAGGCTTTTTCGAGCGCGGCCAGAGCACCCGCCGGGTCTCCGCGCCGCACCAGGATTTTTGCGTCATCCAAGTGCAGCGTCGCTTGAACGGGCTTGAGCGCTTCTTCGGCGGCTTCGACCACGGCGGCGTCTTTGTCTTTGAGCATCGCGCGAACGACGTTGGTGACGGCAGCATCTTTTCCGACGTGTTTGCTGAGCAGTTTCACCGCGTTGCGGCGAACCTCGAAGTGTTCGCTGTTGAGCATGGTCATGAACGCGAGAATGGCTTCGGCATCGGTCTGCAGTTTGGATAGCAGCGTCGCGGCTTGCGAGCTGATTTTCGGGTCTTTGTCCTTGAGCAGTTCGAGCAGCGCGGGGACGGCGTCTTTGCCGAGGCGGCTCATGGCATGCGTGGCGCGGGCGTTGCCTGCTTTAAATTCGACGGCCCACTGTGCGGCGTTCTTGCCTTCATAAAACAATTCGTCTTCGCCAGCGAACGACGCGGCAGCAACGAACAGCATCGGAATCGCAACAGCTTTCAATCTCATCGTCATCGTTGACATTACTCTCCACGCAATACGGACAGCTTAATCAAACGGATTGACTTCGCCGACACCTTTTTTAGGCGGCGGCAAATTGGGGTCGGGCTTTTTTGCGGCTTCCTGCTCAGGCGCATAGTTTGATCTCATGACTGTACTCCACAGATGAGTTCGCCATTATATAAGCTAGGACGGTTAGAGGAACAAGAATGTTGTGACTCGCCACCGTCCATTATCCGTTGCTATGATTTGTGAGCGTCGATTTGCCAGTAATTAAATGCACAAGTAGTAGACGGGGTTTCAACCCCGTCAGCCGAGCGCAGCGGAAGGCCGCATTCTGTCCACGAACGCACACGTGCGCACTTTTTGTTTAAAAAAGTATAATTCACGTGACGTCGCCCAGAGACTTTCACACTCCGAAGTAAACCCTAATACTGACGCGTCCGCCACTGTTTTCTTCGAGAGACTTTCAAATAATCGTCAAAAAAAGCATAGGGCCGCACCCCGTATTCTTCCCACCCCCGTGGTAATCTTCAAGCGGTGGAGGGGTCTGTTCACTTTGGTTGCATTCAATCCTAACCCCCGGCTTCAGCCGGGGGTGGTATGGAAAAAACTATTCTCCACCCCCGTTTACGGGGGTTTAAAAAGCATTTCCCGCGCGCGAGTAACGCCCGTAAACGTGCGTAATAATTCGATCTTCATTGTTCGTCCCCCGGCTGAAGCCGGGGGTTAGGATACGCATGCAACCAACGTGGCACAGGCCCGCGGTGGAGTGTGCGCAGATTTGAACTGAGTTTGCCGTGTTGCCGCGAAGCAGCGTCTGCGGCAAGCAACTCCGCTTTGAGAGAATTGAGAGAAACGGTATGAAAATAAACTACGGGCGTTGCTCGCGGGGGGAAATATTTCGAACCCCCGTAAACAGGGGTTGAAGAATGGTACATTTACGAGTCCCCCGGCTGAAGCCGGGGGTTAGGATAGATGCAACCAACGTGACACAGACCCCTGACAACGAACAAAATGACAAATGACAAATGACCTCTGACCAAATAAAAAGAGTACCTTCGTGAATTGGTGAACCGAGAATTAGAGCAACGCTGCCCATCATGCCGAACGAAAATGCAACGACGTTGAACATTTTGAATTCGCAGTCGCGCAAGAAGGAATTGTTCGCGCCGCTGAACGATCAGCGCGTGACCATGTACACGTGCGGGCCGACGGTCTACGACAGTTTGCATCTGGGTCACGCGCGCGCGGCGATTACGCCCGATGTCGTGCGGCGCTACCTGGAATACAAAGGTTACAATGTTCGCTACGTGATGAATTTCACCGACGTCGATGACAAAATCATCAAGCGCGCGATCAAAGAAAAGAAGGACTTCCGCAAGATCACGGCGCGGTACATCGACGAATTTCACTGCGTAACGCAGGCGCTAAATGTCAAGCCCGCGGACTTTTTTCCGCGCGCCACCGATCACATTCCGGAGATGCTCGAGATCGTCGTGAAGCTGCTTGAGAAAAAACACGCCTACATCGCCAGCGACGGCGATGTGTATTTTGATACGACCAGTTACGAACGCTACGGCGCGCTGTCGGGCCGCAAGCTGGATGAAGAAGAAGCCGGATTCTCCGGTCGCATGGATCAGGCGCGCATGGCCGTGAAAAAGAACCAGGGCGATTTCGTGCTCTGGAAGCTCAACAAGAACGACAAGGAAGAGATCGCCAAAGGCGGCGCACTGGTGCCGGGTTGGAACTCGCCGTGGGGCTGCGGCCGGCCGGGCTGGCACCTCGAGTGCAGCGCGATGTCACGTGCGTACCTTGGCGTGCCGTTTGATATTCATTGCGGCGGCCAGGACCTGCTTTTTCCGCATCACGAAGACGAGAAGGCGCAGACGGAGTGCGCGTACTGCGAGGAACTAAAAAACGCGGAGTCGGTGAAGTACTGGGTGCATAACGCGTTCGTGACGGTGAAAGCTCGGCCTGAAGACGCGGCGCTCTCGGCGGATCTGGTCGATGCCAATACGGGTGCCGTGAAAATGTCGAAGTCGCTCGGCAATGTGAAGTGGCTGCGCGAAATGATCTGGCCGGAAGGTCCGTACGACCCGATGGCCGTTCGCATGATGATGCTGAGTTCGCACTACCGCTCGCCGATCGTGTTCGAGCCGGCGATGCTGGATGAGGCGACGGCAAGGTTGGAGCGGATATATAATACGTTGGAGAAAGTCGCGTTATCTCTCGATAAGACTTACTTAGATTCGAGAAGCATTGAACCGGAGCCGTTGAAGTTAGCATTCGATTCTGCGATGAACGACGATTTCAATACTGCCGGAGCACTCGGAATCATTTTCGATATGTGCACGATCGTAAATCAAGAACTAACGAAGGACATGCGCAACACTGAATATCAGTTTCGTCCTGCATTCCTTCGTTGGCAAATCATTGAGCTGCTGCAAGTTCTCGGCATCCGCCCAACTCGCGCGAAAGCGACGGCGGCCGGCGATTCCGAAAAGCTCGTCGATCTGTTGATGCAGTCCCGGCAGGACGCCCGCGCGGCGAAAGCGTACCAGCTCGGCGACAAGATTCGCGACGGCATTAAAGGCTTGGGATATGAAGTGGAGGACCTCCCCGGAGGAAAGTGGTCCGTAAAAAAGAAATGACCCTCTCCTTATATAGCAGTCCTTGGCGCCTTGGCGGTTCAGTAAATGACGTAATGCACATTTCACACAAAGTGCGGCTATTGAAATTTTTTAAAGCGTTGGTAGGATTAATGTTGCTCCAGAGTGTTACCCATTTTTCGTTCTGCACCTTGCGAAACCGTTCGCTTTTATGATATGTTGCAAGGTGCGACAGTACTAAATTCCGGGGGAGTAGTTTTATGAATGGCATTCGTGTGATATGCGCCCATTGCGCTTCGGCCATGCAATGTCCCGTGAGCGACGCGGGCAAAAAAGTGCTCTGCCAGAACTGTTTTAAGTCCAATACTGTTCCGAACATGGCGTCGTCGGACGATGTCGAAATGGAGAATGTTTCCAACGAAGTCACACGCGCCATTCTGCATGATGACTTCGAAATCGAAGCGCTCAAGGAAGCCCCAGGCCCCTCCGCGTCCCTGACGACTCCCGCCGCCGCGCCCGTTGCGCCGAAAGATCCGGACAAAGCGCTGACCAATATCGCCATCGGAATTTTCCGCCTGAAGATGTGGCCCTGCCAGGAAGAGCCCGGCTACAAGGCGTTCCGCGCGAAGGTAAAATTTCACAGCACGCAGTTGGAGACGACGTCCGTCGATGATTACCGCGTTTTTGCCGCCAATGGCTTGTTGATGATGGAATCGCAGGTCATCGACCTGCCGCAGATGCAGAACGTTCCGGTGCTCGAAACGATCAACGAAATCAATCTGCGCTCAGTCAGTTCCGTGTTCATCATGAATCAACACGGCGTTTACATGCGCCACGTCCTCATCCCGCTGACGCAGGAAGAAGGCTATCTGCGCTCGGGAATGCTGCTGCAGACGCTGCGCCAGATGAACCACGATCGCAAGCACGCGCTCTCGCTGATTCGCCAGACCGTCGAGAACAAGCGCGTCGATCCGCTCGCGGTGGCCAAAGCCTTTGCCAATCCGTCCGCGCCAAACACGATTCCGTGCCACACCATGGAAGAGACGATGGACATGGCCAGCTTCGCCGGCTTCCACGCCAAGCCCTACGCCGGCCAGGTGGCGCTCAGCCGCGAACAGCTTCCCGCAGAAAAATGCTCAGTCCGCATCGCCGCATGCCCGGGGTTCCTGCGCGCGTGGGTGGCGCTGGGCGAACCCAGCCGCGGAGGCAGCGCCTGGTCGTTCGTGCCGGCCGCGTTCCGCGATTTCCTCAAGAATTTCAAAACCGCCAAGCCGCACGAAATTCTGGAACATCTCAACGAACTCAACCGCAACTCGGATCTCGTCCGCTTCGTCTACGCCAAAAAGCAGATCGTCGCGACCGCCGCCTGCTTCCCCGCCGACCAGGCCATCACCGTCGAACAGTTCAAGCGCTACGCCAACGCGCTGCTCTCGTACGCCCCCGGCACGTCGTCCGCATCCCTAGCGAAAGCCGGCTAAGCCGTACCGCGGCCGTCTCGGCCACAAGTTCAGGTGGCGCATCCCAGCGATTTCAGCGCCAGGATCGCCGCGCCGAAAACAGGCTCAACGTTAGTCTCCACGATCTGCGATCCGCACACTCTGCGCACAATCGCCGCACTCAGTTTTTTCTTGAAGTACGCCGCGTTCATTAAGCCCCCGGAGAGCGCAACTCGCGGCGCCGAAAAAAGGAGCTTCGCGTTGACCGTCTGGACCATCAGCACCAATTCCGCGATCCCGTCGCCGACAATTTCCACCGCCGTTGAATCGTCGTCCTCGGCCGCTTTCAAAACCAGCGGCGCCAGAGCCGCCAGCTCACTCCCGCTGAGCGGGTTGTCTCTGAACGGACCGCTGCCATGCAGTCGATGGACGATCGCGCGCGCCTCGGTAAGTTTCAACGCGTCCAGAAGAATGACGGCCAGCAGCGTCGCATCGCCGCGCCCATCTTCGGCGCGCACCACCGCGCTCAGCGCGCGCCGACTGATGTCATGGCCGCTGCCGGGATCATCGAGAATCCGACCCCATCCGCCCGCTTGCCAGTGGCGCCCGTCCTCGCACCGCCCGTAGCATGCCGAACCGGTTCCGGCGATAAGCGCGATGCCTTCGCGCCCGCTCAGCCCGGCTGCGTGAGCGATACGGATATCGTGGTCGATCTGAATTTTTTCCGCCGGAGCCAGTTGAAGTTTTACGGCCATGTCGTGAATCAACGCGCGTTCGGAATCGGTGCGAACGCCGGCCATTCCCAGGAACGCCGCCGCGCACGGCTGCACCGGAATCGTCCCCGATTCAAACGCCTGCGACACCGCGTGCCGAATTGTTTCCGACGCGCTGCTCAGGCCGGCAGCGTGAAAATTGGAGGGCCCCGAAATTCCGCGGCCGAGAACCGTGCCGCTCTCGTTCACCAGAACCGCGCGTGTCCGCGAGCCGCCGCCATCAATGCCGAGGACGATCATCGCGTCAGAGGCCTCTGCGGTTCCGCCAGTGTCATCGGCGCCGGCGCCACCGCCGACGAGACGACTCCGGTAATGAACGTGATCGACGTCCCGATCAACACGTACCACGGCCACGCAATCAGCGCGAGCGGCTTGAGCGCCGGCCAGTATTGCGACAGCGTTTTCGAGAAGACCACGACGATCATCAACGCGATCCCGGCGCTCATGCCAATCAGCGCGTCGCGCTGTGTCGCGCGCGGCCACAGAATGCCGAGGAAAAATCCGCCTAGCAATCCGCCATAGGTAAAAGAGGCGATCGCGAGCGCCACGGTGACCACGGGCGTTTTATTATCCTTGAAGAGCAGCGCGCCGCCAATGAGCACAATCGCCCACAGCAGCGTGAACAGTTTGCTGAGACGCATCAGTGTGGCGTCGTCTTTGGGACGGCCCGCCAGCGGCATGTAAATGTCATGCAGCGTCGCCGCCGATAGCGAGTTCAGCGCGCCCGAAACCGTGCTCGCGGCGAGAATCGCGGCGACCACGAGGCCCGTCAGACCCGAGGGCATGTTCTCCATGATGAAACGCGGAAAAATGGTGTCGGGCGAATCGAATTTTTGACCGTTGTAGAACACGTAAAGCCCGGTGCCGATCACCAGGAAGAGAACCATCTGCGCGATCACCACGAGGCCGCTTCCGATCAGCGCCTTCTGCGCGTCTTTCAGACTGCTCGCGGCAACCAGGCGCTGCACGATCATCTGGTCGGTGCCGTGAGATGCCATCGCCAGAAACCCGCCGCCGAGCACTCCCGCCAGCAACGTGTACGGTTTGTCGATGCCGAGATGGAGATCAAAAATCTGCATCTTTCCTTCCGACGACGCGCGCGAAAAAATCGCGCCCCAACCGCCCTCGACGCCCTGCCCGATCACAATGAAAGCGGCGATTCCCGCGACCAGATAAACGACCGTCTGAATCACATCCGTCCAGACCACCGCGCGCATGCCACCCTGGTAGGTAAAAACGAGCGTGGACGCTCCGAGCAGCAGGATCGCCGCGGGCGTCCCCCACCCTTCCGGCACGAGCGGCCCGACAATGAACGCGATCGGAATCGCGGTGACGAAGACGCGAACCGAATCGCCAAACACGCGCGTCACCATAAACGTGATCGAAGCAAAGCGGCGCGTCGGCAACCCGAATCGCCGCTCCAGCAGCGCATACGCCGTGACCATTTCGCCGCCGTAATAACGCGGCAGCAGCGTGTAAGCGATGACAATGCGCCCGAGCAGATAACCGATCGTAATTTGCAAAAACGTAAGATTCCCCAGATACGCCAGTCCGGGAATGCTGATAAACGTCAGCGCGCTGGTTTCAGTCGCAACAATGGAAATGAGAATCGCCCACCACGGAAGAGCGCCGTTCCCAACAAAGTAATCCTTCGCATTCTTCTGATCGCGCCCCAGCCAAACCCCGAGCGCCGTGGTCCCCGCGAGGTACGCAAAAAGCACAAACCCATCCAGCAGAGTAAAGTGAGTTTCCATCCTTCAGGAATCGGCATTAGAGAGATGCGAACTGACTCAAAATTGATGCGATTTGGACATTCGCCCCAATAGCGCGGGGGCGTGAAGTGCCATCCAATGAAAAATGTTCAGTTTTGGTCCGCATTCGCGGCAACCGTGCAGACGATCATGGCAGAAGCCACAAGGGCGGAAACCTGAGATCAACCCTTTTTGGCTGGCCTTTTCTTCGCTTTTTTAGCAACCGGCTTAGAAGACGGCATTACTATTGGCACAGAAAACTTGACTCTGCTTGCGGATTGAACTGCTGCGCTTGGCGCTGTTTGCCCACCACCCTGCGGGATATTCGCTTGAGCACCGCCAATATTGAACACATTGACCTTCAATCCGCCACCTTGAGAGGCCTTTCCAGCCGTCACCGCAATATCGAATTCGACCTCCGAAGCAAACAATCCCGTTTCTTCATCCCAATACAATGTCTGGTTCTCCATTACCCCTTCGAGGGTACATGGATTGATCTGTGGCGGGTGGCATTGGCTCGACTCCACATTCACTATTCCAAACCGTGTCGCCCTCGCCATTCGCGTGCCACGATCACGAAGTGTCGTGCCACGCACGCGGAAGGCGCTTGCGCAAACTCCCGAGACGCCGGCGGGGACAGGAGTGTCCTCGCCACCATTGTTAGCAGCGCCCCTCTCTGCTGGGCTTGTGTTTTCAGCGCCGTTAAAATACCCTCCTTCGTGTCTTTGAGCCTTCGCGTCTTTGTGTTGAAAAAATCATGCCCTTGACTCTCGAACC
>Ga0163144_10007898_pt1 | contig 23186 bp, 29 predicted proteins | sample OliLak19BULKMAT1_FD_123175 | JGI IMG/M metagenome (GOLD analysis project Ga0163144, IMG submission 123175) | Freshwater microbial mat bacterial communities from Lake Vanda, McMurdo Dry Valleys, Antarctica - Oligotrophic Lake LV.19.BULKMAT1 | ecosystem: Environmental > Aquatic > Freshwater >...
GGAGGAATAATATGAAAAAACTAACTAAATACTATTTCCATATCCACCACGAAGTACTGGTGGAGGCATTAACTGAACCTTTAAAAAATAGGATTAGATACATTAAGGGGAATAAACCAAAGGATGAGATTGAGTTAAGGTTAAGGCTTATCAAACCTGTCAAGGGTAAGTTACCTAGTGAGTTTATTAAAGCAGACCAAGCAGTGGATAAAGCACTAGAAGATAACATACCAGCTTTTGAGAAGTTACATAAAAAAGAGTGTGGATGTGGGTGGAACGGAAAAACTATCTTTACTAAAGAGAATGGGTTGGAGAAATAACCTTTACTTATATGAAAAAACTAAAAGAAGAAATATGTCAACATATATGGTTAGATTCTTTATTTGGGGAAGTATATTGCAGGGATTGTGGGGATTATAGGGAATTGAGACCAAGAGAAATACTTTACAGAAGAATTATGACTCGTGAAGGATATGCCTACGAGCCAGTTAATTAAACCTTTACTTATATGAACAACAAATATATTACGAAAAGATTAGAGGAGTTTGAGAAGAATGTTGATTTAATAGAAGACTTAATTAAAGTCGTTTCTGACACTGATGTCTTAGATACAGAAGATGTCGAAAACTATTACAGAGATGCAGATAGAATTATAAATGGTTCTGCCATAGACAATGCGTGGGAAGCATTGAGATTAAAAGGAAAATTAAAGGAACTTTTCGCCGACTCAATCCAACAAGCAGTAGCAGAAGATAGGGAAGATACAGAACAAAGGGTAATTGAGGAGATACACAAAGCATTTATTGAAAATTATAGAGGAGCAGGTGAAGTGTGGATTCCTTATGTATCAGATGATGAATGCACTGAAAAAGAAGAGCTAGAAGCTGTTGAGGCTGAATGGCAAGGAGTATTAGCCAACATCACTAAGAAATAGATATGGGAAAAGCATTACAACAAATACAACAACTTAAAAAGGACAAGTTTGTTGAGGCATATAAAACCACTAATGGAAATATTACTGATAGTGCACAAATAGCAGTAATTGATAGAACGACTTACTATCGCTGGTTAGAAGATGACAAATCATTTGCTATGCAAATACTTGATAGTGAAGCTGATTTGAATGACTCAATAAGACAGGTGCTAATTAGCAAAGCAGCAGAGGGGGACATGACAGCAGTAATATTTTACTTAAAGAATAGACACCCTGACTTCAAGCAACAACCCACTACCCTTATTCAAAATAACTTTGGGGAGCATGCAAAGCAACAGATAGACAAATATACCAATGAGTAAGTTCAATTACGAGTTATTTATTAAAGATAACTTTAAAATTATTAACAAAGAGCAAAACGAAGTGCCTTTTGTTCTTAACACTATCCAGCACCAGTATTTATTCAATGATATGAGTGGTCATGATGTAATACTTAAAGCACGTCAACAAGGGTTTTCATCAGTTATTCTTGCAATATTTACAGCTGACTTTATCTTAAAACAAAACTCAGTTAATTATGTGGTTGCAGACATTGATGATAATGCAACGGACTTGTTGCAAAGAGTTAAGTATTTCATTAAAGCATACGAACAGGTCACAGGTGTTAAAGTGCCTTTGAAATATAATTCAAAGTCAGAGCTTGTTAATGAGGCAATGAATAGCACCTACAAGATTGGAACAGCTAAGAATGCAGAGTTTGGTAGGTCAAAGACTATAACAAATCTACATCTATCAGAATTTGCATTCTACCCTAATCCCAAGAATATTATAGCTGGAGCTGGACAAGCAGTAGTTGAGAATGGAAGGCTTATTATCGAAACAACTGCAAATGGATTCAATGAATTTAAAACTTATTGGGATGATTCGGTTATGGGTGAATCAACATCTAAGCCTTTATTTTATAAGGCATCTGACTTTTACTCTCAAGAGTTTTTAGAGCGAAAGAAAAAAGAACTTAAAGAGAGATTTCCCCAAGAGTATCCTGAGACAGCTGAGGAAGCATTCTTAACTTCAGGGGATTTGTATTTTGATGCAATAGCACTAAAGCATTACAACGATAACAGTATGGAATTTATGAGGGAGGGCCAAATCTATCTTTAGACAATATCGTAAAATTGAGAAGGGTGAGTTCTTTGTTATCTTTGCAGATACCTCAGCTGGAATGGGGGATTATTGTGCAGTACAATTTCTATCTAAGACTAGAATTGATGTACCCCTCGTATACCATTCAAAAGGAATTGCAACAATAATGACAAATGATATATTTCCAGTAATTGAGAAGATACACGACATTACGGGAGTAAAACCAGTAGTGGCCTATGAGCGCAATAATGGGGGCGTATTTGAGTTGGAGAGGTTATCTGCTATGAATAGACTCTCAAAGTATAAAATCTTTGAAATGCGTAACTCAGGGCGCACAGAGAACCCTGAACCAACGAAGATCGGGTATGATACTAATACCGCAACTAGACCCAAGATGTTAACTGATCTTAAAGACGCAATAGATAATAAACTCCTAGGGGTATATGACAAGATAACAATTACCGAGTTGTATTCTTTTGTTCTAGTACAAACCACATCAACCATTAAGGCACAAGCGGAGAAAGGTGCACATGACGATTTGTGTTTTGTAGCAGGAACTAAAGTATTAACAGATAAAGGTCAAATCCCCATTGAAAAGATTAAAATTGGAGATTTAGTAATGACTAGAAAAGGATATCAACCAGTCATGGCAACAGGGAAGAGAAGCGCAAAAGTAATTTACAATAAATATCTAAATTTAATAGGAACTTCTAACCATCCGGTTATAACTATGAAGGGCAATATTCCATTGCAATCAGTCAAGGTCAATGATAACATATACATATGGAACGAGAAACTATCAACTATAGAGGAAAGAACTATCATAGATACCCCCAGTCTAATAGACGACAACTGCGTGTCTACTTCTGGCGACACGATAAGTGGAAAGAGCCACCATTTTCCTTACATAGGCAGATCTTTATTGATAACTTTGGAGAGATACCTGAGGGATATGTTATTCACCACAAAGACGAGAATCCACTTAATAATGAGCCCGAAAATTTGGAGACTATATCTAGACAAATCCATATGCGGAATCACCTGCTTACTCCAAAGAGGAGGGCTATTTCTATTGCAAACGGTAATAGGCAAGCAGGCAGATTGGTTAAGCAACTTGCAGATTGGAGACAAAATAATCCTGAATTGGCAAGGAGTATCTATCAAGAGAATGGAAGAAATCAAAAAGATAAAGCAACTAAAGTGCTTGCAGATTGGAGACAAAATAATCCTGAGAAAGCAAGACTTATGCAACAGGAGAATGGAAGAAGGAACGCGTCTAAGTATAGGTCAAAGCAAACGGGTCGTTTTCAATCTCAAAGTAGCTAATACCCCTGAATACTTTGCAAATAATATTCTTGTTCACAACTGTATGTCTTTGGCTGGCGCATGGCAGCTGTATCAATTATGCTCGCAACCATCACAACCCGTACATAGCTCTGACTTGCCACAATTTAAAGCCCGTGATAGTGTAATTGGCATATGAGTCTAAAACTAACACCCGAAATGGAATCACAGATTGCCCTCGCTATGAAAGCTAATAAACCGTATTTGCTTGAGATAGAGGATTGGGTACAAGAAGTAAAGGATGGATACATTGAGTTCAAGATTGATGTAAGGTCTGGTAGGGTTGAGAAGATGACAAGCTTTAAAAGCAAATACTGGATACGGGAGAAAGAGCAAGAAGTTACTCGTAACCCTCTTTGAATTTGACATAAACTCATAGTTAGCATAATAATTACCTCGCATATTCCAGTTACACACTGGCACAGCACGTCAAACTTTGGCGTGTTTTTTTATGGCCAAGTACACCAAAAACCAAGACGAAGCAAAAATAGCAAAAGAAATTGATGAGCAATTCATCTTTGCTAAACGTTATCTTGATCCTATTCACCAGAAAATGAACCAACAGGAAGAACTGTACCGTTCATTCATTGATCAGAATAACTATCCCCATGGAGCAAGAGTCTTTGACCCACGTATATTTAGAATCATTGAAACCATAACTCCACGAATGGTAGCAACTGAGCCTATGGGATCATTCTATCCGGTTGAGGATGGGGATGAGATGACAACTCACATACTTAATGCACTTATCAAGTACGACTGGAGAAGAGCTGATATGTTCCAGAAGCAAGTAATGTTTATAAAGTCCATGCTTATATTTGGTACTGCATTTGGACGTATTCATTGGGACTTTAGAGAGAAGGAAAAGACACAGATGGTAGCAAAGAAAATCAATGGGAGATTGGTGTGGTCTCCTGAAAGCAAGAAAAAGATAAACGTAACAGAGTTTGATGGACCTAACTTTGAGGTACTAAATATTTATGATTGTTTTCCAGATCCAAATGCAACAAACATGGATAACATGAGGTGGTTCATCTACCGAATGTTCAAGACCATTGACGAGTTAAAAGAAGAAAACGATGCAAGAGGAGCTGAGTACTGGAAGAACTTAGATGTACTTGAGCAGGCTATAAATGAAAAGAATAAAGATGATAGTCCTGGCAAGCAAGGGGGCAAACCAAATAATATTCAATACAGGGAACATAGAAGGATAATGTTGGGTACTGAGGATTTAGTAAAACAGGACAACTCAAATCCTGAAATAACAATCTTTGCTAGATTTACTCGTGAAGGCTGGTGCTTCTACGCACCTGAGTATGCAGGTCTAGGTACATTCTCAGGCATTATAAGAGAAGTAGAGAATCCATACTTTCATGGTGAATTACCAATAGTTCATGCAGTTGATTATCCATATCCAGGAGAGTTATACGGTATGGGTGAGATTGAGCCAATTGACCGCATACAACGAGCTATAAACGCAGTACTTAATCAAAGACTAGATAATGTTCAGCTAACACTTAACACCATGTGGAAGGTTAAAAAAGACGCAGGCGTTGATCTTCATACACTAATATCTGCTCCAGGTAACATCATTACAACTGACAACATGGATGCTATTGAGGCAGTCCAGACCCCAGATGTAACGGGTGGTACATTCGTACAGACAATGAACTATCTAACAAGCGCTATGCAGAATGGGTCGGGTATTACAGACTACACACAAGGAATTAAAGAGGATTCAAATGTTACTAACAACACAGCTACAGGCATAAGGCTTATACAAAATGAGGCTAATGCACAATTCAAACTCAAGATACAGCTCTACTCACATATGGTTGTAATGAGAATTGCAAACCAATGGAAGGACTTGAGGATTCAATACACAACTGAAGCACAGAGGTTAAGAATTATGGGAGGGGATCAGGTCAACTACTTACGGGATAACACAAAGTTATCACAAACAGATATGGAGGGCAATCAAATTGTTCCAGGGGATATGGAAGCACAATCAAAGCTAGAGATTAAATCAGACTCTTTTGCATTCCTAAACTTACTACCAGAAGACCTACAGCCCTCAATTGTCGGGGACTACGACTTTGTGCCGATTCTATCAAGCGAACAGCTTAACGATCCTATTATGATGCAGCAAAACTTTATGACAGTGCTTAATCAAATTAATACACCACCATTCAGTCAAGGACTAGCACAACAGCAAAAGATGCTCAACTTTGAGCAGATTGCAAAGGACGCAATAGAAAAGCTTGATATGGGATTAGAGGCAAAAACATATGTTATTGATATACCTCAAATGCCTCAAATGGGACAACCTGAACAGATGAATGAGGATAACGTAACCGCAACACTAGGAAACGCACAAGAGCAATTCGGTCAGACTCAAGATCAAATGATGCAACAGCTACAACCTGAACAGATGCAGGAAGGGGGGGAAGTTGGACAACAAGCTTACTAAAGAACAACAAGATTATCTTAACAAACAACTTACTCTTGGGAGTGAGTATGAGTTGATGGTTAAGACTAAAGGATGGGAGTTTGCAAAGTTATGGTATCAGTCAATGCTAGGGGATTTTATCAATCAAATTATGAATCAGGATACACGTCCTATATCTGACTTTGAATCACCAAGACAACAACTAATAGGATTTAAAAAGTTTATGGCACATATAGATGGTGCGCTTAAAACACTTGAAGATGAGAGAGCCAAAGAAAATTGACGAATTACCAAAGTCTGATGATCCTTTTTGGGATGGGGAAAAGATACGTCACACACCACAGCAAATAAGTTTGTGTGAGACACATCATCCTAATAGGGTATTTGAACATTCAGGGTACATCAATAGACACGATGGAACTGTTATGTGTAAGTACTGTCCATGGGGGGCATTACTACCTGGACACTTACGTGTTGAGAATGGAAGGTTAATAGATTTGAACAAAATTGTTAGTTGAGAGTTGGGTATATCGGAAAGTATCCAACTCCCAGCAAATACTGGCGTTCTAGGTCCGTAAACCTTGCAATTTGAACAGGGAGTTTCTGGGTATCTTAAAACCCTGCAGAAAGGAGGTGAATGACATGGATCAAACACTTGAAGAGCAGAACAGCTCGGATTTAGCCGCAGCCCTCAACGGTCACTATATAACTGACCAAGAGGGACAAATAGCAGAAGAAACTGCTGATCAGGAATCGGCAATTGATGAAACAAACACTGAAGAAGAAGCTGCACCGGCAGAGAAGCCGATTGAAGAGGAGGAAGCATCTACCCAAGATGTAGACGAATCTGATGAAACAAACATCGCAGTAGACGATTCAGGGAAAAAGTATATTCCTGAGAAAAGGTTTAAGAAAACGTACGCAGAGCTAAAACAAAAAGAGCGTGATATTGAAGCTTTAAAACAGCTCATTACTCAAACTCAGCCCGTTGGGCAAGACGTAAAGCCTACGAATACTAAAGCCTCATCAGTTTCAGACATAGAACGTCTGGAGTTAAAGATGGTTTTGAAGGAATATCCTCAATTTGACCCAAAGTCTGAGGAATACTCGCAGGACTTAGATGTTTTGGCTGGCAATCTTAGAAAGGCTAATGACCTGACTATCATAGAAGCAGCTGAAGAAGCTATTAACACCGCGAAACGATTTACATCGGATCAGATAAAGGTTGCAAGAGAGGCGCGTACTGTAAAAGCCCAACAGTCAGACCAGGGTATCACAAGCCGTGTTGTATCAAGGGAAGTTCAATCGGACAACTTTGAAACAATGACTTTAGAACAAAAGGAGCAGTATCTAAAGAAAAAAGGAATGTGGTAAAAAGCTTCTAATGATTGGAGGTGAATATATAACATGGCCTTAGATACAGCAAAAACAATAACAAGCGGAACAGCTAATGCTGCTATTAAGAATCGTTATTATGACGAGCTATTTCTTAAAAGAACAGAAGCAATGCTTGTTCACAAACAACTTGGACAAAAGAACGTCAAAGTCCCTAGTGGAGCTGGTGGATACGGTACTGGTGTTGTCTACTGGACACGCTGGACAAATCTACCTTTAGTTACAGCAGGACAAGGAGAAGGTGTTCCAACGACTGCAGTACAACTTACTGCAACAAACGTTACCGGAACAACTGCTCAATTTGACGCAGCCGTTTCAATCTCTGACCTTATGGCTTACACGTCATTTGGAGATGTGATGAAAAACGCAATGGAACTTCTTGCATACAATGCAGGACTTTCTATTGACACTGTAGTTGCTACTGAAGTTTCTACTTCAGGAACAATGCAGGCAGCAACTGGACTTGGTTCTAACTGGACAGCTATTCCTGCAACAGGAATACTATCCATTTCTGAAATCAAAAGAGCAGTAAGAACGCTTAACAGAAACAACGCTTTTAAACAAAGTGATGGTTTCTACACAGCAACTGTTCATCCAGATGCTTTGTTTGACTTGATGACCGACACTACAACTGGAGGTTGGATTGACGCTAACAAATACGACTCTGCTACTTCTGACAAACTCTTAAACGGGGAAGTTGGACGTTTGCATGGTGTACGTTTCTTAGATTCTACCAACACTTACATAAAGGGTTCATCTTGTGCAGCAAACTCAGCGGTTCTTGCATCTTCTACCATTTACGTTACTAACGTATTTGGACGAGAAGCATTCGGAGTTACTGACCTACAGAACCTTCAAACATTCGTAAAAGAATTGGGTTCTGGCGGAACAGGAGATCCTACGAATAAGATCGCAACAGCAGGTTGGAAAACAACCTTCGGAGTATCCGAGCTTAACAGCGCATTCAACATTAATATCAGACATACAGTTTCTACAACTGCTTGATGATGTTTTGTTAAAACAATTTAGAGGGATAGGACTGAGAACAGACCGACTCCCTCTTTTTTGTGCCTAGATATTGACATTATTATAGCTAGTGGTATAATTATGAGGTTGATCCCCCCAAAAGGGGCAGACGGTAAACCTTAATTGGTGATCCGTCTTTTTTTATGGCTTCATCATATAAACCAACCTGGGCTAGATACGAGAAGGATGCAAATGACCCAAATGATGCTAACAAAGCATTAAAAGCTTCAGATATGTATCTCACAGAACGAAAGAAGGAGCTAAAGACTTCAGCAAAGGCTCGCAACTGGGAGAAGGATCGCAAAGAGTCAATCTACAAACAAAAACCTCAATATACAAAAGAAAGAATTAAAGAACAGCAGGATAAAATTACAAAGCCCCTCAAAAGCATTAAAGACCTTGGCTCATTTGATAAGAGTCTAAAGCCAATGCCAGGATTTATCATTGTTGAGGTAGAGACACCTGAAGTTACAACAGAGTCGGGTATTATCCTAGCTGAAACAACAAAAGAGCCAAATACGGGCACTGTAGTTGAGATTTCGACCCCTCTAACATTTGTTTCAAAAGATTCTATCCAAACTATCCCATGTCCAGTAGAAATTGGGGACAGGATACTTTTCAAACGCATGGCAGGACAAATGGGAAGTCCTGGAGCAGAGTTATCAATTAATGGAAATGACTACCGCCTTATGAGATGGAACATTAGTCCGATAGAGTCAGATATTTTAGCTGTCTTCTATGAATGAGGTTATTTTATTTAAGGGTTTGTTTGATAACGATTTGAACTCACCCTTATTTGATGACCTACCCTGTAAGAGATGCGGAATTGTACCTGAAACAAAACAATATATGGCAAAAACAATTAAGGGAGTATTTGTAAAGAGAACCGATAGATTATCACGAATTGACTGTGATGCGTCAGTGGGTACAGAACCACCAATGTATGAAACTTACCACAATCAATGCTGGTATGAGGAGGTATTAAATGATTAGTGTAATTACATCTACATATAACAGACCAGAGAGGCTAAAGAAGGCAATTGAGAGTGTACTGGCTCAAACCTATCAGGACTTTGAACTAATTGTTGTTGATGATCATTCAGATTTTGACACAGAACTTTTTGAGGATTCAAGAATCACATACATATATCGTGATAAAAACCATGGGGATGACACTAAACCTAAAAATGAAGGCATATTAGCCTCAAAAGGAGAGTACATTGCTTTTCTTGATGATGATTGTGAATTTAGACCAGACCATCTTCAAGCATTACATAATGCTATAAAAGACGACACTAAGCTTGACATGGTGTATGGAGACAGATGGATCATTGATGAGAATAAGAACATACAGGATCAGATAGGTGTTTATTACGACTATAACCCTTCACTGCTTCTTCAAAAAAATTACATTGATACTTCAGATGTTCTGATAAGGCGTGAGGCTTTATTTAGAGTTGGAGGATTTGATGAGAGATATAAGAAGTACGTTGACTGGAATCTATTCTTGAGAATGAGTAAGGCTGGTATGGTATTCAGACGTGTACCACTAATACTTACTGACTATCACCTACATAGTGATATGAAATCAGTAAGGGTAAAAACTAAGAAGGACAGTAACACTGCATTTGTACCAGAATGGGATCCATATGATTGTGAGATAGAGCTACCGTATCTAGGAGAAAAGGAAGAGCCAGCTGTTGCAATATATAGCATGACCTACAACAGACTTACCTACACGAAGCAGTCATTTGTATCACTATGGGAGAAAGCAGACTATCCATTCGAACACTTCATATTTGACCAGGGGTCTACAGATGGTACACCAGAGTGGTTAAGGGAGTATGAAGCACTACACAAGGGCAAGGTGCACATCATCTATTCAGAAGACAATAAGGGTATTTCAATAGCTTCAAATAGACTTGTTGATGAGATTGTAAAAGACAACAAATTTAGAATCATTATGAAGTCAGACAATGATGCACTTTATACCAGTAAGGGGTTCTTAAAAAAGATGGTAGAAATTTGGAAAGTGAATCATTGTCTTGCCCTCTCCTGTTATGTTAATGGCCTACGGGATAATCCAGGGGGCGCACAAAGAATTGGGTACGGAAAGATTAAAGGACAATTAATAGGAATGACAAAACACTTAGGCGGTATCTGTCATTTCGTTGATGCCCTTGCATATAAGTACTTCAGATGGGATACAGAGGACTTTTTACATTCAAAACAAGATGTTGAACTTTCACAGTATTTAATTATGAACAATTTACAAATGGGATACCTTGAGAACTTCTACTTAGACCACATTAATGGGACATCGGGGCAAGAAAAAGACTATCCTGAGTATTTTGAATTGAGAAAGAAAGAAAAGACCATATCATATGAATCCTAAGATTTTGCATATAGGCTGTGGGCCTTTTAAATATCCTGAATACATCAACACTGATTTGGAGATGGATGTAACAAAACACTGGGATTATGAGGATAGCACCATTGATGCTGTGGTTTCACAACACGTATTTCAGGAGATGTATTGGAAAGAGTTAATTTATGCCTTTCAAGAAGCGTATAGGGTACTAAAAAAAGGTGGATATATGAGATTTGGTGTACCAACAGTAAAGCAAAATATGTCACTACAAAGAATGTTGTCATGGGGCAATAAAAACCTACTCACTTTTGACATATTAAGCACTGTTCTTTTAACAGTTGGATTTAAAACCTGTGAGCAGGTTGACTATCAATTAACTAAGTCAGGCATGAGATTAACGCTTATAGATAATCGACCAGGTGAAACAACATTTATCGAAGTACAAAAATGAAAGCAACAGGTAATACAAATATAAACTCTAAACGCTACTGGAATACTATTTATGGTGACAAAGCCTCTCGCGCTACCTATGCAGCTCAGGGAACTGACAAAGGACATATAGAAGTAAAAGAGCATCAACACGCCTGCACAGTTGAGACAGCTAGATTTACCACAGCACTAACATATATTAAGGAAAATGATAAGGTTCTTGATATTGGCTGTGGTGTAGGAGTATTTACAAATCTTGTAAAGACTACATTTCCTGATTCAGATGTATCAGGCGTTGACATATCCAATACAGCAATTGAAGCTAATAAGGAGGAGAATGACACAATCTTTTACCAACAAGGATATATTGGAAGGCTTGATTTTTTACCAGAGAATAGCTATGACGTTATATTTTGTGGTGAAACGATAGAACACCTAGACGAGCCGGTTGAGTTATTCAAAGAAGCCTACAAATTGTTGAAGAAAGGCGGAAAGCTAATCATCACAACACCCAAAGAAGAAAACATTAAATCAGAAGAGCACCTGTGGTATTTCAAACAAGAAGATGTAGAAGAATTATTCATGAGAGCTGAATATAAGGAGATAAAATTTGAGTATCTAAAGGACATGGAACACTTACTCATTATATTTGCAGTTGGTATAAAATGAAAAAAGTTGCCCTAAGTTTAGATGATTTCAGCGTACTTAATAATCGCATGGATTTATTGCTAGATATTAAAGAGCATTATCCTGATTTTAAAGTTTCACTTTTTACAATTCCATTTGATGCTAAGTTTGAATCAAAACCAGAAGCAAGGTTATTTCGTGATAAATCATTAGCTCTTATAAAAGAAAATCTTGACTGGATGCAGATAATCCCTCATGGACTCTCACATATGCCAAAAGAGATGGAGAATTGTGACTACTATACATTCCGAGATTTAGTTATGCCCTCAATTGATGAAGCTTTTATAAAGGACGGGCTTCCATATGAAAAAGGATTCAAAGCTCCTTACTGGCTATGGAATAAGAAAGTAATTAGAGCATTGGATGAATCAGGATGGTGGGGAGCTACTGACAGGAATCAACCGGACATGCTAAAGACAAAGAAGAACTACACATACACCCATTCACTTGAAGAACCGTTCTGGGAGTCAACTGAGGATACAATCCTACTTCATGGTCACATTGATGGAGTTAGTAAGAATGATTTGGAACTTAATTTCTTAAATATATTTAAATTACGCAATGTAGAGTTTCACTTTATAACAGACTATATCAAATGAATATTGTTGCATATGGTAATCAGACAGGATCAAAGTCATGGAGGCTTGAGCATCCCTTCAAATATTTAAGAAAGAAAGGAATTGATGCATGGGTATCTGATGAGGGGATAACAGATAAGGCTATGGAATGGGCTGATATTATTGTCATGAACTCCGTTATCCACAAAGAGGGACTTGCTAAGGTATATGAATATCAACAGACAAAGGGTAAAAAGATTGTAATTGATGTTGATGACTGGTTTGATCTTAACCCTGACTCTCCATTTATCAAGGAACATGAATTAAGCGATGCAAAATCTACAATCCTTCGCATGATAGAAGTAGCAGACCTCGTTACTTGTTCAACTACTTACCTTGAAAAGCTATTGTTAAAAGTTAATCCAAAAGTAAAGGTACTCAAAAACTATATGGATATGGAGTTCTGGGATACCGAAAAAGAAGTTAATACCTCAGACAAAATTCGCATTGGATGGGCGGGGTCACTTACCCACCTTGATGACCTAAAGATGGTCATAAGTCCCCTCAAAAGGATCATGGATGAGTACCCTGCTGAGGTTGTATTCATTGGTGATACGCGTATACAAGATGAATTTAAAGGATATCCTGTAACTACTATGTTAGGTGTCCCATTTGATGCATGGCCCTTGCGCCTTTCCGGCATGAGGCTTGATATTGGAATTGCGCCTCTTAAAGACACACCATTTAACAGAGCAAAATCTAACATTAAATGGCAGGAGTATTCTGTTGCAAAAATTCCAGGGATATATTCTCCAACCGTATACTTTCACCAAGATTTTGAGCCTAAGTATGGGATTATAGCAGTTGACGAAGATCACTGGTATAGAGCCTTAAAGCACATGATTGACTTTCCTCAAAGGCGGGAGGAGATAAGAATTAACTCATATAACTATGTTACCAAGTACTATTCACTTGAAAAGCATATAAAAGAGTGGATGGAAGCGTATCAGTCAATTTGACATAAAGTTCAATTACGAGTTATAAGAATGTATCCTGACAAACAGGCGGCACACCTAATTGGTGTGTTTTTTTATGGCTACGCTAACAACATACTTAGTATCCGACATTTTACAAATCATTTCAGATTTACGAGGTGAGTCATCGGTTAATACTAACTCTGACCGTATACGTGCCATTTCACGTGCAGAACAGGATGTTGCACGTAGACAATTCTTCAGAAAGCATTTAGTAAAGGATCAATCACTAGCTTCTGGTGATGGCACTACCTCTACATTCACTATTGGTTCTGCAACGTATCCAATGAGGGACAAGGGACTTACCGACTTATTTGTAGGTGGTACAACAGAGGATAAGAGAAGATCTGTTGTTGACTATGAACAATTCAGAAACCTCTATAACACTAATAACGCAGAACGCATTGCATATGAATACTACGATCAGGCCAATGATTTATGGAAAGTAAAAATCAATCCAATTCCAGCAAGCGGGGATGCAATAACTGCTTCATGGTACTACATTCCTCCAACAAGAACTTTGACAACTGATGCTGTTGTTTGTGGTGACCCTTACTTAATTGCGTATCTTGCAGTTGCAGATGTTTATCATGGTGAGGATGAAATAGACTTCGAGGATAGTGCACGTCAGGAAGCTGAAAATAGATATGGCGAGATGGTGGGACGTGAGAACACTCCAGCAGTAAATCAATCATACACAATGGCAAAACAAGTTAATAAAGGTTACGGCTCGTATTAATGAATGAGAAATTACCAACGAAGAAGAACACAAAAACCAACTCTAGTATCTAAGTCCGAATCATGGATAAGAGGGCTTAATGAACTCGTTTCATCAACTCAGATAAAACCCAACGAACTCTCAGAAGCTTCAGACATACAGCTTGTGGAGGATGGCAAGATCAAATGCCCTCGTGATGGTCAATCCTACTATGGAGCAACTCTTGATTCACGAGTAAGGGGACTATTTTCCTACTACAAGTCAGATGGTACTACCGCATTACTCAGGTCATCAGGTACTGCACTTAGTAAATACACAGATGCTACTACATGGACTGCAGTTACAGGATACTCATATACCTCAAACAAAAATACCAATGGAGTAATGGCAAATGACAGACTGTATTTAGTAAATGGAAGTGACCCATTAACATATTACGATGGGTCAGTTATACAAACCTTCACATCACGTTCTGCACCTACTATATCAGGTGTTGTAAGAACTGGTGGGTCAGCAGGCACTCATACATACTCCTATAAGGTTAAAGCTATTACTGCAGTTGGTTCAACATCACCCTCTGCTGCTGTTTCAGCAACAGCTGACTGGACAGAGCCAACGGTAACAAAGTACATGACAATAACATGGGGAGCTGTAACAGGTGCAACAGGGTACGAGATATATGGTAGACGTGATCAGTTCTGGTATTTTTTAGCATCAGTTGAGGGGAATGGAACAGTAACATATGTTGATGATGCAACTGACACACCAAATGAGGCTTTTGCAGCAATAGATGTTAATACAACAGCAGGGCCTACTGGATCTTATATAAGCGTATATAAGGACTCACTATTTATAGCAGGAGATCCAACGTACCCTTCAAGACTTTACTACTCAGGAGGAGGAGATCAGATAAATAATTTCTCAATTGATGGGGGTGGGGGTCTAATTGACGTTGCAGTTAACGATGGTCAATCAATTACCGGACTAATTGTATTTAAAGATGCTCTTATAATCTTTAAGACTGACTCAATCTATCAATTTTCATTCTCCTCAACTGGACTTCCTTCACTTACACAGGTCACGGGTTCATTGGGGGCTATTGCACCACGTTCTATAATAGCCGTTGAAAATGATGTGTTTTTCCTCTCAAGACGTGGAGTATTTAGCATAGGAAATGAACAAGGATTTGCATTTGATGTATTGCGTACTAATGAACTATCAGCAAGAACTAGACCGACAATTCAAACAATTGACCCTGCATACATTCAAAATGCTTCAGCAACATATGTTACAAGCTCTGACTTTAATCTATACATCCTCTCCTATACTCCAGCAGGTTCAACAACTAACTCAAATGCTGTAGTGTATGACAGGGAAAGGTTAGGGTGGTACAAGTGGACTAATATTAAGGCTAATTGTTGGAATAAATACGTTGATTCAACGGGTGTAACACATTATTTGTATGGTGATGATGCTTCAGGATACGTTAAGGAAATATTCTCAGGTAGCAATGATTTTGGTGTTGGAATACATGGATATTGTTATCTTAATAGTGAATCATTTAAGACAGGAGTTGACCACTACAAAACACTAAAAGATTTGGACGTTGTACTACGTACTCCTTTTGGGTCAATATCACTTTCAATAGTACGAGACGGGGTGGAAACGGTATTCACTGCCCCTATAGGCACTGTCAACCCCTCAATTAACTACGGGCATTATTTATTCACTAAATTTCTATTTGGTGACTCATTCGGTGTAGGAGTATCAAGTGCTGATGAGCTACTGCTAAGATCAATTAAAAATATAAATCTTAGAAACGGCAAGACGTACCAGATGAGGTTTGATAATAACTCCTCAGCATCTTTTGTACTACTTTCATCACGTATGACAGCACGACCTAGAGGAGACAGATACCGCCTAAGTACAGATTTGGTTGATTCATCAGGTGGAACACTTGTATCAAGCTAAACATAAGGGGATGGTAATATAATATTATTATGACCGACACAATTGTAAAAAGCATATCAACTGAACAACCAGCACAGCCTTTACCCGTTGAAGGCGGAGATAATACTGTTGGCAATTACGAAGGATTAAGTTCTGAGCCAATAGAAAAGGGTGATGGAACGCTTGTAAAGCTATTGGATGCAGGTATAGACCTCAACTCACTTCCAGAGGCAGAAAAGGGCAATATAAGCGAGATAGAAGGGTATATACACGACCTATTGGCAAAAAAAGGTGTAACACCTACTGAAAAGTCACTGAGTAAGGAACTTGTAAATTTAAAGAATGATATGGGGCTTGATCCTGACGCTTCACCTGAAATGGTTATGGATAGAATTGGTGGGGTAGTAAAAGCATGGAAGGGTCTGTCATTTGTAAAGGATTCAGGTGAGAAAAAGCAGATATTCTTTAAGCTTGCAAACGCTACATCGAGTAAGGCTATGAATGAAATAGTATTTAAAGCAATGGAAAATCATAACGTATGGCTATAAATTCAAGAAATGGTGCGGATCTTAAGCCCTATTCATTAGAACACATTTTTAATCAGTCATTTGATCAGGTATATCAGCAACTGATGATTGAACTTCTGGGAAGTGATGGTGCTAATCTTCAGAGACTAAATGCTGACAACTTAACGACTCTTCTTGATTATGATGGTGGCACAAACCCAGTTTATATTGGTCTTGCAACTCCCGGTTCTGCAACTTCATCTGATGTTTGGTTGATTAAAAAACTTACCTTTGATGGAAGTAATAATCCAACTACTATAAAACTTGCTAGTGGTTTACCAAACTTTGGACAAATTTGGGATAACAGGGCTTCACTTTCATACTCATAGTGTACGATTTGACATAAAGTAATATTTGGTTATATAACTAACAATGTTAATCCCCTTACAGGGGCAGACACCAACCAGCAGTGGAAGGTGTCTTTTTTTATACAAAAATATGGCAGCAACATTTACATTCGAACGAGACTCAGGAAACGCAGCAGGTTCACCTGCAAAGGGTACTGTTCGCACGACTCCTGTTACTGATGCGAACTGGAAAGCAGTAACAACTGAAGGAACACTCTATTCTGCATCCCCAATTACTGATGGTGCTAATTCTGTTGAGAATTGGCTATATGGAAAATTCTCAGGAACATTCAATCAAATCAGCGCAGGACTATTTGCCCACACTGCAACAGCATTTGGCACAGGATTAACTCTAAAAGGCCCTACAGCTATGACTGTTGATGGCGACAACGAAACATACACAACTCCTTCTGCAACAACCAACGCTAATCTATCAGTTAATATGACCTCCGTTATTGCTATCGCTTCAGGTTCAGCAATTTGGTTTGGAGCAACAGGGCCAGAAGCTGCAAGTAAAGCAGCAAGTATGACCACCAATCCTTGCTACACAAACTGGTTAGCTACCCAACTTCAAACATCAGGTGCTTCAGCAGGAGATACGGCAACAGTAACTCTAACTTTACAATACAACGAGAATTAATATGAAAAAAATACTAACATTTAACGCTATAACACAAAAAGACGAGGAAGCAGTAGTTACTATTGATGTAAATGGTGAGTATCTCTTGAAATTTGAGGATGGATCATTCTTCAAACTACCTGGAGACCTTACGAAAAAACAGATTCAAGATGCATTAGAAGCAAATAAAAAAAATAATGAAGGTCAAATATCACAAGCAAAAATAGAAAAAGCTAATGAAGAAAAGTTAAAGAATATCTAAACGCAATACAATGCTGAAGTACCTTTTTAAAACAGAGTACGTAGACGGAACAACTTTTAAGCAGACAAAAGAGGATACATCCTTAGTTGACCCTAAAAGAAACGCCTTCTATGACGTTTTGAATAACCCCACAAGGGTCAAAACATTCACTTTAGAAAGATACTTAGAGCGATATAGCATAAATTTAATAACTGGTAACTTTAAGATAAACGGAGTTGAAATTGTACCTGAACCAATAGTTGATAAGCAGGGTAATGCACAGGTTGTACTAAACAGAAAGTTGATTTGGTACATGAGCGTTAAAAGAATTTTAGACGCAACTTATTCAACTATCAATGGATCAATAATGAAAATAAAAGAAGTACCAGAAGATAGAACTTACTATTTCGGTTGGGAGACAACTATTAAAGGAAAAAATTATAAGAGAGTAATAGGAATCAAATAATATGGCACTATATCTAATCGCAAACGGACCAATGCCTACAACTGCAGCTCAAGCTGTAGTTACTACTGGTACAGCAATCAAAACAATGCTTCAGGTAAAAGGAGTTGCATCTACACAATTTAAAGTAAAAGAGTGGGGTATCTCATTTGATGGAAGTGCAGCAGCAACACCCATAAAGTGTGAACTTTTAGAAACTGGTACAGTATTCGCAACAGTTACAGCATCAGCAGCAGCAGATATTACTAAGTTTGAAAATCCAAACAATCCAACTTCGACAATTCACTTTTCCGTAGGAACTTCAGCAACGGGCTATACATCAACCGCAGAAGGCACAATAGTAGCAGTAAGAATGTTTGATGCCCAACTTATTGCTCCTACTAATCAATATGTAAAACAATTCCCACTAGGACTAGAGCCCATGGTAAATGCTGATTCATCTCTTAGAATTAGGGTAACAGCAGCAGTAGCAGTAAACGCATATTGTTACATTTTATGCGAAGTGTAGGTATAGAGGTTTAACTATGGCTAGCACAACAAACCGTTATTTATCATATCCAGCAGCAGCAGCAGGTATATCCAGAGCTTCATCAGGTGGTGCAGCTTGGTCTTATAGTGCGTATACGGAAGTCGTACCTGTTAGCACGATTACAAGTACGTTTTACTTAGCAGGAATAACTTGGGCTTGGCACACACCAGTAGCAGCAGCCGATACAACGTATGAATGGATAATTGAAATTGCAACAGGAGCAGCAGCTTCTGAAGTTTTAATTGCACAAATTCCTTGTAGTGTTCGTGGGGATACGTTAGTTGGATATGTTCCATCTAATATGGTCATTCTTCCTGAACCAAAATTGGTTGCGGCTAATACAAGGCTTTCTGTCAGAGTAGCGTATTCACTTTTGACAACCAGCAACACGCTAACTGGAATCAAGATTTTGTACCAGATGGCGTAGTTAAAATACTATGGCAGCAGGACAAATACTCAGTTTACCGCAAGCAGCAACGGGACTCGCACCAGTCTCATCGGCTACTGCGTGGAATTATGGCACAGCAGTTACCGCCTCCGCCTCTCTTGCTGTTGGTATAAAAATTATTGGATTACAATTCCAGGTAACTAATATTCCCACAGTAGATGCTACTCAGGAAATACTTTTTGATATTACTGTTGGTGGTACTACAAAAGTTCAAATTCCATACACTCAAAGGTCAGATACAGCAGTTGGTTTCTATCCCTCAGTACCGTACTCAGGAGGCACGGTATTTCTTCCTGAACCTTACAGTGTTCCTGGTGGCTCCGCAGTGGCTGTACAAGTAACAGATAGTCTTGCCTCAGCCAAAACCTATAACGGTGTCAAGATTTTATATCAGGAAAATACACCTCCTACAGTAGCCCTAAACACCCCAAATGATGTAGCTACAGGTGTAAGCACTACCCCAGACCTACTTTTTACGGGAACAGACGCTGATAGTGATGAGATTGAATATAACGTACAGGTAGATACGGTTAATACTTTTGATAGTCAAGTTGGTGCAGGTAATGTTTATGTTATGACATGGGGTGCTGGTGGCGGTGCTCAAGGTAGTAATAATAGTACCCTGACTCAGGGTCGTGGAGGCGGCGGCGGTGCGTTTGCTGGCAAGACTGTTTCTGCTAGTAATGCAACTGGTTATTCTATTGCTGTTGGTGCTGGTGGTGCTGGTGGTGCTGCTGGAGACCCTCCAGGTGGAGGGGTTAATGGAGGCGACTCTACATTTGCCACAACTACCGTAGTTGCAAAAGGCGGAAATTCTGGAGGGAACTCAGGGACAGGTGGTTTGGCTTCGGCTTCAACAGGAGATGATAAGTATAATGGAGGAACGGGTGCGGATGGTAGTAGTATCCAATCTGGTGGGGGTGGAGGAGGAAGTGGAGGATCTACGGCTGCAGGGTCTAATGGCTCAGGTGCGACTGGTGGTGCAGGTGGTACTCCTGATGGGGGTGCTGGTGGTAATTCTTCTGGTGCTACTGGTCAAGTTGGTACTGTCCCAGGAGGTGGTGGCGGTGCTGGAGATTGGACACACTCAGGTAGTGCAGGGGCTGACGGAAAAGTTGTCATACGAGCATTATTGGGAGTTGTTAAAAGTGCAACAGGAGGAACTAAGACCTCAGATGGTACTTATGATTATTGGACCTTTACTGCTGGTGGCACATGGACTCCTACAATTGGGACCCCGTTACTCTCCAAACTCTCCGTTACACCAGACGCTACTTTTACAGGTACGGGCGACCCTCATCCCTGGCCATCAGGAAATCAGGTAACGTATACAGTCCAAGCAGGGAATATTCTTACCGCTTCTACAGTTTATTACTGGAGAGTAAGAGGAACAGACCCCTTAGGAAGTAATATTTATGGAGCGTGGGCAACAACGAGGAGTTTTACGACAGGAGCTGGAGTTATTCCTAATAAAATCTATAAATATCTACAGGCAATAAATAGAAGTAATACTTATTAAAATATGAGACTAGGAAGATCGCAACCATTTAAACCCCTTATTCGGTTATTCCGTAATGTTTCTGGCAATACAATCACCACACAAACAATTACAGGGCTTGCACGTATTGCAAAGGATACACTGCAAACTATTACGGGTAAGGCAAGAATACAAACTTCTGTTACTCAAACAATCACAGGCTTATCACGCATAACAAAAACAGTTGTTCAGACTATAACTGGACTGGCAAGAATAACAGCTATAACCACTAGAACTATAACAGGTAAGGGTGCAATCCTGCTTACTGTTACACGCACTGTACAGGGTGTAGCGAGGATTACAAAAACAGCAACTCAAACCATACAAGGACTTTCACGCATAACAAAGACTGTACCACAGACAATTACTGGACTATCACGCATAACAGCAACGGCTCTACAAACCATAACAGGTAAAGCTCGCATAACGGCTACCACTCTTCAAACAATAACTGGTAAAGCTGCAATAGTTAATACAATACTTCAAACTATTACTGGTAAGGCTAGGATCACTGCTATAACTCTTCAAACTATCACAGGTAAGGCTAGGATAACTGCTATAACTTTACGAACAATTCAGGGGCTTGCTAGGGTTACTAAAACTGCAACACAGACTGTTCAGGGATTAGCACGTATTACAGCAATAACTCTGCAAACCATAACTGGTAAAGCTAGGATAACAGTTACAACACTTCAGACCATTACTGGTAAGGGTAGAATAACCAAAACTGTAATCCAAATCATCCAAGGGTTAGCAAGAATAGGATTAGTAACTCTTCAAACTATAACTGGTAAGGCAAGAATTACAGCATCAACGCTACAAACAATTACAGGGTTAGCAAGGATAACTAAGACTGTTACCCAGACAATCCAGGGGCTATCACGCATAACTAAGACTGTAACTCAAACCATAACAGGGTTAGCAAGGATTACTAAAACTGTTACCCAGACTATTCAAGGACTTGGTAGGATAACGGCTAGTACTACAAAAACCATCACGGGTGTAGCTAGATTAACTGTCATTACCGTTCAAACTATAGCCGGACTTTCAAGAATACAGATTGTGACTACTAAAACTATAACAGGGTTAGCAAAAATTGTATCGGCAGCAGATACAGCGACCCAAACTATACTGGGACTTGCTAAAATTGCCACCACCACAAGTAGAACAATTCAGGGAAAAGCCATGATTCTCTCAACCATTTCAAGGCCATTTCCAAAAATTATTATTGCTGATGGAAAGACGTATCTACAGCTTAGTGGAATACTTTATACAAAGATATAACTGATTTGACATAAACTCTTAATTGGTTATATAAGTAACTTGTTAATCCATCATGTGATGGCAGACCACTCCCAAAAGGGGTGGTTTTTTTTGATTAAATTATGGGATTAAATTATTCACCAGCAAAGTCAGGGCCAGGGTATGGATACCATGGAGCAAAAGATGCAGCCCCAAACTATAGCAATGCAACAGGCGGAACTGGATTTGCATCGGGTGTGTCTCCTGTTGGTATTCCGGCTTCAGGAATGACCTCCCAATTTCAAAGTAATCCATCAAATTATGCTCCCGCTTCGTCTTCAGGGGGTGGATATTCTGCACCTAAACAACTCTCCTCTCTCACAGATGAAGCTGCACGAGGTGAATTTGGAATGTCCCTTTCTGACCTTTTAAAATCAAATACCTCAGCTGCAGAACAGGCTCGACAAGCTCAACTTGGACAGGCTAATTCTCAATATGACTACAATGCAGAACAATTAAAAAATCAACTCTCAGGATTAGATTCACAAAAACAATCAGGATTCAATGAAATTGATACTGGTTTACAGGGATTACTCAGTCAAGCTGGTACTTCTCGCGAAAGCGCACAAACAAATGCTGATCAGCAAGTCAGACAAGCTGGTGGAATTGCAAAGTCAACACAACAGCAAAACAGAAATGTACTTCGCTCTCTAGGAATTATCAACTCCTCTGCAGCAGGTGAGCTTTTAACAAAACCTATGAATGAATTTGGCCAGCAAAGGGCACAGGTTCAACAGCAATTAGGTCAAAGATTTAAAGAGCTTGATAATTATATGGATCAGGCAACAAAAGAAGCTCAAAACAAGAAAGACTCACTTCTTGCCAACTACACACAGGTATTTAACAACATACAAAGTGATTTAAGGTTCAACGATAGACAAAGACTTGATGCAGTTAATCAAGTAAATGCTGCAGCTTCACAGCATCTAGCAGATATTCAGACACAAATGCTCAACTTCCAAAATCAAGTAACACTTCAAAAGCAACAGTTTGCTATGAGTATGGCTCAAATGGGGCAATATCAGAATCCAACTATATCAAGTGATTATAATGCCCAAAACCTTTTAACTAATGCAGGCACAGGAACAAAGACTGCA